>JGI24739J22299_10000383_pt1 | contig 15299 bp, 22 predicted proteins | sample KBSCornC5_FD_22299 | JGI IMG/M metagenome (IMG submission 22299)
CAAAGAGCGCTACAACAAGCGCAATGCACTTTTTCATTCCGATTTCCTCAAGGAAAGCCTGTCGGACCGAACGCATATGAGTAGCGCCGACTGAGACGTTGCTGATCAGGCGAAGAGGGAGATACGTGAAACAGGGTCACGCGCCGATGGACAACACAAGCGACAGCCAGCCAGATATTCATGCACACCCCCTTCAAATGGGGGCCACGCCACACGCAGGCTGCAGCCCTGCACTGCCAGCGCCCACATAACCCCCTGTCTTCAACAGGATGGCACCCGCATCGACATCGCGCAACCGGAAAATCGGTCCCTTATGGTTGATCTTCCTTTAGCCTTCCTGCCTTCACTGAAGACCAAATAACCCTTCCCAAATCGGCTCCGATAGTGGATCTTCATCGATTAAAGGGGGCATCCGTCATGCGCATGATTCACGTCAGCAGATCTTTCATGATCGCTGCATTCTGGGCAGCAGGTGCGGGCTTGCCTGTGTCATTTCCCGCCCGAGCTCAGGACACGCTGGTCAGTGGCCGACTTCTTCTTGCCGAAGGCCACGAAACTCCGGCATGCCGGCGCCTTGAACTTCGCACGGAGAGCGGAACCGACATGTGGTTCCGCCTTCCGGATGGCGGGGCGGACAACAGCATCATTGCGGTGGCACTGACTGCCCTTGCCGGCAACAAAAGGGTCACCATTGCCTATCATCCATCCCTCTTCAGTGGTTGCGGAACCGAACCACGCGTTCTCTACATCTCCATTCTGGCTGACTGATACGCCACGTCCACAGGTGGTGCCGCCAGGCCCGCGGGGAAGACGGGCAATCCTGAGCGGGCAGAAAGAGGATCCGTGAAGAAAACTGTCACCTCCTGCTGACCATTCCCATGACGCTCCTCGCAGGTCAGGCGAATGCATGGGATACGATCAATGATGTAAAAATCACAGCCATTGAACTGACTTCATGCCTGACAATGTGCCTTTTATTGCCGACAGGGCGGTTGGCAGCTGCGCGGCTGGAACCTTCCCTTGATGGACTCCCAAAGGCACCGCACAGAACGCAAAGGATCAAAATGCACAGGCCGTCCTGGCCGCACCTGTAACATCGAAGGCGACAGGAGCATCCGTGCGTGTATTCGTGACAACGTCCAACTGCCAGATCGAATATATCTATCTGCTTTGACACATCTGCTATCGCCTGGGAGCAACAGCCATGAAATCATTTACCATCCTGTATCGGGCCGCCGCATTCATGCTGGGGCTCTGCATTTTCACGAGCACCGCCATGGCGAACAATTTTGAGGCAGTCCCAACCGGGTGGCGGCTCGAAAACTATGCGGCCTCTCACACCGTGACTCTCTGGTATACGGGAGCGCCCAACTGCACGGATGGACACATTGAAGGCAGCGGCATGACGCAGGATGACTATAACCGGCTCTGGTCACTGATCCTCACGGCGAAAGCCACCAACCAGAAAGTCGGTATTTTCTATAATGCGAGCGGGGGTAACTGTACGATCGTCAGCTTCTACGCGCCTTGAGCGAAGCTTTATCAGCCCCACTCGATAAGTTCACCCGGCTCTCAATCAGTCAAATGGAGGCACTCTCATGAAACGGCTAATTTCAATCCTTTCCATGGTGGCGACAGCAGCTTTCAGCATGCCGGCTGCAGCCTATGATGCGGTGGCGGATGTAAAAATCACCCAGGTAGAACTTACCTATATGCCCGAGCACATCATCTTCTGGGCCGATCAGGCAGTAGGTGCATGTCCCGCCGGCAGCCTGCTCGACTGGGTTCCCCGCAACGCGACCCAATCCAGTAAAGACCAGAACGCACAGGCTGTGCTTGCCGCCCTGATGACCGCCAAATCGACAGGCGCGTCAATGCGACTGTTCGTTATCAATACGGGATGCAAGGTCGAGTTTATCTACCTTCTCTGAAGATATTCACGTCGCTGCACATGAACAGGGATCAGAAGATGATATACTGACCAGTTCTGGGGCCCAAACGGCGCTGGCCGCTGGCGCGCAGCTCTTCTGTTGCACTGTCATGGCTAGTGTGACAGGAGATCATGGGGCACATCGAGGCAGTAATGGCATTTACGGAAGTAGCGCGGTGGGAGGCAACGGCTGAGTTGCCACTGCTCGAACTGCGCTCATGGCAGCGTGCCGATCGCCTGTGGTTCAATCTCGGATGGATCAAGCGGCCTGCGGGCTTTGCAGGTGCCTGCGCGCTGCACGCCGTCCTTGGTCTGCTGCTGTTTCAGCTATCACGGGATATGCTTCCTTCCGATATGATGAAAGGCGCCCCGGAGGGCCTCAAGATGTTTACCTTTCCACAGGATGGTGAAGAGAAGGAGCCGCCGTCGACGCAGAAGGAACAGTCGGGCGGAGCGAAGGCTCCGGAAAGCGCGGTTCCGGCCGAGGTGGAAGCTGACCCCGTGCCGACCGAGTGGTCAATAAGCCGCATCCGGGTTCCGCGCAGCGGCACTGCCGCGTCGGCTGTGATGGCGACCGCAACCGGACCGGCCACTCCCGCAGCACCATCGGGTTCTTCTGGCGCTTCAGGACCATCCGGCTTCGATCCCTATGCCGGAGCATCTCCAAGGCGCCCGGGCGAAATCCGGTCCGGCCTCCAGATGGGCTACGGTGCGGGTGCGCCGGGCGCAGCGGCCATGAGCTCGACGGGCGTTGCGGGAGCCAGCGACTCCTCATTGCAGGCGTTTCTCACGCGGGAGCTCAGGATGCGCTTTCCGGACCTCAGGGGAAGCTTTCAGCTCGCGGTCCAGTTCAACAGTCGTGGAGAAATCTCCGACATCATCGTGAAACAGGGTGAGCTCGACCGCTCGGCTATCCGCTGGCTGCGCAACCGTCTGAAATCCGAATCGCAACTGCTCGCCAGCGCCTCCGTGCCGGGCGAGCTGATCAATCTGCCGCTTATCAGCCTCCTCTGACGCCCTTGGGCCAAGCGCATTGCAGGACTACCAGTGTCTTTCCATCGCCTGACGTCCTGACACCCGCTTTCTACAATATGACCATGTCGATCGTGCACTGCCCGGAGGCCGATTTCGTATAGTCAATCTGCCCGATGGGAAGTCCGTCGTACGGGCGCTGAGCGCGATGCTCATCACATATTCGGCAAAGCCTGAGGTTAGCGGCGCATAGAGCGTGCCGTATTACAACTGTCAGCCAGGGGAGATCCCAGCTTCAGGAATACGTAACCGCCATGCGTTCCCACACCCGCAACCGCTACGCCTTTCTCATCGTCGCTCCCGCGGAACAGAGGGTCGAAAGCGCAGCAATGACACAGGCGGGGATCGTCAGATATTTCTTCATATCATCACGTCTCCTTAAAGTGAGAAAATACGAGGCTACGCCGCGCCCCGGCCGCAAGGGCAGGCGGGATTCCCGCCAATATTCGGCGGTACGCTCACTGTCGCTGGACTATTCCAGAATATCCACGCCAATGATCCTCGGCCTGCCCTGCGAACATCCGTCCATAGTGAGCTGCACCTGCCGGCGGCTCATGAAGGCACTGAGCAGCATGGAGCTGAGAAGCTCATGACCACTGTCCGCCGGATCGACGATGTAACCGTCCGAGTAGGGGCAGCTCTCCGGATTGGTCCAGGGAAAGCCCGTCTGCACCCGAAGATTGGCGGTGACCCAGCCACCGGAAAGCCGCGTGATGTTTCCGGTGCCGGTACTCGTCGCAGCGGCTTGCGCCGGCGATATCTGCATGACGAGAGCCAGAAACGGCACCAGGCAGAAGAGACGCTTCATTCATTACCCCCTTTGAAATACACAAAAGGCCACGATAACCGTCACGAACCGCGGATAGCATGTCCGCATTCCGGTCGAGCGATAGAAAAAAAGGACTACGCGTCCTGCCACGTCACACCCTTCGCCCGTCAGTTCGATGCATCATCCGCCACAGGACAGTATTTCTCTCAGTTGAAGCGGATCCAGTTGACCATTTCGCGGGTCGGAGAATTAGGATCGCAGGTGCCCGTCCCGACGACCGTCACATTCCTTCCATTCTCCCGCGCAGTCATGACCCCGGCCACGAGCTGAGCGCCATTACTGGTGCTGCCGTCGAAGGACCACGAAAGATCTGTTGCACAGGACGGTACTGCCGTACGGTTCCCCGACACGATCAGCGCGCCTGGCCCCATACGCGGAAGCGTGTAATCCTGAATGGTGCCATCCTGCTGACTTGCCTGACAGGGACCGCCCACCAGACAGGCCAGAGCCGATAGCATAACCGGGATCATCTTTGACATGAGGCTCCTCTCATATGCGGGACATTTCTGATGACTGGAGATCGGCAGGCATCCGGACAGGATTTACCGGTGCAGTCTCTTGATGGCGGACGCAAAGAATTCCCGGGATCTTCATAACAGCTCCCACGATCCGGCCGCACCCTTGCTGTCATATGGTAATGTGGAGGATCCGCGGTAGGCCCTGATAGCAGCCGCCGATGGTAAGCCATATCTGGGTACCCGTGCTCCTTGCCGTCAGAAGCATGCTTTGCGAGAGTGCCGCGCGAGTGGCTGTGTCGGGCAGGATGTACCAGTCCGTCCTGCCGCAACCGTCGGGATCCGGCATCGCAGCATCCAGTCTGACCAGAAAGCCCGCATGTGTCTCGTAATTCTGCAGAAGGCTTATCTTTCCGGAGACTCCCGTATCGCCTGACACGACAACCGGCAGCGCCATTGTGAAAACTGCAGTTGCCTTCAGCAGGCGGGAAAACAGGCGGCGTGGAAAAGGCGCCATATACATTGTCTCCTCTGGTCAGGCCGCACGAACATGCCCGGGCTTGGCCGGCGCACGGTCAGCCGAGTACCTCCACATAGTTTGCGGTTTCCGTGTCGCCCCAGACGCCGCACTCCGCAGTGCCCTCGACGACGACGTTCTTGCCGAGCGCATATGCTGAAAGGACCGTCGCCGCCATCGACTGGCCGGCAGCCGTCGTCGTGTCGATGACCCATCTAGGATGAATGGCGCAGGACGGTGGCAAGTATCGGGTTCCTCCAACTTCGAAAAACAACCTACCCTGCCGATGGGAGAGGATATGGGAGACCGGACCTGCATACGATCCCCCTGCCACCGCCGGCGAACAAAGTCCCAGACACACAAGCGCTGCCGCGCAGCTCATCACAGCTTTCACATTCCCCCTGCGCAGCGATACCCCATCACCCTGCGCGCGATATTCAGCATGCCTCAAGCCACTGTGTCCACTGGAAAATCATAAATTGCATCCGGATTGATGACGGTTCCCGAAATCACGATGACGAGCCGCTTGTATTTTCCGCCAACGATCATATGCATCATCTGGCACCATGCGGGACCATCGTCCGGCACCCGGTGAGACAGGGGGAAAATTCATGCCGCAGAAGACTGGCAGGCGCGCCGCGTCGGCGCTTGTTGCCCTTGCATGCCTTATATCCGCATCCGCGTCACGTGCGTCACAGGCAGGTTCCGGCACGATTTACGGGATCAGTATAGAGGAGGGCAAAGCTTTCTTCTATACGAACGGCACCCGCACCGCCGCCCCTGCCTGCAGCACGATCCCCAAACGCTGGGTTTTCAACGCTGCCACTGCGAACGGGCAGGCGATGCTGGCAGCACTTCTCTCCTTTTATTCAACCGGAAAACCGATTGCCGTCATGGGCACCGGCGCCTGCACGGACTGGGGTGATACGGAGACGGTCAGATATATCATCCGGCAAGAAGAAATCGGATAGTCTGCCGGTCCAGATCTTGAATCCGCAGTTCCGCGGACAACCATGTTCATGAAGCTTCACACAGCAGAGGTACCCATGCCACCGCATGAATGTCGTGAGAAAAGGTCATTCTTCCGCGTTGCAGCCCTGTCGGTCGCGGCTGGCCTGGGCGCCCTGTCTTCCCCATGCGCCGCATCCAGCATGTCAGCGGGATACATCCAGAATCTTTCCTTCGGATCGGACGGCTATGTCTGGTTTTCTCCGACAGGAACGAGAACCGGCGCGCTGCCGGGCTGCGCCGACCCCAACGGACTCTGGATCATCAACGGATCGACGCCACAGGGCCAGGTCGTCGTTTCTGCTCTGGTGACGGCCGCAGCGAGGCACCAGATGATCGCGGTCCAGGGCACTGGCAGCTGCGACCACGCCCATGAAACGATCGGCTACATCGTCCTGGCGGACTGAAACCCGCAAAGAAGAAGGAATTCACGGGAATGCGAACCGGTTCATTATTACGGATTTCTGCCGCTTTCGCCGTGATGCCGTGCAGTTCACCGGTCTCTGCCTACACCCAGTGCCAGTCCGCAGTGGAGCGGATCTGGGCAGGCGACGGGGGCTATGTCTGGATCTATTTCCCCAATGGCGGATCGGCAGTGATTGGCCCCAGCGATCCCAACCGGGAAGCGGTACTCGCCATGGCAACAACCGCCCTCACCGCCTCACGCCAGGTGATCGTCCGTTATGCCGCCGATGGTGTGAATTGCGCGACCGCCGGCAGAACCGATTTTCTCGGCCTGTACCTTCTGTGATCCGGCCCCACATTTTCACGACCCGAGAGAAGAGAGGAGAATGCCCCAGATGAAACGACTGATGTTGCTGCCGTTTGCCTTCAGCCTCATGATGTGCCTTACCGCGTATGCGTCGGACGCAGGACCGGGAACGGTACATAATATCTATATCATGGAAAATGGGGTGGTCCTTTTCCATCTGACCGGAAGCAGGACCACCCTGCCCGCATGCGGAACACCAAACCCTTCACGATGGGCTTTCGATTCGACGACTCCAGCAGGCCAGTCAAAGCTGGCCTTTCTGCTTACCGCCTATACGTCCCAGAAGCCTGTCGCGATCCATGGTACCTCGACCTGCCCGCAATGGGCGGACACTGAGACCATTTCCCACTTCATGACTGCAGACTGAGCCGGGGTTCGCATTCTATGGAGCGGATCGTCATGCCAGAGGGCGAGACCAGTTCAGCCCCGTACCTTCACGCTGATGATCTTCGGCCGGTTCGCGGCGCAGCCATCTATCGTAAGCGCAACCTCCTTGCCGGCGAAATAGGCGCTCATGGCAAGCGACTGAAAGGTCTCATAGCCGGCGGCATCAGGCGGGATCGTATAGAACCCGCCCCCCCACAGACAGTTGTCGGGATTGATGGCTGCGAAGCTCATCTCAAGAGCCATATAAGGTTGACTCCAGCCAGTATCGATCGAGACTATCCTGCCCCATTCGGTATTTACGGGACTGGCAGATGCCACTCCAGACAGGGCAATACTAGCCAATATCGAAAAGGCCCGCATACCAAAGCGGAAATTATCCCTGACCATTATACCCCTCCCCAAAATGGTGACGCTACACAAACATCCACTCCGGCACCTGACAAGAGGAATTTATCCCTTCGCCCATATTAACGATTCACGTGAATGTCTGTGATATATCCGTAAATCATCAGCCCTGCCTTGCGTTCGATACTTCCATTTCCGTTGTCAACGCTTCATCCAGGGATCTGGTATTAACATCACCGCAGGGAAATAAATGATGAACTCTCTGTCGTCTCTTCTGGGGGCAGCGCTGCTCGCTGCCCTTATGACTACCCCCGCCCCGGCATCGGATGCTCAGGCCGGCTATGTCTCGAGCATCTCTCCCCTGAGGTCAGGCATCATACTGTTTGACCATTCCGGCGCGCGCACAACGGCGCCTGCATGTTCGGCATTCCCGACGCGCTGGTCGCTGGACGCCTCCACACAGGCGGGACAGGCTGCCCTTTCCGTGCTTCTGACAGCCTACGCCCAACACCGGACAGTTCGCATCATGGGCGTGGGTTCCTGTTCGGACTGGAGCGATACCGAGGCCGCGAATTACATCGTGACGGTCGATTAGGGCGGCCTGAATATCACGAGGACTCGTTCCATACACCAGACGCCAGCAGAACTCATGGAGGACCGACCAATGCTTCAATCGGCAGAATATCTACCCGGCCGCCGCAGCAAAGAAGTGCGCAGGCGCCCAGTCGCATCTGTACTGAGGTGGAGACCCCGCCTGGCGGCAATGCTGATGCTGATGATCGCATCACTTGCCGTGGACAGCACCGCCGTCGCCAGCGAAACCGGTCCGGGGCTCATCGCCGACCTCCAGATTGACGGCAACTACGCGCTCTTCGCGGTCAACGGCCCTGTGGTCAACAAACCCTCCTGCGTCGTATGGGGGCGATATGTTTTTGACGTGACCACACCCCGCGGGCAGGCCCTGCTGGCCTATCTTCTGTCAGCGCAGGCGACCGGCAGACAGATCCGGGTCTATGGCACCAGCACCTGCTCGATCTTCAGCGACCATGAAACTGCCCATAGTGTGCGGGATGGGCAATAAAAGCCGCTGGCCGGGCATATCCGGGCCGGAAATCTTTCGCTCGGTCTGCCTGGATATATGTGGACAACACAGCGCCACGCCTCAGCCGGTTCCGATCATTGCCATGCTGGCTGGCGGGTATCAGAGATCTCCGGAATATACATCTGCGCCTGACATCAATTGCCTGCATCGACCACTCAGGAGTTTATCCATATGCTTTCAGGACGAAACGCCACGGCTTCGCTATGCGCCATCGCTGCCATTCTCGCATGCCCGGCCGCCAGCGCGATGACCTCATGTGCCGGTCAGGTGACCGCGACCTATCTGGGACCCGACGGGGATTTCAACGTTCAGTTTGGCTACGGCTGGACCAGGATATGCAACATGACCGGAACCCAGACCGTATATCGGGGAGCAGGGAATACCAGCCCCGTCGGCATCACCCCGGCGGTCTGCAACTCCCTCATGGCATTCTTCATGACAGCCCAGAGTACCCACCAGAAGATTACCGCGATCATAGACCGGAACGACTGCAATATGGGTGATGGCGTATATGCCAATCCCTATCCGACTGGTTTCACGTCAACGCCCTGACGGTGCTGTCAGAGCAAAATGGAGCGTGGTAAAAGCAACTGCTAAGACGTGCGCATGAATCGCATCAAGCCCGATAATCCGTTCCGCTACTTCAACTCGTCTCCCGAGGTGATCCGCCTGGCGGTGATGATGTATGTGCGGTTTCCGCTCAGCCTGCGGAACGTGGAAGATCTGCTCTTCGAGCGCGGTTCGACATCAGCCACGAGATGGTGCGCTACTGGTGGAACCGCTTTGGCCCGCTGCTTGCGGGCGACATTCGTCGACAGCGGATCAGCCGCACGCGAGGGTTCCGGCACTGGCGCTGGCACCTCGATGAAATGTACGTCAAGGTCAATGGCGAGATGGTCTACCTCTGGCGCGCCGTCGATCAGGAAGGCGAGATTCTGGAAAGCTATGTCACGAAAATCCGCGACAAAATGGCTGCCTTGACCTTCATGAAGAAGACTCTCAAGCGACACGGATCACCAGAGGCCCTAATTACTGACGGCCTGCGCTCCTACGGTGCCGCAATGGGCGAGCTGGGCAATCGGGCAAAGCTGGAAGCGGGTCGCTGGGCGAACAACCGGGTCGAGAACAGCCACCTCCCTTTTCGATGACGAGAGCGGGCGATGCTGCGTTTCCGGCAAATAAGTGCGCTACAGAAATTTGCTTCCGTTCACGCGAATGTCCACAATCACTTCTCGCTGGAACGCCACCTCGTTGATCGACAGACCTACAAAACGAGACGCTCAGCTGCACTGGCTGAGTGGCAGTCTCTCATGAACTGATCCCTGCCCTCCCGATCCGAAATGCATCGCGTGGAGAGCAGTTCACTTTTGCCTGACAGCACCGATCGAGGTAGTCAAGGGCGCAGGTAAGTGGCCTGAATTGATAGCACTGAAGAAATAGTGCAAGCATGCAGGATCGATTTGAAAAGGGGCTATCTCATCTTGCACGAACTTGGGCGGCTAAAGTATTATCAACCATAATGGTCTGATTTTTCAGTTGCATATGGCCATCTGAAATGCCACCCTGATGATCAACAGGGGCTCGCATTGGGATGGTCCATGCCAAAGTGCCGGACTGGCCGTGCTGGTGGCGTTGCGAAGGGGGTAAGCATGTCTATTCGGTTGGTTGCCGCGCGTGCAGCGCGGCGGTGTGACTTCAGCCTCCACGCCGCTTTTCCTCTCGCCTGATCCGACAACGTCTCAGCGAGCGCTCCAATGGTACAGTGCTTGGTCCAACGCGCCTTCCAGAAGGAAATGATATGAAAAAGCGCATCGCACTTTTGTTCGTGCTCTTCGCGACCGTGTCTCCGGCATTGGCGCAGGAGCAGGTGAAGATCGAATATGATGCGCTGGGTCGGCTGACCAAGGTCAGCCATGAGACTGGGCCGAATGCGGGGACGAATTCTGCCTATTCCTATGATCCGGCCAGTAATCGTACAAATGTAACCGTGACCGGTGCACAAAAGCGGGTGGTCGTTGTACCGCTCAATGGATTTACGATTATCCCTCTTAATTGATACAGTGCAAATGCAAATGCTTATATGGCCTTAGTTGGACAGAAAAGACAATAAGAAGAAATATTCGAGTGGCATTTTGGCTAATTTAGACTATTTCTTGTGGTCATAAGTTCTTCGATATAATTACCAGATTTTCTTGAAAACTGTTGAAATTGCTTTCAAGCCATCAGGGCTGGCGTTTAACTTTTGGGGAGGAATCGTTTGAAAAAAGGCCGTGTCAGTGTTGGCAAGATAGCCTGCGCTCTGCTTGCTTCCACCGCTCCCTTGGCACTGACCGCTGCGGCACAGGCGCAATCTGCGCAGTCATATGTGCCGCCAGTGGACATCCCTCCGGTTCATTCCACGACTGATGAGTTCAATGTCGATCTCGTCACTCGAAAGATTGCGGCGAAGGTGTACGGGTCAATCAGCATTGGCGCAGGCGGCCCTGGAAGTCTCGATTACGTCTGGTCTAGTAGTAACCGTGCAGGAACGGTGCTCAACTCTGGTCTTGACATTAGCGGAATAAAATATTCGGTCTATATTGGTGGTCGAACGACTACCTTCACGCTAAGCGGAACGCTCGCTACAGGAAGTTTTTCGAACGACCAAGCAAGCGGAGCGACGCTTACGTACAGTTCGACAACTCAAAAATACACCTTCACATCGAGTGACGGCACCATATTGGTGCTGGGGGTTGGCTCTTTGCCGTGGCCTGTAACGTTGACCTATCCAACCGGAGAAACACTTACCTGGAACCGTGACGTAGCGTCGCCGTATACGCTGCGATCTGTCACGTCCAGTCTCGGTTATCAGTTCCGGCCCACATACAGTGTCTCCCAGCCCTATTGGACCAAGGCAGTCCTGTTCGACATGGCCGACGAGACCTGCGACCCGATGGCGGTGAGTTGCACTCTGACCGGGACGTGGCCGACGATCGATTTTGCCGCAGGAACCGTCGACGGTGAACCCATCACGACTTGGACGGGTACATCGACCAGCGCGATTGCCAGTCTGCCGAACGGGCGTACGCTCACCTATGCGCTCGACGCCAACGGTCGGGTTGACTCTGTCACTGACGGCACCGGAACCTGGACCTATACTCACCCCTCTCCTTATGGTGGAGGCGTGACTTACAAATACCGAAGCGACATCTCCAATGGACCAGTCCGAATCGTGTTGTGGGACAGCACGACAGGTGTTGTGACCGGTCAGCATTTACCCGGATATGTAAACGGTGCCGGGACTGACGTCACCACCTACACTTACGACAGTTTTCAGCGCATCAAGACGGCCACGCACGGAAGTATCACGACGACCTATAACTATGACTCGCGTGGCAATGTCACAAGCACCGTTCAGCATTCCACCGCGACCGGCGCTCCGCCCGACATTACCACGAGCGCGAGCTATCCGGCAGCGTGCTCCAATCTCAAGACCTGCAATCGGCCGGACTATGTTATCGACGCGAACAACAATCGTACAGACTACACCTACGACCTGAACCATGGCGGAGTGACGTCTGTCACCCTGCCCATGGATGGTGGCGGTAAGAGACCGCAGATCCGCTATCGCTATGTTCAGGGGCAGGCGAATTATCGGAACGGAAGTGGCGCGGTCATTCAGGGACAGCCCGCCTGGCGGTTGAGCACTTCGTCGCAATGTACGACCCAGAATGGTATTCTGCCGCCGGACCAGGCAGGAAGCGGAAACGCGTCGTGCGAAGGGTCGGCAGATGAGGTGAAGACGAGCTTCATCTACGGTTCAGACGATGCACTGCTGCCTGTATCCGCGACCAACCGAGCGGGCGACAACAGCCTGAGTGCGACGTCCACCTATACGTACACCCAAACCGGTGACGTGAAGACAGTTGACGGGCCGCTCGGTGGCAATAGTGATACGACCCGTTTCTATTATGATGCGCACCGCAGACGGGCGGGCATAGTTGGCCCCGATCCGGACGGTGCTGGAGTACTTAAGCGGCGCGCAATTAGAAACAGCTATGATAGCGCCGGCCAACTGACAGTTGTTGCAGGCGGCACGGTGCTCGACCAGAGCGACACAGCGTTCAGCAATTTCGCGGAAGCATCGCGCGAAACCACACAGTTCACCAAGGGCCGGATTACTCGGCAGAGCATCTCATCCGGTGCCACGACTTACGCCATCACCGATTACCTCTATGACTGGGACGGTCGGAGAACCTGCTCCATTCAGTATATGAACCCGGCCGTATGGGGCGCGCAGGCCACGGCTTGCACACCAATTCAGAGTAACGGGCCTTATGGGCCAGACCGGGTGAGCAAGATGACCTATGCTCCCAACGGGCAACTCGTCGAACAGCGCACGGGATTCGGCACGTCAGCGGAAGCGGTCGAAACCGTCACATGGAGCAATTTCCTCCTTGCGTCGCGGAAGGATGCGGGGAACAATCTGACGACTTATGAATATGATGGCCATAATCGGCTATCCAAGACGAGATTCCCCGTCTCGACCAATGGTGCCGGCTCTAGCTCGACCACGGATTATGAGCAGCTGACCTACGATCCCAACGGCAATGTGACGGCGCGCCGCCTGCGCGACGGCAATATGATCGGGATGGGCTATGACAATCTCAATCGCCTTGTCTCCATGGGTGGTTCGACCATTGCCGACCGCAATTTCAGCTACGATCTGCTTGGCAGACTGACGGGCGCTACCTTCTCTGCCGGCGGTGCGAGTTTTGCCGCCACTTACGACGCGCTGGGCCGCAACCTGACGCAAAGCGGAACGTTGGGGACAGTCAGCTACCAATATGACATAGCGGGCCGCCGCACGCGCACGACCTGGGGCGATGGTTTCTACGTCGCCTATGATTATGACGTGACCGGCAATATGACCGTGATCCGGGAGAATGGTGCCACCTCCGGCGTGGGTGTGCTGGCCACCTATGCCTATGACGACCTTGGCCGCCGCGCCAGCCTCACCCGTGGCAATGGCGCGGTTACGAGCTACGGCTTCGACCCGGTCTCGCGACTGTCCTCGCTGGTGCAGGACCTCTCGGGCACGGCGCAGGATCTGACTTTGGGTTTCAGCTATAATCCGGCGAGCCAGATCACCAGCAATACCCGCTCCAACAATGGCTATGTCTGGAACGGTCATAATAATGTCGACCGCAATTACACCACTAACGGCCTCAACCAGTACACATCGGCCGGTGGGGTGAGCTTTACCTATGACGTGCGCGGCAATCTTACCGGGTCGGGTAGCAACAGCTATGCCTATGACGGCCTCAATCTGATGACCTCGGCGAGCGGGACGCTCTCGGCGACGCTGGGTTATGATCCGGTGGGTCGCCTCTACCAGACGACCGGCGGAGGCAATACCACACGTCTTGCCTATGACGGCCAGGCACTGATCGCCGAGTACAACACATCGGGCAGCCTGCTGCGTCGCTATGTTCATGGGCCGGGCGTGGATGAACCGGTGGTGTGGTATGAAGGTTCGGGCACATCCGACCGTCGCTTCCTCCACGCCGACGAGCGGAGCAGCGTCATTGCGCTCTCCAATGGTTCAGGTGGTGTCATCGGTATCAACAGCTATGACGAATATGGCATTCCGGCCTCGACCAACCTCGGACGGTTCGGCTATACGGGGCAGACTTGGCTGCCGGAAATCGGGATGTATTATTACAAGGCCCGCATCTACTCTCCCACCCTCGGTCGGTTCATGCAAACCGACCCCATCGGCTATGGCGACGGCATGAACATGTATGCATATACCGGAAACGATCCCGTGAACCGGACTGACCCTACCGGGCTGGCAGACATGGGAGCGAATATCATCGTAACCGCTCAAAGGCCATTGTTTAACGATGTCTTAACCTACGATCAGGTGTGGCAGGCCTCCGGCCCGATGCCGATAGGTCAGGAGCGAGGCCGGGGTATCCCAGAGCGCTTGAAAGCGAAAATACCAGAGCCGCAAAATACGAATGGCTGCACTCCGAATAACCAATCGTTCTTGGGTTCGGTAGCCTCGATGGCTGATGCGGTCGCATTAGGCGCCGATGCTGTTACCGTTGGTGCTGGAGCAGTGGCCGTTGCAACAGGTCCATCTGTTGTCGGCGGTATCGCTGGAGGCACTGTTGCAGCAGGCGCCCGCTTTGTCAGTGGCGCTGCTTCGTTTGTAAGTGCGGGTGCGAAGTTTGGGAACGGTGATTGGATCGGTGGATCGGCGAGTGTGGTCGGCATATTGGCTGGTGGTGCCGCCACTAGGGCAACCGAGAGCTTCTTGGCTCGGCAGTTTGCAAAGCAAAACTTTGGCGCAAGTGTCAGGCAAGGGATTGCCGCTGCTTACGCAAAAGATTTGGCAGGTTCGCAGGCTGGGAAGCAGGTTGAGAGAGGGGTTTCTGTGATATGTCCTTGATATGGGCAATCCTTCTCATCGCAATCGTTGCACCCGTGGTTGGAGTTGCTGTCGATTGGGCAATGTTCGTTCGTGTCGTGAACTGGATGGATTTGAACTGGGTAGAGAAAGGTAAGAGCCGATACTCTGACTTTCTTTATCCGAGGGTGATACTAGTCATCCTATCGTCTATGATATTGTGTTATGCGGCAATCTACAGCTACGAATATGTTAGCTTGGCAGCGACAATACTCTTCGTGGTGGCTAACTCTATCGCATACATCCAAGTCTACAGAGCGAAAAGGCAACGCTGATCAGGGTTGCTGACCGATTTGTATAGCGATTTTCTGCCTCACACGGTCCTGCTGATCTGACCCCGGCCCCAGTTGCGCAGGGTTGTATCATTTGAGGTGGTCCCGCCTTCTTGGACAGGTTTGCGGCTAAGTTAAGCTCGTCCTGGTTGTTCTCATGCCGCGATTTGGGTGATCAAATCCTGGGGGCCATGCC
>JGI24739J22299_10000389_pt1 | contig 15204 bp, 13 predicted proteins | sample KBSCornC5_FD_22299 | JGI IMG/M metagenome (IMG submission 22299)
GCGCGGACGGATCGAGCCGAACCGGGCGGCCGGCCGCTTCCAGCGCGTCGACGAGCTCGACCAGAATGGCGTCGCGCAGCGTCTTGCGCGCTTGCGGCAGCGCGAACGGGCGCTCGGACGTGTCGGCCGCATCGAAGCCGGCCACCAGCAGGGATGTCAACGCGTCGTAGCGGGCGGCCGGCACACGGACGATGCTGGTTTCGTTCGACAAGGTTCCGGTGCAGTCGCCGTCGTCGTCTTCATCGGTGAGCCATGCCAGCGTGCGCAGCGTGTCGGTCGGCACCGTCAGCAGCACGACGTCCTGATGATCGGGCGTGCGCAGCTCGGGCAGCGACGTACCGCCGGAGACGAGCAATGCCTTGTCGCGCAGCGGCGTGCCGCCGCAATATCCGGCGCCCGCGGTTTCCAGCGGGATGCTGAACGATGTGCTGCCGGCGCGCTGACCGCCGCGCTTGAGCAGCGCGCGATTCACGCGCTCGCGCAGCAGCTGCATGCCGTCGAAACGAATTTCGTGCAGCGTGCCCTGGAACGGCCCGGGCGACAATTGATCGAGCCGGATCGACCAGCCGTGCGTGCATTCCGCATGGCTGTCGACGTCGTTGCATGTGAAGCGCCGGTTGAATGGCGTCGCGCCCAACGTAGGATCGACCTGCGAACGAGTAATGGACCGACCGTGGTGCACTGGGTCGTCTTTCATGATGGCGGGTGACGAAGGAGATTCCCGGCGACAGTGTTTCGCCAAAAAGACATTGGCAAGTCGTTTTTACCCGAGCTCACCGTAGGGCGAGCCCAGTGGGAACGCCTGCGTCAGGTCCTCTGCTTCGGCCGGTGTCGTCGGCCCGTTGATCAACTGCTCCAGCAGTTCCGCGGACGGTTCAGGCAGCAGCCCGCGGGCCGCTGCCTCATGACGTGCTTGGCTCACACAATGACGGATCGGTCGACGCTATGGTCAAAGGCCGATGCGGCACGCGTTGACCGGCATACCGGCCTTGGCCTGACATGCGCCGTTTGCAAGAGAGTTGATGCGCTGCCGCTCAAACTGCGCGTGATGCTGGCCGGGCGTTCATCGCAACATAGTCAGCCATCGAGTCGGCGTCAATCCAAACGCCTCGACAAACTGACGAGACATATGACTTTGATCCGCAAAGCCCACCGCGGCCGCACACTCGGCTAGCGGCGTGCCATTCGACATCAGACGCCTNGCGATATCCAGTCGACGCATTGTCATGTATCTGGAAGGGCTCGTTCCAAAGAACTGCCGGAAGTCGCGCGAGAGGCTCCATCGGTCGCGTCCACTCTCCCTCGCGAGCACATCCAACTCGATTCGCTGGCTAGGCGCGCTCCGGATGCAATCGCGGGCAATCAGCGCTGCCTTGATGTTGCCGGTGTGCTTCGCTTTGGCTGTCCCGGCGGCGGCCTGCAGCGCCATAGCGAGATCAAACAGTAGGTCTGTACGCTCGAGCGGTTCAAGCGGGCGATCGAACTCTCTGAGCATCGCCCATATCGCTTGATATAGCTGCGCGTTTTGCGACACGCCTTCCTTGATGAACGGAAGGGAAGTCTGGCCGAGAATTTGCTGAAGCACTTCCGGCTGCAGATGAACGATGCGATAGCAATATCCAGCAACCGTGCCGGCCCGCCCATCGTGTATCTCGTCCGGGTGAATGACGACGGTATCGCCCGGTGAGCTATGCACCAATTCGCCCCGATAGCGGATCGATTGAATTCCGGCGGTGGTTATCCCGACCGCGTAAGTGTCGTGACGATGCGGGCCATACGCTCGGCCTTTGAAAAAAGCCTCGATTCGATAAAAAAGGGCATCGTCGGAAGATACGCGCATCCAGTCCCGCCCGGATCCCGAGCGCTCAAAACGCCCGGTTTCCTCCGGTGTTGTGGGGGCAGCGGATTTGTCGCCAGGTCGCAAGGATGCCATGCTGCGGTGCAATGTGTGTCGTCCGAGGGCACTTGTTCGATCCCTCGTCCAAGGTTCTATCTCACTTCGACTTTGGCTGGCATCGTCGCACAAAGCTGGCTCGCGGGCAATGCAGGCGGGCTGCGCAGAGGAAAGGGCGTAACGCGCACAAAGGTTCAAGACACTATCGATATGTCGGGGCTACCTTTACTTCGCACCGCTCCGCATGGAACGGTTCCCGGATCAACCAACGAATGGCCCTAGATACGATGACCACGCAAAGTAAGAGCGCAGAGATTGCGATTCACCTGTCCGCAACGGCTCGCTCCGCAGACGAGCGGAAGAGATTGATGGAGTCGAAGTTCAACTTCGGCGAGCTCTTTACCGACCATATGCTCACAGCACAGTACTCGCCCACGGAAGGTTGGCACGATTTCCGTATTGCCGCCGTGGCGCCTTTCGAAATGCATCCTGCGTCCACGGTTCTCCACTACGGCCAGGCAATATTCGAGGGGATGAAGGCCTACGCGACCCCCGACGGTGGCGTGGCACTGTTTCGTCCGGAAATGAACGCCCGTCGATTCAGGGAAAGTGCGGAACGCATGGCCATGCCTCCGGTTCCGGAAGAGATGTTTGTGGCGTCGCTCAACGCACTTGTCCAGATTGAACGAGCGTGGGTGCCCGATGCTATCGGCGCGGCGCTGTACTTGCGTCCGATGATGTTCGCGAGGGACGTGCGGTTGCTCACGAAACCGTCGCAGTCGTACACCTTTGCCGTGATTGCGAGCCCGGTTTCCGAATACTTTCGCAATGGATTGGCGCCGATCACGGTGTGGATATCGGACAAATATATTCGCGCTGCGCGTGGGGGCACCGGCGAAGCGAAGTGTGCCGGCAACTACGCGGGCGGTTTCGCTGCACAGGCCGAAGCCGCGGCACATGACTGCGAGCAAGTGGTTTGGCTGGATGCATTCGATCGGCAGACCATCGAGGAGCTGGGCGGGATGAACGTGTATTTTGTTTTCAAAAACGGAGATCGAACAACGCTCGTCACGCCGAAGGCGACGGGCACGCTGTTGAAGGGGGTGACGCGGGACAGTCTACTGACGGTTGCCAAAGATTGTGGATATGAAGTGGAAGAACGGCGCATCGATGTTCAGGAGTGGCGCGAAGGGTGTCGTTCAGGGGCAATTACAGAGGTATTCGCATGCGGAACGGCGGCGGTTCTTGTGCCAGTCGGGCGCGCCAAATCGTCCACTGGTGAAGATATCGTGGTGAATGGTGGCGCATCCGGTCCCGTCGCAGCGAATCTGAGAGATAGGCTTCTGGCGATCCAGCACGGCACGGCGCCGGATACACACGGCTGGCTGACGCGGGTGACCGGCGGCGCTGAGCCAAGCGCTGAAAATCGATAGGGATGGTTGACCGCGTTAGAGAGCGAATCGAACGAATCTAATTCGATAAGGATGGCAAATTAATTTGACGCCGCCCGCCGGCAGCTACGTTCGTCGCCCTACCCGTAGTATTGCCGGCATCAATGGTCCGATATCAAAACGAAATTCTCTGGAACGCACCCTGTCGTTATATTGCTATCTGACTGTACGGAACAGTGAGCTAAGAGGAATCGCGAATCATGCAGAGATTTGAGAACTTTATCGACGGAAGGCGCGTTCCGTCAGTGTCCGGGAAGTGGTTGCCGAGTCTTGACCCATATCGTAACGAGACGTGGTGCGAGATCCCGGATAGCACCGCAGAGGACGTCGATGCGGCGGTGAAGGCTGCGCGTGCCGCATTCCTGTCACCGTCCTGGGCCGGAGCGTCGGCGACCGCGCGTGGCGCGATGCTTCGTCGACTCGGAGACTTGATCACCGAGAACGCGCAGCGGCTCGCGGAGATCGAGGTTCGAGACAACGGAAAGCTTCTGAGCGAGATGTTGATTCAACTGCGTAATCTCCCCCAGTGGTACTACTACTATGGCGGCCTCGCGGACAAAATCGAAGGCAGTGTGTTGCCGATCGAGAAGAAGGATCACTTCGTTTACACGACGTGGGAACCGCTCGGCGTCGTGGCTGCAATTACGGCGTGGAACTCCCCGTTGCTCCTGCTGACCTGGAAGTTGGCGCCGGGGCTTGCCGCAGGCAATACATTCGTCATCAAACCGTCGGAGTTCGCCAGCGCATCGACACTCGCATTTGCGGAACTCTTCGAGAAGGCCGGATTCCCTCCGGGCGTGATCAACGTTGTGTGTGGAACCGGGCAGGCCGTTGGTGCACCGCTTGTCACGCATCCGGACGTGGCAAAAATCGCGTTCACTGGATCCGATGCGGCTGGCAAGGCGATCAATCGGGCCGCCGCGGAAGATCTGAAGCACGTCACGCTGGAACTCGGTGGGAAGTCGCCGAACATCGTATTTGAGGATGCGGACCTCGATGCCGCGGCGGCGGGCGTGGCGTCCGGCATCTTTGCCGCGGCCGGTCAGACTTGCATTGCCGGTTCGCGGTTGCTGCTGCAGCGTTCGATTTACGACGGGTTTCTCGAGAAGATCCGTCAAATGGCGCAGGACGTGAAGATCGGTGATCCGCTCGAGCCGGAAACTCAGTACGGACCTCTCGCCAACGTGCCTCATTACAACAAGGTACTGAGTTGCATCGCGGATGCGCAGAAGGAAGGGGCCGTGGTGGCGTGGGGCGGCAAGCCGTACGATCATCCCAACGGCGGACTCTTCGTGGAGCCGACCATCTTCCGGGACGTCGATAACAACTCGCAGCTGGCACAGCGGGAGATCTTTGGGCCAGTCCTTGCCGTTATTCCGTTTGAAGACGAGGAAGAGGCACTGGCATTGGCCAACCATTCGGATTTCGGCCTCGCGGCAGGTGTATGGACGAAGGACATGGCGCGCGTGTTCCGAATGACGAAGGGACTGCAATCGGGAACGGTGTGGGTCAATACGTACCGAGCGCTCAGTTACATGGCGCCGTTTGGGGGCGTGAAGGACAGTGGCCTCGGGCGAGAAAGTGGGCAGGAGATGATCAAAGCCTACATGCAAAACAAGACGGTCTGGATCAACAACGCTACCGGGAAACCTGCCAATCCGTTCGTCATGCGGCTCGAGTAGCTTGTGAAGTAATCCGTATGACCTTGGAGCGGTCGTACGCGTTCCCTTCTAGGGCGCCTTGAGATCATTGCCTCGACAAGGCGTCGGTTGATTTCGCACTACTGAGTTAATGCCTTGCCGGACGACAGTAACGGGCATGGAAGCCAGTGCGGGATCGTAGGTTTGGTGTATCTACTTGGTCTCATATTTCGATGACTTCAGACGCTGATCAGAACATTCGTCCTTGGCAGCATGACATTCATTCAGCCTTCAAGACTTCCAATGTCGGGCACATTTCATACGTGCCGGATGGAGGGCATCGTGGGTTGATTCATTTGTGCGAGCAGGACGCCGACATTGGTACCACCGTACTGACAACGGAAGAGGAGGGCGTCGCGCTGTCAGCCGGGTTATGGCTCGGTGGGAAGCGAAGTGTCGTTCTCATGCAGTCTTCGGGGGTTGGCAACTGCTTGAACATGTTCACGCTCGCAGAAAACTGTCGCCTCCCGTTGGTCCTCTTGGTCACGATGCGAGGAGAGTTTGCGGAGTTCATACCGTGGCAGATTCCGATGGGGAAGCGAGCCGGCGCGGCCCTGGAATTGATGGGCTTCGACGTGTTTCGCGCGGAGGATCCGGAATCCGTCGGGGAGATTTGCTCGGGTGCGCTTGATCACGCGTTCTACTCGAATCGATGCGTCGCGGTTCTCCTGGCACAGCGACTTATCGGTCGCAAAAATTGGGCAAAGTGAAGGTAGAGCAAAGATGAATGAACTTCGATTGGAACGCCGCGCCGCAGTTGCAAGCCTGCTTGATGGCAGGAAGGAATCGATCGTCGTCGCGGGCCTGGGATCACCGATCTACGATGTCTTTGCGGCGGGCGATCATTCGCTCAATTTCTACGACTGGGGCGCGATGGGCTCAGCAGCCATGGTGGGCCTCGGTCTCGCCCTTGCACAGCCGCGGCGTCCCGTCATCGTATTCACCGGCGACGGCGAGATGCTCATGGGCCTGGGTGCGTTTGCGACGATTGCTCAACATTGCCCGCCGAACCTCGCAATCGTCGTGCTCGACAACGAACAGTATGCGGAAACGGGAATGCAGCGTACCGCGACAGGCATCGGAACTGATCTGGCTGCAGTGGCCCGGGGCTGTGGGCTCAAGAATGCGATCACGCTTACCTCGGACAGTGAATTGACATTGCTGAAGGAGAAAATTCAGGCGTGCGATGGCACGAAAGTCGCGGTCCTGAAGATCGTACCGGGTGACCAGCCGAGAACGATTCCGATGCGGGATGGTGCAGCGATCGCAAACCGCTTCATCCTCGCTCTGTAGAAGATAGCGATCCGACATCGGGGAAGTTCAATAGATGGGCCCGGTGAATCTGCTCAATAAGCAACGAGGAGTTGTGTAAATGGCAGGTTAAAGGACTGAATCGCCGAGAGCTGGCATTCACGCATCGTGCAGAACCATGTCGAAACATAAAAGAGGAAAATGATGGAGAGCGGAATCGACCATCACGGAGACGCGGTTGAAGAGTTTGATTACGTCATCGTCGGCGCGGGTTCGGCCGGATGTACGCTAGCCGCGCGGTTAAGCGAGGATGCCAATGTTTCCGTGCTTCTGCTCGAGGCTGGCGGGCGAGACAAGAATATCTGGATTCATATCCCGGTCGGGTATATCAAGACACTGGATATGCCGCGGCTCAACTGGAGATTCTGGTCCGAGCCTGATCCGTACACTTACAATCGACCGATTTCCATTCCGCGCGGCCGTGTACTCGGTGGGACGAGCTCTATCAATGCGATGCTTTATGTGCGCGGCGAGCGGCAAGACTACGACGGTTGGGTTGCGCTGGGGAACCGCGGCTGGTCGTGGGACGAGGTTCTGCCGTACTTCTGCAAAGCGGAGAACTGGGAAGGTACGCCGGCGCCGTGGCGAGGAAGGGGCGGGCCTTTGAATACCCGGGATCTCTACGAGCATGGTGAAGTTCCCGATGCGATCATTGCCGCCGCAGCGCAGTGTGGTTATCCGGTCAATCCGGATTACAACTCGGGTGACACGGAAGGGTTCGGATACTTTCAGGTTACGCAAAAAGATGGCCGTCGCTGGTCGACGAGCCGGGCATATTTGCGGCCTGCGATGGCGCGTCCGAATCTCAAGGTTGAAACTGAAGCACACGCCACTTCGGTCACGTTAGCGGGAAAACGCGCAACAGGTGTCACGTTTGTGCAACGAGGGCGAGCTCGTGCCGTCAAGGCTCGTCGAGAGGTGATATTGGCAGCTGGCGCGGTGCAGTCGCCGCAGCTTCTGGAGCTTTCCGGCATCGGGAACCCCGAAATTTTGCGTGCACACGGGATACCGGTGCGTCACGCGTTGCCTGGAGTAGGCGAAAATTACCAGGACCACTTCATCGTGCGCATGTCCTGGCGGGTAACGAGGCCGATCACGGTTAACGAAAAGGTGCATGGTCTGAACCTCGCTAAAGAGGTCATCAAGTACGCGTTCAAGCGGCGCGGTGTGCTGACGTTCGCAGCAGGGGTGGTGTGCGGTTATGTGCGTACCCGACCTGACGTTGCGACGCCGGACATCCAATATACGATTGCTGACGCGACATTCAAGGATCCCGTGAAGCGGGTGTTGGACCCGGAGCCGGGCATGACCATCGGCCCGTCTCCGCTGCGTCCGGTCAGTCGCGGGTCGATACACATTGCGTCGGCGGATCCGATGGCTGCGCCCAAAATATGTCCGAATTTCCTGCATGCGGAAAGCGATCGTGTGACGCTTGTGGATGGCATGAAGATCGCGCGGCAAATTGCTGCTGCACCTGCGCTTTCATCGTATATCTCGCACGAAGTGGGGCCCGGGTCCTCGGCTGGCAGTGACGACGAGCTGCTAGATTTTGCCAGGCGAACCGGGGCCACGATTCATCACCCTGTCGGAACGGCGAAGATGGGGAGCGACGAGATGGCGGTGGTCGACGAGCGACTTCGAGTGCGTGGTATCGACGGATTGCGTGTAGTCGACGCATCCATCATGCCGACAATCGTGTCCGGCAATACAAATGCGCCTGTCATTATGATTGCCGAGAAGGCATCGGACATGATCAAGCAGGACGCGAAAAATAACACCGGCGGAAGCAGCAAGATATCGATCAGTCGAGAACCACTTTCGCGCGATTCAGAATCTTCCTCGCCCGTTCGATAACCGGTCGGTCAATCATGCGGCCATCCATCATGACCGCGCGCGTATTTTGCGTTGCGGTAATGACTCTCTCGGCCCATTCGATTTCGGCTGCAGAGGGAGCGAAGATCGCTTGTGTCAACGCGAGCTGAGTTGGATGGACGCAAAGCTTGCCGAGGAACCCGAGGTTGCGTTCGAAGCGAGCAGAGTGTTCGAACACATCCAGATCGGCAATATTTTCGGTGACGCCGGCGATTGGAGCAGGCAGGCCAGCAGAACGCGAAGCCACAACGATTCTCGAGCTCGGATATATCAGGCCGACGTGCTCGTCGGGCGGGAGGTCGACGTCGGTCTGATAGTCCATGTTGCCAAATGCAAGACGGCAGAGTGGCTTCGCAGACGCGATTTCGTCGACACGGACCACCGCTCGCGCTGTCTCAATCATTCCCACAAGCGCCGTGTTGGGGGGAAGTGCCTCCTGGGCCATGGTCACTTGATCCGCCGAATCGACCATGGTCAGAAACACGCCGGCGATGTGACCGGAGATCTGGTGCAACGCAGAGGCATCAAGATGGAAGTCGCTGCTACTCACGGGATTGACGCGGATGGCTACCCGACGACCGTCCGAGTTAGCGAGGAACGTAATTGTGTTGTGTCTTGCGACGCTCTTGCTGGACGCTATGACCGAGGCCTCCCAGTCGATGATGACGACGTTTGCGTCGCTCTGCAGCGCTTTCGGGAAACGCTCGGGGCGATCGCCAGGGACGAACAGAAAAGACGTCGCACTTTCCAGCAGTCGCCGGTCGCTCGAGTCGCGACGTGCGCGCTCGGAAGGAGGCAGCGTAGATTGCTTCATATGCGTCCTTTGTCGGGATTCATAGCACTTTCCAGATCGACGTTGCGCTCGCCACCAGGGCCCCGGACTCGTCCGACACGGTCGACTGGAGAAAGCAGATTTGCCGCCCCTTCCGCATGAAATGACTGCAAGCTGTCAGGGTTCCCTCGCGTGCTGCGCGCATGTACTGGATGTTCATCTCGAGTGTCGCGCCTGCCCCCACATGATGTTTGAGCAGATGCCCCATCGAGATGTCGAGGAGTGTCGCGGTTATTCCCCCATGCAGAGAGCCTTGCGGGTTATACATGAAGTCGCGAATCGGCATCGTGACGGTACATGAGGTTTCACCGTACTCGACGCTCATCCCGAACAGGCGGGCCAGAAAAAAGGTATTGAAGTCTTGACGGTACGTCTGGATTGCATTCTCGAACGCGATCCGTGCTTGCGATTCGTCCATGATATTGAGGATGTTTTCCGGCTATTGTTGAGCGGTTTGCTCTGCCCGATCGCGAATCACGCCCCGAGCGGCCAGCTCATCGAGTTGATGCGCGGAGAGCCCGAGAAGCGATTCGAGGATCTCACGCGTGTGCTGGCCCAGCATCGGTGGTGGCGATGCGTGGGTCATGGGTGCATCGTCCAGGCGAACCGGGTTTGTGATGTTTTTCACCACCCCTGCAATGGGGTGATCCATCGAAAGAATCATCCCGCGCTCGGTCAGTTGCGCAGCTTCACACACTTCTCCCACTGTCCGAATCAAGCCGCACGGGACGCCAGCGGTACCCAACTTTTCGACCCAATAAGCTCTGCTGTTGCCCCCGAGGAGCGCGGCAACCAACGGCCGCAACTCGTGTCGATTGCTCACGCGCAGTGGTGCGGTTGCAAAGCGTGGATCGTCGACCAGGTCGGACGCATTGGCCACCTCGCAGAACAGTTTCCAGAATTTGTCGTTCGCCACACCCAGATTGATCCATCCATCGGATGCCTGGAAGGTCTCATACGGGCAGATGGTCGGATGCTCGTTACCTCGTCGGGTCGGCGATGCCCCGGTGGAGAAGTAAATGCCCGCGTTGAAGGTGAGCAACGAAGCGAGTGCATCGAGCATTGAAATTTGAACCGAGCGCGCGATGCCTGTTCGATTTCGTTCGTACAGTGCCGAGAGGATGCCTTGTACGGCGAAGAGGCCTGCAATCATGTCCGCGATCGAGGTGCCGACCTTGGTCGGTTGCCCGCTGGGGTCGCCCGTGATGTCCATGACGCCGGCTTCACCCTGCACGATCAGATCGTAACCGGGGCGCTGCGCATCGGGCCCTTGTGAGCCGAAACCAGAGATCGAGCAGCAGATCAACCGGGGATTGATACTTCGCAACGTCTCGTGATCGAGGCCGAGGCGCTTCATGGCGCCGGGGCGGAAGTTGTCTACGACGACATCCGCGGTCTCGATCATTCTCAGAAGAATCTGTCGTCCCGCGTCGCTCTTCAGGTCGATCGCACAACTACGCTTGTTACGGTTGACGGACAGAAAGTAGGCGCTTTCGCCTGCGACGAACGGCGGCCCGAACGCTCGGCTGTCGTCCCCGCTGGTGGGTTCCTCGATCTTGATGACGTCAGCGCCGAGATCGGCCAGATGCATGGTCGCGAATGGACCTGACACGACTCGGGTTAGATCGACAATCCGTATTCCCTCAAGGGGGCGTGCTGACGTGCCGCCATCGAACGTTGCGAATCCCGAGTCCATCTGGCTCTCCTCAATGTGTCCGAGCCAGCATAGCGGCAGCACTTATATTTCTGAAATGGATTTTCTGTATCTAAACATTCATGTAAAGTATGGTCGATCGTCTTCGCGATAAAGGTCCCAGGATGAACCTCCGCTCCGTAGATTTGAACCTGCTTGTCATCTTTGATGCGCTTATGCGGGAGCGGAATGTGACGCGGGCCGCGCTGAGAATTCCGATGAGTCAGCCTGCCATGAGCAACGCGCTGTCCAGACTTCGTCATCTGTTCAAGGACGATCTGTTCATTCGTTCCGGCGGAGCGATGGAGCCCACGCCGCGGGCGATTGAACTCGGTGAGTCCGTGCGGCAGATTCTTCGGCAGACAGAGCGGCTGATGTCGAGCGACGTCAATTTCGATCCCGCGACGAGTGAGCGCGAATTCACCGCGCGAATGTCCGATCTGGTCGGTTGCCTGCTGTTGCCTCAGCTACTTGCTACGTTGTCGGAATCCGCACCACGCGTCACGCTGGACGTACTCCACCTGTCACCGGAGCGAACGATCAAGGCGCTGGAAAGCGACGAACTGGATTTCGGTGTCAGCATGCAATTGCAACCCGCGCCGAATATACGGAGCGAGAAGCTGTTCATGGACCAGATGGTGTGCGTCATGCGCGCCGATCACCCGCTGACCAAGGGCAAGCTGACGCTCCAGCGTTTTCTGAATGCGGATCATCTTCGGGTGGCGATGAGCCCGACCGACATACGTTTTGTCGATAACGTCCTGGCCGACCAGGGTTATTCACGGAATGTGGTGGCGAAGGTCCCGCATTGGCTGTTGATCCCGCCGATCCTTCGCGAGACTCAACTGATCGCCGTCATTTCCGGCAAGCTGGCTGCGCGTTTCGCATCGGAACCATTGGCGGTGCGCGCGTTGCCATTCCCGTCGGAGCCATTCTCGTGGGACATCTACTGGCATCGTCGCAACGACAACAGCGTGGCGCACAAATGGATGCGGAGCCTGATTGCCAGTACCTGCGCCTCGCTCTGACGGTCCGGTTGCGATGAACCGATTTTTTCCGCAATAGGGTGGCAATATTGCGCATTGGGCCACTAGCGCCTGACGCGTAGCCTCAACGTGTGGGCCCGGAAGGGAGTACGCCGCCTGCCCTGATCTGCGAGCCTATCCAGCCTCTTGGCTCGCCATGCCTTCCATCCATTGCTCGAACGCGGACACCGCGGCATCGTTGGCGCGATCGGCGTTCGTCACCAGCGTGTAGTCGTCGGCGCGCCATACAGGCGATGCGATGGGGCACACGAGGCGGCCTTCGGCGAGATCGCGCCCGATCAACGGCAGCGACGCAAGCGCCACGCCCAGCCCCTCGATGGCCGCGCCGAGCTGAAGATTTACATGATCGAATTCGACATGGCGCGCTGCGCGCAGATCGGCGGCGCCCGCTTCCCGCAACCAGTGCGACCAGGCTGAGCGCGTCGTGGCCGAATGCAGCAGCGTGTGATGGCGCAGGTCGGCCACGCTCTGTATCGGATGCTGGCGCAGCAACGCGGGGTTGCAGGCCGGCACGCGCAGGTCGGGCATCAACGGGCGCGATACGACCCCCGCACCCTGTTCCGGGCCGGAGCGAACACCGATATCGAAAGCGTCGGCGACATAGCGCAGCTTGCGCGATGTCGTCGACACCCTGACGTCGATGTCGGGATACCGCGAATGGAAATCGGCAAGCCGTGGCAGCAGCCAGCAAAACGCGAAGCTCATCGGCACATTGACCCGCACGACGCCCGATATCCGATGCGCGAGGGTATTGTGGCGCAGCCGCACCACCGCGGTACCGAGGTGTTCGAACGCGTGGCTGACGTCGTTCAGCAATACGGCCCCTTCGTCGGTCAGCACGACGCCGCGCGGACGACGATCGAACAACGGCAGGCCGAACCAGTCCTCCAGCAGCCGGATTTGTTTTCCGACGGCCCAATGGGTGACATGCAGTTCCGCCGCCGCGCCCGCGAAGCTGCCGTGCCGCGCGACCGCATCGAAAGCGCGCAGCGCATTGAGCGGCGGCAACTCGTCCCGATTCTTCGCAGCACCTCGGCTTTCGCTCATGACGTACGTGACTTTTTCTCTCCGTTGACGCGATTTTAGCTCAATTGATATGACTGATACCTCGGCCATAAAATTGACGTGTCGAACCAGCAGAACACACCACGAGTAGCTTCCATCAGCCACTCGTATAGAGAGAACGTCGATGCGCTTGCCGGTTTTTTCCCCTCCCGTCACGCGGGACGCTGTGCCATCACGACCGCGGGTGCTATGGCTCTCGTGCATTGCACACGCAATCCACGATGGCTATACGGACATGATCTATGCGCTGCTGCCCGTATGGCAGTCCGAGTTCGGGCTCGACTTCGCGGCCCTGGCTATCCTGCGCGGCCTCTATGCCGGTACGATGGCGGTGCTGCAGTTGCCGGCAGGCCGTCTCGCGCAACGCCTCGGCAGTCGCGCCGTCCTCGCGATCGGCACGCTGCTCGCCGCGCTGGGCTATGCAATCGCCGGCATGTCGGGTGGCCTGCTCGGTTTGTGCGTGGCGCTGGCGATATCGGGCGGTGGATCCAGCACGCAACATCCGATCGCATCGGGCGCCATCTCCCGCACCTATGGGCGTGACGCGAGAGGCCCACTGAGCCTCTACAACTTTTCCGGCGATCTGGGGAAATCCGCGCTGCCGGCAGCCATTTCGCTGCTCGTGACCATGATGCCGTGGCGTCACGCGCTGTGGGTCGTCGCTGGATTGGGCTGCGTCGCTGCCGCCGGCATCGCGCTCTGGTTTCCCGCCGTGCCCCGTGGCGCCGGAAAGACGGCGGCAAAAGAGCAAGCATCCGCTCAACGCAAGGGCACCGGGGGGCGCGGATTCAACGCGCTGTTTTCCATCGGCCTGCTCGATACGGCCGTACGCATGGGACTGCTTACCTTTCTGCCTTTCCTGCTCAACGCAAAAGGCATCTCGCCTCAATTGCTGGGAACGGCCCTTGCGCTTGTTTTCATTGGCGGGGCGGCCGGCAAATTCTTTTGTGGCTGGCTTGGCGCGCGTATGGGTGTGGTGAGGACGGTGCTGCTCACGGAAGGCGGTACGGCCGCGTGCATCATCGGCGTGATGTATCTGCCGTTGGCGCTTACCATGGTGCTGCTGCCGATTCTGGGCATGATGCTCAACGGCACGTCGTCCGTGCTGTACGGAACCGTTCCGGAGATGTCCGCGCCCGAGCGCACGGAGCGCGCATTCGCGATTTTCTACACGGGAACGATCGCATCGGGCGCGATATCGCCTGTCCTCTACGGTTTCCTCGGCGACAGGATCGGCGTGCAGGCCGCTACGTATGCCACCGCGTTCACTGCTCTGGCAATTTTTCCGCTCGTGCTCGCACTGCGCCCGCATCTCGGCGATCACTCGACAGGATGAATACCATGACGAAGTCTGACTACCCGACCGTGGCCGTTGTCGGTCCGGGCGCAATCGGAACGACCGTCGCCGCGGCTCTTCATGACGCTGGCCGCACGCCGGTGATCTGCGGCCGCTCGGCGCACGAGCGGTTGACGCTGCGCTTCGATGGCGGCGAGATCGTCGTGCCCGGGCCCGTGCGGACCGATCCGCAAGCGGTCAACGAAAGGTTCGATCTCGTGTTCGTTGCGGTCAAGTCGACGCAAGTGGCGAGCGCGGCACCTTGGATCCCGGCGCTATGCGATGCAAAGACGGTTGTCTGCGTGCTGCAAAATGGCGTCGAGCAAATGGCCGCCTTCGCGCCATATGCGGCCGGCGCGGCGATCGTGCCATCGGTCGTCTGGTTCCCGGCGCAACGCGAATCGGATGCGTCGGTGTGGCTACGCGGCAAACCGCGGCTCACTGTGCCCGATACGCCGGCGAGCAATGTGGTGGTCTCGGCGTTGCACGGCACGCGATGCCCGGTCGAGGTGGCGGACGATTTCATCTCGCTCGCATGGCGAAAGCTGTTGCAGAACGCGGTGGCGGGACTCATGGTGCTGACTGGCCGCCGCGCCGGCATGTTCTCGCGAAGCGACATTACCGAACTGTCGCTCGCCTACCTGCGGGAATGTCTCGAAGTCGCCCGTGCGGAGGGCGCGAAGCTGGGCGATGAAGTGCCGCGGGAGATCGTCGACGGATTCCATCGCTTCCCGCCCGATTTGGGGACGTCCATTCTTGCCGACCGGCAGGGCAACCGCCCCCTCGAATGGGACTGCCGGAATGGCGTGGTGCAGCGATGCGGACGAGCTCACGGAATTCCGACGCCGATCAGCGATCTGGTCGTGCCGCTTCTCGCGGCCGCCAGCGACGGCCCGGGCTAGTAGGACGGAGCACGGTAGCCAACCCGAAACTGTCACCGACCGATTTCGAGGTGATGGAGCCTTTCGAATGTCTTTCGGATTGAGTCAGCGAACGTCTCAAAC
>JGI24739J22299_10000391_pt1 | contig 15156 bp, 21 predicted proteins | sample KBSCornC5_FD_22299 | JGI IMG/M metagenome (IMG submission 22299)
CCGCCGGTCGAACGCCTATCCCCCTTCCGGCTGGATCTTGGCCCGCGCCAATATCCTGCCCCCGGCAGCCGCGCGACCGCGCTCAGCCTCTCCAGTTAAGGTGAACGGCCCTTCCCACCTCCGCTGAAGCCGTCATATCGTCAAAAGCGGAAAACCGGTTCCCACTTCTCCCCGCGATGCTCTAGAACAGGTCTGCGCCACCCATCGCAGGTGGCCGAACGAGCGAGGGAGCAAGGGCGCGCATGGACATATTGGTGACGACCGACTGGCTTGAGGGGGAATTGGGCAAGCCCGACCTCCGGATCGTCGATGCCAGCCTGTTCCTGCCCGGTGTGCCCCGCAATCCCCAGGCCGAGTTCGAGGCCGCCCATATCCCCGGCGCCGTCTTCCTCGACCTTCCCAGCCTGGCCGATCCCGACGATCCGCGCCCCGGCATGCTGCCGACCGATGATTTCATGACCGAGCGTTGCCGGCGCCTTGGCATCGACGCGGACAGCCGCATCATCGTCTATGACAACAGCCCGACCCACAGCGCGGCGCGCGGCTGGTGGATGATGCGCCTCTATGGCGTGGGCAAGGGCGCGGCGATCCTCGACGGCGGCCTTTCGAAATGGCTGGCGGAGGGACGGCCGACGGAAAGCGGCATGCCCGAAACGGCGCCCGGCAATGCCATCGCAAGGCGCGACGCAGGCCAGGTCCGCACCAAGGAGGATATTCTCGCCAATCTCGAAAGCGGGTCGGAACAGGTACTGGATGCACGGGGCGCCGCGCGCTTCACGGGCGAGGAACGGGAACCCCGCCCCGGCATGGCGTCGGGCCATATTCCGGGCAGCCGCAACATCCCCTCCTCCGCCTTCTACCATGCCGACAACAGCATGAAGCAGGGCGAGGAACTGCGCCGCCTGTTTGTCGACGCCGGGACGGATTTCGACCGCCCGATCATCACCAGCTGCGGCAGCGGCGTGACGGCCGCGATCCTGCTCGCGGGCCTGGAACTGCTCGGCAAGACCGACGTCACCCTCTATGATGGAAGCTGGTCCGAATGGGGGCTGGACCCGGCCACGCCGAAAGCGACCGGTCCCGCCGCATGACCCGGAAGTCGGGCAAGAACGGGGACCGCAAGCCCCTGACCCAAATCGCCCAGGCGGGCCGCAAGCCCGAATGGACCGGCATGCCCGGCCAGCCCGGAGGCATCGTCAACCCGCCGGTCTGGCGCGCCTCGACCATTCTTTACGACGATGTCGCGCATCTGCGCGGCGCGGCAGGGCGCAGCACGCATGAACGGCTGTTCTACGGCCGCAAGGGCACGCCCACGGCATGGAGCCTGGCCGACGCCCTCACCGAAATGGAGCCGGGCGCAGAGGGCACCATGCTCTATCCGTCGGGGGTCGCGGCGATCGCCTGCGCGCTGATGGCGGTGCTGAAACCGGGCGACCAGCTTCTGATGGTCGACAGCGCCTACGACCCGACACGCAATTTCTGCGAGCAGATGCTCCGTCCACTGGGCGTGGAGACGGTCTATTACGATCCGACCGTGGGCGCGGGGATCGCGGCGCTCATCACCGACGCCACCCGCGCCATCTTCATGGAAAGCCCCGGCAGCCTGACCTTCGAGGTGCAGGACGTGCCCGCCATCACCGCCATTGCGCGGGACAGGGGCATAACGACGCTGATCGACAACACATGGGCCACCCCCTATTTCTTCCCGGCGCTCGGCCATGGCGTCGACATCAGCATTCTCGCCTGCACCAAATATATCGTCGGCCATAGCGACGTGATGATGGGGTCGGTCACGGCCACTCCCGCCTTCTTTCCCAGGATCCGCCAGACCGCCTATCTTTTCGGGCAGATGACCAGCCCCGACGATGCCTGGCTCGCGGCGCGCGGTCTGCGGACATTGGGCGTCCGGCTCAACCAGCATCAGGCGAGCGCGCTGCGCATCGCGCAATGGCTGTCGCAGCAGCCCGACATCGCCCGCGTCCTCCACCCGGCCCTGCCCTCCTGTCCCGGCCATGCGCTTTGGGATCGCGATTTCACCGGTTCAAGTGGCCTGTTCAGCTTCGTCCTCAAGGGCGGCGATGAAGCGGCCCGTGCCGCCCTGATCGACGGCCTCGCGCATTTTGGCATCGGCTATAGCTGGGGCGGCTTCGAAAGCCTCGCGCTTCCGGTCGATCCCGCCCGCTACCGCACGGCCACCGCATGGCAGGCGGAGGGGCCGGTCGTCCGCCTCCAGATCGGGCTGGAGGACGCCGACGACCTCATCGCCGATCTCGACGCGGGGCTGGCCCGCTTCCGGGCCGCGCGCGGATGACGCCGGGCTTGCCTGAACTCTTGCCGCTGTTGCCGGGCGATCCGGCCATCGTCCATCCCCTGGTCGCGCTGGCGCTGGCCATCGCCATCCATTTGATTGCCGGCGCGGTCGCCCGCATCGCCGCGCCGCGCCTGCGCCGCCGGTTCCGCGGCCTGGGGGAGGCGCTGGCGGGGCATTTGCGCCCGATCCTGCGCCACGCCATCGCCGCAGCCGCCACGGCGCTGGCGGTCGCCTTCTGGCCGGTCGGGGATCTGGCGCATCTGGTGCTGAGCGCCGCGCTCGCCCTGTCGCTTTCGCTGCTCGCCGTGCATGTCCTGCGCAGCCTCGCCATTCCGCGCCTTGCCGTGCTGCCGATCGCCTTGCTGCTGTTCGTCATGGTTCTTTCCGGCAGCAGCGGTGGCTTCGCTCCCGTGGCGGACATGCTCGACGGCGTCGGCCTGGACCTTGGCAAGCGGCGCGTCACCCTGCTGGGGCTGGTCAGCATGGCTGCGATCTGCGTCGCGCTGTTCGCCCTGGTGCGCCTTGCCAACCGCATCATCGGGCGCAGCATCACCGCGCCCATGGCCTGGACGCCACGCAGAAGCTGCTGGCGCAGAAGCTGGCCGCCATCGTCGTGGTGGTCGCGGCCTTCTTCATCGGCGTGGACCTGCTCGGCGTCGACCTCACCGCCTTCACCGTCTTCTCCGGCGCGCTGGGCCTCGCCGTCGGCTTCGGCCTGCAAAAGACCTTCGGCAATCTGATCGCCGGCATCATCCTGCTGATGGACCGGTCGATCAAGCCGGGCGACGTCATCGTCGTCGGCGACAGCTTCGGCTGGGTGAACAAGATCGGCGTGCGCGCCGTCAGCGTGATCACCCGCGACGGCAAGGAACATCTGATCCCCAACGAGAATCTGATGACGCAGGAGGTGGAGAACTGGTCCTATTCCGACCGCAATGTCCGCGTCCGCATTCCCGTCGGCATCGGTTATGACAGCGACCTCCAGCTCGCGCAGGAACTGATGCTGCGCGCCGCGCAGGAAAGTCCCCGCGTGCTTCGCAATCCCAAACCCAATGTCTGGCTCACCGCCTTTGGCGAAAACCGCGTTGAACATGACATATTGGTGTGGATCAGCGACCCGGAAAGCGGCATCGGCAGTGTGAAATCGGATGTGCTCGGCCGACTGTGGCGGCTGTTCCGCGACCATGGCATCACCATCCCCTATCCGCAGCGCGTCATTCATGCACCGCGCGATGCGGCACCGCCCCTGCCGTAGCGCAACGATCCCCAATTGCGGCAAAAAGCGCGCGCGACGCCGCGCCGTGCCACAATCATGCCTGAATTTGTTGCAGACCAGCAACATTACAGACGCAAACGTCATCGTTCCGCAATAAAATCTTGTGCACTGCAACGGCGGCGGGCATCCCCTCCTTCGTTGAGGCAACCCGGTCCATCCCGCACAGGGCNATAGAGATCCGGGACCATGACGCAGGTGGGACCATCGCAGATACCATGAAGGGGACACATATGCGTAAGTCCATACTCGGCCTCTCGGCCCTTGCCCTCGCCGCCATGTCGGCACCCGCTTTCGCTCAGGACGAGCCCACGCCCGANCTCACCGTGACCGGCACNGCCGCCGTGGTGACCGACTATCGCTTCCGCGGCATCTCGCAGACCGACAAGCGTTTCGCGCTGCAGGGCAGCATCACCCTGACGCACAGCTCGGGCTTCTATCTCTCGACCTGGGGCAGCTCGATCGATGATTATGTCGCCAATGGCAGCGACCAGGAACTCGACCTGATCGCCGGCTATTCCAAGACCGTCGGCGCGGCGACCTTCGACGTCGGCGTTCTCTATTACTACTATCCCGGTTCGGCGGTGCGAACACCGATTTCGTCGAGCCCTATGCCTCCATCAAGGGCACGTTCGGCCCGGCGACCGCCAAGGTGACTGCCAATTATGCGCCCAAGCAGAAGGCGCTCACCGTCGACGGCATTCACAAGGAAGACAATCTGTACCTGGCCGGTGACCTGTCGGCCAGCATCCCGAAGACCCCGCTGGGCGTGACGGCGCATCTGGCTCACACCTTCGGGCCCAGCTATCTGGTCCCGGTCGGCAAGGGCTACACCGACTGGAGCGTCGGCGCGACCTATACGTGGAGCCATCTGACCTTCGGCGTCAGCTATGTCGACACGGACACCCATTTCCGGCCCAAGGCTGCTGCGGGCAACTTCCGCGATGCGGCCAGGGGCGCAGTGGTCGGTTCGGTCACCGCATCCTTCTGATCGCCTGAAAAGGGATGAAGAGGCCGCGCTCCCCGTGGGCGCGGCCTTTTTTGCGCTTTGCGGCTCGCCTGGGCGCGGGCCGCACCCTATAAAGGGCGCATGATCGCCTTCTCGCTGATCCTCCTCTTCCTCGTGACCGTCGCCGCGATGGAGGGCTTCGCCTATGTCATGCACCGTTGGGTCATGCACGGGCCGGGCTGGTTCCTGCACGCCAGCCACCATCGGGAACGCCCCGGCCGCTGGGAAGCGAACGACCTCTATTTCGTGATCTTCGCCATGCCCTCCATCCTGCTGCTGCTGGGGGGCGTGCAATGGCATTGGGGCGATTGGGCGACGGCGACCGGCGCCGGCATCGCGGCCTATGGCGCCATCTATCTGGGTTTCCACGACATCATCGTCCATCGCCGCGTCCGCCATCGCCATGTGCCGCGCTCCGCCTATATGAAGCGCATCGTCCAGGCCCATCGCCTGCATCATGCGGTCGAGACGAAGCAGGGCTGCGTCAGCTTCGGCTTTCTCGTGGCGCCCAGTCCGGATGCGCTGAAACGCGCCCTCGCCCGCAACGGCAAGGCAGGACTGCGCGCCGCCAGGGGCGTTCTGGAGGGCTGAGGCGCATGCTTGCGGCGCGGGACGGCCCTTCGCCGAAGCCGCGCCTCCTCTAACCGCTTTCCACTCCGCCCAAAGCCCGGTAAGTGCCGGCAATGGCTTCGCATCCCGCACCGATCGCGCGTTCGCTCTTCGTATTTTCGATCTTCTACGGCGGCATGGTCTGCATTGCCGGCGTGCTCGGCAACAAGCAGGTGACGCTGGGCCCCCTGTCGGCCATCGGTCCCTGGTTCGGCCTCGGCCCGCTGGCGGTGGAGGCGGGCATCTTCGCCTTCCTGCTGCTGGTGACGATTTCCAGCGCGGTTGCGGAACTGCACGGCCCGGCCGTCGCCAACCGGCTGGTGCGGATCGGCTTCCTGCCGCTGATCGCATCCATATTGCTTTCCATCGCCGTGCTGTCCGTACCCGCCGCGAGCGACATGGACCCGGCGCGGCGCGATGCCTTTGCGCTGATGATGGGCGGCACGCCCCGGATCTGGCTTGGCGGGATCATCGCCTATGGCATTTCCCAGACCTTGAACGTCACCCTCTTCGCCGCACTCAAGGGGCGCGAGGGCAGCCGCCTGCTCTGGCTGCGCGCCGCGGTGGCGAGCATATTGTCGCAGATCGCGGACACGCTGCTCTTCGTCTCCATCGCCTTTTACGGGGTGTTCCCGATCGGGGAGCTGCTGCTGGGGCAGATGCTGGCGAAGGTCACGCTGTCGGCGCTGCTGGTGCCGCCCGTCCTCTATGCGCTGGTCGCGCTGGGGCGCCGCCTGGACCGTTAGCTTGCGGCGACGCGCATAGTGCCCTATGCGCCCGCGCATGAACAGCAAGCACGCCCCCGATCCGGCGCTCCTCGCCAAGGCCGAAACGCTCGTCGAGGCGCTTCCCTATATGCAGCGCTATGCGGGCAAGACCTTCGTCGTCAAATATGGCGGCCATGCCATGGGCGATCCCGAGGCGGCGCGCGATTTCGCCGAGGACGTCGTGCTGATGAAGGCGGTCGGCATCAATGTCGTCGTCGTCCACGGCGGCGGCCCGCAGATCGGCGCGATGCTGAAGAAGCTGGGCGTCGAGTCGCAGTTCGTTGGCGGCCTGCGCGTCACCGACAAGGAAACCGCGCAGATCGCGGAAATGGTGCTGGCCGGATCGATCAACAAGGAAATCGTCGGCTGGATATCCGGCGCGGGCGGCCGGGCCGTCGGCATTTCGGGCAAGGATGGCGGGCTGGTCCTGTGCGAAAAGGTGCTGGGCAAGCGTGAGGCGGACCCCAATTCCGGCATAGAGCGCAATGTCGACCTGGGCTTTGTCGGCGATCCGGTGAGGGTCGACCGCAGCATCCTGGACACGCTGACCCAGAATGGCATCATTCCGGTGGTCGCGCCCGTCGGCATCGGCGCCGATGGGCACACCTACAATGTCAATGCCGACACCATGGCGGGCGCCATCGCCGCGGAATTGAAGGCGGCTCGGTTCTTCCTCCTCACCGATGTGGCCGGCGTGCTGGACAAGCAGGGCCAGTTGCTGACGGACCTTGATCCGAGCGCGATCCACGGGCTGGAGGAGGACGGCACCATCAGCGGCGGCATGATCCCCAAGCTGGAAACCTGCGTCCGGGCGGTCGAAGGCGGGGTGGACGCCGCCGTCATACTGGACGGACGGGTGCCGCACGCAATGCTGCTGGAAATCTTCACCGATCGCGGTGCGGGTACGTTAGTCCGCCGGTGAACCGGGGCCCCTTCGGGCTTGAAGCAAAGCGCATGGGCGGCCCGCCAGCGTGCCGCATGGCAGGCGGCGGTCGGGGGCGCCGTGCGCGGCGTCGCGAAAATCCATGGGGCGCGGTGCGGCAACGGGCCTGATGAAGTCCGCACCCAGGCTATCTTATGGGTTTTCCGCAATTTCCGGGCGTTCAGATGTTCCATCTGACTTGAAATCGCTTTAGAGCGATTGGCCATCAATTCGGAGATCGCATGGCCTACGCCCTCTATCAGATCATCGTCATCCTGCTCGATGTGCTGTGGTGGATCATCATCATCCAGGCCATCATGAGCTGGCTGATCGCCTTCAATGTCGTCAATCTTTCCAATGATTTCGTGCGCACGGTGATGGTCGCGCTGGATCGGATGACGGCGCCGATATACAATCCGATCCGCCGGGTGCTGCCGGACCTCGGCGCGCTCGACCTCTCGCCCATGGTCGTGCTGCTGGGCATTCTGATCATTCGCCAGGCCATATTGCCGCCGCTGTTCGGCCTGGTGTGACGGTCTGGCACCGGGACGGCGACGATCTCATCCTCTCTGTCCGGTTGACGCCGGGCGCGACGCGGGAAGAGATTGGCGGCGTCTGGACAGACGAAAAGGGCGCAACCTGGCTGCGTGCCCGCGTGCGCGCCGTGCCGGAAAAGGGAAAGGCCAATGCGGCGCTGGTCGCATTGCTGGCGAAGCGGCTGGAGTGGCCACGCAGCGCGATTTCACTGGAATCGGGTGACACCAACCGGCTAAAGCGGCTGCGGATCAAGGGGGGCGGTGAGGCGTTGACGCTGGAGCATTTCCAATCGAGATGCGAGCAGCTGACATCTCAGGAAATGCGGTAGCCGCAGCGCCGGGCTTTGCGCCATCATCAAGGAACAGGTTGAAGCATCATGACCATCGGCAAGATCATCGACGGCAAGGCCTTTGCGGAGACGCTTCGTGGCAAGGTCGCGGACGGGGTCGGCGCTTTCATCGCGAAGACCGGACGCAAGCCGGGGCTGGCGGTGGTGCTGGTGGGCGAGGATCCGGCCAGTTCCGTCTATGTCCGCAACAAGGGCAAGATGACCGTCGCCGCAGGCATGGAAAGCATGGAATTCAAGCTGCCCGCCTCCATAGGCGAGGAGGAATTGCTGGACCTGGTCGAGGAACTGAATGCCGACGACCGGGTCGACGGCATCCTCGTCCAACTGCCGCTGCCATCGCACATCAACGAGGCATCGGTGATCGGCACGATCGATCCCGCCAAGGATGTCGACGGCTTCCATGTCGTCAATTCGGGCCTGCTGGCCACCGGGCAGGAGGCGCTGGTGCCCTGCACGCCGCTGGGCTGCATCATGCTGCTCAAGGACGAACTGGGTGATCTTTCGGGTCTGGAAGCTGTCGTCGTCGGCCGATCCAACATCGTGGGCAAGCCGATGGCGCAATTGCTGCTGGCGGAAAACTGCACCGTCACCATCGCGCACAGCCGCACGCGGGATATCGCCTCCGTCGTGCATCGCGCCGACATCGTGGTCGCGGCCGTGGGCCGGGCGGAAATGGTGAAGGGCGAGTGGATCAGGCCCGGCGCGACAGTGATCGACGTCGGCATCAACCGCGTCACCGATACGGAGGACGGCAAGAGCCGGATCGTCGGCGACGTCGCCACGGCCGAAGCGCTGGCCCATGTCCGCGCCATCACTCCGGTGCCGGGGGGCGTCGGCCCGATGACCATAGCCGTCCTGCTGCGCAATACGCTGGTCGCGGCCCATGCGCGAGCGGGGCTCGCAAAGCCGGAGGGGCTGTGAAGGCGCGCGCCGCGTTCCTGATCCTGACATTGCTGGCGCTGGCGGGCGCGCGCCCGCCCATGCGCTATCAGCCCGACCCCAGTTCCGTGTTCGCGGCCGAACTCGCCTTCAACCGGCTCGCGCAGCAGAAGGGGCAATGGACCGCCTTCCGCGAAACGGCGGCGGACGAGGCGGTGATGTTCGTGCCGCAGCGGGTGTTGGCGAAGCAATGGCTGAAGGGGCGCGCCGACCCGCCCGCCCCGGTAAGCTGGACACCCTCGACCATCTATGTGTCCTGCGACGGCAATCTGGCGGCCAGCACCGGCGGCTGGAAGCGGCCGGACGGATCGGTCGGCTATTTCACCACCATCTGGCAGCGGGACAAGAAGGGCGAGTGGAAATGGATCATGGACCATGGCGACACGCTCGCCAGCGCCCGTGAAGCGCCCGAATTCCTCATCGGCAAGGTCGCGACCTGCAAGCGCGGCCGCGCCGGGGACGGCCCTCGACCCGCCGCTCCGCCGCCGGACCGCAAGGCGGCAAAGGGCGAGACACCGCCAGCCCCTCGCGATGAAAGCCTGAGCTGGACCGCCGATGTCGCTGCCGACGGCAGCCGCCGCGTGACCGTACGCATGTGGAACGGGACCGACTATGACATGGTGATCGACGACAGGGTGGCCGCGACGCAATGACGGAACTGTTCATCTCCGCCTTCGTCACCCTGTTCGTCGTGATCGATCCGCCGGGCTGCGCGCCGATCTATGCCAGCCTCACCACCGGGGCGACGCAGATCCAGCGCCGCAGCATGGCGATCCGCGCCGTGGCCATCGCCGCGGGCATCCTGCTGCTGTTCGCGCTGTGGGGCAAGCAGTTGCTGGGCACTCTGGGGATCGCACTGGACAGTTTCCGCATCGCGGGCGGCATCATGCTGTTCATCATCGCCATGGACATGGTGTTCGAAAAGCGCACCCAGCGGCGAGAGGACCGGGCGCAGAAGATCGCCGAAACGCCCGAGGTCGAGGATGTGTCGGTCTTCCCCATGGCGATGCCGATGATCGCCGGGCCGGGTTCGATCGCCACGGTCATGCTGCTGATGTCGCGGGCGGAGGGGTTGAGCGAGCGGCTGGTGGTGATCGGCGCGGTGGTCGTGACGCTGGCGCTGATGCTGGGGTCGCTGCTGGCGGCGGGGCCAATCATGGCTTTGCTCGGGTCCAAGATCGAGGCGGTGATCACAAGGCTGCTGGGCGTCCTGCTGGCCGCGCTGGCCGCGCAATTCGTGATCGATGGACTGAAGGCGAGTTTCTGAGCATTGCGGGGAAAAGCGGCCATGCTTTTCCCTTTCAAACGCTGCGACGCCAGAGGCCGGAGCGTCACCGCCTGGCACAAAATCGCCTCAGCGGCTCCAGCGGGCCCAGATCGCAGTAGGCAGCATCAATCCGCGCGCCTCTTCGCGCACCACCAGTTCACCTGCTTCGACGGTGCCCGGCAGATCGGCAAACGCCTGGCGCAACAATTCCCCGATCGCCAGCGCCGACATGCGGACGGCATAGACGGTCAGGAACAGGAAACGGCTGTCCGCGTCCAGCAATTGCCGGCAATGCGCGATCAGCCCCGGCAGATCCTCCTCCAGCCGCCACACTTCCCCATCGGGGCCCCGGCCATATTTGGGGGATCGAGCAATATGCCGTCATAGCGGCGCCCGCGGCGCACCTCGCGCGCCACGAACTTTGCGGCATCGTCGACGATCCAGCGAACCGGCCGATCCTCCAGCCCGGACAACGCCGCATTGGCCCGCGCCTGCGCCACCGACTTCTTGGACGCGTCGACATGCACCATCTGCGCGCCCGCCGCCGCCATCGCCAGCGTGCCCACGCCGGTATAGCCGAACAGGTTCATCACCTGCGCCTGATCCCCTGCGCTGACCTTGTCCGCGATCCGGCCGCGCATCCATTCCCAGACCGGCGCCATGTCAGGAAAGAAGCCGAGATGACGGAAGGGGGTGCAGCTCGACTGGAAGGTGACTTCGCGCCACTCCAACGGCCAGCCTTCAGCGGGCACCGGCCGTTCATAGAACCAGCGCCCGCCGCCCTCCTCGTCGGAACCGGGGACGAATTCGCCGTCGGCCTGCCAGTCATCCTGCGCCGGAGCCCACATCGCCTGCGGTTCCGGCCGGATGAAGCGGAAGCGGCCATAGCGCTCCAGCTTTCGCCCGTGGCCCGAATCGATCAGGCCATAATCGGGCCAGGGCTCACCGATAAGGGTCTGGAGCTTCACCTCAGCCCCTCGGCGTCGCGCGCTCCGCGACATAGGCGGTGACCGCGTCGAAGGTGCCGGGCAGCTTGGCATAGGCCTCTTCCCGTGCGAACAGGTCACCCACGCGCGAGGGCAAGGAGGGGCGAATGCCCGTGGCGCGCTCGACCGCCGTGGGGAATTTCGCCGCATGCGCCGTCGCCAGCGTGACCACAGGCACCGCCGGGTCGAGCTCGGCCGACCGCGCCGCCGCCAGGCCGACCGCGCTGTGTGGATCGATCACCTGCCCGGCCGCATCATAGGCCCAGCGCATGGCCATGGTCATGGCGTCGGCATCGATCCGCGCGGACGTGAACAGCGCCGCCGCGCCGTCCCGCTGCGCATTGGTGAGGCGCATCGCCCTGCTCGTTTCGAAACCCCTCATCTGTTCGGCCAGCGCCTTGCCATCGCGCCCGCCCGCGTCGAACAGCAGTCGCTCGAAGTTCGAGCTGACCTGGATGTCCATGCTGGGAGTAGCCGTCGCCACCACCTGCCCCTGGCTGTAGTCGCCATCGGACAGGGCGCGGTGGAGGATGTCGTTGACATTGGTCGCCACGATCAGCTTCGCGACGGGCAATCCCATCTTCGCCGCGACATAGCCCGCGAACACGTCGCCAAAATTGCCTGTCGGGACGGAGAAGGCGACGGAACGTTCCGGCGCCCCCAGGCGGACGGCGGCGTAGAAATAATAAACGACCTGCGCCATCAACCGCGCCCAGTTGATGCTGTTCACCGCCGACAGGTTGAAGCGGCGCGCGAAATCGGCGTCGTTGAACATCGCCTTCACCAGCGCCTGCGCATCGTCGAAGCTGCCGTCAATGGCGATGTTGTGGACATTGGGTGCCCGCACCGTCGTCATCTGCCGCCGCTGCACATCCGACACGCGGCCTTCCGGGTGCAGCATGAAGATATCGATCTTGGCNCGGCCGGCGACCGCNTCGATCGCCGCCGATCCGGTATCGCCGGATGTCGCGCCGACGATGGTCAGATGATCGTCCCGGCGTGACAGGAAACGCTCGAACAAATGGCCGAGCAGTTGCAGGGCCACGTCCTTGAACGCCANCGTCGGCCCGTGGAACAGTTCCAGCAGCCAGTGGCGATGGTCAAGCTGCACCAGCGGCGTCACCGCATCATGGCTGAACCGGCCGTAGGCGGCGGTGCACAGTTCCCGCAATTCCTCTTCGCCCAGTGATCCGGCGACAAAAGGCGCCATGACCCGCACTGCCGTTTCCACATAGGAGAGGCCCGCCAGCGCACGTATCTGCTCAGCGGAAAAGCTGGGCCAGCTTTCCGGCACATAGAGNCCGCCATCGGACGCCAGCCCCGCCAGCGTCACATCCTCGAACCCGAGCGCGGGCGCGCTCCCTCTGGTGCTTACATAGTGCATGATGGGGTAGCGCGGTAACGCCGGACGCGCCTCCGGGCAAGCTTTTAAGGTCGCGGCTTCCGCTTGCGCAGCGCGAGGACATAGATGATCGCCGCGATCCCCGCGAAGAAGAACCACTGCACCGCATAGGCCAGGTGATTGTTCGGCACGTCAGCCACATTGGGCGGGGCCAGCGGCTTGAGGCCAGGCACCGGCTCTCCGGCGATCAGCATGGGCCGCAAGGGCATGGCCTTGCCGCCGATCCGCGACAGGAGCGAACGATGGTCGGGCTCCTCCCCGATCCAGCCGCGCATCTGGCCGCCCTGCCACTGGGGTTTGGCGTCCGGCGTCCTGGCGACGCCCGCAGCGACCAGCACCCCCGGCCCCTCGATACCCGTCGCGCATTCGGCGATGTAGCGGTAGCCGACCGACCCATCGGCCGCCCGTCCGGCTTCGCTGTGCCAGCGGACGACACGCAGGCAATGGGCGGAGGAGCGCCGGAACAGAAGGTCGGCGGGCACAGGCGGATAGGCCGGAAAGGTGACGGCGGGCCGGGCCGGATTCGCCGCGACGAGGCTCAGCATCGCCTCCTTCTCCGCCCTGCGTTGAAGCTGCCAGATGCCGAGGCCGACCATCACCAGCACCGCCGCCGCCACGATCAGCGTCGGGACAAGGGGGAAGCGCCGGCTCATGGCTGGCGTTCCCCTTCGGTCAACCGCCCCTCGCGCGCCTTGTTGCGATATTCGAGGATGAGCAGCGCGCCCTTCGCCACGCGCAGGCTGCCGATCACCGCGACCACGGTCAGCGGCGTCCAGAGCAGGATATGCAGCCAGAGCGGCGGATGGACCTTCAATTCCAATATCAACGCCATCGCCACCATCAGCGCGCCGATGATCAGCGTCAGGAACGCTGCGGGCCCGTCGCCGACATTGAACTGGCCATAGTCCAGCCCGCAGTTCCTGCATGACGCGGCAAAGCCCACAGGCCCCGCGAACAGCGTCGGCGCACCGCATTGCGGACAGGCGCCCCTCGCCGAAGCGATCAACAGCGGCTGCGGCTCAGGGGATTGTGGGTCTGGCGGGGACATGGGCTCAGGCATAATGCCCCCGGCCGGAAAAGAAAACGGCCGGAGCAGGTCCGGCCGTTTTCCGTAAATCGATCGGCGAAAGGATCAACCGCCGTGCACCGGCGCGCCCCAGCCGCCCCACACATAGATGGCGACGAAAAGGAACAACCACACCACGTCGACGAAATGCCAGTACCAGGCAGCCGCCTCGAAACCGAAATGCTGGCGCGGGGTGAAGTCGCCCTTGTGCGCGCGGATCAGGTTCACCAGCAGGAAGATGGTGCCGATCAGGACGTGGAAGCCGTGGAACCCGGTCGCCATGTAGAAGGCCGAGCTGTACGGACTGCCGCCGAAGGGGAACGGCGCATGGGCATATTCATAGGCCTGGATCGACGAGAAGAGGGCGCCCAGGATAACCGTCAGCGTCAATCCCTTCTTCAGGCCGTCGCGATCACCATGGATCAGCGCATGGTGCGCCCAGGTGACGGTCGTGCCCGAACAGAGCAGGATCAGCGTGTTGAGCAGCGGCAGTTCGAAGGCGTTCATCACCTCGATGCCCTTGGACGGGAACATGCCCTCGATCGGCGCCAGCTGGCTGGGGAAGAGCGAGAAGTCGAAGAACGACCAGAACCAGCCCACGAAGAACATGACTTCCGATGCGATGAACAGGATCATGCCGTAGCGCAGGTGAAGCTGCACCACCGGCGTATGATCGCCCGCATGAGCCTCCGCAATGACATTGGCCCACCAGCTGTACATGGTGAACAGGACGCCAGCGACGCCGATCAGGAACACCCAGCCGCCGCCGGCGGGCAGCGCATCGGGATGCATCCACATGATCGCGCCGAAAGCCATGACCAGCGCCGACATGGAGCCGAAAAACGGCCAGATGCTGGGCGGAAGAATATGATAATCGTGGTTCTTGGCGCCTGCCATGACGTTTCTCATCCCCGTTCGCGTTATGATTGTGCCTTAGCTTGGCTTCTTGTCCTGCTCAACAGGATAGAAGGTGTAGCTGAGCGTGATTTCCTGCGTGTCCTTATTGTCGGCATCCGTCAATATCTTGGGATCGACATAATAGATCACCGGCATGCGCACCTGTTCACCCGGCTTCAGCGTTTGCTGGGTGAAGCAGAAACACTGGATCTTGGTGAAATAGGCCCCTGCCTGGAGCGGCGTGACGTTGAAGCTGGCAGAGCCGGTGACCGGCTTGTCCGACATGTTCTTCGCGATGAATATCGCCATGGTGCGCGCGCCCACCGTCACCGTCTGGGTGCTGCGCTCCGGGTAGAATTTCCACGGCATGCCGGGCGCCACGTTGGAATCGAAGCGGATCGACATGCGATGCCCGACCGCTTCTGCCACCTGCACGTCGGCAGCGGCGCGCTGCGTGGTGCCGCCAAAGCCCGTCCGCTCGCAGAAAATCCGGTAGAGCGGCACCGAAGCAAACCCCAGGCCCAGCATCGCCAGGCCCACGCCGGCCATGCCGATCATCGTGCGCCGGTTGCGGCGGTCCCGGTCGAAGGGGGAAGGCGGAAGGCTCGCCATCAATGGCCACCACCGATCTTGGCGATGGTGATCGCGTAGAAGAGAATGACCAAAGCGCCCAGCAGCAACCCGGTCACGATGGCGCGCGCTTTCTGCCGCGCGCGGATCTGGCCGTCCTCCTCGGGGGTCATGCGGCCACCCAGCGATCGACGACCACCGCGCCGAAAAGGAGGAACAGGTACAGGATCGAATATTTGAACAGGCGCTTCT
>JGI24739J22299_10000393_pt1 | contig 15152 bp, 14 predicted proteins | sample KBSCornC5_FD_22299 | JGI IMG/M metagenome (IMG submission 22299)
GTTCGTCGGGTACGTCGTGTTTGCGTGGACTCATGGTGTCTCCGGGTCAGATGGCAGTTTCCTGCCAATGGCCCGTTTACACAAAATCTAGGACAGGCCCGGACGTCATGGGCAAGGGCCGTTTGGAGTGGGACGCCGGCTGGACCGATCTCGCGGCGGCCTTCATGGCCATCCGCAAAACCATGACCGCCAGCGGCCGCCACGTGACCTATGACGCCAGCCGCTCGGCCGACGTGGGTCATGCGGATCTGGCCTGGTCCGTCATGCACTCGCTTATTTACGAGCCGCTGGAAGGCCGCGCGGCCCACAGCCACAACGTCATGGAGATTTTTTAATGAGCAAGCGCAAACGCCGCGTGGAGCACCGCGAGGTAACCAAGGGCACCACGGCAAGCGGTCGCTTCGAGGCGTTCACTTTCGGCGACCCGGAACCCATCGACCGGTCCAACCTGCTGGACTACGTGCAGGTATGGCACAACAGCCGGTGGTACGAGCCGCCGGTGAGCCTGACCGGCCTGGCTAACATGTTGCAGATTGCGCCACATCACTCGTCGGCCATCTACGTGAAGCGGAACCTGCTGGTTTCTGCGTTCCAGCCGTCGCGCTACTTGTCGGTAGCCGAGTTCGAGGCCTTCACGATGGACTACCTGACCTTTGGCCAGGCGTACCTGGAATGCGAGGAGGCGTTATCCGGCAAGCTGCTGCGGACCAAGCACACACCGTCGCTGTTCACGCGTCGCGGGGTCGAAGAGGGCACGTTCTGGTTCGCGCCACTGAACGGCCAAGCCTTCCAGTTTGAGCGGCCGGTGGTGCAGATGAAGGCGCCGGATGTGCGGCAAGAGATCTACGGCATCCCCGAGTACCTGAGTGCGCTACATGCCGCCCAGCTCAATCGCTCGGCCACGCTGTTCCGGCGCAAGTATTACGACAACGGATCGCATGCGGGTTTCATCCTCTACATGACGGACCCGGCTCAGAACCCCGACGACGTGGACAACCTCCGCAAAGCGCTCAAGGGCGCCAAGGGGCCGGGCAACTTCCGCAACCTTTTCATGTACGCGCCGAGTGGCAAGAAGGATGGTCTGCAGTTGATCCCGATTAGCGAAGTGGCGGCTAAGGATGATTTTGCTTCGATCAAGAATGCCAGCCGCGACGACATCCTCGCAGCGCATCGTGTGCCACCCCAGTTGCTTGGGATGATTCCGACTAACGCTGGTGGCTTCGGCGATGTGGGCAAAGCAAGGGATGTATTTAAAGAGAATGAGATTGACCCGCTTATCGTCAGGATGAGGGGAATGAATGAGGCTCTAGGCGCGCAGGTTTTCAACTTTGTCGGAGCTACATAGCAAAGAAGGCGACCAATGGTCGCCTTCTTTGCTATGACTGGGTGACTAGACTGCTCTAGCTACACTTACTGCGCCTTCGCCGACCAGACGTCATAGACTTCTCGCACCCTCACGCTCGCCTGCTTCTTGCTTGCGAACCCATAGGCGAAGTTGATGCCAATCCGTACTGGATTAAGCGGTACTGCGCCGAAGCCAATGATGATCGGTTGGCCGTAGTCTGCGAACCGTTTATTCTTTAGGTCCTGATCCCATCGTAGCGATGGATGGTTCTTCATCAGCGTGAGGCCGAAATAGATTCCGATATCCATGCCCAACGAAAAGCTTTCATTGGTCAAATCATAGTCGGGCACGGCAATCGGGTGGCTAAGGCCGGCTGTGAGCTGCTCTTGTTCCTGTTGTGTGCGGGGCCTGGTAGAGACGTGTCGCGAAAGCCACTCACCAAGGACCTCCACCGATGATGGACTGTGGTCCGGCTCCCAATTTGAAGTAAGAGAGTCTTCTCGGACATGAGCACTAAGTTCGCTGACCCGTTCCTCAAGGATGGACTGGAACCAGGCGAAATATTCCTGCAGTTCCTCTTTTGTCATCTCAGTAAAGTTGAGGGTGAACGGCGGTTGGATGACTTGGTAGCTCATACTTTCCCTTAGTGCATGACGACGCCGATGCCGGCTTCACTAAGCATATCAAGCACCGACTGTGCCGCACCAATTCTACCGGTGACAGGACTGGTGAAGAAATGCCATTCGACGGAGTTGACGCTTTGACTCATGAGCAGCTCCGAATCTTTGGCGACCTGAGATGCAACTCTCGAAGACATGCTCACGTACCCAACCTTGGATTCATAAGCCACGCCATTGGCCAATTGGTCAACATAACGTGCGCCACGACTCGTTAAGAAATAGACCTGAGACTGGCCGCCAAAGGATCTTAGTGCTTCCTCGCCGACTCTACCGGTCGCTCCGATACCGGAGAACGCTTCTCCACCAGCGTTGGCTATACCGGACGCTTCACCTGCAACCTCACAAACCGCCCGGCCCGCTCTGATCAACCTGAAAACTTTGGAGCCCACGCCAATAATTGGAATCGTGCCGGCTACTCCAAGAGTCCAGCCGCCGACGCCACAGCCATTGACAGAGCAGGAGTACAGGCCATAGCCGGGAACCATGCTGAGCCCAAGTTCCTTTCCAATAGCACGAGACTCCGAGCTCCGCCAGTCAGTGTTGTATACATACTGCGGCATCGTTTGTAGACCTTGTGGGTCCACGCCCATTAAGGGGCTGTTGTCGACGTAGGCGTATCCATTGGATCCGCTGCGGAGCCCTAAGGGATCGGCCTGTAGGTAGCCTCCTCGAGCCGGATCATAGTTTCGAAAGCCGTTATACACGGTGCCAGACTCTACATCGTAGTACTGCCCAGGGAATCGCAGATTGAAGGTGTAGCCGTTGCTAGATGTTGGTTGCTGCTCGCCGAACGCGTTGCTCAGATATGACCATTGCCAAATGGTTGTGCCATTGGAGTCGACGATGGCGCGAGGTGTATTGACGCCATCGGCGTGGATAAAGTTGAGTGCGCTAGTCGATCCGTTACTGTCGACAACTGCAAGAGGGATATCGTTAAGCCAGACATAGTCCTTGCTCGCACTTCCATACTCACCAAGGAGCCGACCTTCATCGTCATAGGCGAAGCGCTGGCTAATTGGCTGGGGAAAGGTGCTGTTTTTTGCAATACGTTGGCCGTCGGCATTGTATTTATACGTGGCGATGGTCTGCCCGTTTCGCTGCAGAACGGTAAGCCGGTTTCTTCCGTTGTAGCCATAGCCGTATGTTTCGCCACCACTTGCAATGCCCGTGGTGTTGCCATTGGTGTCATACGTGCGTGCGGCATTGCCAATCGTGGCGAGCCAATGAGTGTTGGCTTGGTAACCGTAAATGCCCGTCGCTAAGCCGGAACCAGTTTTGCTGAGACGATCTCCCATCTTGCTGTAGGTATAAGTCTCGATGGTGGTGCCCGATGGTCCCGAAATGCTCGTAAGCCGGTACAGAGGGTCGTAGCTGTAGGTCTCCGTGGCAGGACTGGCACCGGCGCTATTACCCAGGGCGGTAATGTTGCCCATGGCATCGTGAGCAAAATGAAGGCTTAGGATGGGGCTGACGATATCGGTCACTGCATAGTTGATATCGTAGGTTCGCGTGACTGTTTGCCCATTGCCGAATGTGTAGCTGCTAACGGGGCCGAAGGGCAGATAGGTGATATTGGTGACGACATTTCCGGCACCTGCTCCCGTGACGCCGGGAGGAACGACCGTCACGCTACTGATTCGCCCAGCGGCGTCACGGCTGTACTGAACAGCCGTGCCGCTGGGGGTCAGCGTGCTCGTTAGGCGACCGGCCAGGGAGTAGGTGTAGCCAATAGCGTCCGTCTGTGCGTCCTGTGTCTGGCGCTTCTGCACTACATTGCCACGGGCGTCGTAGCAGTAGGTCGTCGTAACGGCATTCTCCACGACCCGGGTTAGCTTGCCGATCGGATAGGAGCTGGTGCAGCCCGTGGTGCTGTTGGGCTCGTCGTAGAAGTAGGCAACATTGAGTGACGTATCGCTGTAGGTCGTGGCCGTTCGGCGATTCAACGCGTCATAGGTGTTCGTGCTCGTTACGCCCTTCGCATCGGTACGCTGGGAGACATTGCCTGCGGCGTCGTAGACATAGCTGGTCAGGCCGGTGTCCGGACTTTGCACCGACTTGAGGTCATCTAGGCCGTTGTAGCTGTATACCGTATTTAATCCGTCAGGATCACTGAAGCCTTCCAGATGATCGCTCGCGTCATACGATGAAACACTTTGTGTGTCTTTGGTCGCCGTATCGGTGCCATTGTAGTTGTCGATGGTGCTGACTAGGCGGTGCAGTGCATCGTAGCCGCGCTTCCGCTGTACTCCGGCCGCATCGGCGCTATGAATGGGATTTCCCGCTGCGTCGTAACCATCCGAGTAGTTGTAGCTCAGGATGGTCCGATTGAAGGCATCGACCACCGTCAGCAACTGGCTAAGGGCGTTGTAGGTACGCGAGACCGTTCGCTTCAGCGTGTTGGCGCTGTCGAAGGTCTCTTCCTTGAGGCGGTTGCCGGCGACGTCCAAGGTGTAGTGGATATGGTTTCCCACGGCATCCGTAATGTCGGTGACTCGGCCGGCGTCGTCGTAGGTGTAGATAGTGGTGACACCGTCGGCATCCTTCGACTGGGTGACGTTACCGATCGCGTCGTAGGTCAGCGTCGTCGTGGAGGGCGTCCCCGTGCTGTCGCGCGTGATTGTCAGCGGCCAACCTTCCGGCGTATACGTCATGACCGACACGACACCATTCGGATCGGTCGAGCGCCCTGGGTTGCCGTACATGTCGTACGTGTCGTAGCTCGTTACGTGGCCTAGAGGATCGGTCACCGTAGCGATGCGGCCCTGTGCGTCATAGGTATAACTGGTGACGTCGTTGACGTCCGTACGAGGGCCATCCACGGTGGCCAGCCAACCCTGCGTGTTGTAAGTCCTGGTCGTGGCGCGATCCGGTGTCGTGGCGTGCGCCATGACCATCAGCAAGCCAAGGCTGGCCAGGCTCCAGCGAAATCCTTTTTTCATGGTCGTCATTCCTTGGTGGCGTGCACGCTGTTGCCCAGCGGGCGGCCCTGTTCGTCATAGGTGTAGGTGATGACGCGATCGAAAGTAGTCACCGTCAGCGGAAGGAAGCGCGTCGCATCCCAGGTCGTAGTGATCGTGCGTTCCTGCGGCGTGCCCTGCGCTTCGACACGAGTGAGCTCGCGACCCAGCGTGTCGTAGGTGAAGGCCGTGATGGTGCCCAAAGCGTCCGTCTTGGTCTGCACTTGGCCGTTGGCCGTGTAGGTGTAGCTGGAATTGCTGGCGGGGCAACCCGCAGCCGGCTGTCCTTCGATAGCGGTTACACGCTTGACACCTTGGATGACTTGATAGCGATAGGTCGTGCTGTTACCAAGACCGTTGGTGACGGTGGTCGAGCCATCGGTGTTGTATGCGATAGTTGCCTTGTCGGCGCCAATGGCGCGCTGATTGGAAATGGCGCGCCCCTGCGTGTCATAAGCCCAGGTCGCCGATCGGACACCTCGCTCGTCGACGATGCCCGTCAACAGGCGCGGATTATTGGGGTCATCGTAGACATACGTACGCGAGGTCGAATGACCGGTCCAGTTGCGGGTCACCTTTGTCGTGCGGAAGGTGGAGTCGATCGTATAGGTAATAGCCAGCCCTCCCACGGTGAGGCTCTGCAGGAAGCCCTGTTTCTTTGCGAACTGAAGGGTGTGGCCGCGTGAATCTGTAACCGTGGTGGTAACCGTGAGGTAGTCGGGCGACGTGACATAGGTAAGCGACTGGCTCAGGCTATTGGCGAGTTTCCAGCGGGTCAGCCTGCCCTGTGCATCGAAGGTAAACTGCTCGTTGTCTGGCGAGGTATAAACCCAGAGTCCACTGACTTGCTTCATTGTGCCGAGCTCGGTGGGCTCGGGTGTAACGACGCCATTGCTCAGCTTGAAGAGCGCGGACCGGCCATCGCTGAAGTTGATGACTAGCGCCTTGGCATTAATGTAGAGCCATGTTTCGTAGGTGGACGTCCAGAGCCCGGCTGCGCTGTTGTAGCTTCGGATAAACCGCAACTCGCCGTCGGTATCGGCATAGTCCGTCTCAGATTCATAGACGTTGCCCGTGCCTACATTGACCGGATCGACACAGGAAACGATGCCGGCCACAGCCGCGCTACCTGGATCACCCATCTCCTTGCGGGCCTGATCTGTGTCCGCCGACTCGCATTGTCCCGTTTGTGGGTTGTAGGTCTGATCGGCCGTGCAGCCATCGCCACCTCGTACGATGGAATGGGAAAAGGTGGACGATGAATTGAGGGTTGGGCTATAGGCGACGGTCTTGCAGTCGTACGCCACATACTTGGGAGGGTTCGAGTAGGGCGATAGCGTAGGCGCCTGATAGGGTTGCGGCTGGGTATAAGTCATTGCCGCCAGTTTCGGCACGTCGGCGGTGTACGCCACATGGCACGCTTGATCGGGCGTGGTGTAGTGCGTGGCTGAAGCATTGGCCGGATCGTCATCCAGCACGTAGTAGAAGTCTTCGGCCAGCGCCGTAGTACTGGCAAAAGCTAAGAGAATAAGTAAGACGATGCGCATCGATTGATCCATCCTTAGATACGGCGGAGCTTTTGATTGGAGAACGGCGGGCGCGCACGCGTATAACAGCGTCCGGGCCGCTGCGTGGTTGCGGTGCGGTAATCAGAGGTAAAAGGGCTTGGGGGTTCGGACCCTGTGCTCTCGGCAAAAAGCGTAGAGAGCCCTACATGCGGGCCTTGGGGCGTGCGGGGGCAATTCCATTGCGATCATCCTGATCTCCTTGGTCGGCGCCTTCCTTCGGACATCCGAGGCGGCTCCGCATCATGGGTGATATCCGTATCAGCGCACGAGACGCAAGCCGCTATCAAAGCTGCGCCAATAGAGGATGGCGCGAGAGATCGTCAACGAACTGTGAAATTCGTGAACGCGCGGCACAGTTGGCCCTAGATGACAACCCGCGTGTCAGTTGTAAGACAGCTATGGAGCTGCTTGCTATCTCGCCGCTGCCGCCCTGATGCTTGGCACGCGACTGAGGGAGTCGCCATGGACATACAGGGGAACGCAATGGCAAATCTGCTCTATGTGGATAATTCCAACGTTTGGATCGAAGGGATGCATGTTGCGGCATTCAAACACGGCATAGCTCCCGACGTCTGGACGGCTGTGCAAAATAGGGTGTGCGATTACAGCTGGAAATTGGACTTCGGGAAACTTTTCCAGTTTGCTGGCGGTGACAAGTTTCAGGTCAAGAAGGCCGCACTATTCGGATCTCGGCCACCACAGAATGACTCGCTTTGGGACGCGGCGCGGCGTCATGGGTTTGATGTCGTGACCTACGATAGAAACATCGCAAATCATGAGAAAAAGATTGATACCGACATCGTTGCAACGATGATCGAGGATTCTTTTCTAATCGGTGATCCGGCAGCCGACGAGATAACCTTGGTTGCAGGCGATGCCGATTATGTTCCGGCCATCGAGAAGTTAAAGACGCGGGGTTACAGCGTTGATGTGGTCTTCTGGGGGCATGCTGCCAGAGAGCTGAAGCAGGCCGCTACACGCTTCATCAACCTTGATGCGCATCTAGATCTTCTGGCGCGTTGAGAAACTCTGAGTCGCACAGGCCGCCTTATGACGGTCTGTGCGACGTTTGCAATGGCAGGTCGCGGTCGAGTCATGTGACCCTGCACGGCCGTGCGTCGATCAATATGTAACCAGGTCGAACCGGGTCAGCTTTGGCGCGCGCGGTCGTCCCCCCTCCTCGCCTGCGCGCTTCGCCCCCCCACTTTTAGTGCAGTTGATGCGATGGTGCCGCGCCTTAGCTTATGGGGCGCTTCGGCCGATTTTAAGGGCGTGCTACGTGATGCAGATTGATGCGCGCCAGGGCTGACCGATGGCCTTCACGGGCGATCAAAGGCTAAGCACAGAATCTCGCGGCCGCCATGGGCAACGCGCATTTGCCCACGGTACTGCGGAGCTTTGGAGCAGGCGAGAAGGTGGCGCGTCTTGGTCTTGCCAGGCAACGGAAGGCCACGGCGGAATGCTGCGAGCTGCGTATCGGTGAGGTTGATGGCCAGTACCTCCGTGCCGTGGCCGTAGTCCTTCGCTGCGCCGATGTCGAGGAGGTGGTCAATTACATGCCATAGCTCGCGCACCTCGGCCGAGTTCCCGTTGGGAACCTGCTCGTATATGGCGTGGCGGACGGCAGGCGCCACTTTCTGGTGCAGCCAACGAGCTACGTCGTCAGCGAGGCGGTAACCGGCAACGCTCACCACTGACCAAAGCCCGTCGTCGTCTGTCCACGGCGTGCCCGCAGTCTCCTGTGTCGAAAGGCGTAAACGCTGCGGGTGAGCCGAGCCCACAAAAGCCACGGCATCCTCGAGCGGCGGTCGGCCCAATAAGGCGCATAGGTCGGATAAGTCGTACCAGGCCGTCCCATCGATCAGTTGCACCCGGAGCGGGTGCTGGTTGTACGCGAAAGCCAGCCGGCCAACGTCCATGCAAACCCCTTTTTAAGGAAAGGCCATAGGCAGAGTGTAACGGTCTGCAGAATGGCCTGAAAACACAGGCTAAGCCATTGAGTTAAGGTCGAAATGAGGTTTGTAACAAACGCGTAACTAGGCGCAACAAGCGGCGTAACGCCCTGATTTATATAGATGGTATTGTTACTTCGTTCTTTGTAACAATGTTACTGGCTGTCACTCGGTTGTTACGATTGAAAATTGCTTAATTAATCAAATGAAATCAATAGCCTGTTATGACTCTCCCGGCTCCTGTTACGGACATTACGCTTTTCCGATGGGGGTGTTCCTTTTGGACTCCATATAAAGAATGGAGGGCATACCCACATTTCCTTGCGCTGTCGCGGTTGGCAAGGCATCCCTTCCTTGCCGACCAGACATCACATCAAGGGTTGCCTAAGCGCTGCCTGCAGCTCCTCCAACTGCCCACGTAGTTGCATGGCCATCATGGTCATGAGCGTGTGGACATGGTCAGGAACGACAACCCCGGCTTGAATGCCGGCCGCTAGGCTCGCGCCTAGCGTCTCAATGGCGTCCACGTGTTCCATCGCGCGGTCGAGGGTGACGATGATGCTGCTGTCTTTCATGGTGCTACTCCTGCCAACAACGTTCCCCCCGTTCGTCGGTATCGGCAGGAGACGAGCGAAGGCGAGGGGATATCTGGCGATCCGCGAGGAGCTGGTGCATGTCATCGTAGAGACTGCCAATGCAAATGCACCTCCTATGGCGCTCTTCAATAGCAAACACCACGCTTAAGCCACTCATTATCGAGTTGCGCGGCTACGTCACCTGATTGGACATTGGCGACAGGGGAATTACGCATGGCGACGCCTCCCAATGCTCACGGCCAACAGACATTTCTTGTGAGGTCGTGGCAGGCCATGATGGCCAAGCTTCATTTCGAGATCGATGAGTTCGACCGGACGCGCTTGATAGATCCCGACAGCACAATCCGAAGCTATCGTGCCCTCAACGTTGCCTGGACTGCTTGGCATATCCACGACTGGTTTTGGGAATGGGTCTGCGATAACTCGCCTGGCACTGTCATGGCGATCAATGCCCATCTCGCTACAAATTTGGTAGCGGACGCGAACGCCAAAACTAGGACTAAAAGGGAAGCAATGGCCAATTTTGGCGATGCCGTAGCTTCGAAATATCAGGACATCGCCCGATGTAGGACGATTGCGACCGCAGCCAAGCACAGTAAGGCGGAAAGTAGACCTGATCCTACTCTGACTACCCGGGGTGTGTTTATTCTCAGTTTGGAGCCGATGCGAACTCTTCCGCTCACGGATCCCGTGCAGTATCACGACGTTCGTGTGTTTCACGCGGGTCAAGTGGTCGATGCCGACAGGGTATTCAAGGGCGCGGCAGCAAGTTGGGGGCAGTTCTTCAAGGCGGTCGGAGTGGGGTATCCGAAAATCGTAAACAACATTGCGACGTGAGGAGCGCCAGATCACTCCACACTCCTGCTATCCGTACTGGATTCGTCGACCAAGCCTGGAAAGACATTGGATTCAAATTCGCCTGCGCCTCGGGTAGCGGAAGAGCGCGGCGGAACGCGGCAAGCTGCATGCCGGTGAGGTTGATGGCCACCACCTCCGTGCCGCGGCCGTCATCCTTCGCTGCACCGACGCCAAGGAGCTGGTCCATTGCGCCCATCAAGGGCAGGGCGGACCATGGACGCACAGAAGAGCATGGGGGATTAACGCATGGATGTAGGCTCGCTGTTCGAATCGCACCAAAGGCTGGCCGCCTGGGTGCAGGGCGTGGGTAGCTTGGTCGGCCTGGGCATCGCAATTTGGATCCCGCAGAAACTCGCGAAACAGAGCGAGGAACGGATTCAGGTCGAGGCGCGTCGGAAGGCAATGGCGCTGGCACTTGTGATCCGCCCGTTGTTTATGACGATGAAATGGCCGCTCGAGAGAATCCTTGATCATTGGCCAAGCAATGGCGAGTTTCCGCTACTGATCGAGCACACCTCGGAGTGGGGCTCGCACACGAAGGAAATATTTGACGAGTTCGAAATTTCCGCCAGCCTCGTTGCCCTATACCCGAAGCTTCATGAGCTTGACTGGCTCGGTGATATCGCTATTCCCGCCTGCGCAAGGGCGGAACGTGTGAAAGTGCTGCTCAGCACGTTGGAAGCAATTTGGCACTCTGGCGGTGGTGATGGTTCGACGGAGTACGAGAGCCAACTGCAAGAGGCGATATCTGAATGCCTCGCATTGATTAATCGGACAATCTCCGCCATCGACGAGGGGAGGCCGTGAGATGGGGCGCGTCAAAGAAATGCTGAACGAAGCACAGGGCGTTCCGGAGCTGCCGGAGGGTGCAATCGCAGGGGATGAGCGAACAGAGATCAATAATGACTGGCTGCGTGCGGCCAGTGATGAAGAAAAGATCGATGCGATGATCCATTGGTTCTTGCTGCGTTTCTGCGACCCGGCGTACGAAACTCCTTATATGAGTTCTGAGGGAGGGTATTTGTGGGTTCATGGGGGTCCGTATGATGCAATCGAGGAGCTTGAGTCGAGATTTGGCGAGTACGTCAACTTCGACCTAATCGAGCGCACGGCAAAAAATCTACAAGATCATGGTACTTATGAGTGGGCCCCAACTCGATTGATGTATTCGGAAGATTATGATTTTTTCTTCGATGATCGTAATGGCCCTACGCAAAAGCTTGAGTCGACGATAGAGCAGCTCAAAGGAATGCTCAGTCTTACTGGCGATGAAGGGGCGCGTGAGGTGGCGAGAAAGTTGGCGTACGGCGGGGTTATTGGGGCGCTCGAAACCTTTCTCTGGGAGACGATGGGCTATTGGTTGAATGAAAGGCCTGAGATTATTGAGAGAATTATCACGAGACATCAAATTTTTAAAGATAAAAAAATTAGTCTATCTGAGATATATGTTAACTATAAAAAGCTGCCCGATTTGGTGCTTGAATATATGCGAAGTATCGTCTGGCATCGCGCCGATCAGGTCGGGCAGGTCTTCAAGCATGGATTGGGTATTTCAATAGGTCTCAATGCCTTTGATATGGAAATTAGAAGACGCCACGACATAATTCATAGGCTCGGCGTGGATATGGACGGCAACGCGATCAACATCAGTGCAGAGGATGTTCACAATCTGGCCGAACGAGTCGAGCAGTTCGCTGAGAAAGTTAACGAAAAGATTGCTTTGGCCAATGATGACGGCCCGTTCTAGTGCCGATTTCAATGTGGAGTGCGGGCATTGCGTCGACCGGGCCAGTGATGCATGTACCAAGCAGTACTGCCGCCAGGTACGATCGACCGCGGCTTGGCGCCACTAGCGCCGCCAGCACCCGCGAACTAACCTAATGGTGCGCAGCCAGAATCAGGGAAAGGGGGCAACATGAGGGCTAGGGTCTCAGCTAATGCGATGACTTGCTGTTTCCGTATTGCCCTGCCTCTCCTAAGAGACACCTATGTTGGATGATGACCGCTACGTTTTTCGCATAGATGCCTTCACGCCCGAGACCATTCCCATGGCTCGGTTGGCAGCGTATATGGCGGAGCTGGCCGCCATGCTAGGGGAGGAGGGCAACGTACACTTCGAGAAGATCACAAGGGGTAGCGCCAAGCTGGCTGTGAAAGTAGAGCGTCCAGCGGTCACCAAGGTTCGCGATAACGTTAACGAAGCACGTATGGGCGTTCGAGGGACGAGAGGCGATCGTTACCGGAGGCTCAATGAGATGCTGCGTAGCGACAACGCCGAGGGCACACTCAAGCTCAACAACAGCAACATTCTCACGTTCCCCGGTCGCAAAGAGTCGCGCCCCCCGAAGTTGGGGCCTTTCTCCCAGGCATTCTCCCGCGAAGGACAACTTGTTCGTATCGGCGGAAAAGATAAGACCGCACATGCCTGGATTCAGGATGGTGAGGGGCAGACTTGGAGCTTCGAGGTGTCCCGGGGCCTAGCGCGCGAGCTCGCGCCCCATCTCTTTGAAGGCGTAATTCGCCTGACAGGTACCGTTCGCGCAACTCGGAACGATGATGGTGAATGGTCCTACGATGCACTAAAGGCCCACCAGTTTGAAGAGCTTCGAGCAGAGACTCTTTTGGATGCGCTGGCGCGGATACGAGCCTTGCCAACTTCTGAGACGTGGTTGCCCGATGCTTGGCAGCGGATCGAGCAAGAGAGGGATGAAGACTGATGGTCGTCGTTGACACCGCAACCCTTCTATTCATCCTTCAGCCCGATGCCCGCGCCCCGCTCGGGGACGATGGGCAACCCGTCCCGAAATGCCGAGAGCGTGTCGAGCTGCTGCTCAAGAACCTAAGTGACGCAGGTATCCGGGTCGTTGTGCCTACCCCTGTCCTTGCAGAGCTAATGGTGAGCGTGGGGTCTGGAAAGATCCAACTGTTAGGTGAAATTACTCAGTCCGCAGCCTTTTCTGTGGTGGCATTCGACCAGATCGCAGCGATCGAGTGCGCGTGCCTAAAGGATCCTGAGCTGGAAAAGAAGAAGGGTCCCAAGGAGACCAAGGCCAAGGTGAAGTTCGACCGCCAAATTCTTGCCGTCGCCAAGGTCGCCGGGGCACAGACCCTGTATACGGATGACAAGCGGTTGATCGCCTGCGCGACGACTAACGGTTTGAGGACGGTGCGAATGCAGGACCTCCCGTTGCCGCCGGAACCCCCGCAGGGCGAGCTGGATTTGCCTCAGCCGGATCCAGACGCCTCGATGTCCGGTCAACAACTTGAGGCAAAAACTCCTGCAGCGGAGCCTCAACAGTCCTCGGCAGACGCGCCCGCGGAGCCTCAACAGTCTTCCGCGCAGTCGATCCGCTCAGCCCTCCAAAACGTCCAACAGTGAGCGCTCCCATCCGGACGGCGCCCATCTTAGCCATGCCCGGGATGGGCCATACGGTCGGTCCCAGGAGAGGAAATCGGGGCGGCCGACCCGGTTGAAAATTAGGCGCCAAAACACGGTAGAAAGCGGGCTTAAGGCCCGCAAAGTGTAGAAAATTGGCGCCACTAAGTCATTGAAACGAATGGAGAGCCGAGTTGACTGTTAATCAGGGGGTCGTTGGTTCGAGTCCAACATCGGGCGCCAAAATTCAAGGGCTTACCTTCGGGTAGGCCCTTTTTATTTTTCTACGGAATTTTCAACGATGGTTGCGCGTCCACTTCGCGATGCCATGCCGTTGCTGAGCTGCGCTTGGGATAGACCGCTTGATTTCGGACGCTGCCTGCTCGGCAGGTTCCCTCCGCTCGGCAACGGCCGACAAGCTATATTCCCAACCAGTTGGCACGTAAGTGAGCCATTACAGGGGAAGTAGACGATGACAAGGTTGAGCGCGCTGGCCCTGGGGCTGGCGGTGTTGGCGTGGGTGGCGCAGGCGAATGGCGCCGATGCATCGGGCAAGAGCATGCAATCGAAGGTGAGCGTTTCACCTTCATGCAAGGGCAGGCCGGCCAAGGTCGACGACGAAGGCTTCGTCGTCATCGGCGGCATCGAGCAGTGGGTGACGGCGAAGGGAGACAGTTGCGCCAATCCCATCCTTCTCTTCATCAGTGGCGGTCCCGGCAATCCACTTAGCGGTATTTCCGACAGTGTCTATGGCGAGGGACAGCGCGACTTCATCATCGTCCAGTGGGATCAGCGCGGTTCCGGCATGACTTATGGGCGGAGTCCCCCGGCGCCAGATGAAAAGCTCACCATCGAGCGGATGGCCCAGGACGGCAACGAGCTGGCCGGGTACCTCGCCAAGCGTTACGGAAAGCGGAAGGTCATTTTGTGGGGTAGCTCGTGGGGTTCGATCCTCGCCGTGCACATGGCCAAGGCGCATCCGGAGCTGTTCTACGCCTACGTAGGTACGTCCCAGGTCGTCAATTCCGTGGAAACCCAAAGCGAGAGCTACAAGAAGCTCCTCGCACTCGCGACCAGTACGGATGACAAGGATGCACTGGCCGTGCTCGAACAGGTTGGGTCGCCCCCCTGGACCGACCCGCGCAGCTTTGGAAAGGTGCGCCGGATCATTCGTAAGTACGAAGCGAAGGTCACGCTGCCGCCACCCGACACCTGGCATCGAGCGCCTGCCTACACCACCCCTAAAGCAGAAGCAGACTACGAGGCAGGCGAGGACTATTCCTTCCTGAACTTTGTCGGGATGCATGGCGACGGCATGCTGTCGCAGGTCGATCTGCCCAAGTTGGGCACGGACTTCGTTATCCCGGTGTTCTTCATCGAAGGCGCGCATGACTTGCTTGCGCCACCGGAGATGGCTCGCCGGTATTACGAAGCGATCAGCGCACCGCAGAAAGATTGGGTGTTGCTGGAACATTCCGGGCACGATCCGAATCAGGAAGTCGTGGATGCCGAGTACAAAGTGCTCCGCGAGAGAGTGCTTCCGCTGACTCGCGGTAGATAGCGCAGGCGGCCTCATAGTCCGGTGGACGCTTGCGCATCCGTTTGCGTCTTACACGGTGTTGAAAATTGCGTCGGGAAGCGCGGGCTAAGCGGGAAAAAAGTTGGCGGTTCGTTGAAAAATGATCGACCTAACCCATTGAAGTGATTGCACAACCGCACTGACTGTTAATCAGGGGGTCGTTGGTTCGAGTCCAACATCGGGCGCCAGATACTGCAAGGGCTGCGAGCAATCGCGGCCCTTTGCTTTTGTCTGCTGTCGA
>JGI24739J22299_10000394_pt1 | contig 15147 bp, 14 predicted proteins | sample KBSCornC5_FD_22299 | JGI IMG/M metagenome (IMG submission 22299)
TGGAGCGGCGAGGCACAATCGGGCGAGGGGCTGGCCTGCCATTCCGCCTTCGGCAGCAATATCGGCCTCTACGTCGAAGCCTCCAATGAAGGCGGGCAGATCAAGGTGTCTCGGATGGTTGCCGCGGTGGATGCCGGGCGATTGATCAACCCCGACATCGTCCGCCAGCAGATCGAGAGCGGACTGATCTGGGGTCTCGCCGCAGCGCTTGGCGACCGCGTCTCCTTCACGCGCGGCCTGCCCGATCAGCCCAATCTGGACGCGCTCGCCTTGCCGAAACTCAAGAACGCGCCCGAAATCGAGGTCGTTTTGATTCGATCGAACCAGCCGCCCGGTGGCGTCGCCGAACTGGCGGTACCCGTCGCCGCGCCGGCAATTGCCAATGCGATCTTCTCCGCGACGGGCAAGCGGCTGCGTAGCCTGCCGCTCACCCTGGCATGACTCCGCCGCCCGATCATCCGGCGATCCCGGCACCCAAGATCGGCGTGCTGATCGTCAATCTCGGCACGCCGGATGCGGCCGAGGCGGGCGCGGTCCGCCGTTACCTCGCGGAATTCCTCTCGGACCGTCGCGTGGTCGAACTCCCGCCGATCCTGTGGCAGCCGATCCTACGCGGGATCATCCTGCGGACGCGGCCCCGCAAATCGGCACATGCCTATGCTCAGGTGTGGCGCGAGGACGGATCGCCGCTCGCTGCCATCACGAGGCATCAGGCGGATAGCCTGCGCGGCCGCTTCGGGGATGCGGTGCTGGTGGAACATGCCATGCGCTACGGCCGCCCGGCTATTGCTGAAAAGCTGGCGGCGATGAAGGCTGCGGGATGCGAGCGGATCCTGATCGCACCGCTCTATCCCCAATATTGCGCGGCCACGACCGCCACCGCCAATGACTCCGCTTTCGCCGCGTTGGCCGGGATGCGGTGGCAGCCCGCCATACGGACCCTGCCGCCTTATTATGGCGACCCCGCTTATATCGCCGCGTTGAAGACGAGAATCGAGCAATCCCTCGCCGATCTTTCGTTCGAGCCCGACGCGATCATCGCCAGCTTTCACGGTATGCCCGCACGGACGCTTGCGCTGGGCGACCCCTATCATTGCCACTGCCAGAAAACCGCGCGGCTGTTGGGCGAGGCGCTGGGCCGCGACCTGATCGTCACCTTCCAATCACGCTTCGGCCGAGCGAAATGGCTGGAACCTGCGACCGATACGACGCTGGCCGCGCTTCCCGGCAAGGGCATCAAGCGGATCGCGATCGTGGCGCCGGGCTTCTCCGCCGATTGCCTGGAGACGCTGGAGGAGCTGGCGATCCGTGGGCGCGAGACCTTCCTCGCCGCCGGAGGCAGCGATTTCGCCTATCTGCCCTGCCTCAATTCGGATCATTCCGGAGTCGAAATGTTGCACCTTTTGCTGCGGCGGGAACTTGCGGGCTGGATTGGGCCTTCCTAGGCTGCAATCGGACCCGAAACCTAAGGCCCAAGGAGAGAATGGATGGCGCGCGTTGCGATCGTGACCGGCGGAACCCGTGGCATCGGCGAGGCGATCAGCCTCGCGCTCAAGGCGCAAGGCGTTACCGTCGCCGCCAATTATGCGGGCAACGAACAGCGCGCCAAGGAATTCAGCGACCGTACCGGGATCGCGTCCTTCAAATGGGACGTGTCCGATCATGAAGCCTGTCTTGCCGGCGTGGCCGAGGTGGAAAAGCAGCTCGGCCCGGTCGATATCGTGGTCAACAATGCCGGCATCACGCGCGACGCCACGTTGCTCAAGATGAGCTATGAGGATTGGAAGCAGGTAATCGACACCAACCTCGGCGGCTGTTTCAACATGGCCAAGGCTACCTTTCCGGGCATGAAGGCGCGCGGCTGGGGCCGCTTCGTGAATATCGGATCGATCAACGGCCAGGCGGGCCAATATGGCCAGGTCAATTATGCCGCCGCCAAATCGGGCATTCACGGCTTCACCAAGGCGCTGGCCCAGGAAGGCGCGCGCTTCGGCATCACCGTCAATGCCATCGCGCCTGGCTATATCGACACCGATATGGTCGCCGCCGTCCCGCAAGAAGTCCTCGCCAAGATCGTTGCCAGGATCCCGGTGGGCCGGCTCGGCCATGCCGACGAGATTGCGCGTGGCGTAACCTTCCTTTGCTCCGAAGACGGAGCCTTCATCACAGGCTCGACGCTGTCGATCAACGGCGGCCAGCACATGTATTGATGGTGGGGCTCCCCCTCCTGCCCGCCATTCCCGCGCAGGCGGGAATCCATATTCCTGAGATTATCGCTTCGGCCGAGCCGGTCCGACATATGGATGCCCGCCTGCGCGGGGATGACGCATAGCTCATGGCGGGCCCCATCAAGCGATCCGTCATGATCGCCGGCCACGCGACTTCGGTCAGCCTCGAGCCGATCTTCTGGGAAGCCCTGAAGCGCGCGGCCGAGGCGGAGAGACTGCCGATCAGCGCGCTGGTCGCGCGGATCGACGCCCAGCGGATAGCCGAGGCCGAGCCGGTGAACCTCGCCAGCGCAATCCGCGTGTGGCTGATGGAACGGCTGCTGGATTCTCCAAGGAACGACGAGGAGACATAGGACTCGCCTTCCGCGTCAGGCCCGCTAAAGGCGCGCGCATGACCAGCATCCCGATCAAGCGCGCACTCCTTTCCGTTTCCGACAAGACCGGCCTGGCCGAACTCGGCAGGGCGCTCGCCGCCAAGGGTGTGGAACTGGTTTCGACCGGCGGCACGGCCAAGGCGCTGCGCGATGCCGGCCTAACGGTGAAGGACATTTCCGACCTTACGGGTTTCCCCGAGATGATGGATGGGCGCGTCAAGACCTTGCACCCCAAGGTGCATGGCGGCCTGCTCGCCGTGCGCGACAATCCGGAGCATGCGGCGTCGATGGCCGAGCATGCGATCGGCGCGATCGACCTTGTNGTCGTCAATCTCTACCCCTTCGCGCAAACGGTCGCGAAAGGCGCGGACCGCGACGAGATCATCGAGAATATCGATATCGGCGGCCCCTCGATGGTGCGTTCGGCCGCCAAGAACCACGATTATGTGGCGATCGTAACCGATCCGGCCGATTATGAAGTGGTCGCGCAAGGATCGACCACGCTTGAGCAGCGCCGCACCTTCGCCGCCAAGGCGTTCGCGGCGACTGCTGCCTACGACGCGATGATCTCCTCGTGGTTCGCCTTCGCCGATCAAGGCCAGACCTTCCCCGACACGCTCTCAGTGCCCCTCAAGAAAGGCCNGGAGCTGCGCTACGGCGAGAATCCCCACCAGTCCGCCGCGCTCTATCTGCCGATGGGGCCGTCCGCGCGCGGCATTGCGCAGGCCGAGCAGGTTCAGGGCAAAGAGCTCAGCTACAACAATTACAACGACGCGGATGCCGCGCTCGAGCTGGTCAGCGAATTTCGCGACGGTCCGCCGACGGTGGTGATCGTCAAACACGCCAATCCGTGCGGCGTCGCGACCGGCGAGAGCTTGATCGAGGCCTATCAGGCGGCACTGGCCTGCGACAGCGTGTCGGCATTCGGCGGCATCATCGCCGTCAACCGGCCGCTCGATGGCCCGACCGCGGAAGCGATGACCGCCATCTTCACGGAGGTGGTTGCAGCTCCCGCTGCGGATGATCAGGCTCGCGCGGTGTTCGCCAAGAAAAAGAATCTGCGCCTGCTGATCACCGGCGAACTGCCCGATCCCAAGCGACCGGGGCTGCAGATCAAGTCGATAGCAGGCGGAATGCTCGTCCAGAGCCGCGACAATGGCCAGGTGATCGAGGGCGACCTTAGAGTTGTGACGAAGCGCGCACCGACCCTGCAGGAGCTGGCCGACTGCCGCTTCGCCTGGACGGTGGCCAAGCACGTCAAGTCGAACGCGATCGTCTATGCCAAGGACGGCGCTACCGCAGGCATCGGCGCGGGCCAGATGAACAGGCTGGAAAGCGCGCGCATCGCCGCATGGAAGGCCAAGGACGCGGCCGAGAAAGCCGGCTGGGATCAGCCACGCACGATCGGCTCAGCGGTCGCTTCCGACGCTTTCTTCCCCTTTGCCGACGGCCTGCTCGCCGCGGTCGAGGCGGGCGCTACGGCGGTGATCCAGCCGGGCGGATCGATGCGCGACGCAGAGGTCATCGCCGCCGCCGACAAGGCAGGACTGGCGATGGTCTTCACAGGCATGCGCCACTTCAGGCACTGAGCCGCTACGACCAAAGTCGGACGGCGAGACGATTGTCCCCATCCGGCCGCCAATCTAGGTTCCTCCGCTGGCGCAATCAGCCTGGAGGGGGAAACCTATGCACGCGATCAGGCTGATTACCGCAATCCTGGCTCTCGTCGCGGCGTCCATGCCCGCCATCGCGCACGCCAGCCGGCCGATCGACTGCCCGCTGCGCGATCAGCCTTATTCCTCGCAATCACCGCTGATCGACCTGCTGCTCAAACCTGAAGCTGTCGCGGTGATTGAGCGCAATGCGCCCGGCTTGATCGACACATTCTGGGCGGGTCTCAAGAGCACGACAGTGCCGAGCTTCGGATCGATCGTCACGCTGCGCAAGGCTGCCGAGGGCCGCAACCTGTCGGAGGACAAATGGGCGGCGATCGACCGCGATCTGGCGCGCCTGCCCGTCACGGGTCGCGACCAGCAGGCACGGTGCGCGCGATACGATAATGATGCGACGCTCTTGGCGCTGCCGTCGCACCACCCAGCCATACTTGTGTTCGAGAAAATGACGGGTTTCCTGGACGCGCCCTCGGTCGAGGCGGCGCATGCCGCGCTGGTGGGGATTGCCAAGCGCAAGGGATGGGAGATTGCCAGCACTGATCGCGGCGGCGCGATCACGCCCGCCAATCTGCGCCATTTCGACGTGGTGATCTGGAATAATGTAAGCGGCGACGCACTGACGGTGGCGCAGCGGCGCGTGTTCCGATCCTATATCGAGCATGGCGGCGGCTTCGTCGGCCTCCACGGCGCTGGCGGTGACCCGTCTTATTTCTGGGACTGGTATGTCGATACGTTGATCGGTGCGCGCTTCATCGGCCATCCGATGGCGCCCCAATTCCAGGATGCGCGCGTGATTGTGGCCGATCCAGCAAGTCCGATCGTCGCTGCCCAAGCGCCGGGATGGACGATGAGCGACGAATGGTATTCCTTCCGTCCCAATCCGCGCGCCGCCGGCGCACATGTCCTGCTGACGCTCGAAGAAGCAAGTTATTCGCCGAGATCAGGCGAGAAGGATTTGCGGATGGGCGACCATCCGATCGCCTGGACNCGCTGCGTCGGCGATGGCCGATCCTTTTTCTCGGCGATCGGCCATCGCCCGGAAAGCTATTCCGAACCGCATTATGTGCAGGTGCTGGAGGCGGGCATCGCCTGGGCGGCAAACGCCCGCGCGACCCGCTGCAAAGCGGGTCACGAGATCGCCCGCACTCGGCTCAGTCCGCCGTGACGGTCTGCTCGCGCAGGTAGGTGGCCAGGTTAGCGAGCGTCTGCCCGGTGCCGACCTGGACGCCGACCTCCAGATAATGATCGAGATGTTCGGCTGAATTGCAGACGATCTCGACCGTCATGCGCGTGCCCTGCCCTTGGCGATCGAGCAGCACGCGACCCTCGGCGCCATTGGCATCGAAGATCAGCCGATCGGGCGGCGCGATCTCCCGGTAGGTGCCGGAAAAGGGATGGTCGGGCCTGGTCGAGGAGACAAACAGGAAGCCGCCGCCGGGGCGCAAATCGATCTCGCACCGCTCGAGGCGCGCACCGCCCGCGTCCCACCAGCAGGTGACATGTTCGGGCTTTGTCCACGCCTCGAACACCTGTGATGGCGGCGCAGCGAGCTCACGCACGAAACGGATCGTGTGGGCGGCGCGATCGATCACGCAGTCGGTGGTGCTTTGAAATGCTGGGGGCATGTCATTTCTCTCCTGAGTTCATGGTGGCGAGATGGCCGGCGAGATTGTCGAAGCGCTGCTCCCATTCCTTGCGGAAGGGTTCGATCCAGTCGGCGGCCTCTTTGATCGCTTGCAGACGCAGCCTTCGCGGGCGCCGCTGCGCATCGCGCCCTCCTTCGATCAGCCCCGCCTGCTCAAGCACCTTGAGGTGCCGCGAGATGGTCGGCTGGGTAAAGGAAAAGGGCCGCGACAATTCCGCGACGGTCGCCTCGCCGCGCATGAGTCGACCGAGGATCGCGCGTCGCGTGGGATCGCTCATCGCCGAAAAGATCATGTCGAGCCGATCGGGCTGCACATCTTGTATAGTCATATCGCTATATAGCTATTCAGCTATCTTCCAGTCAAGCGGCCCGTCTTCGGCAAGTCGCGCCCCGCCGCGCATGGGTTTGCGCTCGCAGAACATTTCATGCACAATTGCTGTGAAATGAGGGGCCTCGAGTAATGGCGACGCGGATCGCGGGAACGGGCAACTGGCGCGGCCAGGTGCAGCATATCGGCCGGCGCACCGGCGCGATGGTGAGCGCGCTTCTGGTGCTGGGCTTCGCGCTGATGATCGGCTTCGCGCTCGCCTCCTACAGCTCGACCGATCCCGCGATGATGACCGCGGCGGGCGGCCCCGTGCGCAACGTGCTCGGCCCGGCGGGCGCCTGGAGCGCCGATCTGCTGCTCACCTTTTTTGGCCTGCCATCCGTTCTGCTCATCCCACCGCTCGTCGTGGTGGCGCTACGGCTGTGGCGCGGTGTTCACCCGGGTCAGTGGAAGCGCGCCCTGCCGATCACGATCGTCGCGATGCTGCTCTGCGATGTTGCGGTGGCGCTGGTCCATCTCGGCCTGTCGAGCGCACTCCCGGCCGGTGCCGGCGGCGCGATCGGGCTGAGCGCGGTCAGCCTGATCGACCGCGGCCTCGCCTCGCTTCAACCGGGCTGGGCAATCGGCATCCGCATCGCCAGCGTATTGCTGCTTGGCATATTGGGCATCACCATGGCACTCTGGTCGCTGGGACTGGACGCGGAGGAACGCGCTGCGCTCTTTCGCGGTCGCGAGAAGGCTTCGCGAGCCGAGCGCGTTTCGGTCACGCGGCCGCTCAAGCAAGCTCTCGCTCGCTCGCCGCGTGTGGAGACCCGCGACACGCCCGACGTGGACGAGCCGGAGCCGCCGCGCCCCACGATCACCACGCCCGCGAAGCCGGCCCAGCCCAGCGCGCGCACACAGCGCGAGCGCCAGGCCAAGCTCGACCTCGGCGACACCTGGATATTGCCCACGCTCGACCTGCTGAGCCCGCCCCCGCCGCCCAGCACGGACAAGCTCGACAAGAATGCGTTGGAGCGAAATGCGCGCCTGCTCGAAACCGTGCTCGAGGACTTCCACGTCCGCGGCCATGTGACCGAGGTCCGCCCCGGCCCGGTCGTGACTATGTATGAACTTGAACCCGCGGCCGGCATCAAAGCCAGCCGCGTGGTTGCGCTGGCGGACGATATTGCGCGCAACATGTCTGCGCTATCGGCCCGCGTCGCGACCATCCCCGGACGCACCGTGATCGGGATCGAGCTTCCTAATCAGAAGCGCGAGGCGGTCGTCCTGTCCGAGCTGATCGCCAGCCACCAGTTCGAAAATCAGGGGCCGGGCAATCTCGCGCTGATCCTGGGCAAGAATATCGCGGGCGATCCGGTCATCGCCGATCTGGCGCCGATGCCGCATCTGCTCGTCGCCGGCACAACCGGTTCGGGTAAGTCGGTCGGTCTTAACGCCATGATCCTGTCCCTGCTCTATCGGCTCACGCCCGATCAGTGCCGGATGATCATGATCGATCCGAAGATGCTGGAATTGAGCGTCTATGACGACATTCCTCACCTGCTCTCGCCGGTCGTGACCGAGCCGGCCAAGGCGATCCGCGCGCTCAAATGGGCGGTCGAGCAGATGGAGGATCGCTATCGGATGATGGCGACGATCCAGGTGCGCAGCCTCGCCTCCTTCAACGAGAAGGTGAAGGCGGCGAAGGCCAAGGGCCAGCCGCTCGGGCGGCGGGTGCAGACGGGTTATGACGCCGATACCGGCCAGCCGATCTACGAGGAGGAAAAGCTCGAATATGAGCCGCTGCCGATGATCGTGGTGGTGGTCGACGAGCTTGCCGATCTGATGATGACCGCAGGCAAGGAAGTCGAATTCCTGATCCAGCGCCTGGCACAGAAGGCGCGCGCGGCGGGCATTCACCTGATCATGGCGACGCAGCGCCCGTCGGTTGACGTGATCACCGGCGTGATCAAGGCCAATCTGCCGACGCGGATCAGCTTCCAGGTCGCCTCCAAGATCGACAGCCGCACCATCCTCAATGAACAGGGCGCCGAGCAGCTGCTTGGCAAGGGCGACATGCTCTATGTCGCGGGCGGCAAGCAGATCGTGCGCGTGCACGGCCCGTTCGTCGCCGACGAGGAAGTGCGCAGCGTGGCGGAGCATTGGAAGGCCCAGCGTCCGCCCGAATATATCACGGCCGTGACCGAAGAACCGATGGACGGCGGCTATGCCATCGAAGGCGCGCCTTCCGGTCCCGACGACCCCGAGACGCAGACCTACCGCAAGGCCGTCCAGCTCGTGGTCGAAAACCGCAAGGCTTCCACCTCCTGGCTCCAGCGCCAGCTGCGCGTCGGCTATAATGGTGCGGCGCGGCTGATCGAGCGAATGGAGAAGGACGGCATCATCTCCACGCCCGACCATGTCGGCCGCCGCGACGTGCTGATCGAGCCGAGCGACCTGCCGAGCTATCTGTAGGACTGGTCCGTCCAAACGTCATTCCAGCGGAAGCTGGAATCCATTTCCCATCATCGGACCGTAAGTTTGGAGATGGACCCCAGCTTTCGCTGGGGTGACATAGGTGCCGGTTGATCCCCCAGAGCTGCCAGCCTACCAGCCGGCCCATGCACCCCGCGCTCGCCCATATCGACGCCTGGATCTTCGATCTGGACAATACGCTTTACCCGGCGTCGTCGGATCTGTTCGGGCTGATCGACAAACGCATGACGGCCTATGTCGCGCGGCTGACCGGTCTGCCGCGCGACGAGGCCTACCAGCTGCAGAAGCGCTATTTCCGCGAATATGGCACGACGTTGAGCGGTCTGATGGCCGAACATGGCGTCGATCCCCACGAATTCCTGGCGGACGTGCACGCGATCGAGATGGACGTGCTGCAGGAGGATAAGCGGCTGGTCGATGCGATTGCGCGGCTGCCGGGGCGGAAACTGATCTTCACCAATGGCGACACGCCTTATGCTCAGCGTGTGCTCGCGGGCGTTGGCCTGTCCGACAGTTTCGAGGCGATCCACGATATCCATGCCATGGCCTACAAGCCCAAGCCCGATCTTTATGCTTACACATCGATGATCGAGGCGTTCCGGCTCGATCCGGCGCGATCGCTGTTCGCCGACGATCTGGCGCGCAACCTGCCGCCGGCCAAAACGCTCGGCCTCACCACATTGTGGATCGACAATGGATCTGAGCAAGTGGGGGACGACAGCAGCCGCGCGATCGACTACCGGGCCGCGGACTTGGGCCTTTGGCTCGACGAAATCATGGGGACACGATGAGTACCGACCTGCAAGCCACGATCGAAGCTGCCTGGGAAACGCGCGACGCGCTTTCCACCTCGAGCACGGGCGCGGTGCGCGAAGCAGTGGACGCCGCGCTGGCGGGGTTGGATGCAGGCACCTACCGCGTTGCCGAGAAAGCCGGTGATTCCTGGCAGGTGAATCAGTGGCTCAAGAAAGCCGTCCTGCTGTCCTTCCGTCTGAACGATAATGCGTTGGTGGATGGCGGCACCCCCGGCGGGCCGGCATTCGACAAAGTGCCGACCAAATTCGCCGATTGGGGCGAGGCCCGCTTCCGCGAGGCGGGCTTCCGCGTCGTGCCAGGCGCGACAGTGCGCCGCGGCGCGCATATCGCGAAGGGTGTCGTGCTGATGCCAAGCTTCGTCAATATCGGCGCCTATGTCGGCGAAGGCACGATGGTCGATACTTGGGCGACCGTTGGCAGCTGCGCGCAGATCGGCCGCAACGTCCATATCTCGGGCGGTGTCGGCATTGGTGGCGTGCTCGAGCCGCTCCAGGCCGGGCCGGTGGTGATCGAGGACAATTGCTTCATTGGCGCGCGCTCCGAAGTGGCAGAGGGCGTGATCGTCGGTGAAGGCGCAGTGCTGTCGATGGGCGTCTATCTGGGCGCATCAACCAAGATCGTCGACCGCGCGACCGGCGAGGTCTTCATCGGCCGCGTGCCGCCTTATGCGGTGGTGGTGCCGGGCACCTTGCCCGGCAAGGACGGCGGCCCCGGCCTCTATTGCGCGGTGATCGTCAAGCGCGTCGACGCGCAAACCCGATCCAAGACGGGGATCAACGAGCTGCTGCGGGACTAATCCGCCGCGCCCTTCCCGCCAGCTGACGTTTCACTCAGCCATCCCTGCATATCCGACCGCCGCCACCCGGCCGGCTTCGAGCGAGGAACGAACCAGAAGGCAAATGGGCGGCGGACATATCGTCCACAGGCGGGCGCCTCGTTCGGCGGGCAGCTCATGCGCAACTGGTGCGCGCCTCCGGACACGGCGCAGCCGGCCCCGAGGCTGACGCCAACGAACGGCTCCGCAGTTAAGCCGAAGCCACGAACGACACCGGTCTCCATCCGAACGGACCGGCGGCCGCTGGCGCGCGCGCCTGTCTCTTCCTAGGAAGAGGCATAGTTCGAATTCGGGGATTGCCATGAAAAAATTCTTGAACGCGACGGTTGCGGCCGCCGCCTGTGTTATCGCGTTGCAGCCCGTGGCTGCCGCCAAGCCCGCCTATGGAAGCTGGGGTTTCGATTATGCCGGCATGGATAAGGCCACCAAGCCGGGCGACGATTTCTGGGCCTATGCCAATGGCACCTGGGGCCGCACCACCGATTTCGCGCCTGATCGCAGTAGCGCGGGTGTGGGAGTCAAATTGGCGGACCAGGCTGAGATCGACGTGCGCGACATCGTTCAGGATCTGGCCAAGGATCGCAAGGCCACCGGCATCAATCGCAAGGTTGGTGACTTCTACGGCGCATGGATGAACGAGGCCGCAATCGAGGCGGCTGGTACGCGACCGCTCAAACCCTATCTCGCGATGGTCGACGCGGTGAAGACGCGTAGCGATCTCATTCGCCTGTTCGCCGTTCCGGGCTTCGCAGCCGCGGTCGATGTCGGGATCATTCCGGATCCGGCTGATCCCACGCGCTATGTCGCGATCGCGGGTCAGCCAGACCTGGGCCTTCCGGATCGCGATTATTACCTGTTGCCAGGGGCCAAATATGACGCAATCCGCGCCGCCTATCGCGCTTATGTGGTCAAGATCCAGACGCTCGCGGGCTTCCCGGATGCTGAAGCCCGGGCCGATCGCATCGTCGCACTCGAGACGCGGCTCGCGACCGATCAGTGGCCCCTGGCCAAGCGCCGTGACATTGAGGCGATCTATCATCCGATGGATCGCACCCAGCTCACGAGCCTAGCGCCACAGCTGGAATGGAACGCCTATCTTGACGCGCTCGGCCTGTCCAAGGTGCCGACCGTGATTGCCGCGGAGACAACCGCGATCACTGCGGCGGGACAGCGGCTCGACGATGTGCCGCTCTCGACGTGGAAGGAATATCTCGCATTCCGCTTCGTCAGCGATCACGCGATCTATCTGCCCAAGGCTTTCGACGATGCGCGCTTCGATTTCTACAGCCACACGCTCAACGACATCCCGCAGCAGCGCGAGCGCTGGAAGCGTGCGGTGCAGCTGGTCAATGGTGCAATGGGTGAGGCGGTCGGCCAGGCCTATATCGCGCGTCATTATCCGCCCGAAAGCGAGCGGCAGATGGCCGAGCTCATCGAGAATCTGCGCGCCGCCTATGCAGAAAAGATCAATCACGCCGCCTGGATGGACGAGGGTACGCGCAAGGAAGCACTCGCCAAGCTGGCGGCTTTCGAGCCGCGCACCGGCCATCCCGTCAAATATATCGACTATTCGACGATGCGGGTGAGCCCGACCAATCCGCTCGCCAATGCGATCGCCGCCACCGATTTCGAATGGAAGCTGCAGCTGTCGCGCCTTGGCAAGCCGGTCGATCGCAGCTTGTGGACGATGACCCCGCAGACGGTGAACGCCTACTACAACCCGCTGATGAACCAGATCACCTTTCCGGCCGCGATCCTGCAGCCACCTTATTTCGATCCGGCGGCCGACCCAGCAGTCAATTACGGTGGGATCGGTGCGATCATCGGCCACGAAATGGGCCATGGTTTCGACGATCAGGGGCGCAAGTTCGACGCCACCGGCCATCTACGCGATTGGTGGTCGAAGGGGACGTCAGACAGCTACACCACGCATGCGCAGCGGCTGGTCGGCCAGTATAACGATTATGAGCCGATCCCCGGTACGCACATCAACGGCCAACTCACGCTGGGCGAAAATCTCGGCGATCTGGGTGGGATCGAGGCGGCCTATCAAGCTTATCAGCGCTACGTCGCACAGCATGGCGAGCCGCCCGTGATCGACGGGCTGACCGGCGATCAGCGCTTCTTCCTCGCTTATGCCGAAGCCTGGCGCTCCAAGCGGCGCGAAGGCGCGCTGAGGCAGCAACTGCTGACCGACCCACACAGCCCGCCGCAGTTCCGCGTCAACGGCATCGTCCGCAATGTGGATGCCTGGTACAAGGCGTTCGACGTCAAGCCGGGCGACAAGCTGTACCTGCCGCCCGAAGAACGCGTCCACGTTTGGTAAGGGCGGCAACCCTACCACATCGAATTCGTGCGATGTCGATGGGCTTGCGAGATGGGCAACAGAGCCACCCGTCTTCCAACGCAAGCGGCGGGATGGCCTCCCGCCGCTTTTCGCTTATCGGATGCACATGACTATGCAGATGAGCCGCGCCGATTGGGCGATCCTGCTGATCCTCGCGGTGCTGTGGGGCGGATCCTTCTTCTTCATCGGGATCGCGATCCACAGCCTGGCGCCAATGACGCTGGTGCTTTTGCGCGTCAGCCTCGCATCAGCCTTTTTGTGGATATGGCGCCTGATCCGCCGCCAACCGTTGGGTCTTTCGGCGGGGATCGCGCCGGCACTGCTGGTGCTGGCGCTGCTCAACAATGTGCTGCCCTTCATCCTGTTCGCCTGGGCACAACGGACGATCCCGTCCGGGCTCGCCTCGATTCTGAACGCGACCACGCCGATCTGGGGCGTGCTCGTCGCGCATAGCTTCACGCACGACGAGAGGATGACGCTGCCCAAGCTGGCCGGCGTGGTGCTCGGATTTGTCGGCGTGGCGGTGATGATCGGCGCGGATCTGCTCGGGCAGATCGGCACCCATGTGCTGGCGCAACTCGCCTGCCTTGTCGCGACGCTCTGCTATGCACTTGCCGGCGTGTGGGGGCGGCGCTTCCGGGGCATGGGAGTAAGCCCGGTTGGAGTCGCCACGGGTTCGCTTACCGCTGCCGCATTGGTGCTCGTACCCCTCGTGCTGCTGTTCGAGCCGCCCTGGCAAGCTACCGCGCCGACACCGGAGGCGTGGGCGGCGATAATCGGTCTGGCCTTCTTCTGCACCGCGCTTGCCTACATCCTCTATTTCCGGCTGCTCGCCTCGGCCGGCGCGACCAATTCCCTGCTCGTCACCTTCCTGATTCCGGTGACAGCGATCCTGCTCGGCACCTTCGCGCTGGGGGAGCAGCTCGCGCCGCGCCATTTCGCAGGCATGGCGCTGATCGGCTTGGGGCTGGCGGCGATAGACGGACGCCTGCTACGGCGTCGCTGATGCGATCGATCATTGCGTTGCTGCTCATTCTGCTGGCCTCGCCGGTCGCTGCCGCGCTGCCGGTCGAACAGGCGCGGATCGTACGCACCTATCCACACGACCCGACCGCCTTCACCGAAGGCCTGCTGATCCGGGACGGCTGGCTCTATGAGAGCACCGGCTATGAGCGTCACAGCTTTATCCGGCAGCGGTCGCTGGCAACCGGACGCATCGTTCGGAGCATTTCGATCGCTCCGCAATATTTCGGCGAAGGGATCGTCGACTGGGGCGATAAGCTCTACAGCTTCGTCTGGCACGGCGGACAGGGCTTCATCTGGACGCTGCCTGCGCTGAAACCGGCCGGCACCTGGACCTATAGCGGCGAAGGCTGGGCCATGACCCAGGACGGGCGCAACATCATCATGTCCGATGGTACGCCCGTGCTGCGATTCCTCGATCCGCGGACCATGGCGGTCGTTCGGCGCCTGTCGGTGACCGCGGACGGTCAACCGGTATGGCAGCTCAACGAGCTTGAATATGTTCGCGGCGAGATCCTGGCCAATGTCTGGCAGACGGCCATGATCGCTCGGATCGACCCCACCACCGGCAAGGTGAAGGGCTGGATCGACCTGACCCAGCTTTGGGCCAAGGCCGGCGCGAAGGGCTCCGACGCGGTGCCGAACGGTATCGCCTATGACAAAGCCAAAGCGCGTCTGTACGTCACGGGCAAGAACTGGCCTTATCTGTTCGAGATCAAGCTACCGGGCGCGCGGTAACCTTGTCTTACCCCTATCCTCCGGCCTGTGCGATCAGGTCCGCCGCCTGCTTGCTCGTCCAATCCATGTCGCGTGTCACGCGCAGCACTTCCTTGCCGTTCGCATCATAAAGGATCGTGGTCGGCAGGGACGCGGCCTTGAGGGGAATCATCAGCGCGTTGGCGGTATCCATCCAGGGCTTCAGATTTTTGAGCGGGCGCTTCTGCAAGAAAGGCGTGACAACCCGAGGGCCTTCCAGATCCTCGTTCACGACCACCACCTGCAGCTTGGCCGCATCGCGCGCGGCGAGCGCGTCGAGTGTCGGCAGTTCCTTGATACAGGGCACGCACCATGTGGCCCACAGATTGACCAGCAGAGGCTTACCCTTCAGGTCCGACAGCTTGGCCGCCTGGCCTTCGCCATTCTTGATCTCCGCCGTCGGAATCAGCTTGCCGCGCTGGCTCGTATCGGGCGTTCCTGCCGCTTCGGCGGGTACAGGCGCTTGCGCCTCCTGCGGTTGCGGGGCAGGGGCTGTCTGCTTATGGCAGCCGCCAAGCGCGGCCAGCAGCGTCAGGAATACAGGGGCAATACGCCGCATGTCGAACTCCAATGCCATGTGGGGCGGACGTTTCGCCGATGGGCCTAGCGCCATCATGCGCGAAATCAACGCCTCGATTCCGTTC
>JGI24739J22299_10000396_pt1 | contig 15136 bp, 7 predicted proteins | sample KBSCornC5_FD_22299 | JGI IMG/M metagenome (IMG submission 22299)
CCCGGCCGGAGTGCAACGCCCCACTCCGCCCGTACCCTCACCCCAACCCCTCTCCCGACGGGAGAGGGGCTTTAGTCATCAGTCATCCCCCAGCACGCCGCATCCGGCCGGAACGGCCGCGGAAAAACCCCGAGCAGCTGCTGCACGGCGCTGTTGTCGGCGATCAGGTCGCTGTCCAGCCGGTCCAGCGGCCCGCGCAGGCGCGGCACCGCGTGGCGGCCCAGCCGCAGCAGCCAGGCCGGCAGCGGCACCGGCAGTGTCGCCACCGGCAGGCTGCGCCGCACGCGGGCGAACATCTCGCCGGCATGCAGGCGTTCGCCGCCGCCCAGCGGAATGACCTTGCCGGCAACCAGCGGCGTATCCAGCGCGGCCAGCACCGCATGGGCGATGTCGTCCGCATGCACCGGCTGGCGCTGCCCGCGTCCGGCCGGCAGCGGGAACACCCGCGTGCGCACCGCGCGGCGGGCGATCGGGGTAAGGCTCTTGTCCATGCCCGCGCCGTAGACCAGGGTGGGCCGGAACACCGTCCATGCGCAGCCGCGGCGCGCACAGATCGCGGCCAGCGCTTCTTCCGCATCGCGCAGCTGGCGCGACAGCGCGCGCTCGGCCGGCACGGCGGAATCGCGTTTGGTTTCCGCGCTCATCGAACTGGTGGCGATGACGCGCGGCGCGCCGTCGAAGTCCGCCCCCAGCATCCAGTCGGCCAGCCCCTGCAGGGGGCCGAAGCTGACGATCGCCGACAGCTCGCGCACCGCCGGCACATCGTGCGGAAGATCGCCGCGCAGCCAGGTGATGCCGGCGGTGTCGCGCGGACGGCGGCTGACCGCCAGCACTTCCGCGCCGCGCTCGCGCAGCCGCGGCAGCAGGAAGTGGCCGATCTGGCTGCTCGCGCCGAACACCAGGACGCGCATGGCCGTCCGCTCAGCCGCCGCCTTGCAGGCGCGCAGTGATACTGCTCAGCCGCGGATTGCCCGGCGCCAGCTTGCGCGCGTGCTCCAGCGCCTGTGCCGCACCGGGACGATCGCCGGCGCCGAGATGTTCCTCGGCCTGGTCCATCCAGGCATTGGCCAGGCGCTGGCGCAGTTCGGCCTGGCCGGCTTCGCCGGGCGCCAGGTCGGCCAGGTCGTTGAGGCGTTCGCCGGCCTGCTGCAGATTGCCGCCGGACAGCGCCTGGTTGAACTGCTGCACCACCGTGGACGGCAGCTCCTGCAGGCCGCGGCGCGCCGCTTCGTCGTTGCCGTCGATGGCCAGCGCGCGGCGATACAGGTCGTAGGCGCTCTCGCCCGGCGGCAGCATGACCTTGCCGCTGCGCGCCGCCGCTTCCGCCTGGCGCACCAGTTGCGCCAGCTCGGCGGTCTGCTGCGGCGTGAGTTGGGCCTGCGCGTCGGCCTGCGGCAGCTCGCCGGGCGCCATGCCGCCACTGCCGGGATGGCGGGTGGCATCGCCCAGGTGCGCGCGCGCCGCCGCCAGTTCCGCCGACTTCGGCGCCAGCTCGGTGGCCTGGTCCAGCAGGCGGCTGGCCTGGGCCGCGTCGCCGCTGTCCAGCGCCGCATTGGCTTGCACCACCAGCGCCTGCGCGACCTGGCCCAGCCCGGCCCTGGCCTGTGCGTTGTCCGGGTCCAGCGCCAGCGCGTCCTTGAAGTGCGCCAGCGCCGTATCACTGCCGGTGCCGGTGATGCGACCGGCGCGCAGCGCCGCCTGGCCCAGGCGGATCGCCTCGGACAGCTGGCCGTCGTCTTCCTTCTGGTCCTGCACCAGCGCGGCGCGCAGCGCGGGCAGTTCGCCGTAATTGGGCAGCAGCGCGGCGAGACGGTCGACATCGGCGCCGGCAGTGGCGCGGTCGCCCGCGTCGATGTCCTTGTGCACCTGCGCGGCGAGCGCGTCGCCGACCTTGTCCAGGCCATGCGCCGCCACCGCATTGCCGGGATCGGCGGCGAGGATGCGCTTGTACAGCGCGCCCGCATCCGCCGGGCGGCCCGCGCTCATCGCCTGCTGCGCCTGGTCGACCAGCGCGCCGGCCTCGAAATTGGCGCCGCGCGCCTTGGCGATGGCCTGGGCGAGGCGATCGACGTCGCTGCCGCCGCCGAGCAGTTCGCGCGCGGCATTGGTGGCCTGTTCCGCTTCGTCCGTCTTGCCGGCGGCCAGTGCCGCGTCGGCCTTGGCCACCTCGGCCAGGCCGACCTTGCGCAGGCCGTCGCGGGCGCGGTCGTTGTCCGGCTCCAGCGCGCGGGCCGCCTCGAACAGTTCGCGCGCGCTGGTGCCGTCGTTGCCGTCCAGCCGCCCGTCGTGCAGCGCCTGCTCGGCGCGGCCGAGCACGTCGTTGAGCTCCGTCGTCGGCAGCATGCCGCGCACGCGGTCCTGCTGCAGATAGAAAGTGACGCCGACGCCGATCGCCACCAGCAGCAGCAGCGGCCAGATCCAGCCGCGGCGGCTGCCGGAACCAGGCCGCGCGTCGCGCGAATGGCTGGCGGCCGCGGCGCGGCGCTGGCCGGCGTCCAGGGTCACCTTGGGCAGGCCGTCGTCCGGCGGACGCTGTTCGCGCGCGCTGCCGGCATCGAGCTGATCGAGATTGCCCAGGGTGGGCTCCGTGCGCCCCTGGGGATCGGATTCGTGCTGGTCTCTGCGTCCGTTCATGGTCCACGCAATCGTTTCGACCGCGCGAGCTTAGCACCGCATCAGGCCGCCGCCGCGTGCCGAAAAAGCGCGTCTTCAGCCACCGCCGATACGTTTGGCGTCCACCACGTTCGGCAAGGCGGCCACGCGCGCCAGCAGGGTCGAGAGCTGCTCGAAATCGCGCACGCGCAGGGTGAAGCGCATCTCCACCTCGCCGGTGCGCACGAACACCCGGCTGGACGAGGCGATGATGTGGGTGCCTGCATTGCTGATCACGCTGGTCACGTCCTTCTGCAAGCCCTTGCGATCGTAGCCGCGGATTTCCACGTCCACTTCGTAGGCCTGCGCCGAGGCCTTGCCCCACTCCACCTCGATCACCCGGTCCGGATCGCGCCGCGCCAGCCGGGCCAGGCTGGNGCAATCGGCGCGATGCACCGACACGCCGCGCCCGCGCGTGACGAAGCCNCGCACCGGATCGCCCGGCANCGGCTGGCAGCAGCGCGCCAGCGTGGTGAGCAGGTTGCCGACGCCCTCGATGCTCAGCGCGCTGTGATCGAGCGTGGCGTGGCGCGAGGCGACCGGCAGCTGCGACTGGGTCATCTCCGCCGGCGGCGTTTCCGCCTCCTGCAGCGCGCGGGCGATCTGGCCGGGCGTGATCTCGCCCAGCGCCAGCGCCACCAGCACGTCGTCCAGCTGCTTGAGATGGAAATGCACCGGCAATTTATTGAGATCCGCCGCCGGCAGCGCCAGGCGCTTCAGTTCGCGCTCGAACATCGCGCGGCCGGCGGCGAGGTTGGCGTCGTGCGCGCTGCGGCGGAACCAGGCGCGCACTTTCTCGCGGGCACGCGAGGTATTGAGATAGCCGTGGTGCGCGGACAGCCAGTCGCGGCTGGGCTCGCCCAGCTTGGTGGTAAGAATCTCGATGCGATCGCCGCTGTGCGGCTGGTGGGTCAGCGGCACGATGCGCCCGTTCACCTTGGCGCCGCGGCAGCGATGTCCCACCTCGGTATGCACGTGATAGGCGAAATCCAGCACGGTGGCGCCGCGCGGCAGATCGATCACCTCGCCGCGCGGGGTGAGGACGTANACGCGGTCCTCCATCAACTCGGTATGCAGTTCGGCGGCGAGNTCGCCTTCGCTCTCGGCCTTNGGCTCCAGCAGGCGGCGCATCCAGGCGATCTTCGCCTCGAACTCGCTGTCGGCGCTGCCGCCTTCCTTGTAGCGCCAGTGCGCGGCCACGCCGAGTTCATTGACGCGATGCATCTCGTGGGTGCGGATCTGCACTTCCAGCGTCTTGCCGTGCGGGCCGATCACCGCGGTGTGCAGCGAGCGGTAGTCGTTGCCCTTGGGTCGCGCGATGTAGTCGTCGAACTCACCCGGCAGGTGCGGCCACAGCGTNTGCACCACGCCCAGCGCGCCATAGCAGTCCGCCACGCTGCCGACCAGCACGCGGATCGCGCGGATGTCGTACAGGTCGGAGAACTCCAGCGCCTTGCGCTGCATCTTCTTCCAGATGGAATAGATGTGCTTGGGCCGCCCGGCCAGCTCGGCGCGGATGCCGGCGGCGTCGAGCGAGCGCTTGAGCTGATCGAGCGATTCGCGGATGAAGCCTTCGCGGTCGGCGCGGCGCTCGTCCAGCAGCTTGGCGATGCGTCGATAGGTGTCCGGCTGCAGGTAGCGGAAGGCCAGGTCTTCCAGCTCCCACTTCAGCTGCCAGATACCCAGGCGGTTGGCCAGCGGCGCGTGGATGTCGCGGGTCAGCCGCGCCAGCTCGACGCGCTCGGCTTCCGGCAGCGCGCCGGCCGCGCGCATGTGTGCTAGCTGCCGCGCCAGCAGCACGAACACCACGCGCAGGTCGCGGATGATNGCCAGCAGCAGGCGGCGCAGGCCTTCCGANCCGCTCTGCGGCGCCTGNTGCGCATGCAGCGCCCAGACCTTCTCCGCGGCCAGCTGGCCCTGCACCAGGCGCTGCAGCTCCGGCGGCAGCGATGGCTCGATCCCGGCCCAGGTCTCCGGCTTGCTGCGCGCCAGCTCGAACCACAGCGCCGCGGCCTGGGTCTGCGCATCGCAGCCGAGCATCGCCAGCAGGTCGAGCACGTCCACGCATTCGGCTTCGTTGCCCGCATGCCCCGCGCAGGCTTCCAGCGCCTGGGCNAGCACGGGCGCCGGCGCGACGGCGCGCGCGCGCCACTGGGCCAGGCTGGAAGCTGCGATGGGGGCGGCTTGGACCATGCGGAATGTCCTTAGCGAATACCGCTCATTCTAGGACCTGCGCCGCGGTTTTCAGCCCAGGGCTTCGAGCGCGCGCGCCAACCGCTTGGCCGAGACCGGTTCGGCGGTCTTCAGTTCCTGCGCGAACAGCGATACGCGCCATTCCTCGATCAGCCAGCGCAGCTCGGCCAGCGCGGCCGGTTCGGCGCCGGCGGCGCGATGCTTCAGGTACTCGCGCCAGTACGGCAGCACCTGCAGCATGCGCTGCTGGTCCTTGGCCGGATCCTGGCGCAGGCGTTCGGCGCGCAGGCGCATCGCCTTCAGATAGCGCGGGAAATGCGCCAGCCGCGCGGTCGGCAGCTCGCGCAGGAAGCCCGGCTCCAGCAGATGCGCCAGCTGCTCGCGCAGATCGTCGTAGCTGGCGCGGGCGAAGCCGATCAGCGGCGGCTCCAGCCAGGGCTTCAGCTCGGCCTGCGCCTCGATGATGGGCTCGGCCAGCTTCAGCCGCTCCACCGCCGCGCCGAACAGTTCGCGGTTGGCCTGGGTGTGCAGCGCCTCGAACGCGCCGGCCGTGCGCGCGTCCAGCGCGTGGCGTTCCAGCAAGTCGGCGAAGCCGCCCTCGGCCAGGTCTTCGCGCAGGCTGTCCACGCTGCCCAGCGGCGCGTACTTCAGCGCCAGCGGGTTGCCCACCGGCAGCCGGCGGCGCGCCTGCTTCATCTCGCTGGCCAGCGCGTTGCGCAGCAGGCGCACCACGCCGCCGCGGTGCGCCTCGCGCGCCTCGTCGCTGCGCTCGAACACGCGCAGCGCCACCGCCTCGCCGAGATCGACCAGCGCAGGGAAAGCCATCAGCCCGCCGTCGGAACGCACCTGCGCCGGGATGTCCTCGAAATCCCAGCGCGTCACGTCCTCGCGGGTCAGTTCCAGGTCGGTCTTGCGCGAGAACGCCTCGCGCGCCTGCCCTTCCCACTGGCCGCGCAGCGCGGCCAGGTCGCGGCCGGCGGCGAGGGTGCGGCCGTTCTCGTCGTGCAGGCGGAAACGCATGCGGAAATGCGCGGGCAAGGCGGCGGGATCGAATTCGCCGGCGGCGATATCGACGCCGGTGGCGCGCTTGAGAAACGCCGCCAGCGCCTTGGCGAGCGGTTCGTCGCGCGGCGCTTCCGCCTCGACGAAGGCGCGCGCGAAATCCGGCGCCGGCACGAAATTGCGACGCAGCGGCTTGGGCAGGCCGCGGATCAGTTCGGCGACCTTTTCGCCGAGCAGGCCGGGGACCAGCCATTCACAGCGTGCGGCCGGCAATGCGTTGAGCATCGCCAGCGGGAGGTGCAGCGTGACACCGTCCGCGGCGTCGCCGGGGACGAAGCGGTATTCGAGGCGATAGCGCTGGGGTTGAATATCCAGCGAAGCAGGAAACGCCTTCGGATCGAGACCCGCCCCACCCGCCATCACATCGTCCAGCGACCAGCGCAACGCCGCCTGCTCCGCCGGCCGCGCNCGGCTGTACCACGCNTCCANNCCGCGGCTGCTGGCNATGTCCTGCGGCAGCTTGCCCTCGAAGAACGCAGCCAGTTCGTCCTCGTGCCGGATCAAACCTTCGCGGCGCTGCTTCGCCTCGATACCCCACGCGTCTTCCATCACGCGCAGATTCGCGCGCACGAAGTCGGCGCGCGCATCGATATCGCCGCGCGCCAAGGCTTCGCGCAGGAAGATCTCGTGCGCCAGTGGCGGATCCTGCTGCTGGAAGGTGACCGGGCGACGCTCCACCAGGGTCAGGCCGAACAGGCTCACCTGCTCGTAGGCCACCACGGTGCCGCGCTTGCGCGACCAGTGCGCGTCGCGGCAGCTGGCCTTGAGCAGATGCGCGGCCTGCTGCTCGATCCACAGCGGCTCCACGCGGGCGCACATCATGCCCCACACCTTGCCGCCGACATCGAGGATCTGCGCGGCGAAGATCCAGTTCGGCGGCACCTTCGCCAGGGCCGAGCCGGGGAAGACCTGGAAACGGCGCTCGCGGGTGCCGCGATAGAGACCTTTTTCGTCTTTGTGTCCGACCTGGGTCGGCAGACCGGCAAGCAGACTGCGATGCACGGCTTCATAGAGACGCTGATCGTCATCGTCACTCCCTCTCCCTTCCGGGGAGAGGGCTGGGGTGAGGGGCCGGGGCTCGCCCGAACGCTTATTCGAAGCCTGCTTCTTCGCGTGCAGCACGGGCGCACCCTTCCCCCCCCGCACTCCATCCGTGCCGACAGGCGCGGAAGCCGCAAGGCTCCATCCCAACTCCTCGGCCACCAGCAACAGCTGCCGATGCAATTCCCGCCACTCGCGCATCCGCATGAAGCTCAGGAAATGCCGCGAGCACCAGTCGCGCAGCTTCGACTGCGTCAGCTCCTTGTGCGACTCGTCATACGCGCGCCAGAGATTCAGCACGCCCGCAAAATCCGATTTCGCATCCGCAAACTGCGCATGCGCCTGGTCCGCCTGCTGCCGCGCATCCGCCGGCCGCTCGCGCGGATCCTGGATGCTGAGGAAGGCCACCAGCACCAGCAGTTCGCGCAGGCTGCCCAGCTGGTTCGCCTCCACCAGCATGCGCGCCAGCTGCACGTCGATCGGCAGCTTGGCCAGCGTGCGGCCGACCGCGGTCAGGCGCTTGTGTTCGTCGATCGCGGAAATCTCGGCGAGGCGCCGGTAGCCATCCGCCACCACGCGCGGATCGGGCGCCTCCAGGAACGGAAACTCGTCCACCTCGCCCAGCTGCAGCGACAGCATGCGCAGGATCACGTTGGCCAGCGAGGAGCGCAGCAGTTCCGGATCGGTGAACGCGGCGCGCGCGCTGTAGTCCGCCTCGTCGTACAGGCGGTAGCAGATGCCTGGGCCGACGCGGCCGCAGCGGCCCTTGCGCTGGTCGGCGGCGGCGCGCGAAATCGGTTCCACGTGCAGGCGCTCGAGCTGGCTGCGCTGACTGTAGCGCTTCACGCGCGCCAGGCCGGAGTCGATCACATAGCGGATGCGCGGCACGGTGAGCGAGGTCTCGGCCACGTTGGTGGTCAGCACCACGCGGCGCTTGGTGCCGGGCTTGAACACGCGGTCCTGGTCGGCGGCGGACAGGCGCGCGTACAGCGGCAGGATCTCGGTCTCGCGGTACTGCCGGCGCGACAGCAGCAGATGCGCGTCNCGGATCTCGCGCTCGCCGGGCAGGAACACCAGCACGTCGCCGCGCGGATCCTCGCGGGTNAGCTCGTCCAGCACCGCCGCGATGTGCTCGGCGCCGCCCTGCTGCATGTCGCGGCCGCGGCGCTCGCCCAGNGCGTCCAGCGAGCGCCAGCGCACATCGACCGGATAGGCGCGGCCTTCCACCGACACCACCGGCGCGTTGCCGAAATGCTCGGCGAAGCGTGCGGTATCGATGGTGGCCGAGGTGACGATGATCTTCAGGTCCGGCCGCTTGACCGCCAGCCGCTTCAGATAGCCGAGCAGGAAATCGATGTTGAGGCTGCGCTCGTGCGCCTCGTCGATGATGATCGTGTCATAGGCCGACAACCACGGATCGCCCTGGGTCTCAGCCAGCAGGATGCCGTCGGTCATGAACTTGACCAGGCTGCGCTCGGACACCTGGTCGTTGAAGCGCACCTGGAAACCGACCTGGTCGCCGAGCTGGGTGCCCAGTTCCTCCGCCACGCGACGCGCCACCGAGCGCGCGGCCAGGCGGCGCGGCTGGGTGCAGCCGATCATGCCGGCCTCGCCGCGGCCGGCGGCCAGGCACAGCTTGGGCAGCTGGGTGGTCTTGCCCGAGCCGGTCTCGCCGGCGATCACCACCACCTGGTGGCGGCGGATCAGCTCGACGATCTCGTCGGCGCGCGCGCTGATCGGCAGCGCTTCGTCCAGGCGGATCGTCGGCTTGGCCGCGGCGCGGGCGCGGCGCTTTGCCGCGGAACGCTCGACGTCGGCGGCCAGCGCCTCCAGNTTNTTNTCGTCGGCACGGCGCGACAGCCCGCGCCAGCGCCCCAGCAANCGGCCGAAATCGCGGCTGGAAACGCCGTCCAGCGCCTGGCGCAGCGTGCGCAGGCGGGCATCGGACGGAACGGGGCGGGAGGCAGGCGTGTCGCTCATCGGACCGCACATTCTAACGGCAGCGCGGGCCCGATAGCCCATGGCTATCGGGCGGATCGGAAGCATTCATTTCTTCCTAACAGGACCCGCGGCTAAGCTCGACGACAGACTTTTCATCCAGAAGGAGTAGCCCATGGCTATCGATATCGGCATCGCCAAGAAAGATCGCGAACAGGTCGCCAAGCACCTCTCCAAGCTGCTGGCCGACACCTACTCCCTGTACCTGAAGACCCACAGCTTCCACTGGAACATCACCGGCCCGCAGTTCAACAGCCTGCACGCCATGTTCGAGACCCAGTACAACGAGCTGTGGCTGGCCGCCGACGAAGTGGCCGAGCGCATCCGCACCCTGGACGTGTTCGCCCCCGGCTCCTACAGCCAGTTCGGCAAGCTCACCACCATCAAGGAAGAAGCCGGCGTGCCGGACTGGAAGGAGATGGTCGGCCAGCTGGTCGAGGGCCACGAGATCGCCGCCCATACCTCNCGCGAGACGATCAAGGTGGCCGANGCGGCCGGCGACGAGGGCACNGCGGACATGGTGACCGGGCGCCTTAAGGAGCACGAGAAGACCGCCTGGATGCTGCGTTCGCTGTTGAAGTAAGGACCGAAGGTCCTACGACGTAGGTTGGGGTGAGCCGCAGGCGAACCCCAACAGGCGCCTGGGGCTCGCCTGCCGTCACGGCAATGGCACACCTTCGTTGGGGTTCGCCTGCGGCTCACCCCAACCTACGCCAGCCTGGCAAGGTCCTCGCCCTGACCTCGCGCTGACCACCTGGGGCACGCCTTTATTGAGCCTGCTGCCCGGCCTCGGTAAGCTCCTCAGGCTTTGGCGCCTCGTGTGAGAGGCAACCACGGGGATTGTTCTTGACCGCGACCGACGCAGCAGCCACCCATCCCAGCCGGCCCACGCTGTTTTCAGCCATCCTGCTGGCGCTGATCGTCGCGGCCCTGAACGTCGGCCTGTGGTGGTGGGGCAACCTCCCGCACGGCCCGAACGACTGGAAAGGCCCGATCGGCGGCTTCGCCCTCTCCGCCTTCCAGCGCTACCAGAACCCGCTGAAGAACGATTTCCCCAGCGAGGACGAGATCGAGAGCGACCTGAAGCTGCTCAGTCGCTACACCTCGCGCATCCGCACCTATTCCACCCTGCAGAATCCCCAGGTCTACCGCCTGGCCGAGCGCGAAGGGCTGGACGTGATGGCCGGCGCCTGGATGGACCGCCGCCTGGACAACAACGAGCTGGAGCTGGAGGCGCTGATCGCCCAGGCCCGCCGCTACCCGAATTCGATCACCCGCGTGATCGTCGGCAACGAGGTGCTGTTCCGCGGCGACCTCACGCCCGAGCAGCTGATGGCCTATGCCGACCGCGCCCGCGCCGCGCTCAAGCANCCGGTGTCGATCGCCGAGCCCTGGCATATCTGGGCCAAGTACCCGGAGCTGGCCGATCACGTCGACTTCATCACGGTCCACCTGTTTCCGTACTGGAACGGCGTATCCCGCGAGGCNGCCATCGGCGAGGCGATGGACAGCTTCAAGGCCTTGCAGCGCCTGTTTCCCAACAAGCACATCGTGATCGGCGAGATCGGCTGGCCGTCCAACGGCGACCGCTTCCAGTATGCCCAGCCCTCGGTGTCGGACGAGGCGATCTTCCTGCGCAACTGGTTCAACGCGGCCAAGCAGCAGAAGATCGACTACTACGTGATGGAAGCCTTCGACCAGCCCTGGAAGGAAAAGCTGGCCGGCCGCACCGAAGCGTATTGGGGCATGTTCAACGCCGACCGCCAGCCCAAGTTCCCGTTCACCGGCCCGGTGACCGAGGACACCGGCTGGCCGTGGAAGGCGATCGCCGCCGGCCTGCTGGCCCTGCTGCCGATGGTCTGGTTCGGCCGCCGCTTCGGCCGCTTCAAGCTGATGGGCCGCTTCTTCTTCGCCGCGCTGATCCAGCTGGCCTGCGGCCTGGTGGTGTGGTCGGCCACCCTGCCCTTCAATTTCTATCTGAGCTGGATCGACTGGACCATGCTGGTCCTGCTGTTCCCGGCGCAGATCGCCATCCTGGCCATCCTGCTGATCAACGGCTTCGAGTTCACCGAAGTGCTGTGGCGCCGCTCGTGGGTGCGCCACGCCGGCATGCTGCGCCCTGACCCGCCGGCCAGGCAGCCGTTCGTGTCGATCCACCTGGCCTGCTACAACGAGCCGCCGGAGATGGTGATCGTCACGCTCGACTCGCTGGCGGCACTGGAATACGAGAACTACGAAGTCCTGGTGATCGACAACAACACCAAGGACCCGGCGATCTGGCAGCCGGTGCAGGAATACTGCGAGAAGCTCGGCCACCGCTTCCGCTTCTTCCACCTGGAACCCTGGCCCGGTTTCAAGGCAGGCGCGCTGAACTTCGGCCTCAAGGAAACCGATCCGCGCGCCGACGTGGTGGCGGTGATCGATGCCGACTACGTGGTGCGCCAGGACTGGCTGGCCACGCTCACCGGCCACTTCCACGATCCGAAGGTGGCCGTGGTGCAATGCCCGCAGGCGCATCGCGACTTCGAGCACAACCGCTTCCGCCGCATGACCGCGTGGGAATACGACGGCTTCTTCCGCATCGGCATGCACCACCGCAACGAGCGCAACGCGATCATCCAGCACGGCACCATGACCATGGTGCGCCGCTCGGCCCTGGAGGGNACCGGCGGCTGGTCNGAATGGACCATCTGCGAAGACGCGGAGCTCGGCCTGCGGCTGATGCACGCCGGCTACGAGCTGGTCTACGTCGACGAGCTGATGGGCAAGGGCCTGACTCCCGCGGACTTCAAGGCCTATAAGAGCCAGCGCTATCGCTGGGCCTTCGGCGCCATGCAGATCCTCAAGGGCCGCTGGGACTGGATGACGCACAAGGGACCGCTCTCGGCGGGCCAGCGCTTCCACTTCCTCACCGGCTGGTTCAGCTGGTTCGCCGATGCGCTGCATCTGATCTTCACCCTGATGGCGATCTTCTGGACCGCCGGCATGGTGGCGGCGCCGAAGCTNTTCACCCTGCCGATGCAGTTGTTCCTGATNCCGGTGATCGGCTTCTTCTTCGCCAAGGCGATCTTCGGCATCGTGCTGTACCGCGCCCGCGTGCCCTGCAGCTGGTACGACACGCTGATGGCCTCGCTGGCCAGCATGGGCCTGTCGCATGCGATCGCGCGCGGCATCCTGCACGGCCTGACCCGCGAGAAGACTTCGTTCGTGGTGACCGCCAAGAGCCGCCGCCTCGGCGGCAGCAACTTCGCCGCGTTCGCGCCGGTGCGCGAGGAAATGCTGATGGCGATCGCGCTGCTGCTGTGCGTGGTCGGCATGGGCATGGCCTACGGCACGTACTATGTGGAAAGCACGCTGTGGATGTTCATCCTCGGCGCGCAGTCGATTCCCTACGTGTCCGCNGTGGTCGGCGCGTGGATCGCGCACAAGGCAGGCGACAAGGCCGGTTGATGCGACGCCGCCGTCGGTTGGGGTTCGCTGGCGCTCACTCCAACCGACGAACGACAGCGCGAGGTTGCGGTCTGACCTCCACCCGCTAAGCTCGGGGCAGGCGACCCCTTCGCCTGCCGCCCCCAACGGATGGAACCCCACATGCGCCGACCGCGACGCCTGGGCCTGGCCGCCCTGCCCCTGCTGTTGCTGAGCCCGTTCGCGCGGGCCGGCGTGCAGCTGGTGGTGGATGGGGTGGACGACACGCTCAAGGCTCCCGTCGTCGCCGGTGTCGAGCTGTCGCAATACGCCAATCGCGAAGCGAGCGAAGCACAAGTGCGCCGCTTGTTCGAGCGCGCGCCGGAGCAGGTGCGCACCGCGCTGGAACCCTACGGCTACTACGAGGCCAGCGCGACCGGCGAGATCCAGCAGGTCGGCGCCGACTGGCGCGTCACCCTGCACGTGCAGCCGGGCCAGCCGGTGCTGGTCGGCGCGGTCGAGGTCAAGCTCGACGACGAGGCCATGAAGATTCCCGCGGTGCGCCGCGCCGAGCGCGCGGTCGAGCGGCTCAAGGGCCAGCAGCTCAACCATGGCACCTATACCGCCACGCGCGATGCGCTGGCCGGTGCGCTCACCGCCAACGGTTTCCTGTCCGCCCGCATGGTCACCCATCGCGTGGAGGTCAACCGCGGCGAGCGCAGCGCCACCATCGCGCTGGCGTGGGAGGCCGGCAAGCGCTACCGCTACGGCGAGGTGCATTTCGAAGGCTCGCAGTTCAAGGACGGCTTTCTCGATCGCTACGTGCCGTTCAAGCGCGGCGACTATTTCCAGCAGGACCAGCTGCTGCAGCTGCAGCAGGCGCTCAACGGCGCCGACTACTTCTCGGTGGTCAACGTGCTGCCCGACGTGGACGAAGCCAGGGACGGCGTGGTCGATGTCACCGTCCAGCTGGCGCCGGCCAAGCGCACCATCTATACCGGCGGCCCCTTCATCGGCACCGACACCGGCGCGGGCGTGCGCGCCGGCATGGAGCGGCGCTGGATCAACCGCAGCGGCCACAAGTGGAAGAACGAGCTGGTGCTGGCGCAGCGCCTGAAGACCTTGTCCACGCTGTATTCGATTCCGATGCCGGGCGACGACCAGCGTTCGTTCAATTTCGGCGCCAATTTCCGTGACGCCGACACCACCACCTCCAAGTCGCGCACGCTCGAACTGGTCGCCAACGAGACCCGCCTGTGGCACGGCTGGACGCGCACCATCGGCATGCACGCGCTGTCCGGCACCTTCACCGTGGGCAAGAAGGCCGGCGAGAACGACGACGTCGAAGGCATCGAGCGCGGCCGCAGCACGCTGCTCTATCCGGAGGCCTCGCTGTCGAAGAAGAAAGCCGACAACCCCACCTTCGTGCGCAACGGCTGGTCGATCGACATTTATGCGCGCAGCACCGTCGGCACCCTGCTGTCCGACGCCAGCTTCAGCCAGCTCGCCGCCGACGCGAAGTGGATCCGCGCCTTCACCCGGCGCGACCGCCTCATCCTGCGCGGCAGCGTCGGCTATACCTGGACCAACGATTTCGACGCGCTGCCGCCGCAGCTGCGCTTCTTCGCCGGCGGCGACCGCTCGGTGCGCGGCTACGGCTTCCAGGCGATCGGCCCGCGCAACAGCTACGACCGCGTGATCGGCGGCCGCAACCTGCTGGTGGCCAGCTCCGAGGTGGAGCATTACTTCAGCCGCAACTGGGGCATGGCCGCCTTCGTCGACGCCGGCAACGCCTTCAACGGCACCGACTACAACCCGCGCATCGGCGCGGGCCTGGGCCTACGCTGGCTGTCGCCGGTGGGCATGGTGCGCGTGGATCTGGGCACGCCGATCAACGACAAGCGCGAACACGGCGTGCAGTTGCATCTCGTGATCGGGCCGGACTTGTGAGGGCTATGACGATGGCCACCTGGTTCAAGCGCATCGCCTTCGCCTTCGGCATCCTCCTGCTGATCCTTGCCGCCGCACTGTGGTGGCTGCTGGGCAGCGCCTCCGGCCTGCGCTTCGCGCTGGCGCGCGCGCAATCCTTCACCGACGGCGCGCTCACCGTGCAGCAGGCCGACGGCCGGCTGGCGGGACCGCTGCTGCTCAAGGGCGTGCGCTACGCCGACGGCCAGGGCATGGAAGTGAAGGTCGCCACCGCCACGCTCGACCTGCGCCTGTGGCCGCTGCTGCGCAAGCGCGCGCACGTGCTGAACCTGGATGTCGATGGCATCGATGTCGCGCTGCCCAAGTCGAAGGAAGAGGAACAGCCCAGCGAAAGCAGCTTCTCCCTGCAGCCCCCGCTGGACATCCTGCTCGACCGCGTGCACGTCGGCGCCGTGCGCATCGCGCAGGCCGGTGAGCCGCTGTTCGCCTCCAACCGGCTCGACCTCGCCGGCCAATGGACCGCCGCCGGCATCGAACTGCGCAAGCTCAACCTGCTCGCGCCGGACGGCCATGCCGATCTCAACGGCGCCCTGGTGATCGCGGCCGGCGAGAAGGGCGATGGCGCCGCGAGCTTCGCCTGGAAGGTGGCCGGCGTGGACTACGCCGGCAGCATCGAAGCGCACGGCGACGGCAAGCGCATCAAGACCGAACTGAAGCTCACCCAGCCCACCGCCCTGCAGCTGACGGTGGATGCCGCGCAGCGCGGCGACTACGACTGGAATGCGCGCCTGGACGCGCCGCGCTTCGATCCCAAGCCGCTGCTCGGCGACAGCTCGCTGAGCGCGCTCGGCCT
>JGI24739J22299_10000401_pt1 | contig 15049 bp, 9 predicted proteins | sample KBSCornC5_FD_22299 | JGI IMG/M metagenome (IMG submission 22299)
CGCCCAGCACGACCAGCTCGAGCCACTGCACGCCCGTGGCCGGCAGCGCGTCGAAACGCACGAGCGGCGCGAGCATCACCACGCCGAGCGACACCTGGATCAGCGCGATCAGATGCGGCGGCGTGCCCTTCAAATGCTTGGTGATGATCGACGATACCGCGTACATCGCCGCCGCGCCGACCGCATACCCGATGCCGACCAGATACTGCCCCGGCACGGCGAGCACCGCGGGCTCGACCTTCACGACGAACACGAGCCCAATGAACGCGAGCACGAGCCACAGCACCGTCGACGCGCTGATCCGCTCGCGAAACACGATTGCGCCGAGCGCGACCAGCATGAAAGGTTGCGTGTTGTAGACGGCCGTCGCCATCGAGATCGACGCACGCGAATACGCGGCGAACAGCAGCACCCAATTGGCGACGATCGCCGCGCCGCCGAGCAGCGCGAGGCCAACCATCTTCCACGAGAACAGCTTGCGCCTGAAGAGGCCGAGCACTGCGCATACGAGCGCGAGCGTCGCGCCGCCGAAAATGCAGCGGAAGAACACCACGTTAAATGCGCTTTGCTGCGACGACACGACCAGCCAGCCGATTGTGCCCGACATCAGCATTGCCACGCTCATCTCCGCCGCGCCGCGGCGGATGTCGTTTGAAGCCATGATTCGATCCTCGAATGGATTCCTGTATGGCAAGCAGTGTAAATAATCCGGTCGAGCGAATACATGGATAAACTTAAGCCATACCGCCATACCACCTAAAATTCGAAGGCCGTCATGACGAAACGCCTTACTCCGTTAGCGCCTGTCCCGCTCGACGAAACCGATCGCGCGCTACTCGCCGCGCTCGCCGAAGATGCGCGCCGCCCGGTCAGCGAACTGGCGCGGCTCGTCGGACTTTCGGCGCCGAGCACGGCCGAGCGCATCCGCAGGCTCGAGGCGCAAGGCGTGATCGAGCGCTTCACGGTGCAACTCGATCCGCGCGCGCTCGGCTTCACGCTGCAAGCCATCGTGCGTGTCAAGCCGCTGCCGGGGCAGTTGCATCTGGTGGAAGAAGTGATCCGGCGAATTCCGCAGTTCGTCGAATGCGACAAGGTGACGGGCGACGATTGCTTCATCTGCCGTCTTTATCTGCGGACGATCGATCAGCTTGACGAGATTCTGTCGAAGGTCACCGAGCGCGCGGAGACCAGCACGGCAATCGTCAAGTCGACGCCCTTGGCGCGGCGGCTGCCGCCGCTTGGTTAGGCGCGCGAAGCACAACCGCCTTCGCGCTTTACCGCTCTATCGCTTCAAAGAAGGACAGCATTTCGGCGAGCAATTCGTCCGGCGCCTCTTCCGGCAAATAGTGGCCGCACCGCAGCGAACGCCCGCTCACGTCGCGCGCGACATGACGCCATTCGGCGAGCGCGTCGAAGCACTTTTCGATGACGCCGTTCTCGCCCCACAGCACACGCAATGGGCAAGCAATCTTATGTCCGCGTTCGATGTCGGCGCGGTCGTGTTCGAGATCGATGCTCGCCGACGCGCGGTAGTCCTCGCACATCGCGTGCACCGCGCCGGGTTGCGCGAGCGCCGCGCGATACGCGTCGAGCGAGGCCGGTTCGAACGGCGCGAGACCAGCATGACGGCTGCCCATCACCGCATCGACATACGCGGCGGGATTGGCGCCGATCAGCGTCTCTGGCAGCGGCTCGGGCTGGATCAGGAAGAACCAGTGGAAGTAATGCGTGGCGAACGTGCGGTCGGTGGCTTCGTACATCGCGAGCGTCGGCGCGATGTCGAGCAGCATCAGACGCTCGACGGCATCCGCGTGATCGAGCGCCATGCGATGCGCGACGCGCGCGCCGCGATCGTGCGCGCAAACCAGAAAGCGCTCGAAGCCGAAGTGGCGCATCACGGCGATTTGATCGGCGGCCATCGCGCGTTTGGAATACGGCGTGTGCGCCGTGTCGCTCGCCGGCTTGCCCGATGCGCCGTAGCCGCGCAGATCGGTGGCGATGACCGTGAAGTGCTGAGCCAGTCGCTCGGCGCAGCGCGCCCAGATCAGATGCGATTGCGGATGGCCGTGCAGCAGCAGAAGCGGCGGCCCCGCTCCGCCCTTCACTCCAAAGATATCCGCATCGCCCGCGGCGACGCGAAAGGGCGTGAAATTCTCGAAGGCCATGGCCGTGTCTCTTGTCGTTTGGAGTGCGTGCATTGTAAAAGCCCAATGTGTCCGCACGCGGTGGGATAGCCCACGCAAGCATAGAACCTGAACACTCCTTCCAACCGTTCTAAACGATGCGGCGAACGCGGCGCGAGCGCTTCGCCTATAATCGAACGACCGTTCTTAAACGTTCCAGCATCTATGCATGCTGTCGGCTGCAACGCGGCGCGCGCCGCATGCCGCTAAACTCATCAAATAGCCGGGCGCCTCGCGCACACCGGCTCGTCAATCAGGAGACTCGCACTATGGCATTGCCCGCCGTTCTGCAAAATCTGGCGTTGCCTGTCGTCGCCTCGCCGATGTTCATCGTCAGCTATCCCGAGCTCGTGCTGGCGCAGTGCAAGGCCGGCATCGTCGGTTCGTTCCCGGCGCTGAATGCGCGCCCTGCCGAGTTGCTCGACGAATGGCTCACGCAGATTCAGGCGCAACTCGCCGAGCATCGCGCTGCGAATCCCGACGCGCGCATCGGACCCATTGCCGTCAACCAGATCGTTCATCAATCGAATACGCGGCTCGAGCACGACGTGCGCGTATGCGTCGAACACAAGGTGCCGATCTTCATCACGAGCCTGCGCGCGCCGGCGCGAGAAATTGTCGACGCCGTGCACAGCTATGGCGGCATCGTGCTGCATGACGTGATCAATTTGCGTCACGCGCAGAAGGCGCTTGAAGCGGGCGTCGACGGTTTGATCCTGGTGGCGTCGGGCGCGGGCGGTCATGCGGGCACCACGTCGCCGTTTGCGCTGGTCGGCGAAGTGCGGCGCATTTTCGACGGCCCGATCGTGCTGTCCGGCGCGATCGCGAACGGCGGCTCGATCCTCGCCGCGCAAGCGATGGGCGCAGACCTCGCGTACATGGGCACGCGCTTCATCGCGACCAAAGAGGCGCACGCGGTGGAGAGCTACAAGCAGGCTATCGTGAGCTCGTCGGCGTCGGACATCATCTACACGAACCTGTTCACNGGCGTGCATGGNAATTACATTCGCGAGAGCATCGTCAACGCCGGGCTCGATCCGGATGCGCTGCCGGAATCGGACAAGACCAAGATGAACTTTGCCAACGAAAAGGCCAAGGCGTGGAAAGACATCTGGGGCGCGGGCCAGGGCGTCGGCCTGATGGACGACGTGCCGAGCGTGAGCGAACTGGTCGCGCGTTTGTCGAAGGAATACGACGACGCGAAGGCGCGCCTCGGCATCGCGCGCTGACGCCAGGCTTCGCCCGCCTACATGTTCCGCCGATACTGCCCGCCAACCTCGAACAGCGCGTGCGTGATCTGNCCGAGCGAGCACACGCGGACCACGTCCATCAGCACCGCAAAGACGTTTTCATCGTCGATCACCGCGCGCTTCAGACGCTCCAGCGCGGCAGGCGCGGCCTCGCGATGCCGCGCCTGAAAATCGCGCAGGCGTTTTAGCTGGCTTTGCTTTTCTTCGTCGGTGGAACGGGCGAGCGCGATGGGCTGCGGCGCCTCATGCGGATGCGCGCTCACGAATGTATTCACACCCACGATCGGATACGAGCCGTCATGCTTGCGATGCTCGTACAGCATCGACTCGTCCTGAATGCGTCCGCGCTGATAACCCGTCTCCATTGCGCCGAGCACGCCGCCGCGCTCGGTGAGCCGGTCGAACTCGGCGAGCACCGCTTCTTCAACGAGATCGGTCAATTCGTCGATCACAAAACTGCCCTGATTCGGGTTCTGATTCTTCGCGAGTCCCCATTCGCGATTGATGATCAACTGAATCGCCACCGCGCGACGCACCGACTCTTCGGTGGGTGTGGTGATGGCCTCATCGAATGCATTGGTGTGCAGCGAGTTGCAGTTGTCGTAGATCGCGATCAGCGCTTGCAGCGTGGTACGAATGTCGTTGAAGTCGATCTCCTGCGCATGCAGGCTGCGCCCCGACGTCTGCACGTGATACTTGAGCTTCTGGCTGCGCTCGTTCGCGCCGTAGCGTTCGCGCATCGCGATTGCCCAGATGCGTCGCGCGACGCGGCCGAGCACCGTGTATTCCGGGTCCATGCCGTTCGAAAAGAAGAACGACAGGTTCGGCGCGAAGTCGTCTATCGACATGCCTCGTGCGAGGTACGCCTCGACATAGGTGAAGCCGTTGGCGAGCGTATAGGCGAGTTGCGAGATCGGATTCGCGCCGGCCTCGGCAATGTGATAGCCGGAGATCGACACCGAATAGAAATTGCGCACGCCGTGTTCGACAAAGTACGCCTGAATATCGCCCATCACTTTCAGGCTGAATTCCGTCGAAAAGATGCAGGTGTTCTGGCCTTGGTCTTCCTTGAGGATGTCGGCCTGCACGGTGCCGCGCACATTTTCCAATGCGATGCGGCGCGTCGCGGCGAGTTCGTCGTCGGTGAGTGCGCGGCCTAGTTCGTGTTGCTTGCGCGTGATCTGCTGATCGATCGCGACGTTGAAAAACATCGCGAGGATGGTCGGCGCGGGGCCGTTGATCGTCATCGACACCGACGTTTCCGGCGCGCACAGATCGAAGCCGTCGTAGAGCACATGCATATCGTCGAGCGTCGCCACCGACACGCCCGAATTGCCCACCTTGCCGTAGATGTCCGGCCGTTCGTGCGGCTCCTCGCCGTACAGCGTGACGGAATCGAAAGCAGTGGAAAGACGCTTGGCCGGCATGCCCTCGGACAGCAGCTTGAAACGCCGGTTGGTGCGCGACGGATCGCCTTCGCCCGCGAACATACGCGTCGGGTCTTCGTTTTCGCGGCGGAATGGGAATACGCCCGCGGCGAACGGGAAGTAGCCAGGCAGATTCTCGAGCATCAGCCAGCGCAAAATCTCGCCGTGATCGACGAACTTCGGCAGCGCGACTTTGCGGATCGGCGTGCCGGACAAGGTGGTGACCGTGAGCGCCGTGCGGATCTCGCGGTCGCGAATGCGGATGACGTGTTCGTCGCCGGAATACGCGGCGACGGTTTGCGGCCAGGCGTCGAGTAGCTTGCGTTCGTGTTCGCCTAGTGCGGCTGTACGTTGCTCGATTAGTGCGTCGAGTTGGGCTGTGGGTGCGTTGGCGTTTGTGTCGTTGTCATTCGTGTCGGCTTCGCCGAGCATTCGGCGCGCTTCGATGAGTTGCCAGCGTTCACGCGCGATGCGCGCCTGCGCATCGGCGCGCTCGCGATAAACGTGAACGGTCTGCGCGATTTCCGCGAGATAGCGCACGCGCGCCGGCGGGACGATTGCATGACGGCCGCTCGAAAACCGCAGGTCGGCTCGCGCGGCAAGACGTCCGCCGCCGTCCGCGCGCAGGCCATGCTTGTGCAACGCGTTCGCGAGATGCACGTAGAGCGCGGTCACGCCGTCGTCGTTGAAACGCGAAGCGATGGTGCCGAACACCGGCATCGCGTCGGGCGGCTTCGCGAACTCGCCGCGATTGCGCTGTACCTGCTTCGCGACGTCGCGAAGCGCATCGGCGGCGCCCTTGCGGTCGAACTTGTTGATCGCGACGAAGTCGGCGAAATCGAGCATGTCGATTTTTTCGAGCTGGCTCGCCGCGCCGAACTCAGGCGTCATCACGTACAGCGATTCGTCGACGAACGGCACGATGGCGGCGTCGCCCTGACCGATACCCGACGTCTCGACGACGATCAGATCGAAGCCCGCCGCCTTGCAGAGCATCAGCGCGTCGGGCAGCGCGTTCGAGATTTCGCTCGACGCCTCGCGCGTCGCCATCGAGCGCATGTAGACACGCGCACCGCCGCGCGCGCCGCCGTCCCAATCGCCGATCGCGTTCATGCGGATGCGGTCGCCCAGCAGCGCGCCGCCCGACTTGCGGCGCGATGGGTCGATGGCGAGCACGGCAATGGTGAGCGCGTCGCCGTAATCGAGGCGGAAGCGGCGGATCAGTTCATCCGTCAGCGACGATTTACCCGCGCCGCCCGTGCCGGTGATGCCAAGCACGGGAATCTGCGCGGCTTGCGCCAGGGTCGCGATTTTGCTGCGCTCGGCGGCGGTGACGGCGCCGGTTTCGAATGCGCTGATGAGTTGGGCGAGGTGGCGGAACGCGATGGTGGTGGGCTGTTCGGTGCGTCCAGCCGTCAAACCGTCGATCCATTCGCCAACTGCGCCAACCGCGCCGCCCCGCGCCGCGGCGCTCTCGCGCGCAAGCGCTGCGCACCGCCCAATCATGTCGTCGATCATGCCTTGCAGGCCAAGCCGCTGGCCGTCGTGCGGCGAATAGATTTTTTCGACGCCGTATCGTTCCAGCGCGACGATTTCCTCGGGGACGATCACGCCGCCTCCGCCGCCGAACACCTTGATGCGCTCGCCGCCGCGCGCGCGCAGCAGATCGACGAGATAGCGGAAGTATTCGTTGTGGCCGCCCTGGTAGCTCGACACTGCGACGCCGTCTGCGTCTTCCTGAAGCGCGGCGGTCGCGACTTCATCGACGGAACGGTTATGGCCCAGGTGGATGACCTCCACGCCGCTTGCTTGCAGAATGCGCCGCATGATGTTGATCGACGCGTCGTGGCCGTCGAACAAGGCTGCGGCAGTGACGAAACGCAAGCGCCGGCCGGCGGGCAGCTCGTGGCTGGCGGCGCGCTGCGGCGAGGACAGATCGGTCATGTCTCCCCCAATCGTTACGCTGTTTGCGTGTGCGGGTGCTGGCAACCAGTATAGCGAAAGGGGGCGCTACCTCACCGCCATCGCCTTGATCTGCTCAAGCGACGGCCACAGCGATTCGTTCGCGAAGCGGTCAGCCAGAAAATCCACGAACGACCGGACTTTCGCCGACAAATGGCGGCGGCTTGCGTAGACGACATGGATCGGCAGCTCGCGCGGCGGCACTTCATCGACGAGCAGCGGCACCAGACGCCCTTCCGCCAGATCGGCGCCGATCACCTCAGTGCCGAGCAGCGCGATGCCCGCGCCATGCAGCACCATCACGCGTTGCGCCTCGAGATGGTTGACGATCAGATTGCCGGACAAGCGCACGCGCGCGGCTTCGCCGGTGGTTTGCAGGACGTCGAGCGCCGACACGCCCGCGTACTGCAGATAGTTGTGGCGCGCGAGATCGGCGGCTGTTTTGGGCGTGCCGCGCCGGCGCAAGTAATCGGGCGACGCGCACAGCAGCAGATGCGCCATCGCGATCGGCCGGGCAATCAGCGACGACGACTTCATGCCGCTCGGCGAAGCGCGAATCGCAACGTCGAAGCCCTCGTCGATCAGCTCGACCACGCGGTCGGACAACGTGATGTCGACGGTGACCTGCGGATACTGCGCGGCGTAGTCGGCGACGGCGGCCATCACGTGGCTGAGCCCGAACGCCGACAACGACGACACGCGCAAGCGCCCTTGCGGCACCACGCTCGCCGCGCCGACCACCTGCTCGGCTTCCTCTAGTTCGGTGAGCACCTGACTCAGGCGCTCGTAGTATTCACGGCCCGCCTCGGTCGGCGCGACGCGGCGCGTCGTGCGATTGAGCAAGCGCGCGCCGAGCTGCTGCTCGAGATGCATGACATGCTTGCTCGCCATCGCCGCCGACATTTCCATCCGCTCAGCCGCGCCGACGAAGCTGCCCACCTCGACCACTTGCCGGAACACTTTCATGCTGACGAGGGTGTCCATCGAATCGCTCGCTCAAGGAATTAATCGGCGTCATTTTGCATGGTTTATCAAGAGCCGGTGGGGAAAGGCGGCGGGCGAGCAATGCGCGATGGCTAAAACGACGAAAGCCCGCGTTCGGTGAGAACGCGGGCTTTGTGGTTACTGCGAGCCTGGCTGCGACTTCGACTGCGACTTCGACTGCAACGTTAACTGCGCCGAACATCGCTCGGCGCGCAGCGACACAAGCGAGCCGCCGCGCCCCGCGTTTCAGCCGCGCCTAGAACTTCGCGCGCAAGCCGACGCCGTACGTGTTGCCGCTCGACTGATTGCTGATGTGGTCGTACAGATAAGCCGCATAAACATCGGTGCGCTTGGACAGCGGATAGTCGTAGCCGACCGCGGCCGTCTGACGGGTCTGGTCGAAGCCGCCGCCATCGCGCGAGTACGCGTACGACGCCATCACCGTGCCCGGCCCGAACGGCACCGACACGCCGCCTTGCGCCGTGTTCACATGCCAGCTCGTCAGCGTCTGGTCGTTATGCGTGTACATGTACTGACCGAACAGCTTCACGTACTTCAGGTCGTACGACAGGCCGAGTTGCGCGACGCTTTGCGCCTTCAGGCCCGGCACGCCCGACGAATCGAAGCTGCCCAGATCGCCCGGCGTGTTGTTGAAGTTCACGTACTGGTAGACGGCGGTCGCGGCGAACGGGCCGTGGAAATACAGCACCTGGCCGCTCCACTTCTTCGCGCCGTTCTGCGTCGTGTTGCCGAGCGCGTACATCGCGCTTGCCGACAGTCCGTTGAAATTCGGCGATTGGTACTGCACCGCATTATTCCAGCCGGAGTCGCCGGTCACGCCCTGGTCCGTCGAGTACGTCGGGAACGTGCCGAGCCCGAGATAGACGTGGTAGACCATCGGCGAGAAAACGTACGAGTCGATGAACGGGTTGAAGAGGATCGTCGACACGAACAGATGGGTGGTCAGACGGCCGGCCGTGACCGTGCCGTACGGCGATTCGATACCGACGTAGGCGTTGCGCGAGAACGTGCTGTCGCCGGTGAAGCGGCCGTACTGGCCGTTTTGCGCGCGGAAAAATCCTTCGAGTGTGAAGATCGCCTTGTAGCCGTTGCCCAGGTCCTCAGCCCCCTTGAAACCCCAGTACGAGGTCGACATGCCGCCGCCGGACACGCCAACTGCGGTCTTGCCGCCGGGGAATTTCTGTGCGCCGACCCATTCGTCGACCTGGCCATAAAGCTGCACGCTCGATTGCGCGAAAGCAGACGATGCGCCGGCCAGCAAAGCAGCACATGCGGTCGCCTTGAGGGTGGTCTTCAGCGCACGGCTGATGTTTGTTTTCATGGATTCTCCAGTCTTTGTCAAAAAGGGTGTGGCTGTGCGAAAGGGCAAGCTCGCGCGAACCATTGTTGTTGTCCGTCCGATCATCGAGCCAATCTGGGCGGGACCATCTTTGCGGACCATTTTTATAAACAAAAACATGGCTCGTTATTGCCGGTATATCGGTCTGATTAGGTTCGTCGTTTATCGGCCTGTTAAAGACCGTTGTGCAAGCCGTTTCGCGGTGCCGCGGCAGACGCAATGAATCGCGCCAGGCAGCGCTCGCGGCACGCCAGCCGGTTAATAACGCTTCACATGACATCCCGATGACGCAGCGCCGCATAACCGCCCCGATTTGACGACGGGAGACGGTCTGCTGCCGAGTGTTTTCAAAAAAGTGTGGCGTCGAAACGTCAACTAGAGCGGAGGCGTTTCAATGCTTGTGAGAAGAGAATTGAGATGTAATGCGGATGCGAAGCGGATTGAAAGGCGGAGTTGCTTGTGAAATGCGCGGGATACGTCGTGGAGCAACGGACGTTGTATGCGTATGCGACGTGCGCGTGTAAACGCCTCGGGCCAAACCGGCTGCAAGCGGCCAACGTCAGCGCAAGTTAGTTACGGTAGGGCGAAGCTTCGGGCGGGCGGCTGTCGTCGCCCTGGCGCTGGATCGAGCGGATGGAGCTGCGTTCTTCGTTATATCGCGCGACGTCGGCGCGGATCGAGCCCGAGCGAACCGGCGGGTTGGACTGCGGCCGCTGTCCGGGACGCGATTCAGCGCTGACGGGCGTGATCACGCCAGGGTACGGAATTCCGCCGCGGCCTTCGCCGGGATAAGAGCCCGGTCCGGCGACACGGCGAATGTTGGAGACAGGCACACCGGAGCGATGGAAGGCGCCGCCCACGTCGCGATTGACGTAATTGCCATGACCGTAGCTGTCGACGGCGAAACCGGCAACGCCCGGCCCTTTGGCGTAGGCGAACGAGCACAGCGCGACAACAAGCGCGCCCCACAGCCAGTGCTTCGTTCTCGACAACCCGTCCACCCGTGACTCACTTGCCCGAAGACTTGCCTGAAGCCCACCGTTCGAGCTGCGGCGGACTTGTTGAGGGACTGGCGCGGGCGCCGCGGAAAAGCTCGCGGCGCGGGGCATTCCCGACGGCCTTTGAACGGTAATTTATGGTCGTCGGCAGAGGGTGTCGAGCCAAAAAGTGTTAGGCCTCGCCCGCTGTTGTAACACCTTGTTACTGCGACGTTTTTCTACGACATAACCCTTGCGGAAACCGCCTTATGGCGGTTCCGGATCGCGCTCCTGGCATTCGCGGAACGCGTAGCGGAAACCGGGTGGCAAGGGTCTGTTATGCGCGCATGATGTCGGGACCGACAAAGCCAAAACCGTGCGCCTCGCGCATGCACAACCGCCTGCGAATTCACGGCCAACCGTGGACAGCACGCGGCTCCGAATGCGCATCACTCATCAATCGATTCGGCAAATGAATTTGCGTTTTCAATCGCTTTCGCAGGACAATACTGGTTTTCCCTGGCGCTGATCCGCGGCGCTTCGCGCACGCGCCTTGCGTGCAGTCCCGCATTACCGATTTCGAGAATCCGACATGGCCCGCCCGAAACTGCTTCCCGACAACTTCACCTTGTGCCTCGTCGGCACCGTGATATTCGCCAGCCTGTTGCCGGTTCACGGGCAGGCCGCCGTCGGGTTCGACTGGGTCACGAACGTCGCGGTCGGCCTGCTGTTCTTCCTACACGGCGCGAAGCTTTCGCGGGAAGCGATTGTTGCGGGCGCCACGCACTGGCGTCTGCATATAGTCGTACTGCTCAGCACGTTCGCGCTGTTTCCGCTGCTCGGCCTCGCGCTTAAACCGCTCCTTTCGCCACTTGTCACGCCGGCGCTCTATGCCGGGGTCCTCTTCCTCTGCACGTTGCCGTCGACGGTTCAGTCCTCTATCGCGTTCACGTCCATTGCCAAAGGCAACGTGCCGGCCGCCGTTTGCAGCGCGTCGGCCTCGAGTCTGCTCGGCATCTTCGTCACGCCAGCGCTCGTCAGCGTCCTCGTCACGAATCAGGCGGCGGGCGGTAGCTCCCCGTGGCACACCGTCGGCAATATCGTGCTGCAATTGCTGGTGCCGTTCGTGGCGGGGCAACTGCTGCGCCCGCTGATCGGCAAATGGATCGAGCGGCATCGCAGCGTGCTCAAGTTCGTCGACCAGGGCTCGATTCTGCTGGTGGTGTACGGCGCGTTCAGCGAGTCCGTTACCGAGGGCCTGTGGCACCAGATTCCGCTCTCCGCCCTCGGCGGCGTGCTGCTCATCAGCGTGGTGCTGCTCGCGCTCGCGCTGGGCGTCACCATTCTCGTGAGCAAGCGGCTCGGCTTTTCGCGCGCGGACCAGATCACCATCATCTTTTGCGGCTCGAAGAAAAGCCTGGCCGCCGGCGTGCCGATGGCCAAGGTCATCTTCGCCTCGCAGGCGGTGGGCGCAGTCGTTCTCCCGCTCATGCTGTTCCATCAGATCCAGTTGATGGTGTGCGCCGCGCTCGCGCAGCGCTGGGGCGCCCGCGACATGAGCGGCGAAACGCGCGCCGCCTCGCGCGGGCAAACTGCCGCCGCCGTGGCTCGTCGTTGAACTCGCCGCTGAGTTCGCCGCTGAGTTCGCCGTTAAGCTCGCCGTTGAATACGCGCGCAATGCAAATAGAACATTCATAAGCGCCCTCCCTGAGCGTCGTTTTTCGAAAAGCCGCCTTGCGCGGCTTTTTGCTATTTCACGCGCAAACGCCGCGGTTGTCGCCTCGGCCGGATGGCATAGGCCGATTCCGCAAAATTCCTGGGACAGCGCTCGCGCACCACTCAAGTGCAACGCTTCATCAAAAGTTCACTTAATTCTTCGCATGGGCGGTCGTTAAGCCGCAGGTCCATCGCTACGCCGACCTGCCATGCAACTTCGCTCGCCCTCCCGATCCGCCGCGCCGCGCATCGACGAACTGATTGCCCGGCGTGAGCTGTCCGCCGTGTTCCAGCCCATCATCGACTTCGAGGACGGCGCGATTCTCGGCTACGAAGGCCTGATCCGCGGCCCGGCCGGCACGCCGCTCGAAGCGCCGTTCGCGCTCTTTTCGCAGGCGCTCGCCGAAGGCTGCACGATCGAGCTCGAGCAGGCCGCCGCGCGCGCGTGCATCGACGCGTTCGCGCAGCTCGGCCGCGACGGCAAGCTGTTCCTCAACTTCAGCGCGGGCGCGCTGCGGCGCCTGGCCGACGCGCCCGACGAAACGCTCGCGCTGTTGCGCCACCGCGGCGTGGACCCGCAGCGCATCGTGATCGAGTTGACGGAGCAAAGCACGATTCCCGACGTCGGCGCCTTTCTGCCCGTGATCGCCTGCCTGCGCACGGCGGGCGCGCAATTCGCGCTCGACGATTACGGCACCGCGAACGCCAGCATGAATCTGTGGGTGCGGCTGCAACCGGACGTCGTGAAGATCGACCGCTTCTTCATTCACGACATCGCCTGCGATCCGCTGAAATTCGAAGCTGTTCGCGCGATGCAGCACTTTGCGAGCGCGAGCGGCGCGCGGCTCGTCGCCGAAGGCATCGAGAACGAAGCGGATCTGATCGTCGTGCGCGATATGGGAATCGGCTGCGGGCAAGGCTTTTTCTTCGGCCGTCCGCATGCGCAGCCGGCCAGCAAGGTCACCGACGACGCCCGCGACGCGCTGCGCGCCGGCCACATCGCCGTGTTTCCCGAAGCGACGCGCACGCTCGGCGGCGCATCGCCATCGGGCGGCATGGCGTCGGAAAAGATGCTCGTGCACGCGCCCGCGCTGCCGCGCCACGCGACCAACAACGACGTGCTCGAACTCTTCAACCGGCTGCCCGAACTGCACGCGGTCGCCGTCGTCGAAGACGACGAGCCGGTCGCGCTGATCAACCGCCGCAGCTTCATGGACCGCTACGCGCTGCCCTATCACCGCGAGCTGTTCGGCAAGCGGCCGTGCCTGCTGTTCGCGAATGCGTCGCCGGTCGTGATCGAGAAATCCATGACGGTCGAGCAAATGGCCAAGCTGCTCGCAAGCGACGACCAGCGTTATCTCGCCGATGGCTTCGTCATCACCGAAAACGGCAAGTACGCGGGGCTCGGCACCGGCGAAAACCTGGTGCGCGCGGTCACCGAAGTGCGCATCGAAGCGGCGCGCTATGCGAACCCGCTGACTTTCCTGCCCGGCAACATTCCGATCAGCTCGCACATTGCGCGGCTCGTCGGCAACCACGCGGGTTTCTACGCGTGCTATGTGGACCTGAACCACTTCAAGCCCTTCAACGATCAATACGGCTACTGGCAAGGCGACGAAGTGCTGAAGTTCGCCGCTGCCGTGCTCGCCGACGTCTGCGACCCGACGCGCGACTTTCTCGGCCACGTCGGCGGCGACGACTTCCTGATCCTGTTCCAGAGCGACGACTGGCGCGAGCGTGTGCTGCGCGCGATCCATGCGTTCAACGAAGGCGCGCAGCGTTTCTATGCGCCCGCGGACCGTCTGGCCGGGGGCATCCACGGCGAGGACAGGCGCGGCAATCCGACCTTCTTCGGCTTCGTGACGATGGCGATTGGCTGCGTGCGCGTCGAGCCGGATTCCGCCGACGGCGTGTCGCTCTACAACAGCGAGGCAATCGCCACGGTCGCGGCGCTGGCCAAGCGGCGCGCGAAGCTGGAAGCGAGCGGCTTCGTGCTGATCGACGCCGAGGAAAGCGTGGCGTTGTTACGCGGACAATCGGAAGCCGCGCTGCACGCAGACTGACGGACTGATAGCGCTCATAGAGGCGAGAGCGCCGCCGAACGCTTTTCCCCGGGCGTGTTTAGCTAGTTTTACTAAACACCAAAAACTCACAAATAGCCCGTACATGCGGGTATTTACGGGTGTGGTCAGCGCTTTTTTCAGGCTGTTTCGGCTACGTTTTACTATACAATCGCCCGGACCCAAACACCGCGCGGCCGCCTTTGCACGGCCGCCTGCTTCGATGGCGATAACCATTCGCGACGTCGCGCGCGCGGCCAGCGTGTCGATCGGCACCGTATCGCGCGCACTGAAAAACCAGCCAGGGCTTTCCGAGGCCACCCGCGTGCGCGTGGTCAAGGCCGCGCGCGAACTCGGCTACGACGCCGCGCAACTGCGTCCGCGTATTCGCCGCCTCACTTTCCTGCTGCATCGGCAGCACAACAACTTCGCCGTCAGCCCGTTCTTCTCGCATGTGCTGCATGGTGTCGAAGACGCGTGCCGCGAGCGCGGCATCGTGCCGTCCGTGCTGACTGCNGGNCCGACCGAAGACGTGATTGAGCAGATGCGTCTGCATGCGCCGGACGCCGTCGCCATCGCNGGCTTCGTCGAGCCCGAGACGCTTGCCACGCTCGTCGCGATGCAGCGGCCGCTCGTGCTGATCGACCTGTGGGCGCCCGGCCTGCGCTCGGTCAATCTCGACAACGCCGCGGGCGCCGCGCTCGCCATGCGCCATCTGTTCGAACAGGGGCGCAAGCGCGTCGCGTTCATCGGCGGATCGCTTGCGCACTTCAGCATCGCGCAGCGCGCGCTCGGCTACCGGCGCGCGTTTTTCGAAGCGGGGCTGCTGTTCGACCCGTCGCTGGAAGTGACGATCGACGCCGGCCTCGACCCCGACAGCGGCGCGGCCCGCGCGATGCAGCAACTGCTCGATGCGCCCGGTCCGCGTCCGGACGCGGTATTCGCCTACAACGACGCCGCCGCGCTCGCGGCGCTGCGCGCCTGCTTCGCGCGCGGCGTGCGCGTGCCGGAGGACATCGCGGTGATCGGCTTCGACGACATTCCCGCCGCCGCGCATGCCACGCCGCCGCTCTCCACTATCTCCGTCGACAAGGAAGCGCTCGGCCGGCGCGGCGTCGAATTGCTGCTNG
>JGI24739J22299_10000403_pt1 | contig 15006 bp, 14 predicted proteins | sample KBSCornC5_FD_22299 | JGI IMG/M metagenome (IMG submission 22299)
AGCGATCCGCCGAAGCTCTACATGGCTCCCTATCTCCTTCTAAAGTCGCCATTTGGTGGCGATCTCGACTTGCACTGCTGCTGTATGACAGTACAATGACAGGGTGCTGCAAATGGCAGCGCCGAGGCGTGAGACCCTCGCTCGATGGATTTTCTGACTCGTCGCATCTGCGGCCGGGTGATCGGTGCGTATGTCCAAGCCATTCGTGGCCAAAGGCATCGATGCATGTTCTCGAGCATGGTTCTCAACTCCCGGCTTTTTGCCGGCGCTGCCTTGCCAACTGCGTGGGAGTGTCAGGTGCAAGCGGTTGATGCGATCCAGCCGGGAGGTCAGTGCTCATGGGACCGGTCATGAGCGGCAAAGGCGCGGCACTTGCCGAAAGCGATCCGCTTCCACCCGATTTCGACAGGCTTGCTGCGGGGAGCGAGAGCCTGGCGCAGATTTATCGCCAGGAACGACCGGGTCTCCTTCGTTTCCTGTCGCGTTGGGCCACGAAAGATCGGGCAGAGGATATCGTCCAACAAATTTTCAGCCGGATGGCGGCGAAACCGCAACATGAACATGGTGCAATTCAGGCTCCGGGCGCCTATCTACGGCGTGCCGCATCGAACCTGCTTCATGACGAGGCCAAATCGGCATGCCGCGCAAGTGCGGCTGACGATATTGTCATCGATGATCTCTCATTGGCTGGGGGCGATCCCGTGGCGGTGCTTGAGGCCCGCGACCGGCTCACCCGCATCGAACAGGCAGTTTTGCGGCTCAAGCCCTTGACCCGAGAGATATTTCTGGCTTGCCGTCTCGACGGCTACAGCTATGCCGAAATCGCGACCAGGACCGGGCTGAGCGTGAAAGGGGTGGAAAGGCAAATGAGCAGGGCGATCAAGCAACTGGGCCGGCATTTGCGGGCGCATGACTGAAAGCGGCGGCTCATCCATTCCCAATTCGATTGGTGATGCGGCGGACGAGTGGCTGAACCGCCTGCAAGGCGGTGCAGATATAAGCACCGATCCCCGGTTCAAAAAGTGGATCGATGTCGATCCCCGGCATGGTGCGGCATTCGAAGAGGCGAAGAAGAATTGGCAGCTCAGTTATCTGCTCGGCGACCGGGAAATCGGTCGTAACCGGCGCCTCCCTTTCGCGCCTTTCTGGATGCGCCGGAACACCCATCTGGCGGCGGCTGGCCTGGGTGTCGCGGCGGTCGTCGGAGTCTCGGCGTTCAGCCTGATGCGTGTCGGCGGCCCGCTTGAATTGACGGCGTCAGCGCAGGCGGCCGTCTATGAGACCGGAATTGGCGAAATCCGAACCATTCGGCTTCCAGACGGTTCGACCGTGACCCTCGATACCGGGAGCCGGATCGAAGTACAGTTCACGCCCAGCGCCCGGAAGGTCCAGATCGCGCGGGGCAGGGCACGATTCGATGTGGCACCTGATGGGCGGCGCCCCTTTCGTGTTGTTGCGCCGACCGGTGAACTGGTCACCGGCGGCTCGCGCTTCGATGTCAGCCTGATCAACACGGCTGTGTTGGTGACCGCGCTGAAGGGCATCGTCGAACTGGGCGCCGCCTTCGCCCCGCATGAACCGAAGCAGCTGCCGGCCGGTTCCAGCTTGGCCCAAGGCGAGGCTTCCATCCGTCCGGCACCGAAATCTGAAGGTTTGTGGGTGAATGCCATGCTCGCGGCGGACGCAACGCCGCTTGAAGAGGCCGTCGCTTCCATGAACCGCTATAATGTGGTCCAGATCCGGCTGTCCGATCCGTTGCTGGCGCATCTTCGCATAAGCGGCGCGTTCCGTTTTCGTGATCCCAAGGGGTTCGTGAAAGTCGTGTCGAAGAGTTTCGGGCTTGCCGCGCATCAATCTGGTGAGATCATCACTCTATCCAAGGCCCGTTGAACGTCTTCGGGTCCTTTCAAAAAAATTTGTAGGGTGATTCTTCCAGCCGTCGTCTCCCCATTGTCCCGCCCATTGGCGGTACGGGGGAGAAGGCCATATGCACCGACTATCGCTCTCAACGCTTTATCTTTCCGGCAGCATTGCCGCTGTCGCCATCGCCGTCACGGCCCCGGCCGTGTTGGCGCAGCAATCGGAACCCATCGCCGTCGATTTGCCGGCGCAGCCGCTTGGCGCGTCCATCCGCGATCTTGCATTGCGCTCGGGCAGGACGGTGCTTGTCGATGCCGATCTGGTGGAAGGATTGCGGGCCAAGGCGCTGCGAGGAAGTTTCACGCTCGAAGATGCGCTCGACCGCCTGCTGGCCCGTTCCGGGCTGACCTATGAACAGGTGGGGGAAAGCGTCGCCATTCGAAAAATGCCCGGAGCAGAACGGGGATCGGGGGCCGATGCGGGCAGCGGCATCATCGTCACCGGGAGCCGCATTCGCGGTGCTCCGGTATCTTCGCCGGTCCTGATCCTGGACAATCAGAACATCAGGGATAGTGGGCAGGCCGATCTGGGTGATGTGGCGCGGTCGCTTCCGCAAAGCTTCGGCGGCGGGCAAAATCCGGGTGTCGGGTTCAACGTGCCGTCCAGCACCGGCGGCAATGTAGGCGGCGGATCCACCGTCAACCTGCGCGGCCTGGGCAGCGACGCAACGCTGACGGTTCTCAATGGCCGCCGCGTGCCTTATGACTCCGCGCGGCAAGGCGTTGATATTTCCGCCATCCCGCTTTCGGCAGTCGACCGGATCGAGGTCGTGGCCGATGGCGCTTCCGCGATCTACGGGTCCGATGCGGTGGGCGGCGTCGTCAACGTGATCCTGCGCCGCGACTATGATGGCGCCGAAACCCGGGCGCGGATCGGAGGGTCGCCCAATGGCGGCAATTTCCAGCAGCAATATAGCATACTTGCGGGAAAGCGCTGGGCAGGCGGCGGCGGCTTTCTGACCTATGAATATGGCCGTAACAGCGCGTTATGGACCAACCAGCGGGAGAAGTTCGGCCGGATAAGGCCGAACATCACCGTCCTGCCTGCCAGCCAAAGGCATGCGGTCGCTGGCAGCGTCCATCAGGGCCTGACCGATACGCTCTCGGTCGAGATGGACGGGCTCTATAATAGCCGGACCGGCACATTCTCCTATCCGATGAGTGTTGCCGCCAATCTGGCCGTGAACCGTATCACCCAGAGTTACGACAGCTATACGCTGGCCCTCGCTGGCGCGGCTCGCCTGTCCCTTGGTCCCTGGCAACTCAGTTTCACCGGCACCTTCGGCAAAGGTCGGACCTATTTCCAGGGCGACACCTTCATCAACAATATTTTCACCAGCCGCGCCTGGGGGCGCTACAACAACCAGACGGTCACCGGCGAAATTGCCGGCGACGGACCGCTTTTCAGGCTGCCGGGCGGCGATGCGAAGCTGGCGATCGGCGCGGGTATCCGTGCCAATGACGTCGAGATTTATCGCGGCGTCGGCAATATCACCAACGCCAAGCCGTCGCAGGACAGTGTCTATGCCTTTGGCGAAGCCAGCTTCCCGCTGGTGGACGCCGCACAGCATGTTCCGCTCATCCGCAAATTGAGCCTGAGCGGTGCGCTGCGCTATGAACGGTATCGCGACATCGCCGAGGTGGTGACGCCAAAATTCGGGTTGATCTATGCGCCGGCCGATTCCATCGACATCAAGGCGAGCTGGGGCAAATCCTTCAAGGCGCCGAGCTTCATCCAGCTCTATTCGATCGAGCAGGCGCTGCTCTATCCGGTCGCGACGCTGGGCGGCAGCGGTTATCCGGCCGGGACCACGGCGCTGCTGGTGAGCGGCGGTAACACCGGCCTCAAACCCGAAAAGGCGCGCAGCTGGTCGGCCAGCATCGCCCTCCATCCGCCCGCTCTGCCCGGCGCCTCGCTGGAACTCAGCTATTTTCACACCCGCTATGTTGACCGGATCGTCAACCCGATTCCGACAGCGGGCAGGGCGCTCAGCGATCCCATGTACCGGAACTGGATCGTCTATGCGCCGACGGCCGCACAGCTCGCCGATGCGATCGCGCGCTCGGACCAGTTCATCAACGCCACCAGTGGGACCTATGATCCGGCGAAGGTCGCGGCCATTGTTAACGCTGCCAACGTCAATGCCGGTCGCCAGACCATCCAGGGTATCGATGCGCAGGCGAGCTATCAAAGCGACCTCGGCACCGGCAAGCTCAATGTCTCGGCGAACGTCACCTATCTCGACAGCGAACAGCAGATTTCCGCCTATAGCCCGATCACGCAGCTCGCAGGACAGCTGTTCAATCCGCCCCATTGGCGCGGTCGAGGAACGGTAAGCTGGAGCGACGATGCCTTCAGCGTCGCCGCGACGGTCAGCCGGATCGGTGGCGTCGACGACGCCCGAACAGCCGCCGTCAGGCGGATTGACGGAACCATGACCGTCGATTTGAGCGCGCGCTATAAATGGTCGGACGGTGTGGGTTGGCTCAGCGGCATGCAGATCGGCCTATCGGTTCAGAACCTCCTCAACGATCTGCCATCGGTGGTGGCGACCTCGCTCTATGCCTATGCGCCCTATGATTCGACCAACTATTCGCCGGTCGGCCGTTTCATCGCTCTCGAATGGGTCAAGAAATGGTGAGGGCGCGCCGCATCATAGATTTTGCCCTGCTGGGTGGAAGCGTGGCGCTGCTCGCTTTCTGCCGCGAAGCGCGGGCCGATTGCGCCGATCTCCTCGCGCAAGCGCCGCCGCATAGTAAAGCGCGGGCGATCACAGCCAGGGATCTGGTGGAATTACGCGACATCGGGCGACCTGACGGTGCCCTGGTGGGAAACGCGCGCCCGCTGAGCCCCTCGCCGGACGGAAGGCGGATCGCCTTCATGATGATGCGCGCCGATCCCGCGACCAACGGCTATTGCATCGGCCTCGCCACCATGGATGCAAAGCCTGGTTCTTCGCCGCGTCTCATCCATCAGGGCGGAGACATCATCCTGGGTGCCGGAGATTATCGGGGCGTGATCCTCTCGACCGGCTATCCGGTCCTGCTCGCGCCGGCCTGGTCGCCGGATGGGAAGTGGATAGCCTTTCTCCGCCGCGACCATGGTTCGACCCAATTATGGCTTGTGGCGCCGGATGGACAGGCGGCGCACCCACTTACGCGATCGCCGGTCGATATCGAGCAATTTGCCTGGAATGCCGATGGTACGGCGCTCATCTATTCCAGCCGTCAGGGACAGGTCGCCGAACGAGAATCTGCGGCGCAGGAGGCGCTGGCGGGCTTCCGCTATGATGATCGCTATGTGCCGATGATGAGCGACAAGCCGATGCCCATCGCCGCCATCCCCCTGTCGGTCACGCGATTGACACTGGCGGACGGGCAGGTGCAGCCGGGAAATGCGGCGGACCGCGCGCTGCTCCCGCCCGATCCGATCCATTATGACGTCGAACCCATCATCGCGAAGGCCGATGACGGCCGCCGCGCCATCGCCCAAAACAGCACGCCCAATCCTGTCAGCCCGATGGAGATCTCGGTAACGACCGCGGTTGGCGGCACAATCGCGTGCAGCAGCCCGACCTGCCAGGGGCGGTTCACCGGCCTTTGGTGGATGCCGCACGGCGGGCCCTTGCTGTTCCTGCGCCGCGAGGGCTGGAATTTCGGCACCATGGTTCTCTATCGATGGCAGCCGGGCGCGGGCGCGCCGCAACGAGTCTTCGGGACGAACGATGTCATCAGCGGTTGTGTGGCTGCGGTGGCGCGATTGACCTGCCTGCGCGAGAGTGCGACGGTTCCGGCGCGCATCGTGCGGATCGATCCCGGTTCGGGCCGTTCGGATCTGCTTTACGATCCCAATCCGGGCTTTGCGTCGATCCGCTTCGGGAAAGTCGAGCGGCTCGAATGGCGCAACGATCGTGGCTTGGAGGTCAAGGGCGATCTGGTCTTGCCGCCCGGTTATGGCGGAGGCAAGCGCCTGCCGCTGATCATCACCACCTATAGAAGCAACGGCTTTCTGCGCGGGGCGACTGGCAATGAATATCCGATCCATCTGTTTGCCGAGCACGGCTTTGCAGTGCTCGCGCTGGACCGGCCATTGCCGGTTTTCGCGGCGAAGCGAACGGAAGGCGATCCGGTCAAATTGCGGGAAGCCAATGACCGCGACTGGGCCGAGCGCTGGAGCATGCAATCCTCGGTGATGGTCGGCGTGCAGCATGTGATCGACATGGGCGTAGCCGATCCCGATCGGATCGGTATCACGGGTCTCAGCGACGGGTCCAGCACTGTGGGCTTCGCCCTCATCAACAGCAAGCGCTTCGCCGCGGCTGCCATGAGCACCTGCTGTCTTGAGCCATGGTCGGTCAACTCCACCATCGGTCCGGCATTCGCCGCTATGATGCGAAAGCAAGGCTATCCTCCCGCCACGTCTGATGACCGGGCTTTCTGGAAGGTGGGCTCGATGATCCGCAACGCCGCCGCGATCGACACGCCGCTGCTCATGCAACTGGCCGATCGTGAATATCTGACCGCGATCGATGTGTTCGCGGCGCTGCGCGAGCAAGGCCAGCCTGTCGACATGTATGTCTTCCCCGACGAATATCATAATAAATGGCAGCCGCTGCACCGGCTGGCCGTCTATGAACGCAATCTCGACTGGTTCCGCTTCTGGTTGCAGGACAAGGAAGATCCCGATCCGCGCAAGGCCGATCAATATAGTATCTGGCGAAAACTGCGCGACCAGCGGAAATCCGATGCGAACCATTAAGACTGTCCCGCAATCCAGGCCTCGACGTCAACGAGTTGCATGATGCGGAGATAGTCCGTGCCCTGGACGATTCCCTCCGCGTCCAGGGCACGTTCAAGGCGTGGGACATCGATAAGTCCGGCGCGGCGCAGCGCTCCATCGAGAAGCATGGCCCGGATCAGCAACCGGTTGCCTTCATAGATTTGCGCCACATAGCTGTCCGGCGTTCCCTTGACCCTGCGGTCCAATATTTCGGCGGGGAGCCGATCGCGAAATGCGTCTCGCGCCACGATCCGGTTCTGCCCATCCCGATACCACCACCAGCTCGGAATCTTGAGGCAGGCCTCGACGACGGGTTGGGAGGCGAGGGGCGTCATATGGCGGACGGGACTGAGGAGATCGCAACTCTCCGCCCACCCCTGGGCAGCGACGATCATCGCGATATGCGCGGCCGTCCCGGCTTCCGCGTCGCGCGGGGGCTCAAGCCAGGGATGGTTCGGCACAAGCGCGCTGTCGCCCATTATTTCAGGGGCAAGAAAGGAGGTTTCCACCGGCCAGCGGAAAACGGGCGAGCGCCTGAAGATGCGCGCTGCCGCGCGGCGCAGCACGGTGCCGACCCCAACCTCCGCCAGTCTCGCGATCGAGAGGGCCGTAGCGACTGCTTCCGTCAGGCTCCCGCCGCGCCGTAGCGCATCCGCCACCGGCGCGACCGAACGCAGCGCAAAGAAGACATTATCCCCGCCACCGCCGTCCAGGGTCAGATCGGCGCCGGTCCGGCAAACCGCCTCTTGAAGCAGTTTCGTGGTTCCCTGCATGAAGGATCGGGTGATCGGATTGGGCTGGCCATGGGCGTCCGACCGTGTGAGATCGACCATATCCACCTCCCACCGTGCCTCGATCTGGGGAATGCGCAGCCGAGACGCGACCATGCGGGCGAAGGCCCGTTCGTCGCCGACGCCGCCCTGGCTGGAGAGATTGAGGCTATCATAAGGACAGCCATGGGTGCTGAGCGAGGCCGCCAGCACGGAAGAATCGAGCCCGCCGGACAGAAGCACTATCGCCCGCTGAGAACCCAGCGTGCTCCCGCGCGTCGCGGTCGAAACAGCCTGTCTTACGAGGCCCGCCGCCTTCTCGCGATTGTCGATCCAGTGCCGGCGGCCGGCCTGTGCCCAGGGGCTCCAGATTCTGTTGAGCCGAATGGAATCGGGCGAAACATGGAGGCAGGAGCCGCCCCGCAGTTCCTGTATGCCTTCAAGGCAGGTGCGGTCGGCGGGAATGTCGCGCAAGGCGAGGCGCCGCGCTATATCGGTCCATGCGACACCCCGGCGGGTCCAACCCGCCATCGCCATCGCCTCCATGTCGGACGCGACGAACAGCCGGTCATGCTGACGGGAATGGAAGCAGGGGAGGCGACCGAAGGGCGATCGCAAGATGTGGTAACCGTGCCGGTCGGCATCTGGCATGATGGCAATGAAATTCCCCCAATAATCCCGGAATATTCGGCGCAATGCCGGCTCATCGACAGCTTGGGCGAAATCGGGCGGAAGATGGGCGGGATCGCTCTTGTCGGTGGCGAAGATCGACCCCAGGACAAGGGCGTCGCCGCAGCGCATCAGCGGGAGATTCTCGCTGGTGGCGAGAAAGAAGGGTCTATCCTGACGGATGGTCATGCCGCAGGCATCGGCCTTCCCACGGCGCTTTTGCACGACGGACGGACCTTGCTCCGGGCTGAGCGGGATGATGGCGATGAAGCTTTCCATCAGATGGTCCTGATCGGACAGAAGGGCCGGGCATTTTCAGGATCGTCACCGATGATCCTGCCGTCGATCTCGACCCAGCTATGCGCCTGGAAGGGATCGCATTTCACGCCCAGCACCAGGTCCGGGCGGAAATCGGCGGTGAGCAGCCATGAGGCGAGCGAAAGGGACGTCGCCAGGCATTGGTCGCGAGCCGAGGAAAGAAGCGCGGCGCGCTGATAGGCAAGGCCGATCCGGGCGAGCATCTTGTGGGAAGGCGGTTTTGCGGTGGAAGCCGACTTTCGGCGCGCGATCGCCGCAAGGTTGGAGGCGAGCGGCTTTTTCCGCAGACGCCGGCGCCAGATCGCGCGGAGAAGCAGCGCGCGGCCAATGTCGATGGGCGATGCACGACCATTGCGCAACTCTATCCCGCGATCGGGCGGCCCGACCCGAGCGCAAGGCTGCGGACGCACGGCCGACGGCGACGGGGTGATGATCCCGGTGCGGATCAGTGCGACGCCTGCGTCATCATCGAACGTGCCATGATCGGCGAGAGCCGCAAAGGCCCGATCGAGTTCGGGACTGAGCCCGAAATAGCGGTCCGCTTCGATATCGAGGAAGACAATCCGGCCGTCCGGCCGGCAGAAGCTCAATCCATCTCGCAGGGCAAAGCCGCTCATCGGGCACCTTTCACGCTGGTCGGCGCGCGGCCATCGACCGCGCGCCGCTTGACGTCAATCGTCGGCAAGACCGGTAAAGGGTTCACCGATCGCAAGATCCTCGCGCAGGCCGCCCATGCCCTTTGTTTCGATGCTGGCGGCGCCGAGATCAATCACATCTTCCTTGCGTTCCATGACAATACTCCTTGTCTCCGCTACAAATTGCAGCAATTTTGAGATTAGGAAGGAGAGGGCCGTATCTGAAATCTATACGGATCCGATATCGCGAATATATTTCGTACCGATCCTATATCCTGGAGCNGGCCTGGCCATGATCCAGACCGCTTTTATTGATGGAGGAGAAAGGATTGAGATTGAATCGAATCCCAAGCATAAGGACGCGGCTCTTGGAATGCCGACTTCAAGACTGCGTCGTCTGGATCGGTGGCCTGGCCCACCTTGTTGAGAGGCCGCACAGGAGGAGAGCTGAATGGCAAGGGAAATGGCGCGCAACTTGACGCTGCGCGCCACATCTTCACTCGTCGGACAGGCCGGCCGGCTGTTCACCGATACCGACATCGCCGGTCGGTCCGCCCAGACCCTTGGTCTCGACGCTGACGGCGCCGAGTTCGATCACGTCATATTCGCGTTCCATGACAGTCACTCCTTGGCTTGCGCTGCGGAAAGGTGCAGCACCGACAAGCTTAAGGGGAGGCCGCCATGATCCGAACTCTATACGGATCTGATATCGCGAATATTTTAACGCTCTGTGCATCATGGTCGCTCCGCGAAACCTTAGTCGCCGCGATAAATGTCATGCAATAATCGGGCGGCCGTGCGATGCCGGCGCAGATGATAGGCCGAGACAGCCCGGCGCAGCGAGCGGACGTCCCCCATGCCCGTCCATCGGATGAGGCCGTCCAATTCCGCTTCGACATCGTCCAGGACGTCCGGTTCGCCCAGCCGCGCCGGATGGAGCCGGCTGTTGATCCGCGCCATGGCGTCGGTATGCTCGCGGTTGCGCGACGTGGCCGCGATGCGGTGGAACAGATCGGCCGTCCGATCCGCATGGGAAACCATGTCGGGATCGACTTCGATCGCCTGGAGCAAAACAGGGCGGCTGCTTCGAAGCGCGAGCGCAAGGATGTCGCCGGACCAGCCATAGAGATCCTTGAGGCCCGGTTCGTCGATCAGCGGAACGAGGAAGCCGCTGCCGCTCCGGCTTTCCACCAGGCCAACACCCACCAGATGGTTGAGCGCCTCGCGGATGGGCGTCGTGCTCGATGCGAGCGCGGACGCGAGTTCGGCAGGCTCCAGCCGGGTGCCGGGCCGATAATGGCGTTCCATGATCAGGCGCTTCAGCCTCTGCTGGACCCGTTCGGATGTGGGGCCGGCGCTCATCCTCTTCAGCCCTGCTCAGCCGCGAACTGCGCGACCATCCTTTCCTGGTCCGGTCGCAGCGCATCGATCGCGCCGAGCGGCCGATCATGGTCGTCTCCCAGCAATATGGAGGGACATTGCCCTTCGAAATTGCCAAGATTGGGCCGGTGCTGCCGATACCCCGCCAGGGCTGCGAGATCGGGCGCGAAAGCGCGGGCGACATCGGGCGGATAAGCGAGCCAGGGATTCTCATAGGGTTTGAGCCAGCCGAGGGAATAGCCGACCACCAGCCCGCGCCGCTCGGCTCCGCTGCGGTTCGCGCCCGCGCCGTGCAAGGTCGAGCCGAGGAAGACCAGCGCAGCCCCCGGCTGCAATTCGATGGCGATGCCGTCGCCACTGGGTTGCTCCTGGGCGTTGGCGCCATGGCTGCCCGGCCATAGGCGCGTGGCGCCATTTTCGGTGGTGAAGGGTGTAAGCGGCCAGATCACGTTGATGAGATATTCGATTTCGCCGATCGGGCCACGCCACATATCCTGGTCGCGGTGCGGCGGTTGGGCCGGGGCGCCGGGATGCACGGCGATCGCCTGCGTGACATTAAGCTGGATGCAGTCGCACCATGGGCTCAATATCGTCTGCGCGAGATCGAGGATCAGCGGATGGCGCACAAGCGCGTGCGCATGCAGCGACCGGATGAGAAGGCGCCCGAAACGCTTGGTCGTCTCCCCATAGAAGACGCCGGTGCCGAACGGGGTCTGGGTAAAGGGCTTTTCCAGGTCCGCGTTCAATGCGGCGAGGGTGGCGGCGGGCAGCGCATCGGATATGGTGCACCAGCCCCGGCGGAGCAGGGTTGCGGCGAGATCGGTCGATCGGGTCATGATGTGTCCCTCCTCAAGCCGCGAAGGGAACGGGCTCATAGACGCCCGCTTGCGCAAGGCGGTCGAGCGTGTCGGCCTTGATCTCGATTTCCAGCGCAGCCAGCAGCGAGCCGTCGCACAGCTGCGGCATTCCAAGCGGCCGGCATGTCCAGCCGAAGGCGAGGATCTGCTGGAACCAGCTCATCTCGGCGATGGCCACATAGCGCGTTATGCCGTTTGCCAGAGCNTGTTCGGCCAGAGCCGTCACGAGGCGGTTGCGGGCTTCCCGTCGTTCCGGCGCGCGAAGATTACGGTCGAGGCAGAAGCGCGTGATCTCGAAGATGGTCTCGCCCTGGGGCGGGGATCCCGCGCACAGGCTGGCATAGAAGCTGTCCAGGATATGTGGCCGCACGGTCGGCAGCAGCCGGGTCGAGGCGAGGTGGGTACCATCGGGTTCGGACAGGATCACATAACGGGCATGTTCATCGTCGAACTGGTCAACTTCGAAACGGCCGTCGAGCACGGGAACCTGCCATTTGAGGAGGTCGACGAAGACGGATTTGCGGGCCGCGAACATGGCGCGCAGGACATGATCGGGCACCGGACGGAACGGTTCTTTGACGATGTGCAACATGGGGCAGGTCTCCCTTGATCGTGGTCGGCCAAGGGTCGGCCCAGGGGCTGATTCGCCGCTATTCCCAGAAATGGGAATGGCGCCAGCCGCCTATGTCGCTGATCGTAAGGGTTCCGTCCGCCAGAGCCAGGCCGATGAGCATGACCCGCTTGTTGACCTCGTAGCGCGAGCAGGAGTCCTTGATATGCTTTGTCACGGTTCCCTTGCGAATGCCCAGGATTTCGCCTGCCTCGTCGTCGCTCTTGCCCAGCGCCATCCACTGCACGCATTCGCGCTGGCGATCGGTGAGGGGAGCGTTTCTTGTCCCTCGGCGGACTGCGCCCAGCCACAGGCGGCGGGCGACATGGAAGGCGCAACTGCCGACCAGTTGCGCCAGCCAGAGCTTGTCGTCCGGGATCGGCACACCTTCCGCATTGGCGAAAGAGCAGGAGCCGGGCGGAAAGCCGCCGAGATTGGACGGCACGGTGAAACCGTCGCCAATCCCTTCCTTGCGCCCGCAATCCAGATGATCCTTGTCGTTGCGGGTCAGCGGGATAAGGCTTGGGATGCTTGTCCAGCGGAAGCCCCAGTCCGTCACATGACATGCGCGATGAACCGGGTCGGAAAGCCCCAATGCGTTGGCGGCATAGAAGTCGGCCCAATGGGCTGGATAATTGTGGATGTGGATCGCCATGCCGTTCGCCGCGAGCACATCGACATGCTGCGTGATGGCGAAATATTGAAATCCCATAGTTCCCGCGATGTCACTGAGCGCCATCGCCATATCGTCCTGATTTTGGACGCGTTCGATATCGTTCAAAAATTCCTGCACATTATAATGCACGCTCATTTGCGCATGTCACGACGGCGAGCGGTGTCTCGAGCCGCCGGTCGTCCCGCAGCCGTCCTTTCCCCGGATTTGTGGCCGATGGGCGGTTTCTCACGCCGCTCGCCGACTGGCTATGTCATGAAATTGCCATATCATGATTCGTTTTCAAAAAGAACGGGTTGGCGTCGACGGGGCTGTTCGGTTCGGCGCATCGGCCGGGCGTTTATGGCGTGGATCGGGTGGATCCCGGCTTTTGGCGCAACGGCGTATCAAGGCTGATCGTGGCGGCGGAGCAAGACCGCCAGGCTTCGGTCGACTGGCGAAATCCCGCCGTCTATGACGCGCTTCGACAAGCCGATCGTGCGGCCATCATGTGGGAATGGCTGCGTCGCGACCCGGACTATACCGCATGGCACGCGACCGCCAGCCATGCGACGCGCGGCTCGGGGCTCGCCCGGCAATGGGGGGTTCACTTTCGCTGAAGACCCCGGCCTTCCGGTTTCGGAGGCGCGGGTCATCTGGCATGCCGATTTCGATCCTGCAATCCTGCCGGTGTCGATCGAAGCCGGGGCTGCGGTAGGTGAGGAGGCGATCGACGTCGCGGCGCTCGCGCCCTGGCTGCGCGCGGCGAGCGATCCGGCGGGCAGGGAGTATGTAGCTTTGACCGATGGCCGCCGGCACATCAGGCTCGACATCATGGCGGGCAGTCTCCTGCGCGCGCGCGGGCCGGTGCTGCTCCGCTATGATATGTGGGGAGCACGAACAGCTTCGCTTCGCATGAGGACGCTGGAGCGTTTCCTCGATCTGGTGCGCACCGGCCGCTTCCGCGCGCCGCTCTATCCCGGTGATCCCGCGGTTGCGCGGGGCGTCGAATTGCTGCGCGTTCATGATGCCCGTGCATCGGGCGCAACCCAGCGCGATATCGGCAAAGTCTTTTTCGGCGCGGAGGCGGTGGAGCGGGGCTGGGACGGGGGGACCGACCATATAAGGCAACGGGTCAGGCGGTTGGTGAAGTCGGCACGCGACATGGCGGAAGGAGGCTATCGACTGCTCATGCAATCGCGCTGATGGTGGGCTGTGATTTCGGTGGAGGAGGTTACGCCCGACCGATAGTCCTGCCTATGGGCGCGAAAGTGGATCGGTCATTATCGACGATCCGATCGAGAGTCGGTCCCGGCGGGTTCGGTCGACAGAGCGACTGGGCGACAAAGCGGCTTCAAAGCTGTGCATCGCCTTTGATCTTTTCGTTTGCTTGGCAACCCGGCCGGTTGGGTGGCTTGAGCATTCGGTTGCCTTGTTTTCCCTGTTATCGGGCGCCCAGCGCCACCTGCGGCGGCGCTGCTGCGCTCTCACGGCTCCGCCGCCGAACCCCGCCTTGCGGGTTTCGTCCATCCGGTTTCGATCGCTGGCGCGGGGGCCGGCCTTGCCGCCCCGATATGGGCGCGGCGCGGGCGCCGCGGCGTTGGTGGTTTTGGTCCTCCCTTCAAGCGGGGATGGGCTCTGTCGCCCTGCTAGGCCCGCGCGCCCCTTACGCAAATGGCGGCATGCCGCCATTCCTCCACTTGCGTTCCGGCCCTTGCGGGTGCGTTCGGCGCTTTGCCGCGGGCCTTGCCGCCCACCCCCGCTCACATGGGAGAGGTGTGGTCAAGGCCTATTGTACGACGTTCGACTGTGATCGGTTCTGACCGACTTTGGACGGACCGGTATCGGGCAAGCGGGTGGCAATAACTGCCGTGGCAGACACCATCAGCTTTCCCGATTGGGATGGTGTTTTAGGAAAGTACCCACCCTTATCAATCAGGTGACGGAGGCAGAACCGGTCGGCTTCATCACCTTTTCGAACTGAAAGGCGTCACCATCCGGAAGATCGCTGCCCCCCGGCGGATCGTTGGGATCACGATGATGGGCGTTGAAGAACTCGATGATTTGAAAACCACATTTGTTTACGTAGAAATGGATGTTCCGCCGTTCGAAATAAGGAGTATGCGTTCGCCAGACGACGGTATCAGGATAGCGTTGCTCTATGGCGTGCCACGCCTTCAGCCCGATCCCGTGCCCTTCTTCGCCGACCCTTACGAAAAACAGTGCCAACTCGTTGTGACGGGTCGTCCGATCGATGTTCAACACGGCCCCGCCGACAGTTCGCCCCGCGCACAGAATATGCAGTGCTACCGCCCCCGGCCCGGTGAGCGCTCCGTTCAGCACCGCATCCGATGGGATTGGCTCTTCTATCGGCTGCCCAAATTCCTTAACGACAGCCACGGCAAAAGCCTTTTGC
>JGI24739J22299_10000406_pt1 | contig 14987 bp, 9 predicted proteins | sample KBSCornC5_FD_22299 | JGI IMG/M metagenome (IMG submission 22299)
CAGTCACAAAGTTAGCTACGCAGGAAAACAGTCAAGGCTATATAAACCGGCTATCGCCGGGCCTTGACAGTTTTCCTGCTAACAGCTCCTGTTGTTTAAGCGGTGATATGACGGGGTGTGCGCAGATCAAAAGTCGAAGACAATCCGGTTCGCCGCTTCTTTTTTTGCCTTGTCCATGACACGGGTATACCGCTGGGTGGTTTTAAGGTGCCGGTGTCCTAATAGCTTCGATATGGTATAAATATCTGTTCCGTGGTCGAGCTGTAAAGTAGCATAGGTATGCCGGAGGCAACTGAACGTTAGATGTTTGTTTATACCTGCCTCTTTTGGCCAGGCTTTTAAAAGGTCCCTTGTGTAATTATAGTTAAGCTTTGGAAAGACAAATGGTGGAGGATCGCCGCGTTCTCCCAATAACTCGAATGCCTGGTTAGAGATGTAGACGTGCTGCGGTTTAAAGGTTTTGCGCTGACGGAATTGGAAGTAGTAATTATCCCACTCTCCGCGAACCTGGTTCCAGGTAAGATATTTGATATCACAAAACCTAAGACCGGTCAAAATTGCTAGCAATATTACTCTTTTATATAAATCATCATTTACAGGCGAGGCGAGCAGTTTCCGTATTTCGTCCATAAGGTACAAAAGTTAAGGAATATAAATTTAATGATGTCTTTACTACGCTACTCTTGCTTATAATTTTCATCAAAATAAAGATTAGATAATAACCCGTTTCTAAATTTTCTCAACACATAACCTTAGCTTCTATAAACGTGAATGGGTGCTCAAAACATGGTTATCCATTATTATATCTCGTACCCGGTATCATTATCCATCCTGTTCACGATGTCGAGGAATTTTAACCTTTGGTATGGGTGGGATTTGATTTCGTCGAAATAATTTTTCTAATCAAGCAAGGCTGTATACCTTTCTATCAGCACATCAGAGCTTATAAACCAACGTTCTAACCAAATTTGAAAATCCTTTTATTCATTGTGTGTAATTCCTGTTAATCAGCTAATAGCACACAAATTAAATAATAAAGAAATTGTTACGTAGCAATGGGAGTCACCCGAAAATCCCATCTAAAAGAGTAGGGGCAAACTAAATACAAATACTAAAGAAAATGAAAAAGATCAAATTAGACCCATTGGCATTGGACAAACAAACTATTGCTAAACTGGATGAAAGGCAGCTTCAAGAAATTTTAGGAGGCGCTGTTAACGATTTAGCATTAGTTTCCGGAAACTGTGGTGGAGGTAGCTCTAACTGTACCGGTACTTCAGGCGATTGCAGCACAGGAAGCAGCAACTGCGTATAAAATTAATTTAAAGCATCAGGTACAACATTTGTACCTGATGCTAATATTGAACGGGTTGATTTGTTGTAACCTTTTTTTATTGGTTGTGTCTTTTATGAAAACCAATATGAAAATATATATGAAATTATTATTTAACAAAGTCAGTACATTAAGTTTTCTTTTCCTTTTAAGCGTAATTTATAGGAGTTCTGCACAATCTGTTTCAGGCAGGGTAATAGAAACCGGGGGCGGCGGAATTGAAAGCGCGACTATAGCAATTTTAAATGCTGCAGATTCAGCTGTGGTGAAATATGCGGTTAGTGATAAAGAAGGCTATTTTGAGTTTGCTAATCTAAACAAAGGCGTATTTGCCCTTAAGGTTTCGTGTATAGGTTACAATAGCCAGTTGTTAAACAAGATTACATTTGACGGCTCTGCTATTAAATTAACCGATGTTATTCTCAACAAGCAATTAAAGGAACTCAATGAAGTTTCTATTGCCAGTAAACGCCCCGTTCTTGAACGCAAGGTCGATAGATGGATATTTAACTTGAACAATACCATAATGGCCAATGGTTCTTCCCTATTTGAGACCTTGCAGGTGGCGCCTTTTTTAAAGATATCAGACAATAGTCTTTCTATGGTGGGTAAAGGCAGCATGGGGGTTATGGTGAATGATAAAATAATTTATTTAAGCGGAACCGACCTCACTAATTACCTGAAAACACTAAGATCTGAAAGTGTTGAAAAAATAGAGATCATTACCAACCCGCCCGCAAAATATGAGGCCCAGGGCAATGCCGGACTGATTAACATTGTATTGAAGAAAAACGAATCTTTGGGCTGGCGCGGATCATTAAGTTCGTCATATCGGAAAGACGTTTACGCCTCCTATGGCAACAGTGCCGCTCTTTTTTTCCGCTCAAAAAAAATTAACAGCTCTTTTACATTTAACCAATCGCGTTATCACAACATGCTGGATGATTGGCTTAATATGATTGGAAACTCCAGCCAGATTCTTAGTAACGAGCAGCGCATATCAACTACACCAATTTTACAGGCCGGTTTAAGTGTAGATTATGAGGTAAACAAGCACAATAATATCGGCGTTATTTATAATATTTCACATAGTAAAGAGAAGGATACCTATGTAAATAATTATAGCTATGGTACGGCGAACACGGTCGACTCGGTTTTGAACACTGTAGGCGAAATGTCGAGGCCATTATTTTCACAGACCTTTAATATATACCACGATCTGAAGATCGATTCGGCCGGGAAGAAATTAAGCACTTCGGTTAACTTTTTCAATAATAAGCCCGAAGTGAAAAATAATTTTGTTTCTGAATCTGCAAACAATCGTGCGTCAGTTCAAAACAATAACTTATCAAAATACAATATCTGGTCTATCCAGTCAGATTTAACATTGCCTTATAAATGGGCTAAAATAGAAACCGGTGCTAAGTTTGCCAATTATGATAACAATGCCAGCGTGGCATATTATAATAACATCCTGGATAATCTCGTGCTGGATCAAACACGCAGTAATGATTTCGATTATACGGAGAAAAACCTGGCCGCGTATTACAGTATGGAAGCTGAACTATCAAAAAAATGGACAGCTAAAGCGGGGTTGCGTTATGAATACACCATGACGGATGGTTATTCGCCAACTTTAGACCAACGTAACAAACGTAATTATGGTGCGTTGTTTCCTACCACCTATATCGTTTACAAAGCTGACCGAGAAAATGTTTTTTCTCTTAATTATTCGAGACGGATCAACCGCCCGGGCCTTAGTTCTTTAAACCCATTTGACTACTATACAAATATTTATACTTATTCTACCGGGAACCCGCTGCTTTTACCTTCATTCAGTAACAATTTCGAACTTAATTACCTGTTTAAAAGCATGTTTTCCTTTACCGTATTTACACAACATGCCAGTGATATAAATTCATCACTTACCACAATTGAGGGGCCGTTGGTTGTTTCAAGCAGAGGGAATTATTTAACACGGGACAACGTGGGGGCCTATGTTTCCTTCAACCGGGCATTTTTTAATTGGTGGGAAAACAGTAGCTCGGCCTCCTTTTTTTATTCATCCTCAAAATCCAAGATAGAAGCGATTGATACCCAAAATGGAACCTCTTCATCGTTTAGTGTGAATAATACTTTCAAGGCGACTAAAATCTTAAACTTCTATCTGAATTACAGCCAAAGCCTGCCTTCAACCAGTGGAAATACTTACACCTATAGTCAGCGCGATTTTAGGGTAGGCGCAAGAATAAAATTGCTTGACAATAATTTGACCATCAACCCGGCTTGCTTTTTGGGTACGGCAAGCAGATATGAATCGCGTTTTAGCGAGTTTATACAGACAGAGAGAACAGACTATCATTACAGAACCGTGAGCGTTGCGCTTACCTACTTATTCGGACGATCAAAGGTTTCCGGAAACAACAAGAACATATCTTTTGATGAGAAAAGAAGAGCCCAGTAGTATTTAAAAATATGGTGAAGAGCAATTTGTACAATTATGATTTCTACACGCTAAGACTACCTGCATTCTCATTCAATAAGTTGACAAAGATCAATGCTGTTTTAGCGAACATTGGGCAAAACGGAGAATTGAATGAAGATGATATTAGCGAGCTGAAGAAGATCCTCTCAGACGACGACTTTCTGGAAGGTCTTTTTTTTGCCACAAATGTGCTTTTTCAAGCATTAAAAAAGTGGCTGGCGGGTGATAAATGTAGTAATGAGGAACAGGTTAAGCTGCTATTGGCATTGCATAGGTATTATTCAAGAATGTGTTCCAGGTGCACGCCATTTGGAACATTCGCGGGTGTAGCAACGGGTTCCATCGCCGATGAACCAACTGAGATACAGTTTCAAACTCATAAATTCAGAAAAGTAATTGATTTTGATATGGGTTTTTTGAGTGAAATTGCAGGTGAAATTGTTGAAAAGACCGATTCTAAGTCGAATATTAAGTTCAGAGCAAACGATACGCTATACAAAGTAGGGGATCGATTATTATTTACAGAATCTGTTTCTGTGAATGGTCGTCCGGAAAATATCTTAAGTTCTATATCCGATTCCCCGTATATTAATAAAGTGTTAAGCATTTCCAAAGGCTTAACTACATTCGATGAGCTCGTAGAGGCTGTCCGATCTGAAAACCTTTCACTTAGTACTCCTCGTATTGAACAATTTATCAGGGACTTAATATCCTCCCAGATTTTAATAAGTGAGCTAAATCCGCAATTTGGGGACGGGGGCTATGCGCAAAACCTCTTTAAAATTTTGAGTGCCCCGGTTGATCATCCAATAATATCGTTGCTTAAAGATATTTACCATGAATTAAATAATAAAAACCTTGACCTTGATAAGTTAACCGGGTTAGACCGTAGATTAAAGGACAGCTTAGCAGGTATAAAAAGTAAGGAGACATTGCAGGAGACACTGTTTTTTAATATGGATAAAAACAGGATCAAAGCAAGTGTTATCCAGGATATCTCGAATTGTTCGCGAAAGATATGGGAGTTGCAGTCTCCCGAAAGTTCTACCGACTTAAAGAGTTTCCAACAAAGATTTGAAAAGAAATTTGAAGGAAAGGAAGTTCCCTTGCTAATCGCGCTGGATACTGAAGTGGGGGTGGGGTACGGTTCTGCAGTAAATGGAACAACAGAGCATATGCCCCTCTTAAAAAATATAGCAGTAAGATCAGCTGATAATAATGAATCGAAAAACACCGGGGGCTTCTATACAATCGTTCAAAAAGTTATTAAAACCTTTTACAAAACCGGGAAGCATATCATAGAGATTGATGACCGCGATATTTCAGGTCTTCAAAAAGTTCAGGGACAGAAAAAAACTTTAGCTAATCAAAACGGGAGTAAATTTATTTTCGGAAGCATTATCGCTTCATCAAATGTTGAACTGGATAAGGGTAATTATAAATTTTTAGGTAAACACCTGTATAATTATTCTGCGGGGCGAATGCTGGGTCGGTTTGCGAGCGGTGACCCTGTTTTAAAAGGCAAGCTCAGTCAATTAACTCTCGACGAAGAGAATATTAACGATAAATTCATTGTAGCTGAAGTGCTTCATAATCCCGGTGGTCATGCTTTAAATGTGGCGATGAGATTAAACCTCAGGAAGTACGAAATTCCTATAAATTGTTCTCCGTCGGTTGATCCGGAACATGTGATTTCTTTGGATGATCTATTGGTCTCAATTGAAAACGGACGTGTAACTCTTCGCTCTAAGTTGTTAAATAAAGAAGTATTGCCTCAAATGACTAACGCATTTAATGTACAGCGGGGGGAGCCTTTATTAAGATTTTTAGCTGATATTCAAAACCAGCACATGAGGGCCAATTTTTTATGGGATTGGCATGATTACCAAAATGAAGAGTATTTGCCGCGTGTGGAATTTAAAAAGATCATTTTATCGACAGCAAGGTGGAATATAAGGAAAAGCGATAGCCGACAGTTTTCAACAATCGGGTCTTTTAAAAAATATCTTAAGGATGTTCGTGATCGTCTAAATATACCCAGATATGTAGGTTTGTCTCAAACCTTTGATAATGAATTATGTCTTGATCTGGACAATGACTTTTGCTTACGTCACCTTCAAAGGCATTTAAAACACTGGGATGCTACTTTAGTAGAGTTTTTGCATACCGAGGACAACTGTTTTATACAAGATGAAGATGGTTCTTATTGCAATGAAATTGTCATTCCTTATGGAACAACTCAACCTGCTTATCCGGATTCCTACACCCGTCAAGCTAATGATCACAAAAATATAAAAAATGTATTTCTGCCTGGGAGCGAATGGTTTTTTGTGAAAATGTATGGCGGGAATAAAAGTCTGGATCATTTTCTTAAAGAAGAACTTATACCTTTTTGTGATGATTTACTTAAAGATGGATACATCGATAAATGGTTCTTTATCAGATACGAAGATCCGGAGAGGCACCTGCGTATCCGGTTTCATACGTCAGGCGGCATAGATCCGTTTTCCTCAATTTTATTGAAATTAAATCAAATAATTGACACCGGGGTAGCTGATAATAAAATCAACAAGGTGTTGATAGATACCTATGTTAGGGAAGTAGACAGATACTCCACAATCTTTATGGAAGATAGTGAAGACCTGTTTTTTGCAGATAGCGAGGCCGTTGCAAGCTTTTTAAGCAAACTGGACGGCGATGAAGGCGAAGAAAGCCGTTGGATGGGCGCCCTGTATAGTGTGAACCTGCTGCTTTCAGATTTTGATTGTAGCGTTAAAGAAAAGCAGGAGATCATTCAGGGTTTAAGCAACATGTTTTTTGAGGAATTTGCCGCCTCCGAAAGTAACGCAAAAGCGTTGAACTTTTCATTAAATAATAAGTACAGGGAGAAATCCTCCATAGTCAAGGCTATTTTAATAGCCGATATCAATCCGGAGCAAAAGGAGCTATTTGCAGATTTTGTAAAAAGAAGCAATGGTAACGAGTTGATAATAAACCGGATGAAAATGAACCCCAATTTCACCACCAAGGTTAAAGCTCATCTGGTTAAAAGTTATATCCATATGAATTTAAACAGGATTTTTCTTTCCCGGGCAAGGAACCATGAATTGGTTGTATATCATTTTTTAAAAAAATACTATACAATGGAAGTCAAGCTTCAAAGTCAGTTTGTTTAAGCTAACCATATAACGATCACATGAATAAAAAAGATAATACCGAACGTAACCGCGCAGAAGCTGAAATTGTTAAAATACGGGAAGCAATAGATTTAAAATGCGACGGCACAAACGACCCTTCATTTGAAACCGGAATTTTAGGTTTGGCGCTGTTTTATATCTTTTATTCTGAGTTTACTAATGATAAAGCATATTTAGATAAAGCCGAAACGCTAATTCTTAAAGCTTTCAGGCACTTAAATGCCGAAACGTTTCAAAGAAGCTACAAAACAGATACGATTGATAATCAGCTTGGCCACTTTGGAAGATTTATAGCCTTCAATAAACAAAATAATTTAATTGATTTTGAGGTTGATGAATACCTGTTAAAATTAGATTCTATATTATTTGATCTAATGAAAAGTAAAGCAAGCCTGGGCAATTTTGATTATCAAAGCGGGGCGCTTGCGGCGGGTTTTTATTTGATTGACAGGGTGGATGAAGGAGATGGTATCAGGGAGAAATTATCTTATTTAGTGCTCCAGATCAAAGAAAAATCAATATCAGATTCAGACGGCGGTATCTATTGGACACTTCCAACATTGCACAACCGGGTATATCTGGGTATATCTCACGGTAGCGCGCTAATAATGTCTTTTATCTGCGATGTAATGGAACTTCAAATTGAGGTTGATACCTGTGCCGAAATTTTACGAAAAGCATCTCATTTTTTAATGAAGCAGGAATCTGATTTTGGCAAGGGGCTGTTCCCTCATTATTTAACTGACAGCGAACCGGGACCAAAACAATTTTCCTTATGCTATGGAGATATAGGAATAGGATATGCTTTATTGAGAACGGGCCAGCTGCTGGGAGACAGAGATATTGAAAAAAATGCAGAGCGGATTTTGGCTGACTGCCTAAACAGAAAGAAGGAGGACAATTTAACTTTAGACGCCAGTATTATCTACGGCGCCGCAGGGCTCGCAACAACTTTTGAAAAGATATTTAGATATAATAATGATGATCGGTATCTTGAGGCATCCAGCTACTGGTATGAAAAAATTATTGAGTACCCCACATTTGATAATGAATTTGCCGGCTACAAATCGAGGGTTGCTAAAGAGAACGACTTTGAGAACCTTGGCTTTAGTTGGGGTATTGCAGGTATCGGTATAGCTCTAATGCGTTCTTTAAACCAACAACTCCCTGATATTTCTTCCCTAACGTTAATTGCTTAAACTGTATTAAAATGGAGTGTATTAAAAGCTTTTTGAGCGATGCCGATTTAGATAAATTGTTAGTTGCAGCTGAAAAATTTCCGCCCTCACTGAATGAATCGACCATGTTGTACGACTATGGTAAACTGGGCCAGATTTTACAGGAAAAAGAATTGGTTAGTGTGGTGAAAGACACGGATGCGATTGAACTTGCACATGTTATCTCCCGGAAGTTCAACGTATTGCCGCAAATGATAGTGAAAAAATCGGCCAGCGGCGCCGAAATACTCAAGTTATATCATGAGATACAACAGGAAATTGAAGACAAGCTTTCCGGTCTCCTGCACGTTTTTGCAACGCAATGGGGCTATTCCGTACTGGCGTTAATGTCTTATAAAAATGGCGACTATAACCATGCCATTAATAAAAGTGTAGAGTGCATTATACTAAATGAGTATTTGATCAGAAGCGGTATAAGCAATTTGTTGATACGGGCTGCGGAGCAAAATAAAAACGTTATCAGGGTTCTTTTCAGATCTGCCGATTGGAAAACCGCAGCAAGCTTTGCTCACGACTTTTTGATGTATTTGTTCAACGGAACCTGCAAACTTCAAAAAGGGCAAATATTTTTCGAAAAAAAATACTGGAAAAAAAATGAATATGTACGGGAAGGGTATTGTTACGAATGCTTCCGTTCAGTTGTTTCTTTGGTTATTCATTCAGAAAAACGGTTAGGGGTTAGTGCCCAGGATCTGTTCACACATATATTTTCAAATCTTGACTTTGAGGTCAACACCCCAGATAGGCAAATAATTTATGAATGGTTACAATTGAAAAAGCTATGTTTTTCGGGCGATTATGGAAAATTCAAAGACGAATTTGTTGCTTTTATGTCCACACCGTTAAGCAAGATCTATGATATATTAAAAATCAGTATCATCCTGGATATGCAAAATCTGCTTAATAACTCAGAGCCAACGTCAACAACAAAGCAAATAGATGAGCACCTTACAGAATTCATGTTCAGTGAGTTGAATGCAATGTTTTATTTGAACTCAGATTTAAGCGCGAGAAATTTAGTGAAACAATAAATTTATGGAACCGATACCTGTTCATATTGTCAATCTGAAAAAAAGGGTTGAAAGAAAAGCACACGTTTTAAATGAGTTTTCGAAACACCCTGAATTCGAACCGATCATAATAGAAGCGATTGAGCGTTCAGAAGGCGCGGTTGGTTTATGGATGACGATTTTAAAAATCCTTGAGGAAGGCCGGCTTTTTAGAGATAACTGTATTGTGATCTGTGAAGATGATCATGCGTTTACCGACGAATATTCATTTGATTTGTTGTTAGATGCTATTGATTATGTAGCCGAAAAAAAAGGGGACATATTATTTGCGGGCGTAAGTTGGTTTAACAACGCGGTTCCCGTAACTGAACATATCTACTGGGTTGAAAAATTATCCGGAACACAATTCATGATAATTTTTAAAAAGTTTTTTAGCTCAATTATTAATGCTCCATTTTCAGATTCTGATTCTGCCGATACTAAGATCTCGGTGTTAACAGATAAAAAATACTTTATCTCTCCTTTTCTTTCCATACAGAAAGAATTTGGATATTCTGATGTTACCCCGCGAAACTCTGTATTGGGAAGGGTTGATGCTCTTTTTGATAACAGTGTACGAAAAACCGGAGTTATCAATTACCTGTATAAATTTTATGAAAACCCACCTCTGCTCCAATTATCAGAAGCCGGAACCGAAGACGGGCGTTTGCAGGTTTTCATTATTAGTCAATTAGGCGAAGAAAAATCGGGCTACGAAAATCATTTCAATCAAAACGAGTTTTTGGTTGATCATATCATTTCTTTGCACGAAAGCGTTTTTCACCCGGCTAATTTAAAAAGGGCTGTTGAAATGGCATGCGAAAGAAATGAAGATGCGATTATGGTTTGCAGAAATGATGTACGTTTTACTGAATTCTTTTCACCGGAGGTTCTTTTCGATAATATTTCTTTGGCTCATGAACTATCGGCCGAAGTGTTAATAGGAGGGGCCCAGGATTTTGAAATAGCAGTACCGGTAACTGAGCATTTGTTTTGGATCAATTTTTTTTTCAACGCGCCCCTGGTTGTAATTTTTAAGAATGCATTTGACAAAATTTTGAATTTTAAAACGGCAAAAACAGTTCCGGAAGAATTGGATGTTGTTGCTGCTCTTTCAAATAAATTATTGTTTCATCCCTATATAGTTGATTTTAACAGGATAAATGAAGATGAGCCAAGCTTTACCAGGCTCTCGCTTATGTCGCATAAAAAGCCATCTGAAAGATTGGACTTAATAAAGGAGCATGCACAATTGTAGTTAATGTGCAGTATGCTTTTTAGAGATCATAGTTGAATATAAACCATCTACCATTCCGTATTTTGAAAAAGAGTTTCCCTGTATACCGGCAATTAGATCAAATGGATTGCGGCCCTACATGTTTGAGAATGATTGCCAAATACTATGGTAAACATTATCCATTAAAAACTTTACGGGAATTTTCTTACTTAACCCGTAATGGAGTTTCATTTAAAGGAATAAGTGAAGCTGCTGAGAAAGTTGGGTTTAAAACCCTGGGAACAAGGTTGACTTTTGAACAACTGGATGAAGACGTAACACTGCCATGTATACTATATTGGAACAGGAACCACTTTGTTGTATTACCTCCGCAAGACTACGATAAAAACGATCCCGGTAATAAAATATCGATAGCTGATCCATCGATTGGTTTGGTTGAAATTGATAAACAGCAATTTTTAAAAAGTTGGTCGGTACAAAATGGCAACTATGGTTTTGCGCTGTTACTGGAACCAACAAGTGATTTTTACGCTTTAGAAGGCGAGGTGGAGAAATCGCCAAGCTTGTCTTTTCTGGTTCGCTATTTAAAACCTTATAAGAAGCTCTTATTTCAACTAATTGCCGGAATGCTGGTGGGGAGTGTGTTGACCCTGATCATTCCTTTTTTAACGCAAAGTTTAGTTGATGTCGGGATCAACCAGCATAACCTGAATTTTATATACCTGATATTTATTGCTCAAATTGTACTGTTTTTTGGTAACACAGCTATCGAAGTGCTGCGCGGCTGGATAATATTACATATCAGCGCCAGGATAAACATATCGATCGTATCTGATTTTCTTGTTAAACTGATGCGGCTTCCTATCCGCTTTTTTGATACTAAAATGGTTGGGGATATCACGCAACGGATCTCTGATCACACCCGGATAGAGGTGTTTTTAACCGGAACATCATTAAATACCTTGTTTTCCTTGATAAGTATGGTGGTGTTTTTAACGGTACTTGCAATTTACAGCATTCCTATATTTCTGATTTTTCTTGTAGGCTCTCTAATTTCTCTCGGGTGGATCGTCGTGTTTTTAAAGAAAAGGAGAAACCTTGACTACGCGCGTTTTCAAAACCTGAGTGAAAATCAGAACAGCCTGTATGAAATTATCACCGGCATGCAGGATATTAAAATGAACAACAGCGAAATTCAGCACCGTTGGGATTGGGAGCGCCTGCAGATGAAGCTTTTTAAAATTAATATGTCTAATTTAAGCTTAACGCAAACCCAAAATGTAGGTTTTAATCTTCTTACGCAATTTAAAAACATTTTAATATCATTTGTTGCTGCTAAAGAAACACTGGCCGGAAATATATCCCTGGGTATGATGCTGAGTGTATCCTATATCATTGGCCAGCTCAATTCGCCCATAAGCCAGATTTTATCTTTTATACAAAATTTTCAGGATGCGAAAATAAGTATGGAGAGGCTAAATGAAATTCACGACCAAAAAGAGGAGGAAGTTTCAGACGAATATATTAGCCCGGACACGGATAGCGAGGTGAAAATGGATTTACATGTCAGGAATTTAACTTTTCAATACGGGGGGCCGGGTTCTCCATTAGTTTTAGACGACCTGACTTTTACTATTCCGTTTGGAAAAACAACGGCTATAGTTGGCGAAAGCGGCAGCGGTAAGAGTACCTTAATGAAAATTCTATTAAAATTTTATCAGCCAACACAAGGCGAGTTACTTCTTGGCGATATGCAGGTAGAGAAATTATCTCATAAATGGTGGCGAAACCAGTGTAGCACAGTCATGGCCGAAGGCTTTATTTTTTCCACTACCATCAGTCAGAATATCACTGTTAAAGAGAATTTTGATGAGGAACGACTATGGGAGGCTATTCGCGGGGCAAACCTGGAGGAATTTGTTAATAGTTTGCCATTGGGTATTTCAACAAAAATTGGGGCGACCGGCAATGGTATAAGTTCGGGCCAGAAGCAAAGGATCCTGATTGCACGGGCAATTTATCGAAACCCCAACTTTTTATTCCTGGACGAAGCTACAAGCGCATTGGATTCAAACAATGAGCGCGAGATCATTGATAACCTGGAAAGATTTTCACAAGGCCGTACTGTTCTGGTAATTGCCCATAGGTTGAGTACAGTTAAAAAAGCCGAACAAATTATTGTTTTGCGAAAAGGGCGGCTAATAGAACAAGGAACGCACGAGGCCTTAGTTGAGAAGCAGGGCGCATATTACGAATTAGTTAGAAATCAACTTGAATTAGCTACTTAAAAATGCCAGAATTTGAAACCCGCAATATGGGAGACCAGGAAACGGACGACTTTATAAAAGCGCCGCCCCGTTGGTTGATACGAAACGGAATGATCCTGATGATCATCGTTTTTGTTATTTTAATAGTTGGCGCTTACTTTATGCCATACCCCGATACTATTGAAGGTAAGGGCATTATAAGGGCATATCACTCGTCAGATAATACTTATAATTATTCAATTCAGGTTGATGTTTTACCCGCTAAAGCAACTTCCATCAAAAAAGGGCAGCAATGTTTCATAAAAGTTAAAGAATACCCATATCAGAAGTATGGATTGTTAACCGGTACGGTTTCTGAAATAAATAACCTCCATAACGATTCGGCATACACAGTGAGCATATCTACCGGTAAAAAACTGCTAACAACCAAAAAGTTTCAAATTCCAGATAGCCCTAAATATTTTATAGATGCAAGTATTGTTATCCGGCATCGAAGCCTTTTAGATAGATTGATTTCCAGGCACAGTGATTAAACATCAATTTTATGGAGAAGATTATAAATTTCGATAATAACAGATTTACAACTATTGTTTTACAAAAAAACGGTAGCCGCGCTTTACAGGCTCAGTTTGAAAACCGCGAAGAGTTTTGTTACCAGTTAATTGATTTAGAACCCGAAAATTATCAGGTTGAAGTACTGAACTCAATAAAGCAGATTTTAAAAGATCCTGTACAAAATGAAAAGGATTTCCTGGTACTTTGCCTTAACGATCACGAATTTAGCGAAGATTACAACGTTGTAGCGTTTGAGGAAAGCATCAAAAGGGCGCAGGATTTAGAGGCTGATGTAATGGTATTTGGCCTGTCTTATTTTTGCTGCTCTATTCCAATAGATGAAAACCTTTCGTGGGTGGAGTCAGTAGAATCGGCGCAGTTTATTGTGATATTCAAAAGGTTTTATCAATCGTTTGGGGCATCTTTTACAATCCCCAACGAAAATATCCAAGTGCGGATTTCCAGGTTAAGCCCCAATAAAATAGTTCACATCCCGTTTTTTTCAATCAATAAAAATATAGACTCAAACCACTTTAAAGACACCAGTGAGCGTTTCGTCAACAGTAAAAACGCACCTTTTCTCAGGAATTTAAAACTGGCTGATACCATTTATGAGTATTACGGAGAGCTGCAAAATTTGGTAGAGAGCACTAATGTTGCGCCTCCTGATAATGAAATCTGCATCCCGACATATATAATTAATTTACCAGAAAGGGATGACAGGCGTTCGCATATCATTAAGCAGTTTAAGGATCGGTCTGAATTTGAATTAAAAATTATAGAAGCCCACAAGCACTCCATCGGTGCCATCGGCCTTTGGATCACTATACGGAAGATCATAAAATTAGCGATAGAAAACGACGACGATGTAATTATAATTTGTGAAGATGATCATGAATTTACGAATGATTACGCTAAACATGAGCTATTCAAAAATATCTTTGAAGGCTTCCAACAAAATATAGATTATATAAATGGCGGTACAAGTTCAATCAATGTTGTGGTACCTGTATCGAAAACCCGATTTTGGGTGGATTTTACCCGGGCTACACAGTTTGTGATAATTTATAAACGGCTTTTTGAAAAAATATTGAATTATGAATTTTCAAAAGATGTAGTAGCTGACATTGTATTGTCAAACCTAGCCGAAAACAAAATGATCTTATTCCCATTTATTTCTAAACAGCACAACTTTGGTTATTCGGATGTTACGCCACAGCACCAAATGGATACTGATTTAGTTGATATCATGTTTTCCAATACCGAAAGAAGGTTATCGCAAATTAAAAACGCTTTCGAAAAATATAACAGTTTAACACATAAAAAGCACGTTGTCAAATGATATCCGAGGCCCGATAAAAAATATTGTACTACAGGCAAGTTGGGGTTTTGTAATAAGTATACCCTATTGCATCCAGGTATGCAACCAGTAATGAATTAGTGGTTGTGTAATAACCTTTTCGGGCAAGTCTCTGATCTCCCAATAATCGTAAGCCATTAAATCGTTAACTTGTATAATGCTTTGAGATGAATTAGCATGTGTTTTTAAAGTTTCCCGCATTCTGAATGGTCCGGAATAGGCGGGGGNATTCAGCAACTCCCTTTGGCCCGAGGTATATAGCCCTA
>JGI24739J22299_10000409_pt1 | contig 14823 bp, 15 predicted proteins | sample KBSCornC5_FD_22299 | JGI IMG/M metagenome (IMG submission 22299)
TCCGTGGTGCGTTGCTGGCGGTGCCCGCCGGGCAGGTGGAAGCCGGTATGGCGTGCGGTATGTCGCGCTGGCTGCTGCTGCGGCGCATTATTGCGCCCGTGATGTTGCGCTACGCCTTGCCGGCCTATTCAACCGAAGCCATTTTGCTGGTGAAGTCCACCGCACTCGCCAGTCTGGTTACCGTGTGGGATGTCACGGGCGTGGCGCAGCAGATTATCCAGCGTACCTACCGCACGATGGAAGTGTTTCTGTGTGCCGCCGCCATTTACCTGATCCTCAATTTCATCATCGTGCAGCTGTATGCCCTGCTTGAGCGTCGACTGACGCCGGTTCATCAGCCCGCAAAGAAGCCGCTAGCGGCCATTAAACCCGTCCCTGGGGGAGATTAAGATGCAGGATTCATCCGCCGTAACGCTGTCCGCCAGCGATATCCATAAATCATTTGGCGCCATGGAAGTGCTGAAAGGCATTTCATTACAGGCCCACAAAGGTGACGTCATTTCGATCCTCGGTGCCAGCGGCTCGGGCAAAAGTACCTTGCTGCGCTGTATTAACCTGCTGGAAACACCCGATTCCGGCGTGGTAAGCGTCGGCGGGGAAACCATTGAGATGAAACGCCATGCCCGCGGGCATCAACTGGCCGCGAATCCTAAACAGGTGGAACGTTTGCGCTCACGCCTGGGGATGGTTTTTCAGAGCTTCAATCTCTGGTCCCATATGACCGTGCTGCAAAACGTCATTGAAGGGCCGCACTATGTTCTGAAACGCGATAAGAAAACCTGTATTGCGCAGGCAGAACAGCTGCTGGACCGGGTCGGACTTTTGAATCGCAAAGGTTTTTATCCGGCCCAGTTGTCGGGTGGTCAACAGCAGCGCGTCGCCATTGCCCGTGCGCTAGCCATGGACCCGGAGGTGATGTTATTTGATGAGCCCACCTCGGCACTTGATCCTGAACTGGTCGGCGAAGTGCTGAAGGTCATGCGCAGTCTGGCAGAAGAGGGGCGCACCATGTTAGTGGTGACGCATGAAATGGGGTTTGCCCGCCACGTATCAAACCGGGTGATATTTATGCATCAAGGCACCATTGACTGTCAGGGAACGCCGGATGACATGTTCGGTGAGGGCGGCTCGGCGCGCTTCAGGCAGTTTATCTCCAGCCACCATGCAGCGGAGTCTGTGTGATGAGTCGCGTTGTTGTCTGGGGAGACGCGCCGGTAGCCTGGCAGGAGGTGGTTGAGGTCGCCCGCCACGATGCCGAGCTGGTGCTGAGCGAGAGTGCCTGGCAGCGCATTGCCCGGGGGCGAGAAATCGTAAGGAATATCGTTGCGAGTGGTCAGATCGCCTATGGCATCAACACGGGGCTGGGGGCGCTGTGCAATATTATGCTGGCGGAAGAAGAGCTGAGTCAGCTGTCGCGTAACACCCTGTTAAGTCATGCCTGTGGCGTGGGGCCGCTACTGGCAAAACATGAGGTGCGCGCTATCTTATGCGCCGCGATAGCGAACTACAGTCACGGGAAATCCGGCGTGTCGGTCGAACTGGTTCGGCGCCTGTTGGTGCTGCTTAACCAGCACATTACGCCTCAGGTGCCTTCGCAGGGATCGGTAGGGTATTTGACGCACATGGCGCATATCAGCCTGACGCTGATTGGCGTGGGCGAGGCGGAATTTGATGGGCAGATTGTGCCTGCCAGTGAGGCGCTGGCGCGGACCGGACTCACGCCCTATCGACCCGGTGCAAAAGAGGGGCTTAGCCTGGTAAACGGTACGCCGTGCATGACCGGACTGGCCTGCCTGGCGCTGGATGATGCCCGCCGTTTGCTGGACTGGGCGGACGTTACCGGAGCCATGAGTTTTGAAGCCTTGCGTGGTCAGCTGGTTGCCTTTGACGAAGAGGTGTTGTCCCTTAAAGCCAGCCCGGGTATCCAGCGCAGCGGCGAGCGGTTACGGTGTTTACTGGGCGACAGCCCGCTATTGAAGATAAGCAGCGGCATCCGGACCCAGGATGCATTGAGCCTGCGATCCATGCCGCAGGTGCACGGTGCCTGCCGCGATCAGTTTGCACATGCCGAGCGTCAGATTGAAACCGAACTCAACGCCTGTACCGATAATCCACTGGTAATGGGCACACCGCAGGCCTGGCGCGTGGTCTCACAAGCGCATCCACACGGTGAATCGGTCGCGATGGCCTGCGACCTGCTGGCCATTGCCCTGGCGGAACTGGGGAGCATTGCCGAACGGCGTCTGGATCGTCTGGTCAACCCGTTGGTCAGCGGCTTACCGCCTTTCCTGGTCGGCCAGCCCGGCGTCAACTCCGGCATGATGATTGCGCAATACGTGGCGGCCTCGCTCTGTGCTGAGAATCGCCAGTTGGCCCAGCCGGCGGTGCTGGATAACTACATCACCTCCGGGCTACAGGAAGACCACCTCAGTCTGGGAACCGGTGCGGCATTAAAATTGCTGAAAACCGTGAGTAACGTCTATCACATTCTCGCCATTGAATACCTGCTGGCGGCCCAGGCGCTGGAGTTCCACGGTGAGGCGCAACTGGCAAGTGGAACCCTTCGCGCCTGGCGACGTCTGCGTCAGATTGTACCCTGCTGGCAGGAGGATCGCTGGCTGGCACCGGAGATTGCCCGCGCGGTGCAGGTCCTTCGAACCCAGATGCCGGAGGTGCTCTGAGATTTATCCCCGCCGCGCATCCGGACGCACCAGGTCAAACCGCTGCGCCTCAGTGATCCCGTAATAGGCACTGGGGCCGCCCGCGCGCAGAATCGGTTCGGCTTTTGCCGTCTGATAAATCCCGTTTTCCAGCAGCCTTTCGTCAATGTGGATAGCGACGGCTTCGCCTAACACCAGCCAGCTGTCGATGGCTTTTCCCTGCGCATCCTGCAACTGAATCAGCTGCGTGAGTTTACATTCAAAATTCACCGGACTTTCCTGCACCAGACTGGCGTTGACCTGAGAGGCGGCCAGGGGCGTTAAACCGGCAAGGGCAAACTCGTCCTGATCGGCGGGCGCAGAAATCGAACTTTCATTCATGGCCTCAGCCAGCGGACGGGTCGCCAGATTCCAGACAAATTCTTTGGTTTCAGCAATATTCTGCACACTGTCTTTCCAGCCGCTACTGGCAAAACCAATGATCGGCGGCAGGTAATTGAAACAGTTGAAGAAGCTGTAAGGGGCAAGATTACGTATGCCTTTGGCGCTGGTGGAGCTTATCCAGCCGATGGGGCGCGGGCCGATAATCGCATTGAGTGGATCGTGCGGCAGACCGTGTCCGGCGCGTGGCTGGTATGAATAACGTTTGTTCATGGTTGTCTCCCTGTAAAAGCTGATTCAAGCGTAGTGGGTAAATGGCTGTTGGCGGGGCAAACCTGTAAAAAAGGTCTCGAACAGGTACCGGATTATTCCTGAATAATAACAGCCGTTACTTTCTGTGCTAACGGATGAATTTTTATTTATATCAGTTAGTTAAATGTTATTTTCCGATTTTACTGCTGAAAACAGGTGGTGCAAAAGTAAACGAAAAGTAAACGAGTGCATTTTATACAATTTGTGCTAACAAAGTTTCGTATTTGTTTAACGAATTAGGCGCACTATACAACCTCATCAATTGTTCTCGTGGTCGATATGAAAAAAATTCTTGTTACAGGATCTTCTGGATTCGTTGGTGGTGCAGTTGTGGCAGAATTGCTGATGCGCCAGGATGTTGAGTTGCTGCTGCTTGTCAGAGCCAGCGATGCTAACCAGGGACTGGAGAGGGTTAAAGAAAATTTAACCAAGTTTTCATGTTCGGCACAGGCGATTCAACGCCTGACCGCAGATCATATTCTGGTCGGCGATCTCCTTGCACCCGAACTTTTTTTGGGTGATGCGCGTATCGATCAGGTCAGCCACGTTATCAACTGCGCAGCGATTGCGTCATTTGGTGAAAATAACGATATCTGGCGCGTCAACGTCGAAGGCACCTTTAAGCTGGCTGCCAGGATGGCTGGGCTGCCTGAATTCGTAAAATTTGTTCACGTGGGCACGGCAATGTCTTCCGCGCCGGATCAGGGTGAAGTCGTCAAAGAGGACCTGGTGCTGTCGTCACGTGAAGATCACATTGTCGATTACACCTATTCCAAATCTTATATCGAAAACAAGATCAAGCAGGAGTTACCGCACCTGCCGCTGGTCATTGCCCGTCCGTCCATCGTTGTTGGCCATTCTCAGGAAGGTTGTACGCCGTCAGGCAGTATTTTCTGGGTATTTAAAATGGTGATGAAGCTGGAGAAATTCCTCTGCTCGCTTGATGACCGTGTCGATGTTATCCCGGTGGACTACTGTGCAAAATCCCTGGTATTTCTGATGGATCACGGCTGCACCAAAGAGATGGTCTACCATATTTCTGCCGGTGAGCGCAGCAGCAACACCTTCTCTGAGATCGATTCGGCCTTTGCCACCGCAGAAAAAAGTGCACCGCTGGCACCTAACTATCTGCAAGTTGATTTCAGCGAAATCGTTAAAGAGCGTAAGAACTTTAAAAAGATTTACGGGCCTTGCAACGAACGCCTGATGCTGCGCGCGATGCGTCTGTACGGCGAGTTTGCCCGTCTGAATGTCGTGTTTTCTAATGATAAGTTGCTGCGTCTGGGAATGAGTTCGCCCCCGGGCTTTACCAGCTATATCGATCGTTGTGTAGAAACGACGAAAGGGATGCCCATCCAGGATTTAATGCGCGTCGATTTTAAATAATCCCGCATTCGTACGTCGCGCCGCCAGCATGATGACTGGCGGCGCGCATTTTGCTCTCCGCTCATGCTTTTCCCTTCTTCTGCCTTTTATTCGCTTTGCCAAACACCTTAAACAGCGATTCGCCTGCATAACGTCACCTGGCTTGCCCGCCATAAAGTCTGCTTTCAGCCGAGAATGCTGTTTATTTTCTGCCAGTCACAGCGTATTGTACGCGCGCCTGAAAACATGAGAGAAAGTATGAAAAAGTCTGCCAGCCCGTCGCTTTTCCACGCCCGAAACCGCCATCAGGGTGAATATGATTTTGCTGCCCTCACGGCGGCGCATCCACCGCTGGCAGCAAAGGTCCGGCCCAATGGTTATGGCGTCATGTCGGTTGATTTTGCCGATCCCGAGGCCGTAATGCTGCTTAACCAGGCGCTGCTTAAACTCTTCTACGGACTCAACTGGCAGCTGGCGCCGGGATCGCTGTGTCCGCCCGTGCCGGGGCGCGCCGACTACCTGCATTATCTGGCGGATCTCCTGGCGCTGGATAATCAGGGCAGGGTTCCCTCGGCCGACGTGCTGGATATTGGCTGCGGGGCAAACTGCATTTATCCCCTGATTGGAGCCGCAGAATACGGCTGGCGTTTCACCGGAACCGAAATCGACGATGCTGCCCTGAAAGCCGCAGGTAAAATTGTCGCCGCCAACGCCGGTATGTCGCGTCTGATCCGCTTACGTCGGCAAAAAAATCCTCAGGCGGTGCTGAACGGCGTTGTGAATAAAGGTGCGTTTTTCCATGCGGTCATCTGCAATCCGCCATTTCATGCGTCGGCTGCAGAGGCGGCGGCGGGTTCACAGCGTAAATCACGAAATCTGGGCTTACAGCAGTCGGCGCCGCTCAACTTTGGCGGTCAGCATAATGAGCTCTGGTGCGAAGGCGGTGAAAAAGCGTTTGTGGGGAAAATGATTGCGGAAAGCGCTGGCCTGGCAAGTCAGGTGGTGTGGTTTACCTCACTGGTATCGCGAAAAGAGCATTTGCCTGCGCTGGAAAAACAGTTACAGGCACTGGATACCGCGGTGGTCCGGGTCGTCAATATGGCGCAGGGGCAGAAGCAGAGCCGTTTTCTGGCGTGGAGCTTTATGTCCGCCGCCCAACGCGCACAGCGTCTGTCACGATGAGACAGCAGCCCGTTATGGGCTGCTGTGTTAATCACTCAGGAAACGTGCTGTAAAAATTCGCGCAGACGTTCACTTGGCGGATGGCTGATCAGCGTATCAGGATCGCCGTCTTCAGCAATGCGACCTTTATCAATAAAGATCAGCCGCGATGCGACTTTCTGTGCAAAGCCGACTTCATGGGTGACGATGACCATCGTCATGCCTTCTTCAGCCAGATCCTGCATCACCTTCAAGACTTCATGACGAAGCTCCGGGTCCAGCGCAGAGGTCGGCTCATCGAAAAGCATCATCTTGGGCTTAACCGCCAGCGCGCGGGCAATTGCGACGCGCTGCTGCTGGCCGCCGGACAGCTCAGAGGGAAAGTGACCGGCGCGTTCGGCCAGGCCCACTTTAGCCAGCAGGCTTTGCGCCAGTTGACGAGCCTCTTCTTTGCTGGCACCCCGTACCCGAATCGGACCAAAAGCCACGTTATCCAGGGCGCTCATCTGCGGGAAAAGGTGAAACTGCTGGAACACCATGCCCGCTTCCTGACGAATCAGGCGATCGTCGACTTTCGGATCGTTAACTTTCAATCCATCGACAATCAGCTCACCGCTGGTGATCTCTTCCAGCTTGTTAATACAGCGCAGCAGTGTGGATTTACCGGAGCCGGATGGGCCAATAATTACCACCACTTCTCCCTGCTTAATTTTCAGGTCGATATTGTGTAGCACCTGGGTTTTGCCAAAATGCTTTGAGACGTCTTTAAATTCAATCACAGGATTTTCACCCTTTTCTCAATGCGGCGCAGCACAAAGCTCAACACCAACGTAATCACAAGATAGATAATCGCTACCGCACTCCAGATTTCCAGCGCGCGAAAGTTACCGGCAATAATTTCCTGGCCCTGACGCGTCAGTTCGGCCACGCCAATCACGATAAACAGAGAGGTATCTTTGATACTGACGATCCACTGGTTACCAAGCGGAGGGAGCATACGGCGCAGCGCTAACGGCATAATCACATAGCGCAGGGTTTCACGGCTCGACAGGCCCAGCGCCAGGCCGGCTTCGCGAAAACCTTTATTAATTGACAGCACGGCGCCGCGCGTGATTTCCGCAATATAAGCGCCCGAGTTGATCATGATGGTCACCACGGCAGCGGTGAAAGGATCGATACGTAAATCCGGGAAAGCCATTGGCAGGGCGAAATAGATAAACATGACCTGCACAACGATGGGCGTGCCACGAATGATTTCAATAAAAACCAGGGCAATATGATTGCTTATCCAGCCGCCGTAAGCGCGCGCAAAACCCGCGACCAGCCCGATGATCAAACCGCCCACCAGGCCGATAATGGAAATAATTAAGGTCATTTTTGCGCCTTCGAGCAGCGCGGGCATGGCTGGCCAAATGACGCTCCAGTCAAACTCCATGGTGAAACTCCAGTTGTTGCGATGGAAAAAAGCAGGGAAATCTTCCCTGCTGAAAAAAGTAAAACCGTTTCAGTTATTATTTAGGATCGGTGCCGAACCATTTTTTGTAGAGCTGGTTATACGTACCGTTCTCTTTAAGCGTTTTCAGGGCGCCATTCACTTTTTCACGCAGGTCGTCACTGCCTTTCGGGAAGGCAATACCGTACTGTTGTGCTTCAATGGAATCACCGACTGCCTTGAAGCGGCCTTTGCCCGCAGTATTAATAAAGTAGAGGATGTTTGGCGTATCGTGCAGCACGGCGTCAGCACGGTTGGTGCCCAGTTCCATATAGGCGTTGTCGATGTTAGGGAACTGACGCAGATCTTTGGTTTTAATGTGGCTCTTGGCGTAATCCACCGAGCCGGTTCCGCTCTTCACCGCGACCACTTTGCCGTTCAGGTCATTGATGCTTTTGATGCCGTTTTCGTTATTACGCACCATCACCAGCAGACCACTTTTGTAATAGCCATCAGAAAATTCGATCGCTTTTTTACGTTCATCCGTAATGGTGATACCGGCTAAGGCCAGGTCAACGTTGCGCGTTTGCAGTGCAGGGATGATGCCACTGAAATCCATTGGCTTCAGGGTGTAATCCAGTTTTAATTCTTTGGCGATGGCGTCCCACAAATCCACATCAAACCCAACGTACTTATCACCCTGTTTAAATTCAAACGGGACAAAGGCGGTATCAGTGGCGACAATCAGTTTCTTTTCGGCTGCGGTAGCGGAGAGAGAGAAGGCCAGCGCCAGGGCGGCCACAGAGACGTTAAACAGCGATTTCATTATTTTTCCTTTTTACGACCGGGCTCAAAGCCAGGTTTGCGAGCTATCGTTTGCGGGCTATCATATGAAAAAATTATGCCAACTTTGCAAAAACCGCAGAATTCACCGCCTGTGACACAATCGCTGACACGATTCTGCACAGGTCAAACGGTGTGCACTGTTTTGGTGCTCTGTGTTGGTGCGGTGTGCTGCGGTGGTGCAGAGGTAGTGTGCATCAGACGGGAAAAACAGGAAGGGCAGGAAGTAAGAACTGTTAACAAAGTCATAAAATTATAATTACACAGACGTAAAAAAGGCGGGTTTCCCCGCCTGTTGACACCTCAGTGTCTGACATTATTCGATATTGGATTCGATAAACCACAGGAATTTATCAAGGTCACGCGAAGCGGCAGTGAATATATCTGCAGTATCTTCGTCTTTAACTTCCGAAATCGCTTTACGTGTATCGTTAGCGACAATGCCGTAACGATCGGCCAGCGCTTTCAGATGGTCTTGTACGCTGTGAATATTTAACGGATAGCTTTTCAGCGGCGTTTTGTCGTTCACAACTTGGGTGGTACCCAGTGCCACACCGCCCAACTGCACAACACGTTCTGCGATAGTATCCTGGTGATCGGTAATCGCGGTGCGGAAGCCATCCAGCATCTCATGCACGCCGATGAAGTTTGCACCACGCATGTTCCAGTGGGCTTGCTTGGTGATCAACGACAGATCAATGAACTCCACTACCAGGCGGTTGAGCACCTCAATGGTGGCTCTCTTTTCGTCATCTGCCACATCATTACGGGTGTAAAGTAGATCAGAAGATTTTGTTTTAACCAGTTTAGCGGTACTCATTGTTTCAGTCCTCTCATTCAATGGTTGTCCTAATCAAGTACGAAACTAAGTATAGCAGCGATTCCGGGGTTTGCAGGATTGGCCTTATCAATGGCTGAAATAGCATCTGCCTTAGCTCTAACGACGTAAACACCGAAAGAGTTAATAATATGTTAAATTTAACAGCGCTTTAAAGGTAATAAAAATCAGTTGGTTAGGTGGGAGTTCTGGAAAGAGGTTTTGTGTGTTTCAAAATATTAATTTTCAATGACATTTTCGATGAAATAATTATCAAGATGATTTTTATTGTTATTTAGCCTGTTTTTCAACAGGCTAAAGCGGATTATTTTTTTGCGTTGTCGGTCAATTCAACTTCATTTAACTGACTCTTTCTTGGACGCATCGTCAGGGTGGCACCTGCGGAAGCCAGAATGATGGCCAGCAACGCCAGACATTGCTTACCCGAAAGGCTTTCATGCAGATACATCATCCCCGACAGAGCTGCCACTGCAGGCTCAAGGCTCATCAATGTGCCAAAGATGCGCGCCGGCAAGCGCGTTAATGCCACCATTTCCAGCGAGTAGGGCAGTGCTGTAGAAAGAAACGCCACCAGAATCGCGACGGGAACCACGCTCCACTGCCAGATGCCACTGGCGGCAAACGTCAGACCCACGGGAACAAAAACCAGCGAGGCAATAAGCGATCCGATGGCCACGGTCGCAGCACCATGTTCTGCCCCTGCGCGCTGGCCCGATAAGATATATATCGCCCAACAGGCGCCGGCACCCAGCGCGAACAGCGCGCCGACCGGATCCACCGAGGCAATGCCGGTGCTAAACGGCAGCAGGAACCACAGCCCTGCCACGGCAAGCAGGACCCAGACAAAGTCCAGCGCGCGGCGCGAACCGAGCAGCGCCAGCGTCAGTGGACCGACAAACTCCAGGCCCACCGCAATGCCTAAGGGCACGGTACGGATAGAGAGGTAGAACAGGAAGTTCATCGCGCCCAGTGACAAACCATAAATCAGCAGTGGCGTACGTTGTTCCCGGCTAAAACGCAGTCGCCAGGGTTTGAAAATAATGCACAGGATCAGGGTGCCAAATCCCAGACGCAGCGCAGTAATGCCGGTTGCGCCCACGGTGGGAAACAGGGTTTTCGCCAGCGAGGCACCGCCCTGAAGTGACAACATTGAGACAAGCAGAACAATAACGGGAATAAAAACGGGTGTAATGGACTTTAATGAGGTGGCTGACATCCTGTAGGCACTTCCCAAACATGAGCTAAAGATGACCAGTGTAATGGAAGTGGCGGTCAAAAAGAGGACGTAAACCGATTTTAATTTTGTCTGTTTGCCTGGATTTTAGGCACATTTGCGGCTGCAAAAGTAAATTAATGTCAGGATTTTTTAGGAATTAACTTAAAGCATGAAAATTTATTAAGCAGGTTTGTTGCAATCATATGACGTATTTTATAAGAAAAAAGAATGACATACGAAACTTCATTAACTTCCTGTTACACCAAACTATGTGTTAGACAACAAAATGCGGGCAGAGTTTCTCGCTAATTTTTGTTATATTTTTAGCGTTGTCAGGAGAGAAGTACTTTCACATTTGAGGTGGTTATGAAAAAAATTGCATGTCTTTCAGCATTAGCCTGTGTGTTAGCAGTAGCGACAGGTTCCGCCATGGCACAAAGCACTGTAACCGGTGGCTACGCACAGAGCGACTACCAGGGCGTTGCTAACAAAGCAAACGGCTTCAACCTGAAATATCGTTATGAAGACGGTTCTAACCCACTGGGTTGGATCGGCTCATTCACCTACACCGAGAAAGATCGTACCGAAGATGGCATTTACAATAAAGGCCAGTACTACGGCATCACCGGTGGTCCAGCATTCCGTCTGAATGACTGGGCAAGCATCTATGGTGTAGTCGGTGTTGGCTACGGTAAATACCAGCAGAACGACACTGCTTCACGCGGCAAAACTGATACCAGCGATTACGGTTTCTCTTACGGCGCAGGTATGCAGTTCAACCCAATGGAAAACGTTGCACTGGACGTGGGCTATGAGCAGAGCCGCATCCGTAGCGTTGACGTTGGCACCTGGATTGCTGGCGTAGGTTACAGCTTCTAAGTGATCTTAGTCGAGTTTAAAAAAACGGCCCTGTTAAGGGCCGTTTTTATTGGTGACAAAAAAACAGCCCGCCAGAGAGCGTCAGCCTGGCCTTCACGCCTTCCCAATATCGTCCATTACCCTGACTCCCTACCGGATGCGGCGCCGCAGCCTGTCTCCCTCTGAGCTTACCGGCTTGCTCGTGCTGAAAACGACGGCTGCACAATGAAAAAAGCGATCCGCCAGGCGATGCCGGAGACAGCCACGTGGTCGTGGGTTGCAAAATAAACGTGGGATTGCCACAGACAGGGTGATGCAAAAGTGAGAAGCGCTGGAGGTGTGCAAACGGGCGACAGCAAAAGGCAAATCGTGCGCGAATGGCACAGCCAGACAGCGAAAAAAAAGGGCGAGCAGCCGGAAGATAGCACCTTCAGGCTCGCAGCCAGAAGGCGTTATCAACGATTAGCCGCGCCAGATCAGTTTCTGGCAGTGGCGTTCTTCAGGTTCGTGACCCAGGAGTTTGTTGATCAACATCAGGCGCAGCGTAAAAGGGGAACGCGTCAGCAGGCACCACCAGGATTTCATACCTGATGTAGATTTTTCTGCCTGAAAGCATTTGCCGCAGTCGATGCAGCTTTTCAGGGTGCTCATAACATCACCTCCCAATTAATTTAACGCAACGGTAAGCAGACTGGCCTAATCGTGCTTTAATGCACCACTCTGTTTACATTATCAACAAATATAGCATTGGCTATATCGTTTAGCCAAGGCTAACGACGAAAAATTTGAGCTTATTTGCGCCTGGTTTACAATGAGCGCAGCTAAATCCATACGGCAGGGCTGGTGTGGAAAAAAATAAAGAGGAAGCTGAATGAGTCGTCGTGCCAAAAGCGTGGTTTCTGCCCCGCAAGGACCACTAAAAGATATTGAAGAGCATGTCGAAGGGTTTCGGCAGGTGCGCGAGGCGCATCGCCGTGAGCTGATTGATGATTATGTTGAGCTAATCTCTGATTTAATTGGTGAATTTGGTGAAGCACGTCAGGTCGATATGGCGGCGCGCCTGGGGGTTTCGCAACCCACCGTCGCAAAAATGTTAAAGCGATTAGGTACCGCCGGGCTGGTAGAGCAGGTCCCTTATCGTGGTGTCTTTTTGACACGTGAAGGCGAAAAGCTGGCTGAAGAGAGCCGCGCCCGCCATCATATTGTTGAAACCTTTCTGTTAGCGCTTGGCATCAGTCCGGAGACGGCACGGCGCGATTCAGAAGGCATTGAACATCACGTGAGTGATGAAACCCTGGCTGTATTCCAGAAATTTTACGAAAACAATTAACCCTCAGGTAAGGCGCCGGACATCATGCCCATCGTGCTTCGCTCATTTTTGCATGACCATATATTGCACTTGTTAGTCGTTGTTGGGGTTGTTCTGCTGTTTCTTGCTGACTATCGCTGGCCGGATCTTCCCGCCGCGGTGGACTGGCATACCATCATTACCCTGAGTGGATTACTTATCCTCACAAAAGGGTTAGAAACCAGCGGGTATTTTGATGTTCTCGGGGCCAGGTTAATTGCGCGCTTCAAACACGAACGCACGCTGGCACTCTTTATGGTGCTGGCGGCGGCGCTGCTGTCGACCTTCTTAACCAACGATGTGGCGCTGTTTATTTTGGTGCCGCTGACGCTGACGTTACGCAAATTTTCGCATTTACCTATCTCGCGCCTGATTATCTTTGAAGCGCTGGCGGTCAATGCCGGTTCGCTACTCACCCCGGTGGGCAATCCACAAAATATTTTGCTGTGGAGCCACGGCTCTTTGAGCGTGGGCGGTTTTATCTTGCAAATGACGCCGCTGGCCGCCTGGCTGCTGCTGAGCCTGATGGTGGTGACCTGGTTCAGCTTTGCCAAACGCACGATTGACAAGCACGAGACCAGCGAAGAGCACAGCTGGCAGAAACCCCTTTTTGCCGTCAGTGTCGTGCTGTATCTGCTTTTTATTGCCGCGCTGGAATGGCATGTGACCGGTTGGGCCCTGTTGCTGATTATGGTGTGTTTCCTGATTATGGCGCGTCAGGTCTTGCTCAATATCGACTGGAGCCTGCTGGTGGTCTTCATCGTGATGTTCCTGGATGTCTTCTTGCTGACGCGTTTACCGGTCGTTCAGGCGCATTTCGATGCCATTACGCATCTGGGCAAAGGCGAGCTTTATCTGCTGGCCATCGGTCTGTCCCAGGTCATCAGTAATGTGCCGGCCACCATCCTGCTACTGCAAAAAGTGCAGCCGACAGAAGTGCTTGCCTGGGCGGTCAATATTGGTGGCTTTGGTTTGCTTCCCGGTTCGCTCGCTAACCTTATTGCGCTACGAATGGCCAAAGATCGCGCCATCTGGTGGCGTTTTCATCTCTTCTCCGTGCCCTTACTCGCCTGGTCAATGCTCACGGGTTGGCTGTTGCTGAAACTGGTCGCCTGACTCAGACACATCCTGCCGCGGTGCAGGATGTGCTGCCTTTCTCAAGTTACGTAAAGTTGTACTGGATTTTGTCAGTTTTCGATCTAATGTTTAGTGGACTTTCTACGCCCAGGACAGAGGGCCTTAGCCAGCGACGGACACTATGAGCGAGAACAACAACCGCGATTCACATCAGGAAGACGCAGAAAACGCGCCAGATAAAAACAGCCAGCCACATGACAATCAGGATCATGACGACGAAAAGCCGCGCAAACGCCCCGGCAAAAAACCGTTAATCATCCTGGCCGTTGTCGTGGTGGTCATGCTAATCGTGGCCTTTTTCTTCTGGTTTACGACCCGTAACGAAGAAACCACTGACGACGCCTTTACCGAAGGCAATGCGGTCACCATTGCCGCAAAAGCGTCCGGCTATGTTGTTAAACTGCTGGTTAACGATAACCAACGCGTCAGGAAGGGCGATCTGCTGGTTGAAATCGANCCGAGTGACAATGAGGCCCAGCGTGCTCAGGCTAAAGCCCAGTTGGGTCTGGCCACGGCACAGCTGCATCAGGCNCAGGCGCAGTTAGCGCTCTCTCGTGTTCAGTATCCGGCCCAGCGCGATCAGGCGCTGGCCGACCAGGCGAAAGCCGAAGCCAACTACATGAACGCCCAGGCGGACTACCGGCGCCAGCGTGGCGTCGATCCGCGTGCCACCAGTCAGCGAAACATCGACTCGGCATCTGCACAGCTCCGTTCTGCGCAGGCACAGCTGCAAAGTGCCAAAGCTCAGGTGGAAGTGGCCTCGCAGGTTGCCCTGCAAATTCGTCAGCAGGAAACCAATGTTGAAGCGCGTCAGGAGCAGGTTGAGCAGGCCAAAGCGCAGCTCAACGTGGCTGAGCTGAATCTCTCTTACACTCAGGTTCGTGCGCCTTACGATGGCTTTGTCACGAAGCGCAATGTCCAGATGGGCACGCTGGTCCAGGCGGGAAGTGCTCTGTTCTCGCTGGTTTCTCCGGACATCTGGATCACCGCAAACTTTAAAGAGTCTCAGCTTGAGCGAATGAATCCCGGTGACAAAGTGGCAATCAGCGTAGACGCCTGGCCAGACATGAAGCTGGAAGGGCATGTCGACAGTATTCAGATGGGCACAGGATCGCGTTTCTCCACCTTCCCGTCTGAGAATGCCACGGGTAACTACGTGAAAATTGTCCAGCGTGTTCCGGTGAAAATCGTGATTGATAAAGGGCTGGATCCAAACCGACCGCTGCCACTGGGATTATCGGTTGAACCCAAGGTAACCGTGGAATGAGCGAA
>JGI24739J22299_10000412_pt1 | contig 14771 bp, 11 predicted proteins | sample KBSCornC5_FD_22299 | JGI IMG/M metagenome (IMG submission 22299)
ATGCTGGCGGGCGTTGGGAAACGCTCGATGAGCGCCAGGAACCAGTCAGACCGGCTGTTGCCGGCAAAGCGCGCGATCTCCGGGAAATAGAGTGGCAGATACCGACCCCGATTGCAGACTGTCTGGAACCCAGCCGGCGACATGCATCAGTCGGCGGAAAATAGGTTGACCCTGGTCGAGAACGGCCCATCCGATTTGAAGCGACAAATATGGGGTAAGCGGCCGTTTGCTCACTTAGGGTCGTCAATCGCGCTGCGCTAATTTCCGCGCCTCGCGAGTCCCGATGCGACTTTCAATGTCCGCCCGATTCAAACGAGCACCAGCGCTGGCTGGGAAGCTCCGAGCAGTAGGATTATGCGACAAACGACAATGTGACGCGCGATTCAATCGGCTCGGCTGAAAACATCGGGCGGGATACTAGCGCACTGCCTCGCATAATGCGGGGTGCATATCGCTTGGGCAAAACTGGTGATTGTGGCCGGCCCCGTCAATGACGGCGCTGGCCACAACCGATCACGCAGCAGCCTCAGGCTCGGCTTCCTCGTTGCCCATGATCTCTTCCAGTGTTTTCCGCATTGCGATCTCTTCCTGGAGCTTCACGAGCGCCTTGCGCTTGGGTAGGTTCAGCTTGAACCGGATCATATCGCCAATGTGGCGAATGATGTCGTTATGCTTCGGACCGAAGCGCATCAGCCCACTGGTTGCGTCGTAGTTGCCAAGATCGAGATTGATGCCGGCTTCCTCAGGGGTGACAGCGTCCGCCATGCCAGGGCAGAAATTGTCTTTGTCCTCCTGAGTCATCTCGAAGTATCGCCACATCGGATTGGTGTGCGAGAAATCGATCTCACCATCCTCGATAGCAGCGAACAGCCGCTCAAGATGCTCCGCATCCTGATCCCGGCCATAGGAGAAGTCGTACACCAGCTTCGCGAGCGACTTCAAAACCGCGGGCTGCGCTGCCACCGTATTCTTCTTAGCGCCTGCCGCACCCCAGTTCGGAATTTGGGCGATCGCCTCCCAGAAGCGCATGCCATAGGATTCCTTGGCGTTGATATCCGCCGGCGTGGCACCATTGATCGTCGTCTTGTTGAGGAAGAGCAGCGCATTGATTGCGACAAGATCTTTCCGCGCAATCACACCTTCATCTTTGGCCCAGTCGCCGGCATTGTCCGAGTCCACCACGGTGGCTGTAAGGATTTCATTGCCGATTAGCTGTTCTTTGATGAACCGGTTGACCGGATTTGAATTGTCGAACTCATACGCCAAGCCGCCTTCGACGGTTTTGCCGAGGTTATTCAGATCATGGAATAGCTGGCGTTCCTGATCGATATCGAGCCCCAGATGCGCTTCAACCACGATCGAACAGTCAGAGCGAGCGATCTCAAACGCCGTCGCCCATACCTTGGCCTCTTCCGCGGTCGGCTCACGCCGCGGGTCGTCGGCCGGCACATAGAGTACCGGCTTACGAGGGTAACGATTATTGTTCACAACGGACTTCAGGAACTCAAAGACCATATCCATCGCGAACCGGCGATGCTGCCCGTCGATAATCCACAACACATGCTTATCCGACAGGTAGACGGTGATGACCCCACCGTTTTTCTCGAACCGAAGCCCATCGCCACCAAACTTGCAGTTACGGATGTTCGCGGTGACAGGCTGCATAGAGATGTAGGGCTGCGAGCCGATTTCCTTCTGCAGCCGCTGAAGGACCGCAGGGATCGGCTGGCCAGCCTTTGCAAGCGACCGTCGGGCGGTGTCGAGCAGACCCTTCAGGATGAAAATCGCAAGTTTTTTAGCGTGGGCTTCATCGAGGCGGCGCTGGGCTACGGGCTGATCATTATAGGCGGGAACGGCCGCGAGGTTCTGCTTATTGGCTACCTCGGAAATCTCGTAGAATGTCGCCATCGGCACGCTCAGGATCAGCGTGCGGTTGCCCATATTGGAACCAACCAGCACGTTGAATGGCCGGCCGGTATGGTCACCGGAATCGAGCAGCGAGTCGAGACTGTTGGTGACAGTTGCGGCGCTTTCAGGTACGTCAATATTCATCGCTAATTCCTTCTCGTCACGGGGTTGGGTAGCGGTCTGCGCGACCGGCGGTTTCCAGACACTTCCGGTCGCGCAACACCTCAGCGAGAGTCGGAGTCAGCCGCTCTCGCCATCCGATATTCTATTGATGCTGTGCCACGGCATGCTTCCTCCTTCTCGCCACGGGCGGGTTTGGGCTTCTGCCGCCTGCGGTTTTCCAGACACTTCCAGCGGCACCGCCGGGATAGAACAATAATTATCCAGGCGTCAACGTTTTTCACCCTGGCAAACAAATAAATCCGCCAGGGCGTTTGTAATTTCAATTTCTGCGGGTGCTGACGACACTGCCGGCCGTTGGGAGGAGCCAGGGCAGACAAGCCGCTTGGCGCAGGTTCCGGCGCGAAAATCATGCTTCTCCAGAACGCACCTTGGTGATACATAGTGGTGCACTTTACATCATGGTGAGGCATGACACGCAGATCGATCCGGACCTCTGTGACGCTTCCAGAGCGATCGTATGCCGAGATTCAGGCGCTGGCGGAGGCGAATGACGTGTCGACTGCCTGGGTGATCCGCCAAGCGGTTCTGCAGTATCTGTCGGACGGTAGTGGCCAGCGGGAACTGCCGCTTGCTGTGCGGAGAGGCAGCCGGTGACCGCAATCGAGCGCAAAATCGCGCGCCTGCGTTCCGGGCGGCCATTGCGAGTCCTCGACCTGTTCGCAGGGTGCGGTGGTTTCTCGCTGGGGTTTCAGGCGGCCGGTTGCAAGATCTCCGCGGCCGTCGAGTTCGATGCCGATGCGGCCCGGTCGCATGGCGCTAACTTCCATCCGGGAGATGCGCGGCACAGCATCGCGCGTGACATCACGACCACGCCCGCATCGGCGCTGACTGCCAGTCTCGGGCTCGGCGACGCATCGCACGCTTTCGACATTCTGATCGGTGGGCCGCCGTGTCAGGCGTTTGCGCGGGTGGGCCGGTCCAAGCTGCGCGAAGTCGCCGAACATCCCGAAGCGTTCCGACACGACCCACGCGCGCGTCTCTATATCGAATATATGCAGTATGTCGCTGACTGCATGCCGCTCGCGGTGGTGATCGAGAATGTACCCGACATGCTCAATCATGCCGGTCATAACCTCGCCGACGAGATTTCCGAAGTGCTGACGGGCAAGGGGTACAGCTGCGGCTATACGCTGCTAAATGCAGCCTATTATGGTGTGCCGCAGATGCGCGAGCGCATGTTTCTGATCGCCATCCACAACAGCCTCACCGCCGACATCAGCTTTCCCGAGCCCAGCCACTGGATTGACTTGCCGCCCGGCTATGAAGGCGCGCGCTCGGTGGCGCTGAAGCTGCTGAACGGGATGCAGCTTTTCCGCCCCAATCCCTGGTACATCCAGCCGCCGGTGGCCGCCCCTGATCTGCCGGCGGCGATCACGACGCGCCAGGCGATCGAGGATCTTCCCGCGATCGATGCCCGGGCGCAGCTTCGCGAAGGCACCTTGCGGCGTGGTGCGCGCCGGTTCGATCAGGCCGTCAGCTACGCTTCCGCCGGAGTCACCGCCTATGGCACGATGATGCGGACCTGGCCGGGTTTCGCCGGTGCCGCTGACCTCAAGGATCATGTGATCCGTTACCTGCCGCGCGACTATGAGCTGTTCGCGCGGCTGTCCCCCGGCGACCAGTATCCGCAGGCCGTAAAGAAGGCCGAGGAGATGTTTCGAGAGCGTCTCGAATTGCTCAAAGCACAGGGCAAAGCGCCTGCTGCAGGCACCGAAGCGTGGGAGAAGCTGCGCGCATCGATAGTGCCGCCCTATGATCCTGGCAAGTTTCCAAACAAATGGCGCAAGATGGAAGCCGATGCCCCCTCCAGGACGTTGCTCGCGCACCTCGGCAAAGACGGATACAGCCACATCCATTATGACAGCGCGCAGGCACGCACGATCTCGGTGCGCGAAGCCGCGCGGCTGCAGTCTTTCCCTGACGGCTTCGTGTTCAGCGGGACGATGAACCCGGCGTTTAAACAAATCGGCAACGCCGTGCCGCCATTGCTCGCCAAGGCGGTCGCCAGAAGCGTTCAGGCCCAGATCATCGCGGGCATCATGCAACCGCCCGTCCGGCTGGCTGGCGGTCAACGGTGAGCGGCGGGGACACGGAGATCATTGTCGTCCGGTCCCTGGCAGGATCGGACCTGGGCCTGTTTGCAGCGCATCGCGGTGAAGCGCGAAGCAAGCAGCGCGCTATCAATATCAACGTGCCGGTCGCACAAGCTATGCTGGATGAGGCAGGTTTCAAAGCCGGTGGCGCAACACTGCAGTGCACATGCCTGTTCGGTGATATCCGCGTCGAGGGGCCACGGCTGCTCAGCAAGGTGCATAAGAACTGGCGGCTTGGCGGCAGCAAGATCGAGGGCGCGGAGTTCGGCCAGCTGGACGCCCGCGACTTCGCGCTGATCCGTTCACCCCGGCACAATGACGGGTCGAAGCCGGTGACGATCGCCTTCTATTCGCGCAACAGCGACCGGGTAATTCATGCCGGCATCGCCGCGATCGTCGAGCGCCATCTCAACCGCAGCACGGCGATGTTTGACGAAGGCAGCGATGCGTTTGCCGGACTGTCGCGCTACTGCCCGTCAGCTGCCGCCCTCACGAGCAAAGGCGCAGGAGGTCCGCCACGGCCTGCGCCGGCATCACGTCCGCGTGCGAAAACCGTGCCTCCGATGCCCTGCGACGACGCTGGTGCTCAATCGCCGCGCACGATGGAAGAGAAATTACGCACGCCGCATATTCTGGAGCGGATGCTGCAGGTCTCCGCCGATCTTTCGGCGCCTGCGCAGCTGCGCTTCATGGACACGGTGCAACAGCTTGCCGCCGGTTTGCGCGCAGTGCTGCTCGAAACCGGCGGTATCGTCAGGCTTACGCGGGATCATCCCGCGACCTGGCACGCAGTGCGTGGCAAGCCGGTCGGGTTCGTGGACGGGGGACTCGCGAACCTCTCAATGCTCGGCTCGGCGCCGATCGCGGCGAGGGTTGGCGGCTATGTCGTGACGCCGGGCGACACCACACCTTCGCGCGAATCCTTCCGCATGCTCAAATATCTGATCGACGAGCTTTATGCGACGGAACAGGCTGGCGTCTTCCGCGACAGCTTTCCGGACATCGGTGCGCTGCGCGATGCGGCTCGCATCTCGATCGAGGCAGCGGGTGCGGTGCGCTTGGTTAGCGAGCGGCCCGATCTGGGCTGGGTGATGGTCCATGGCGCGCTGGTCAATCCGGTGTCGCGCTACACCGATGTCATGCGTGATGAGCAGGTCCGGCACAAATTCCCCGACTTTTCGCAAGGTGCGCTGGCCGAACTGCTGCCGCCGGACGAGCCCCAGCGAACCGGACGCGACGCCAATTTCGTGAGCGTTTATCTGCGTCAGCTTGAACTGCTGCAGCAAAGTCCGGCGATCGTCTGCGGCGTGGTCGAACGCGAAAGCTCCACGACGTCGGTGATCCGCGCGGTCCTCGACAGTCTCGACGACCACCGTCTGCGTGATTTGCTGCCGATGCCGCCGCATGAATGGAAGCAGTGGTTCAGAAACGCTGTCGACCCGTCGGATGACGATGAATTTGAAGGCCAGCGTATCACCGACCCACTGCTGTTTCGCTGCGTGCTGGAACCGGGAGAAGCCCTGGTCCCGATCACTATCGACCGCAACGAAATGCGTCGAGCTCCTAAAGCATGGCATGACAAGATCGGGCAGTATCCGCAGCCACTCGTCTCTTATCTGCAGGCGACGCCGTGGACCGCTCCGGTCCGGGTCGAAATGTTTGCGCGTGATCGCGAACGTTTCACAGAGACCGCCAACCTGATTTTCCACTGCGCGCTGCTGCTGCCGCGTTATGCGTTTCCGGTCGGCCTCGATATCGTCGACAAATTCGCAAAGGTGCCCGACTGGATGAGCCGGCCCGTAAACACGCGCACCGCCGTTGTTGCTTTGCGCCGGGCGCTCGATGATCAGGATGCAAAGCTGTTCGATACGTTGCGCACCATGCTGTGCGGCTCCGGCCGGGAGTGGATGCTGCGGCCGGGCGTGATGAGATAGATCTGGGGGGATAATGGCGGACGGAGCAGAGACAGAAACAGAAACAGGCCCCTGGCGACCGGTCGGAACGGTGGTTGGAAATGCCGGCACGGCGGAGTTCACCTTCATTCTGCGCCAGTTCCAGGCGAAGGTCGGCGATATAGTTGCGCTCGGCATGGACGTGCCCGACGGTTCCTATGCGGCGCAGAATCGTATCTATGTCTGGGCGCGGATCACCGACATTCGCCGCTTCAACCCGTTCTTCCCGTTCGAGGCTGCGCAGGAGATCGCGGGCGAAGGCATCTCGCTTGAGGATACGGTGTTGTCGGGAACGCGCGATCAGCTCGAAGCCAGCGCGCTGATCCTGGGCGCCACCAGCGAGGACAATCTCGCGGCGCTGTTTCCGCTGACCTATCCGGTGAAGCCAGCGTCGACAGTGTTTCATCCTCCAGCAGAATCGATCCGCGAGCTGCTGCTGGGCGAGCATACCGAAGAGCGCAAGGTCGCCATCGGCTCGCTGATTGCCCGCAGTGACGTTGAAGTGACACTCTCGGCACCCAAGCTGGTCGCCCGCCACCTCGCCATCCTGGCGATGACGGGCGGCGGCAAGACCGTGGCCGCGCGGCGGATTCTGCGCGAGCTGATCGCGCATGGCTATCCGCTCGTGATCCTCGATCCGCACGGGGATTATATCGGCTTGTCCCAGTGTCGCGAGGCATTGCAGGCCGAAGCGCCGGGCTGCGACATCCGGCTGTTCTTCCCCGAGCTGCTGATCCAGAAGGATGGCGAAGGACTGGTCACCCGGCTCATCGCGCAGATGACCAGCGGCGTAACCGACGCGCAGGGCGACTATCTGCGCGGTCTGTACGACCGCAAGCGCGCCGACGAGGGCGAGAAGGCGCTCACCTATATCGGCAAGCTGCTGGCCCAGACGCAGACCGATATCAGCGGCGCGTCAGCGCCAACCGGCACCGGTGCTGGCAACTGGCGCGGTACGGTCGGCGCCGTCGCGCGCGGGCTGCGCATTGTGCTCGATCGGTTGCAGCGGATGGAGCGCACCAGCGACCAGATGCGGGCAAGCAAGAAGCTCAGCGCTCTTCCCTGGGAAGCACTGCCCAATCCGTTCAGCGCGCCGGAAAAGATCGTGAGGCCCGGTCAGGTGTCGATCCTGTACCTCGGCGGCTATGATCATATCACGCAGAATTCGATCGCGGCGATCACGCTCGAAACGCTGTTCGAGCGTCGCGCAGACCTCTCTGACCGGATCCCGCCTTTCTTCGCGGTGATCGAAGAGGCCCATACCTTCATCCCGTCATCGCGCGAGGCGACCGATGAGGCTGTCGCGCTGCCTGTCATCCGGCGGATCATCACCGAGGGCCGCAAGTTCGGCACCGGGCTGATGCTGATCTCGCAACGCCCGAGCCGTCTCGACGAGACGATCATCTCGCAGTGCAATTCCTTCCTGATTCTGCGCCTCGTCAATCCGCGCGACCAGTCCTTCGTTCGTTCGGTGATGGAGAATCTCACAGAGTCAGATGCGCGCATGATCCCCGGCTTCGGGCCGGGACAAGGCATAGTCAGCGGTCAGGTCGTGCGATTCCCTCTGCCGGTATCGGTGAAGATGGACCGGGACCTGCTACTGGCCGAGATCGGTGACGAAGATTTCTTCGATCAGGTCGCAGGCTGGACGCCCGATCGCGCGACCGGTGTGCGCGACGCCATTGCCGAGACGGTCACCCGGGTCACGTCGACGCGCCGGCGCGGCAAGCGGAGCTGAGGGCGGACATAAGGATGGCCGATGTCCTCACGCCGGCGCAGCGCCAGCTCAATATGCAGCGGATCAGAGCGCGCAATACGCGGCCAGAAATCTACGTGCGGCGACTCTTGCACCGGCACGGTTTGCGCTTCCGGCTCCATCGTCGGGATCTGCCGGGCCAGCCAGACATCGTGCTGCCGCGCCACCGTCTCGCACTCTTCGTCCATGGTTGCTTCTGGCACGGGCACACATGCGCGCTGTTCAAGGTGCCCGCGACGCGGACAGAATTCTGGCTGGCCAAGATTGCGGCCAACACAGCGCGTGACCAGCGCGCATTCGAGGCCCTCGGTGCGCTTGGCTGGCGGCGCGGCTGCGTATGGGAATGTGCGTTAAAGGGGCCTGACCGTCTCAGCGAGGAGGTGCTTGGAAGCATGCTCTCCGAGTTGGTCAGAAGCTATGCGCAGACCTTCGAGGTCCGTGGTGAGGTTGCGGCGACCGGAAGGCAGAGGCGGCGTGACACGCGGCCGCCGCAATTTCGCCGATCCGGTGACGGTGATGACTGATACCGATCTGCCGCAGATGCGCCGTCGCGCGCGAGCTCAAGCGCCGGGGGCTGGCCGGCAACGTCGGGCAGGTTGCCGAAAGGCAAGCGATCGCGTTCTGTAACCGCGCGCCCGATAGGCCCAAATGCGCTGAACGAGTGTTCTGGGGGGCACGAAGCTGCTGCCAGCGCGGCGATGAACGAAAGGCAGCTATCGAGAGGCAGGAAGGTGCTCTGAACGTCGGATAATTGATCGTCCGGTTTGCGGCCGAAGTCATTAAGGCCAATCCAAAACGCATCCAAAGGGGCGCGTGGACGACCGCTCTTCACCATCTGCTTCCCGCAAGCTGCCCGCCGTCGAACGGCCCAGTTTGCTGCATCAAGCCTGCGCCTGAACAAGCGGCAGCTTTTGAGGAGCCAAGTTTGACCGTTGACTGCGGCTATGTTGGCGGCAGTAGTCGCCCTTTCGTCGCCGCATAATTTCCACTCAGCCTTCACTTTCCGGACGTCAACTCTAGATGTTCAACGTTCCCATTCTGAAACCTATTGGAAAAGATATTCGATACTGGCCATAACCGCCCGACGATAGAATTAATCTACTCGGATGGCGCTGGATCGAACAGAGTCGCTTCCTTGCGTGTGTAGTGCGCATCAAACTCCTTCAACACATTGGTGTTGAAGAAGGATTTCTTGGTTCCCTTGCGTTTGTCGGGGTCCAGATAGCGCTCATAGCACAGCTTCGCGTTGGGCTTCACCGCGTTCATCAATGTATGGAAATCGCCATTCTGTTTGAAGTCGGAATAGCGTTCCTGCAGCTTCTTGACGAGGTCCTGGTAAGTTAGGGTGAACCCGGCCGGGACCTTGTCCCCTTCGACCGTCACCGTCAGATCCGCTTCCGCCCCGCCGACAACGGCAGCTTTGACCGCCGCGCCGTCCTTCTTCTTGATCAGATCGAAGTCGACCCGGACTGTGAAGGAATAGGGCGATTGATCATTGGGCAAGGCCGCCTCGACCTTCTGCATATGTGCCAGGAATTTGGTCACCGCCTCCGCTGATTTCTTCGCCACGGCATCGACCTCCTTCTGGTCCAGGTCAAAGGAAATCGGGATCGAGGCGATGTTCAGATCGGAGAACGAAATCGAAAACCAAGACTGGGCCGCCTCTACGTAGTTGCGCACCGCCGCCAGGGAAATTTCGGTGAGCTTCTTGCGGAGCAGTGCGTCGGTAGCGACGAAGTGGGTGGCGCTGTCGCGGATTTCCATCAACGCCTCGATGTTGGCGATGCAGTGGGCGTCAATGCGGTGCTTCGAGTAATTTGACACCAAGTTCCAGCAACGGTCGATGCCGATCGTCATCGGCGCGCCGGATCGGGTGGTCTTCACCTCCATGAATTTGCTCGGCGTCCCGTCCTTCTTCTTGCGTTGTCGATATTCATGAAGGGCGCTTGCCTTGCCACCATGTTCGCGCATGACCCGGGCCTTGAGCAGCAGCTCCCAGGCGTTGATCATCAGGATCGCGAAGGTTTCCTCGCGATACAGTGAGGACGCCCTGTTGTAGCTCTCGACGGCGGAAAGACAGGCAGCCCGGGACTTCGCTACCAACAACATGTATTTCGGGGTAGGCAATCCGGTCCCTCCGTCCGGTCAAAAACACCACCAGATTCAAGCTGCAGTTACAGCATTGTCATCTGGGTTACCGGGTTCGCCCGCAGGACGCCATTGATCAACCACTGACCTTCCCAGCGCCGGTGGGTGCCCATGGCCAGGACCATGCCCTTCTGCGGAAATTCGACACCGAACTTTTCGACCATCCAGTCGAGCGCCGCCGCCTCGCTTCCGAGGTCGCGCCGGCGGTGAAGGAATGTCGCTTCCGTCTCCCAGTCCTGGCATGTGCCGATATGGATGCCGTCGGCGTCGCGATAGCGATATTTGAAGACGTGGGGACAGGCCTCCCTCGGAATCAGATTGCCCTTGCTGAAAAAGTCGTTCTGCCTCCGCATATTGTCATAGACATCCTCCTGCCGCTTGAGCTCTTCGGCGGTCTGAGGCTCATGCCAGAAATCGATGATTTCGCAGTTGAGGATGGCAAGGCTGCGACCTTGGTCCCATTCAGCCTTCAGAGAGGATACGGCCGCCCGGCTCAGGAAGGAATGGCGCTCGCCTTCCTTCAACTTACCCTTGATCTCGATGCTGTCCTGATCGACGCGCCGGGATTCCACCCGCTGATCTGAGGTTGCCTTACGCCAGCGATAAGAAATCCGATCCCACCGGCCGAATTTCTGCCCATCAGCCAAGTGTCGGAACGAGACCGGATAAAGACGAACCCATTTCCCGTTCATGTCGATGGCAGCAATGCAGACCGTTTCGCCATGTGACTGGCTCGCCCGGGGAGCGGCTTTCACTATGATGAAGGCTTCATCATCCTTATGCTCATGTGATCCCTCGGGCGCCGACGACATTCACAGTTCTCCTCGTCGTTCAGCTTGGATGTACCCCCAAGTGAACAATTTCGACCGATACTATGTCGCGAATTCGTTCTGCCACAATAGACCTGTGGCAATCTTTGGGTGCCCGCTCGTAGCACATGAGCGCCACTGTCTCTTCTTGGGACACCGTGGCGGCATCCTGAATGGCGATCTGGGACTCCTCGGACTCCAGGTGGGCGCCGAAGATCGAACGGAATTCAGCCATGTCGCCGCGGCGTGCCGCATCGCGTCCCGGCTTGGGGTCGCCCAGCTGGCGCATGTGCCGATAGCCGATGCCTGCTTCCTCCAACGCTTCCGACAGCACTCGCTTCGAAAAGCCTGGGCGGCGGGACTGAGGCAGCTGACGCACATCAAGCAGCAGGGATATTCCGGCACGCTTCAAGGTCGCGATGAAATCCACGACATTGGCACCTTCATATCCCAGCGTGTAAATCTTGTTCAGCTCTGCCTCCCCGGCAAATTGGCGATGGTCATCATCACCGGCGCCCTAAGCGAGAACCAGCCAAAATTCTATCGGTCATCGCCGCGCCGTGGCAATTAGCGACTCAGCCGTCCGATTGGCATCGGAGGCATTGCAATGGCGCGTGAACGACGGCTTATCCCAATTGACTGTGACGAAGCGGACTGACCGTAAAGTCCCAACGAGTGGCGATCGCCGCGCTGAGTTACCTATGAACGAACGGCAAGTTTCGATGGCACGATCCTACACTCGGAACGACAGTTACGTCAGCGGAGTCAGGCAGCGGGTTCGGCGACCTGTCGCTTTTACGGAAGCCACCCTTTGCAGTTCGCGAGCCGGTGAGCGCTACTGATCTGAATGTTGGACAGGCATCGCAGATCGGATGAAATCGACGAAGGCACGCAACGGTGGAGGCAACTGGCGACGGCCGGAATAATAAAGCATCGGCCCGGTAAAAGGCGCGCTCCAATCGTCCAGAACCGTTTCCAGCGCTCCATTGCGCAAATGCGGGGCCAGCCAGTCCTCGAACAGACAGATGATCCCGAGCCCTGCTACGGCGGCTTCGACCAATAGGTCGCAAGCTGATCCCGGCTGAATGAGCAGCGGTCCAGTCGGGTCGATGCGCAGTACCTCGCCATCCTTCTCGAATTCCCAGGCGGCGAGCACGCCACTGGAGAAGCGCAGGCGCATGCAGGCGTGGTCGAGCAGGTCGCGCGGGTGTCTGGGGCGTCCTCTAGCGGCGAGATAGGACGGTGCAGCGGCAGTCAGGATACGCTGCGTGCGCGGCCCAATCGGCACTGCGATCACGTCCTGCTCCAAGCGTTCCTCGTACCGGATGCCCGCATCGGCACCGGAGGCAAGGATATCGACGAAGCTATCCTCCACCGTCACTTCCACGCGAATCCGGGGGTGCACGCGCAAAAATCCAGGGAGGATGTCGGGAAGCACGGTGCGTGCTACGTTCGCAGGGACGTTCAGCCGCAACGTGCCCGCCGGCTCGTCGCTTCGCGCGTGGACAGCATCAAGCGCCGCGTCGATTTCGGAGAGGGCGGGCGACAGCCGTTCGAACAGTCGCGCACCCGCTTCGGTCAGCGATATGCTGCGTGTACTGCGGTGGAGCAGCCGTATGCCGAGCCGCGTCTCCAGTCGCCGCAACGCTTCGCTTAGCCCCGAAGCCGAGCCGCCCGACAGACGCGCGGCCTCGCGAAAGCCGCGCGCGCGGGCGACGGCGACAAAGGCGGAGAGATCGTCGAGTTCGATCGGCATTGTTCGAGATTCCGTACAAGCTGTACCGAATAGATCGGCTTATCGAACATCCTTGCGAAGTCCATAGCCAGGGCAAGCGTTCTTTCAGGAGATGAATGATGACCGATATTGCCAGTGCCGGAACCTTTCAGCTCGCCGACCGCGTCGTGAACCGCATGGGCTACGGCGCGATGCAACTTGCAGATCCCGGTGTATTCGGCCTGCCGCGAGACCGCGATGCGGCCCTTGCTGTGCTGCGCGCCGCCGTAAAGGCCGGGGTCAACCATATCGATACTAGCGACTTCTACGGCCCGCATGTGACCAACCAGATCATTCGAGAGGCGTTGCACCCATACGCCGACGATCTCGTGATCGTCACCAAGGTTGGTGCAGTGCGCGGCGAGGATGCCTCCTGGCTACCGGCGCAGAGCGCGGACGATCTGTCCCGGGCGGTGCATGACAATTTGCGCAACCTGGGCCTCGAACAGCTCGAGGTAGTCAACCTGCGGTTGATGGGCGATATACATGCACCGAGCGAAGGCTCGCTGGAGGAGCAGTTCTCAGCCCTGGCACGACTACGCGAGCAAGGCCTGATTCGGCACCTCGGCCTCAGCAACGTTACGCCCACGCAAGTGGCAGAGGCTCAAGCCATCGCCCCAGTCGCATGCGTTCAGAACCAGTATAATCTTGTTTATCGGGATGACGACGCCATGGTGGATGCCTTGGCCAAGCAGGGCATTGCCTATGTTCCGTTCTTCCCGCTCGGCGGGTTCAGCCCGATCCAGTCGGAAGCCCTGTCCGACATCGCAGCCAGCATTGGGGCCAGCCCGATGCAGACGGCGCTTGCCTGGCTGCTGGCCCGTTCCCCCAACTTGCTTCTCATCCCGGGCACTTCAAATGCGAGCCATCTGGCGGAAAATCTCGCCGCTGCGAGCTTAAAACTGTCGGTCGAGGTCAAGGCGCAGCTTGACGCTATCGCTGCGGGTTAGCCTGTCCGACCGGCACTGGCTCGTTGCCGAATCAAAGCAGGTGAACGGACGGCGGGTTTTAAGAAGCGAAATCGGAGGTGCGAACGGCCGCTCTGTCAGCGGGTCAGGACGTCGCTCCGAAGCGGTGATAGTCCTCTTCATTTCCTGGGCCCGCCGGTTGTCCGGTGATCTCGCCCCAAGCGCGTCCGATCGCTTCGGCGAGATGCTGCGGTAGGATTCGATCGCCATCGGGTCGCGAATGCAAAGACATGAAGCTGTTTCCCCACCGCCGATAAGGCTCCGGCGCCGCGAGGGGGGTTTCGACCAGGAAGAGTTGGTCGATGGAGCGGCACCGATTGTCACGCATCGCGTCTCCCACCAGGGCCACGATCGAATGCCGATCCAGCCGGAAAGGCGGGGTGATCAGTGCCAGCAGCCCCATCGCCTCTGGCCGACCCAGCGCTGCCTTCGTCGCTTTGAGCTGCGCGTTCGCGGCCTTCGCCTCCGCCAAGACCCTTTTGCCAGCGATCCGCAGCGTGTTCATGGCGATCGCGGGCGGCAGCTCGTGCAACTTCACCGTCACACTACCGAATATCACCGGTGCTCCCATATGCGTATGGCGCAAAAACATCTCGCCAACCGCCTCCGACGTCTCGTCCGATGCGGCCCGATCTGTGGTGAGCGACTTAACCTCGACGATCACATCATCCGCCGGGAACAGGATATCTGCGATCTTGCCCGTATAGCCGGGCCTCGTGTGACTCTCGATCAGCTCGCCGCCCGCGGCGGTGAGCACCGAAACCATCAAGTCATGCTGGTTCATCTGGCGTTCGCCCTCTTTCCGCGCGGCTTTCCCCCGAAAGCTGCGATCCGACCCCACAAGACAACTATGGATGGATGACCGGTTTCAGTAAGGCAAGTCCACGCCGCGAAGGACTGCTTTGTCGGCCTGAACGGACGGCACGTTCGCTCCCGCCTGACGTCTGGAATCGACGGCGTCGCGCTGTGAAGCCGACCGTCGCGAATGTCCCCGATGCCGCCCAATCACCCGCTCCTCAGTCGGCATCTATTCCCCAGAATAGGTCACGATGATCACGCTGCGGCCTTGGTCTCTGGCGATTGCGATGGACGCGTTCCTGCCCTTGCCGGTCGCCGACATCATGCCGGTGCCGCCCGACATGAATTCGGAAGTTTTGCGTAATCCTGCTGCGGCGAACCT
>JGI24739J22299_10000413_pt1 | contig 14761 bp, 13 predicted proteins | sample KBSCornC5_FD_22299 | JGI IMG/M metagenome (IMG submission 22299)
GAGATCGTCGTGGTGGCCGATGGCGCCAACGATCCCGAGTGGATCGCCGCCGACCTGCTCAGCCAGGCCGAGCATGACCCGACCAGCCAGTCGATCCTGTTCACTGATGACGCCGGTTTCGCGGATCGCGCAGCGGAAGCCGTAGAACAGCAACTCGGTCGACTCCAGACGCAGGCAACAGCGCGGACGAGCTGGGCTGATAACGGCGCGATCATCCTCGTCGGCGCGTTGGGCGATGCCATGCCGCTGGTCGATCGCCTTGCCCCCGAGCATCTCGAACTGGCCGTGGACGATCCCGACGCGCTGTTCGCGAAGGTGCGCCATGCCGGATCAGTCTTCCTTGGCCGTCACACGCCCGAAGCGGTTGGCGACTATGTCGGCGGTCCGAACCATGTGCTGCCCACCGGCCGACGCGCCCGCTTTTCATCAGGATTATCAGTGCTCGATTTCATGAAACGGACGAGTTTCCTCGCCTGCGACGCAAAAGCGCTTGCTGCGATCGGTCCGGCGGCAGTCGCGCTTGCCGAAGCCGAAGGCCTGCCCGCGCACGCCCGCTCGGTCGCGGTGCGGTTATGATCATATCCCTCTCCCGTTCGGTTCGAGCGAAGCCTGTCCTGAGCATGGTCGAAGGATCGAGAACTTCCTTCGAGGGTAGCCGAGAAGCCTCGACTTCGCTCGGCAATGGTTCTCGCCAAGCTCGAACCGAACGGGAAAGAGAAATCCGATGACGACGAAGGTTAACGAACGCGCCCGTTCGCGCTCCACCGCGCGGCTCGCAGCGGTGCAGGCGCTGTATCAGCAGGAGATGGAGGGCACGCCGCTCCCGAAGCTGCTCGACGAGTTCCACCAGCACCGGCTGGGCAAGGAGATCGAGGAGGTCCGCTATGCGGATGCCGAGGTCAGCTTCTTCGACGATCTGGTGAAAGGCATCGACGCCCGCCGCGCCGAGATCGACGCCGCGATCACCGCCCGCTTGGCCCAGGGCTGGAATCTCGAACGGCTCGATCGCCCGATGCGGCAAGTGTTGCGTTGCGGCACATATGAGCTGATCGCGCGTATCGACGTGCCGACCGCGACGGTGATAAGCGAATATGTCGATGTCGCCGACGCCTTCTACGACAAGCGGGAGAAGGGTTTCGTCAACGGGTTGCTCGACGCGGTCGCCAAGGCAGTTCGGAGCTAGCATGTTTCGGAAGTTGTATGATTGGGTGATGCGGCTAGCACGCCACCGCCATGCCATTCGCTACATGGGTGCTGTGTCCTTCGCCGAAAGCAGCTTCTTTCCAATCCCTCCCGACGTGATGCTGGTGCCCATGGTACTCGCAAGGCGGGATCAAGCTTGGTTAATAGCAACGGTGTGTACGGTTGCCTCGATACTGGGGGGTATCGTTGGTTACGGAATCGGCTATTTTCTTTATGAAACAGTCGGGGAATGGCTCATCAAACTTTACGGCCTGCAAAACGGTGCCGCTGAATTTCAGGCGACTTATGAAAAATGGGGTGCCATTATCATCCTAGCGAAGGGCCTGACGCCAATCCCATTCAAGCTCGTCACCATCGTCAGTGGGCTGGCGAAATTCAATTTTGGTATGTTCGTGCTGACTGCTACGATTACCCGTGCTGCTCGTTTCTTCGTATTAGCGGCGTTGTTGCGTCATTATGGCGAACCGATCCAGGATTTCATCGAGAAGCGCCTGAATCTGGTGGCGACGGCGTTCCTCGTTCTGCTCGTGGCGGGCTTCGCCGTGGTAACGATGGTGTGACGGGCGAAGCCGCCTTCATCGCGGCTTTGCGAGACATCATCCGCCACCCCGGCGCAAGGGGATTGCTCGACGACGCAGCGGTGATCGCGCCGCCGATCGGCCGGGAACTGGTGATCACCCACGACATGATCGCCGAGGGCGTCCACTTCCTGCCCGTTGATCCACCCGGCGATATTGCGTGGAAGCTGCTGGCGGTGAACCTGTCCGATCTCGCCGCCAAGGGCGCCAAGCCGATCGGCGCGGTGCTGGGCTATACGCTTGCCGGTGACAGTGTATGGGACGGGGCTTTCGTCGCCGGTCTCGGCCGTGCCCTCGACCATTTCAGCGTACCGCTTCTGGGCGGCGACACGATCGCGCTTGCCTCCGGTGCTCCGCGAACCTTCGGCCTGACCGCCTTCGGCGAAGCGCCGCCGCCGGTACCCGACCGGCGCGGGGCGCGAGCGGGCGATACCCTTTGGCTGTGTGGCGCGATCGGGGATGCCGGTCTGGGCCTGCGCATTGCACGCGGAGAGATCGAAGGGCCGCGCAAACTGCTCAAGGCCTATCGCCTGCCGATGCCCAAGCTGCGTGAGGGCCGCGCGCTGGCGCCTTTGGTTCATGCGATGACTGATGTTTCGGACGGCCTGCTGATCGACGCCTCTCGCATTGCGGAAGCAAGCGAATTGGCGGTCGCAATCGATCTCGACTCAATTCCGCTTTCGTCCGAAGCACAGGAGTTCGGCGGGGATCGCGTCTTCCGCCTCGCCGCCGCGACCTCAGGGGACGATTATGCGCTGATTTTCTCGGCCTCGCCTGACGCAGCGGAAGCGATCATCGCCCTCGGCACGGGCGCGGTGGCCATCGGACAGTTCAATGCCGGATCAGGCCTTTCCGCGCATGATGCGGACGGCCCGGTCCCGCTCCCCCAAACGCTCGGCTATCAGCACGGAAATTGACGGGTTGCCTAGGACGTAACCGTCCCGCATAAATCCGCGCAATCCGGGCGACCTCAGAAATGACAATGCGGCACCCGGCCCAACAGTGGGAAGGAGAAGGAATGCCGATTGTAGAGATCGCCATAGGCTGCGGAATTATCGCTGTACTCTATGGCATTATAACCAGCCGACAAGTGCTTGCGGCTCCGGCTGGCAACGAAACCATGCAGTCCATCGCAGCCGCCATCCAGGAGGGCGCGCGGGCTTATCTGGGTCGCCAGTATCGCACGATCGCCATGGTTGGCGTCGTCGTCGCGGTGCTTGTCGCCTATTTCCTCGGGCCGATCTCAGCGGTCGGGTTCCTGATCGGCGCCATCCTGTCGGGCGCCACGGGCTTCATCGGCATGAACATCTCGGTACGGTCCAACGTCCGTACCGCCGCCGCCGCGCAAAGGGGGCTTCAGGCCGGGCTCACGCTCGCCTTCCGCGCCGGCGCGATCACGGGCATGCTGGTGGCCGGCCTTGCGCTGCTCGCCATCTCCGTCTTCTACTGGTATCTGATCGGCCCGGGCGGCTACACCGTCGGCGGTGAGGACCGTACCGTGGTCGAAGCCCTCGTAGCGCTCGCCTTCGGCGCCTCGCTGATTTCGATCTTCGCGCGTCTCGGTGGCGGCATCTTCACCAAGGCGGCCGACGTCGGCGCCGACCTCGTCGGCAAGGTCGAGGCCGGCATCCCCGAGGACGATCCCCGCAACCCTGCCGTGATCGCTGACAATGTCGGCGACAATGTCGGCGACTGCGCCGGCATGGCAGCCGACCTGTTCGAGACCTATGTCGTTACCGTCGGCGCCACCATGGTGCTGACCGCGCTGCTGCTGAAGGGGGTGGGCGATCTGCTGATGCCATTGATGGCGCTTCCGCTGCTGATCGGCGGCGTGTGCATCATCACCTCGATCATCGGCACCTATTTCGTGAAGCTCGGCTCCGGCCAGAGCATCATGGGCGCGATGTACAAGGGCTTCATCGTCACGGCAGTCCTCTCGGTCCCCGCGATCTGGTTCGCGATGAACTATGCGCTGGGCAGCATGGAGACACCGATCGGCGATCTTGGCTTCAATGGCCGCACGCTCTTCTATTGCGCGCTGGTCGGGCTGGTGATCACTGGCCTGATCATCTGGATCACCGAATATTATACGGGCACCAACTACCGCCCGGTTCGCTCGATCGCCAAGGCGTCCGAGACGGGCCATGGCACCAACGTGATCCAGGGCCTCGCGATCAGCCTCGAAGCGACCGCGCTACCGACGCTCGTGATCTGCGCGGGCATCGTCATCGCCTATCAGCTCGCCGGGCTGATCGGCATCGCTTATGCCGCCACCTCGATGCTGGCGCTCGCCGGCATGGTCGTCGCGCTCGACGCGTACGGTCCCGTCACCGACAATGCCGGCGGCATTGCCGAGATGGCCGGCCTCGACGATTCGGTCCGCGAGAAGACCGACGCGCTCGATGCAGTGGGCAACACTACCAAGGCCGTCACCAAGGGCTATGCGATCGGTTCGGCCGGCCTTGCGGCACTGGTGCTGTTCGCAGCTTACACGACTGACCTTCGGGAGTTCTTCCCGGGGCTTGAAGTCAATTTCAGCCTGGAGAACCCCTATGTGATCGTCGGGCTGCTGCTGGGCGCGCTGCTGCCCTATCTGTTCGGCGCACTCGGCATGACCGCGGTGGGCCGTGCGGCGGGCGATGTCGTGGTCGACGTGCGTGACCAGTTCGCGAACGACAAGGGCATCATGGATGGCACTTCGCGGCCCAACTATGCCCGCACCGTGGATCTCGTCACCAAGGCAGCGATCAAGGAGATGATCCTGCCCAGCCTGCTGCCGGTGCTGGCGCCGATCGCCGTTTATTTCGTGATCACCGGCGTGGCCGGGCAGGCCAACGGCTTCGCGGCGCTCGGCGCGTTGCTCTTGGGCGTGATCGTGGGCGGGCTGTTCGTCGCGCTCTCGATGACCTCGGGCGGCGGCGCGTGGGACAACGCCAAGAAGTTCATCGAGGACGGCAATCATGGCGGCAAGGGATCGGAAGCCCATAAGGCGGCCGTGACCGGCGATACCGTCGGCGATCCCTACAAGGACACCGCCGGCCCGGCCGTTAACCCCATGATCAAGATCACGAATATCGTAGCGCTGCTGCTGCTCTCGGCACTCGCAGCTCACATGTAACTACTTCTATTACTTCAGATATATTGCCCGCCGGGATGAAAGTTCCGGCGGGTTTCTTTTGTTCGTCATTCCGTCGCAGACGAAACGGCTATGGAACAAATTATCATCTCATCCTTTGATACCACCGGAGTGAATGGGGAAGGATAGTAGGAGGCGACATGGGTATCATTCTTATGCTTATTGTCGGCGGCATCATCGGTTGGCTGGCCAGCATCGTGATGCGCACCGACGCCCAGCAGGGCATTTTCCTGAACATCGTTGTGGGCATTATCGGCGCAGCGCTTGGCGGCTTTTTGCTTAGCCCGCTGCTTGGCGCCCCGCCGATTACTTCGGGTGCGCTCAGCGCCGGATCGCTACTGGTGTCCTTCTTGGGCGCGGTGATCCTGTTGGCAATCGTCAACCTGTTCCGCCGGGGTGCGGTACGCTAAAACAATAATCGGGCATCAATCCTGAATATCCGGCTCGTCTCGGCGGGCCGGATTTTTATTGCCCGGAAGCACCAGTACCGCGGCACCGGCGCAAGCGGATGGCAGCGATCCGGGGCCAGCATGGGATCACCACTAGTCACGAACAGGAATATGATCGCGAGCATCATCATTCCGCGAGCCGCCGCAATCAACGGAAGCAACCGATCGGACCCGGCGCGCAGATGCCCGTCGATAAACTCGCGTTTGATCTCGAGCCCGACCATCGGGAAGTAGATCGCCATCAGCCCGTCATTGATCCAGTGATGAAGATCCCATGGGCCATGCGCTGGTCGAACAGGCTGAAATACTGATTCGCGAATGTCGAATTCGCCATGATCAGGGCGAGGGCGGCGGTACCCATCAGAATGATTCCGCCAGCCGCTTCTGCGTGAAGGCAGTCACGAAACACGGATCGGGCATGACGGAGCGAAGTGATCATGATGAAATCGACCTATCGGCCACCTACTACAAATGCACGATAAAATGGATCAAGGTCACTATATCTTGTGGAATAGCGCCCGAGAAACGATTTCTCGATTTACGGTGTTATGCTGCCCGTTTTCGTTAACTATTTAAGTCCTTGGCGATTAACCATGATTATATTATCAGCACCTGTAAAAGGGGGCCGGTCCAATGCTAGGTTGGGTCGATGTAATTCTGCACGAACTATTATTGTTCGCTGCCGTTGGACTATTCATCGGCGGCCTTGACGATTTCCTTGTCGATACCATTTGGCTGTCGCGATTGATCTGGCGACGCCAGTTCGTTTTCCGAATCTATGCGCCCGCCTCCATGGAAAACCTGGCCCCGCCAGATCGGCCGGGCCGCATCGCCGTCCTGATCGGCGCTTGGCACGAGGATGCCGTGATCGGCAGGATGCTGCGAACCGCGCTTACACGCATCGATCATGAAGATTACCACATCTACGTAGGGACTTACGCAAATGATCCGCGCACTGTGGCGGAGGTGCGGACCGTAGCTCGCGCCGATGGGCGGGTAAGGTTGGTGGAAGGCGGGGTCCCCGGGCCGACCACAAAGGGCGAGTGCCTCAACCGCATCTGGCGCGCGCTGCTGCGCGACGAGAAGGTCACGGGCGTTCGCTACAAGGCCATCGTGATCCATGATGCAGAGGATGTCATCCACTCGGCCGAACTGCGGCTGTTCGACCGGATGGTCGAGCATTTCGATCTCGTCCAGTTGCCCGTCCTGCCGTTGCCCAGCCCGGGATCGCGTTGGGTCGCGGGCCATTATTGCGACGAGTTCGCCGAAGCGCATGACCGCCAGCTGGTCGTGCGCGAGGCATTGGGTGCGGGAGTACCCTCGGCTGGCGTGGGTTGCGCTATCAGTCGCGAAGCCATGGCGCGCATGGCGATGCGNGGCGGCGGCAAGCCGTTCGACGAGAACTGCCTCACTGAGGATTATGAGATCGGCTTGCGGCTGGCCCAACTCGGCTACCGCGGCGCGTTCGTCTCCGTCCCGGTGACGCGCGGCGGCTTGCCGGTNGCGGTTCGGGCGCATTTCCCGGAAACGCTCGACACCGCCGTGCGGCAAAAAACCCGCTGGATGGTGGGCATCGCCCTGGCCGGATGGGACCGGCTGGGCTGGTACGGCGATTGGGCCGAACTCTGGATGCGCCTGCGCGATCGACGCGCGCTGTTGGCCGCTCTGGTTGTCAGCGCCGGCTATGCCTCACTGCTGCTGTGGACCGTGTCGTCGGCGGCGCACTTCGTTACCGCAACCGTGCCTGAGCCGCTTCCGGAGAGTGTCGAGATGCTGCTGGCACTCAACGGGCTGCTGTTGCTCTGGCGCGCGGTTATGCGCTTCACATCGGTACGGAAATTCTACGGGATGGCCGAAGCATTTCGATCGGTTCCACGCATTCTGACATCCAATCTGATCGCAATGGCAGCCGCACGGCGCGCACTGTGGGAATATTGGAAGCTGCTGCGCGGTCACAGCCTAACCTGGGACAAGACCCGCCACGTCTTCCCCGAAGCGTTGCCTGCAGAATGAGGAGAGAGGGCGCTCCCCTTCGCTTCATCGTGATCGTGTTGTCCTTATGGGGCGGAGCACGGGCGTTCTGGCTGATCCAGCCCATCGATGGCACCCCCGCAATTGCGTCACGTCCTGATCGTCCCGCCGATAACGGACGCGAGGAAGGCGCGCTGGCAGGGGTTTCACATTGGATGGCCCAAGCTTTCACAGCCACTCGACAGCCCGAGCAACTGACCTTGACCCTGCCGCCTCCGGCCTATCCGCATCGGATCGGGAACACAGCGAACGCGGCGACGATGGACCTTGAAACCGTCTTGGCTGACACGGACCGGCCCGAGCTGCTGACCCCCGTTCCGCCGCCCTCCCGAGGCCCCCGGCTGGATATGGATCAAGCTGTCCACGCGGCGTCACGGTGGTCCGGCTCCGCCTGGGTATTCGCGCGCGAAGGAAGCGGCAACAGGTCGCTGGCCGCCCTTGGGCAGCTTGGCGGCAGTCAGGCGGGTGCGCGGGTGCGTTGGCAGGTCAATCCGGGCGAGCAGCTCCGCACCGCGCTTTATGGCCGCGTCTCCACCCCGCTTGACGATCTGAGCGGTGCGGAGGCGGCGATCGGGGCAGAATGGCATCCCTTGCCGGGCAAGCCGGTGTGGGTAGCGGCAGAACGCCGCGTCGCGATCGGCAAGCAGGGCCGCAATGCCTGGTCGGCCTATGTGGCGGGTGGTGTCTGGAAGCCAGGCCTGCCGATGGGCCTGACGCTCGACGGCTATGGGCAGGCCGGCGTTGTGGGGACGAAGAAGCGCGATCTGTTTGCCGACGGCGCATTGCGATTGAGCCGTCCGGTGGCGTCCGAACAGGGTCCGCGCATTGGCGGAGGCGTCTGGGGCGCGGCGCAGCCGGGCGTGGCGCGGCTCGATGTCGGGCCGCACGCACGCCTTCCGGTCAAGGTGGCGAAGCAGCCGTTCAGCATTTCGGCGGACTATCGCGTCCGCGTTGCCGGCGATGCCGCGCCGGGATCGGGCGTGGCCGTTACGCTGGCGAGCGATTTTTAGCGATTGGCGGTTCGCAGCGNCGCCAAATCGCGCTAGCGGTCGCCTGTCATGAATCTCTATTTGCCCATCGCCGGCATGTCCGTGAACATCCTCGTGATCATCGGGCTGGGCGGGCTGGTTGGGTTGCTTTCGGGCATGTTCGGCGTCGGCGGCGGCTTCCTGACNACACCGNTGCTGATCTTCTACGGCATCCCGCCCTCGGTCGCGGTGGCGTCGTCTGCACCGCAGATCACGGGCGCCAGCGTCTCCGGCGTGCTCGCACACCGGCAGCGCGGCGGGGTCGATATCCGCATGGGCCTCGTGCTCGTCGCTGGTGGCGCGGTCGGGACGATCCTTGGCGGGTTCATCTTCCGCGGCCTGCAGGCAATGGGCCAGATCGATATGGTGGTTGCCATGCTCTATGTGGTCCTCCTGGGCGGCATCGGGCTGACCATGGCCCGTGAGGCGGTCCACAGCCTTGTCGCCATGCATAGGGGCCAACCCCCCGCGCCGGTCGCGCGGCGGCATCACCCNCTGATCGCCGCNCTGCCCGGCCGCTGGCGCTTCTACGGATCGGGCCTCTACCTCTCTCCGCTGGCGCCGTTCGGGCTTGGCCTCGCGACCGGCATCCTCACCGCGATGATGGGGGTTGGCGGCGGCTTCATCCTCGTGCCCGCGATGATCTATCTACTCGGCATGTCGACCAGGGTGGTCGTCGGCACCTCGCTGTTCCAGATCCTGTTCGTGACCGCCGCCACGACGCTCATGCATTCAGTCACCACCCAATCCGTCGATATCGTGCTTGCGTCCCTCCTCCTGATCGGCAGCGTCACCGGTGCGCAGTTGGGTGCCCGTTTCGCGCAGAAGCTGAAGCCCGAATATCTGCGCCTGATCCTTGCCTTCATCGTGCTGACCGTTGCCTTCCGCATGGCTCTTGGCCTCACCTGGCGGCCGGACGAAATCTTCACGGTCGAGCCCCTATGAGGGGCCATGTCTTGAGGCTGCGTGCCGCGATAGTGCTGGCGATCGCCCCGCTGCTGGTCAGTGCGGCCCAGCCGAAGCTGGTGCCCGACGTATCGCAGCGCCGGATCGACATCATCTACAGCTTCACGGGGGCAGAGCTGCTCCTGTTCGGCGCGATCCTCTACCCCGGCGGGCGGGTGCCCGACGGCCGCGCGGATATCGCCGTCGTGCTGCGCGGCCCCGCCGAGCCGATCCTGGTGCGCGAGAAGCGCAAGATAGCCGGCATCTGGATGAACGCCGACAGCGCCCGTTTCCGATCGATGCCGTCCTTCTACGCCGTCGCCTCGTCGCGCCCTCTGTCCGGGCTGGTCAACGGTCGCACGGCGGCGATCTACGAGCTTGGCGTCGACAATCTCCAGCTGTCGCCCTCCAGTCTCGAAGCCGCCGAAGAGCAGAAAAGGTTCGAGGCCGGGCTGGTCGATCTCAAGCGCCGGGGCGGCTTCTATGTCGAGAATGCCAAGGGCGTCGAGATCACCGACAATGTCCTCTACCGCGCCCGCATCGACGTGCCCGCGCGGGTTCCCGTCGGCAAATATACCGCCGAGACCTTCCTGATCCAGGATGGCCGCGTGCTGGCCGTCGCGGTGCGTGACATCGAGATTGACAAGTCCGGTTTCGAGCGCTTCGTCGCTATCTCCGCGCAGCATCACGGCATTCTCTATGGCTTGTGCGCGGTGGCGATATCGCTGCTGTTCGGATGGGGGGCGAGCCTGATCTTCCGCCGCCGTTAGACTTTCGTAACGCGCCGCGTTGCCGGTTTCTTAAGGTTCGCGGTCTACACCCGATCCGTTGAAAGTCTCGGATAGCAGGGTTGCGATGAACGACATGACCGGGATGCAAGGCTTCGGCCGAGCACTGGAATCGGCGGCGCTCGACGCGAACGTCGAGATCGGACGCGTGCTCGAAGTGTCGGGCAGCGGATCGCGCATCACGCTCGACGGCCCCATCCTCTCCATGCTCAGCGCCAGCGACGATCCCACTGTTGCCGCCGCCGGCAATATCGGCAGCCATGTCAAGGTGATGCTGGACAATCGCTGGCTGGTCGGGATCGTCCGCACCATGCGGCTCGCCGAAGCTGACGGCGACCTGATCCTGGCCGACATCGACTTTCTCGGCGAAGGCATGATCCGTCAGGATGACCGCCGCCTCCACATGTTCCGCCGCGGCGTCACCCGTTATCCAGTGCCCGGCAGCCGCATTTTCCCGGTCGATGGCGAGGATCTGAAGCAGATGTTCGCCGCCGATTCGCGGCCGCATGTCGAAATCGGCACAGTCTACCCGACCAGGGACGTCCGCGCCGCGCTTTATATCGACGCGATGCTCGGCAAGCATTTCGCGCTGCTGGGATCGACCGGCACCGGTAAATCGACCTCAACCGCGCTGATCCTCCACCGCATTTGCGAGCTCGCCCCCAAGGGCCACATCATGATGATCGACCCGCATGGCGAATATGCGGAGGCTTTCCAGGACACGGGTGCGATCTTCAACGTCAACAACCTGTCGATGCCCTACTGGCTGATGAACTTCCAGGAACATTGCGAGGTCTTTATCACATCGCAGGGCGACGACCGCCAGGCCGATTGCGATATCCTCGCCAAATGCCTTCTCTCCGCACGCTCCAAGAGCCGCGTCGCCGAGGGTATCGGCAAGCTGACCGTCGATAGCCCGATCCCCTATCTGCTGACCGATCTTTCCCAGATCATCCAGACCGAGATGGGCAAGCTCGACAAGGCGGGCACCAGCGCCCCCTATATGCGGCTCAAGACCAAGATTGACGAGATGCGGTCCGATCCGCGCTACACCTTCATGTTCTCCGGCATGCTGGTCGGCGACACGATGGCCGAGTTCATCGCCAAGCTGTTCCGTTTGCCCGGTGGCGGCAAGCCGATCTCGATCATCGACGTTTCCGGCGTGCCGTCCGACATCGTCTCGGTGGTGGTTGCGATGCTTTCACGCATGGTGTTCGACTATGCGATCTGGTCGCGCGGCGAGGAGCAGCACCCGGTACTGCTGGTGTGCGAGGAAGCGCACCGCTACGTCCCCAACGATCAGATGAGGACCGGGCAGGCCGTGCGCGGCGTGCTGGAACGGATCGCCAAGGAAGGCCGTAAATACGGCGTATCGCTCGGCCTGATCACGCAGCGTCCGTCCGATCTGGCCGAGGGCGTGCTCTCGCAGTGCGGCACGATCATCTCGATGCGCCTCAACAACGATCGCGACCAGGCTTTCGTGAAATCCGCGATGCCCGAAGGTGCGCGCGGGGCTTCCTCGATTCCATCCCGGCGCTGCGCAACCGCGAGGCGATCGTGTGCGGCGAAGGCGTGTCGATCCCGATCCGCGTGTCCTTCGACGATCTCGAGCCAGGCAAGCGGCCGGCATCNCAGGATCCGGTCTTCTCCGAACTCTGGGCCCGCGAGGGCAATGAGGCGGAAATGCTCCAGCGCGTGATCCACCGCTGGCGGACGCAGGGGCGGTAAGCGCGGGCAGACGCACGCTTTGCCCCAACGATAAGTCACAAAAGTCACGATCTCTCGCGTGACCGCGCCCCGTCCTGGCGCACGTGTGTGTGTGCGCGTTTGCGATCGTCCGGGGAACGGACGCAAGGGATTGCTGCCGAACATGAGGTGTCTCAGCCCGTAAACGGCCTGCTAGCCCCTCAGCTTCGCCCCAAGCTTCGCGGCCGCCGCGACGATCCTGTCGGCAATCGCTTTCAGCTCCTCGTCATTGAAGCTCTTTTCGCCCGGTTGAAGCACGACCTCGATCGCAAGCGACTTCTCGCCCTCTGCCACGCCTTGCCCGGTGAACACGTCGAACAGGTTGGCATCGATGATCGCAACCTTGTCCGCACCCGCCACGGCGCGCAACAGATCGCCCGCCGGAAGCGCCTCGGGCACGAGGAACGCGAAGTCGCGCTTCACCGGCTGGAGCGCCGGCGGCGTGTAGGCCGCGCGGGTGCGTCCGCTCGCCCGCTTTGCCGGGATGGCGTCGAGATGGATCTCCGCCACGACAGCATTGCCGCCGAGATCGAACGCCTTGGCCGTCGCGGGGTGCAAGGTGCCGAATTCGGCCAGCACGGTCTTGGGGCCAAGCCTGAGNGTCCCCGACTGGCCNGGATGATAGACGGCGGACACCGGCTCCATCACCTGCAGCCGGTCCACTGGCGCCCCGGCGGCGGCGAGCAGGGCAACGACCTCCGCCTTGGCGTCATAGGCGTCGAACGGGCGNGCCTTGCCGGTGCGCCAGTCGCGGTCCTCNCGATTGCCCGCCAGGATCAGGCCCAGCATCAGCTGCTCGCCGTCGGCTAGATAGCGCCGCCCGATCTCGAACAGGGCGATCGAGGATGCGCCGCGATCCGCATTGCGCTGCGCCGCCATGATCAGGCCGGGCAGCAGCGACGGCCGCATCACCTTCAAATCCTCGCTGATCGGATTGGCGAGCGTCCACGCGCCGCCGCCGACCGCCGCGGCTTCGGCATCGCTGACGAAGCTCCACGTCACCGCCTCGGAAAGCCCGCGCGCGGCAGCGGTCCGGCGGACGGCCCGCTCGATGATCTGGCCGGGCGTGGCGGTCGGCTTCGCGACGCCTTCGGCGCGCGGCAGCGGGGTCGAGGGGATCGAATCGATCCCGGCGATGCGGACGACCTCCTCGACGATGTCGGCCTGCCCGTCGATATCGCGGCGCCAGCTTGGCGTACGCACCGTCCAGCCGCCGTCGACGCCGAAGCCTAGATCCTGCAGGATCTTGCGCTGCTTGTCCGGGGCGATCTCCAGCCCCGCGAGCCTGCCGCACAGCGCCGGATCATATCTGAAGGTCTGGATGCCGTCCGGCGGCGTTCCCGCTTCGGTCGCCTTGGTGGGCGTGCCGCCACAAATCTCGGTCACGAGCAGCGTTGCGATCGCCAGCCCATCGTCGAGGAATGCGGGATCCACGCCGCGTTCGAACCGGCTGCGCGCATCCGAGGTCAGGCCCAGCTTCTGGCCGGTCTTCGCAATAGTCTCTGGCGTGAAATAAGCGCATTCGATGACGATGTCGGTGGTCGTCTCGCTGACGCCCGAATGCTCGCCGCCCATGATACCGCCGATATCATGCACCTCAGCATCGTCCGCGATGACGGTCATCGTGCCGTCGAGCATATACGGCTTCTCGTTGAGTGCGATCAGCGTCTCGCCGTCGCGCGCCTTGCGGGCGACCAGCGCCCCCTTGAGTTTGGCAAGATCATAGACGTGCAGCGGGCGGCCATGATCGAGCATCACATAGTTGGTGATGTCGACCAGCGCCGAGATCGGCCTTTGTCCGGCNGATTTGAGGCGAGCGGCCATCCACTCGGGCGCNGNGCCATTGGCNACACCTTTCACGACCCGCCCGAAAAAGGCCGGGCAGCCCTCGGGATCGTCGGTCCGGATCTCGATCGGGCAGGCATCCTTCGCCTTGATCGTCGGCACGATCAGGGTCTTGAGTTCACCGATCCCCGCCGCCGCGAGATCGCGCGCGATCCCACGCACGCCCATGCAATCCTGACGGTTCGGCGTGATCGCGATGTCGAACACCGGATCGTCGAGCTCGGCATAATCGATGTAGGCAGTGCCAACCGGTGCATCGGCCGGCAGCTCGATGATGCCCTCATGGCTGTCGCCCAGCTCAAGCTCACGGAACGAGCACATCATGCCCTGCGATTCCACGCCCCGGATCGCCGCCAGCTTCAGCGTGACGTCGAGGCCCGGTACATAATCGCCCGGATGCCCAAGCACGCCGACCAGCCCCACCCGCGCATTGGGTGCGCCGCAGACGATCTGGAGCGGCTTGCCGCTGCCGTCGTCCACCGAAAGCACCTGCAGCTTGTCTGCCTGCGGATGCCGCTCGGCGGTCAGCACCTTGGCGATCGTGAAGGGGCGCAGGGCATCGGCAGGATTATCGACGCTTTCGACCTCAAGCCCGATCCGCGTTAGCGTCTCGGCGATCTGGGTAGCCGAAGCGTTGGTCTCAAGATGGTCCTTCAGCCAGGAGAGGGAGAATTTCATGCGCCCACTCCCCCCGACAGCGTCGGCACATCGAGTGCGCGGAAGCCGTAATGCCGCAGCCAGCGCAGGTCGCCGTCGAAGAAGGGCCGCAAATCGTCCATGCCATATTTGAGCATCGCCAGACGATCGACGCCCGTGCCGAAGGCAAAGCCCTGCCATTCATCGGGATCGAGCCCGCAGGCGGCGATCACCTTGGGGTGAACCATGCCGCTGCCCAGCACTTCCATCCAGCCCTCGGACCCGCCGATCACCCGCCGGCCTTTCTCGCGCGTGTAGCCAACGTCAACTTCGGCTGACGGCTCGGTGAACGGGAAGTAGCTTGGCCGCAGGCGCA
>JGI24739J22299_10000414_pt1 | contig 14736 bp, 14 predicted proteins | sample KBSCornC5_FD_22299 | JGI IMG/M metagenome (IMG submission 22299)
CCCGCCGAATTGACGACCACGTCGAGTCCGCCGAACGTGTCGCGCGCCGCATCGAACAGCGCGGCCACGCCCGCCGGATCGGCGACGTTCGCCTGCACCGCGACGGCCTGGCCGCCGTCGCCGACGATCGCGTCGACGACTTCGCGCGCCGGCCCGGCGCTGCCCGCATAGTTGACGACGACCCGGAAGCCGTCCCGGGCGAGATGGCGGGCGATTTCCGCGCCGATGCCGCGCGACGAACCCGTGACGAGTGCGACCTGTTCAGATGTGCTCATGTCCTGCTCCTTGGTAGGGGATAAGTGCCGTGCGATCCGGCGACAGGACTACTGTAGGCTTCCTCGATAAATAAAAATAATGAATAATGATAAGATCAAGAATGACTGAAAGTATGTCTTATGGCATTCGACAGCAGGCTCCTCAGCGGTATCGGTGTGCTCTCGGCGGTGATCGAGGCCGGCACCTTCGCGCGCGCGGGCGAGGCGATGGGGTTGACGCAGCCGGCGGTGAGCCGCGCCGTCGCCCGGCTCGAAGAGCGGGTCGGCATTCGAATCTTCAATCGCACCGCGCGGGCGATCACGCTGACCGACGAAGGGCGGCGCTTTTACGAGGCGGTCGCGCCGCTGCTGGCGGGGATCGAGGAGGCCGCGCTCGACGCCGGCCAGTCGAAGGCGCGCGTGCGTGGGCGGCTGCGGGTCAACGTGGACGGCACCTTCGGCCACTACGTGCTGGCGCCGAGGATGGCCGAATTCCTCGACCGCTTCCCCGANCTGTCCGTCGAGATCAGCGTGCGCGACCGGATGGGCGACCTCGTCGCNGACGGGTTCGACGTGGCGGTGCGTTTCGGCATTCCGGAGCCGTCGTCATACCGTGCGCGGCTGCTGCTGGAGACGCATGTGCTGACCTGCGCGTCGCCGGCCTATGTCGAGCGTCACGGCGAGCCGCGGCACCCGCGGAATCTCGCGGACGGCCACCGCTGCGTGCTGATTCGCGATCCGGTGACGGGCCGTCCGTACGGATGGGAATTCCATCGCGGCGACGAGGTGGTGGCGTTCGATGCCACCGGGCGGCTGACGGTCAACGATACGGGGACGCTGCTCGGCGCATGCGTTGGCGGTGAGGGCGTCGCGCAGTTACTGGAACTCTATGCGAGGGACATCCTCGCCGACGGGCGGCTGGTACAGTTGCTGCCGGAATGGGCGGACGAGACATTCCCGCTCTACGCGTATCACCATGCGTCGAATCTCGTTTCCGCAAAGGTGCGCGTGTTTCTCGACTTCGTGCGGGAGCTGACGGGTTGAGGCGATGTGACAGCACACGGTGCGGTCGTGCGGCGGGATTTGCGCACGCGACAATCGGACAAGGTCCCAATTAGCGGGACGGAAGACCATAGTGGGGCATCGAGTGGCGTCAATTACCCATTGCATGAACGCCACTCGCTGCTCTTCAGCTTCCCGCTACCTCAATAGGTAAGATCGGTAAGGATGATGTTTTGCTGGTTCTGGTAGGCAGGGCCGACTCGATTGAATGCGATCAAAACGGGGGCGCCTGTCGTCCGGGCCGCGCATAAAATGGCCACGATGCTGGCATCGATGCTGTCATTCGTCACTTGATACGCGACGCCCTCGGATGCGTCGGTCAACGTTGCGCCGAACTTGTTGACGAAGTTCACTCCCGTGACCGTGACGAAGGCCAGCGACGCCGAGCTATCGCGAGACGCGAATGCCTGGAATCGCGCATCGTTCTTCAATGCTTCTTTGTTCATCGGATTTTCCTTGGATAAGAATGCCACGTGAATTTTGCTGAAGCGAAGTGCTTTCTCGACAGTTAAACCGGGGTCACGATAAAAGCTTGCATCCCGTCGCTTCCGACGACGACATCATTTTCAATGGTGCGGTTCAGGAAGGCGCTCGTCAGGCCGTTGACGATGATCGGAAAACCATTGATGCTCGGGCCGACCTGGGAAAGCCGGGCAGCGGCATGGGCATCCGGGAGCAGCAAAAAAGGATTGCCGGACTCCGGATTGGGAGGGCAGCTGAGATACCGTAGGTCGAAAGCGTTTCCGGGGGAATTCAGCTGCAACGTCACCTTCTCGAATTCGTTACCTGTGACGGGGTTGATGGTATTCCATATCGACGGATTTTCGCTGAACGCCAACCGTCCGTTGCTGTCCACGGACAAATAGAGTGAAGGCGTTCCCGAATATTTGAGGGTAATGGCAGTCATTTCGTGTCCTGAATGGATGTCTTTCTATTGAACGGATCAGGGCGCCGTCGAAGTGACGCCCTGACCGGTCGTCGGCTGGCATCGGGCGTGTAGCGCGCGCCAGTGACGTAACGTCGTGCCGCCGGCTACTTCAGGCTTGCGTGAACATGCCGGTTCCGGAACCCGTGAACTCGCCGTTCGCGCTTACCCACGGTCCCGATACCAGCACGGCCAGCACGCGCGGGCCTTCCAATAGGGTCATGGAAACCGAGCCGGAATTGATCGACAGCGACAACGAAAGCGGAACGCCGATCAGATTCTCCGCATCGGGAACCGTCCCCTGCATATACATGCCGGAAACGTTGATATTCGTTCCACTCCCTGTTGCTTGCCCCACGAACTTCACCCGGATTCCTTGATTGGGCTGCGGGCCTATCGCGGCAACTGACGTACTGATATAGACCGTTTCGTCATTAGGCCCGCAACCGCAGCCGCAACCCTCGAAGCAAAAATAGCCGCAGATATACTGCTGGCATCCGCAGCCACACAACGATTGCGGTTGCACGCTCTGGTCAAAGGCAGTCTTCAGTTCCGGCTTCTTGGCGACCAGTGCTTGCCTGTTCTTGATCGCCACGTCGTAGGCCGCCTGAGATTTCTTTTCGAGTTCGGCAATCTGATCCGGCGTCACATCTTTAAGCGTTTCACTCATTTTGATGCCTCTATGATCTTCGTGTCGCGATGAAGGTATTGCGCCTCGCTCGGTCGGCGGGTTTTTTCGTTTACGGCGCAATACCTCCAGACTGGATGGAAATTGCCGACCTGGCGATCTCGTATGTAAATGTTCTATAGGGTTGTCGCTTCGCTAAAACACGTCCCGGCCACTCGGGAGCGGATCCGAATGGAAATCGATTAAAAACGGAGGTGTATCTGGTTCTATTTATTTCTATGTGGGGTGCCTAAAACATAACGTGATTTGAGTTTATGACTTGGAATCACTTAGGCAAACTGACAAATCCTACAGGATCATTGTGAATATTCGTTAAATGCGGTTCTGTAGAATATTTAACATTTGGGATTTTGCTGCTCAATAAAACAAAATATACCGAGAATCAAACATTCGGTTTATATGCTCGTGGTAACTGCCATGATAGATGGGGTCGTTGATTGGCTGGGTTATTGGTATTGGGATGTGTTTTTATAAATCCATTGGTTTATATTTTGGTGCAATTCCATGCTTGAAATCGGTATTTGAAATTGTGCGGGCGTGCCGGGCACAGCATGGAATCACGTTATTGCTCGTGCGTTCTTCCCGGGCCAGCATGCGAGTTCGAAGCTTGAGGGGGCGGCGCAGCACGTATTAGCCGGTCGAGCAGGAACGGGAGCAGGCCGGCGAACCCGCTGTTGGCCACTGGACGAAGCGCGAAAAGAAAAAGCCCCGGTCATCACTGACACGGGGCTCTGTTCCGGCAGACTCTTCGGCGCGTCTTGTCGCTCGGAAGATGTTTGCTGCTTCGGTCTTCTACAGCCCTCCGGGGGGAAGGCGCTGCGCAAGTTTTCGATTCTCTTGCGCTTTTCTTCTGGTGCCAGGGCCGGAATGAAATAATTCTCTGTGATGCCCGTAGTGTAAGGGCATTGCTTGTTGGGTGTTGCTGAGTTGCCCCCAGAGTTGCCCCCCCGCGCTTCTGGCAGCCGCAGAATTCATATCGCTCTGCTGCGTGTGCCGTTCGGGCGAGGTCGTTCAGAAGATACCGACGGGCGTATCGGCGTAGGCTCGATCAGTCGAAGGCCCGTGCCGTGCGGAACGTTGCTGTGCCGCCGGAAGCAAAAATATTTGGAGATTTGGAGATAGACGGTTGTATCGGCCTGTAAGCCTTGTCTGGTAAGGCTGTGGTCATCTCCAAGTCTATCTCCAAAGTACACATTTTCTTGGAGATAAAGTTGGAGACAGGCTGCTTAGCCATGGGGCCCGTACGACGACGTTGAGAGTTGCCCCGCCTTCTGGAACGCTGCGCGCAAAGAACGCCCCGCGCGCCCACACCCCCGAGCCGCCGTCACGCTAGAAAGTTACTTTGCAACCGTCGCATCACGTCAGTGATTGGCATTAGCAAGCGCGGCATAATCGCGACAAGATTGGTGATTCGGGGGCTGAGATGTGCAAGTCCAGACCTGATCTCTCAGTCGGAGGCAGATCAGGTCTGAGATTGCGTGGACGTCACCTCATCAAGGGCCGTGATCGACCCGGAGCGGACGGTCGGCTTTCTACAAAGCGGCCATTCGCTTCAGATAGGCCAGACGCCTAGTGCCATGGAACTGCCCAGACCGGACCGCGGTCGATCGTCACTACACGTAGACATTTGGAAGATCAATCACATGCATCTTCCTCCAGCGACCCGACGAGTTCTCCAGCAGAGCGACAGAGCTACAGCACGTTCGAATCGCCTCCTGCGCAGACAGACGATGTTCGAGCTCGACGGCAGCCAAACGTGCTGTCGCAGCATCGCCGTGCGCGACAGTCAGATGTGGAACGATGCCATCGTGTGCATCACCATAGGGTCGAAACATGGGGAAGCGCTCGACCAGCGCAGTCGTCAAGGCGACGAACGGTTCTGGCGGATCAGGAGCAAGATAAGTGGTGACCGCAAACCGCCCGACCTTCCTCAACGAAAATTCGAACGGCTGCACAACACTCAGCGCGCTTTGCGCCTGACGAAGGACATCGGCTGTAATTTCGTCAGGCGGCATGAAGGGAAACAGAACCGTGATATGCGCCGGCACGCCCTGGTCAGAGGTAGCATCAAACCGGCTCCGAAGGTCCGCTACTGTTGACTCGGCTGCGGGAACCTCAACGACGAACGCTGTTGTGAGCATTCGAGAATCCTCTCGCGTCGATTGACCATTTATGGTTGCGGATTCAACCCGTCGGTAACACGCCCCTTGACTGCCTGCGGCATTTCTAAATGATGATGGTCACACGGGGCCAGCGGTCCTTGTATCTTTTCTGCTGGATTCGCCGAAGATAGGTATCAATGCTGACACGCGCTGGATTGCGTCGTACCACCATGGAAAAAAGGTCGTCGAGTCCGTATGGTGCGCAGACATCAATTGTCCCGTCACTAAGCAAAGTCAGTCCTACCGTCGTCGTGTACTCCGGCCACGACGCAACGGCTTGGGCCAGTGAACTGAAGGGGGACACCGGATGCCCAAAGGCGCTCTCGAACCAGAGATGAACAGCGGCCTGATTTGTGACCTCCCACGGAATTTCGGGACATTGCGCCGTGAGGCTGCGCTGGATTTCGGCATCGCGAATCGACGACAAATCAGACGGGTCGAAGTAGGCCAAATCGACGTCGGCTGGGCGTGTCGGAGTCACATATCCGTGAAGCGAGTCCCAGACCAAATTACGAATGGCCCCTGCGCCAATGCACCAGGATTTCAGGCCCATTGCACGTGCCGCCGACAGCGCAGACATACACCAAGACGACTGTCGGGCTATTTCGACTAATCTTTCGTTGAGATTCATCGCGGATCTACGTGGCCTAAACGAGCAGAACGGCTGAGATTGTCACCAAATCCGACCGCACCGTCGAGTGACCGCAACTGGCCGAACTGAGCCAGACAACCTGTCTGCTTGGTCCGCTGAGTCGGGCTCTAGCAGGGCGTGAGTTGAACGGCGCGCGCCGCTTAGACTGCGTCGCGTACCCGCATGATCGTCTGGCGGCTCGTGCCAAATCGCCGAGCAAGCGCGGCCACGCTTGCCCCCGCGTCCAACTCGCGCAGCACGTCCGCCCGCTGCTCGTTTGACAGGGCGGACGGCCGCCCCATCGCCTTGCCTTCCGCCTTCGCGCGAGCGATACCAGCGTGCGTGCGCTCAATCAACAGATCCCGCTCGAATTCGGCCACTGCGTTCAACACCTGCATCGTCATCCGGCCGGCCGCGCTAGTCAGATCGACGCCGCCCAGGGCGAGACAATGAACCCGGATACCGCGTTCGGCCAATCCCTCGACCGTGGCCCGCACGTCCATCGCATTGCGGCCGAGTCGGTCGAGCTTCGTCACGATCAACACGTCGCCTTCTTCCATCTTGACGAGCAACTGCGCAAACCCCGGCCGCTGATCGGCGCTCACGCTCCCCGAAATGCTTTCCGACACAACGCGGCGCTTGTCGACCGAGAAGCCGGCCGCCTCGATCTCTCGTAACTGGTTCGCGGTGGTCTGGTCGGACGTACTGACACGGGCATAGGCAAAGGTTCGGGACATATCGGGCACTCAATCTGTACGAAATGGACGTCCGAATGTAAGGCAATGTCCAAAACATTTCAACCCTTATTTACGGACAGGGCAAAATGCCCCTGTCCGCAACGGATCGATTTTGGACAGGCGCATTTGATTGGAGGTCGATGGTCGGTCGCTGGGAGAGACAGGAAGGTGCCACTATTCGAACGACAACGACGACCCTTTGGGGACATTCAGGCGGCGATCTCTCAGGCGACCGGCCTCTCGTGATAACGGCCATCGGCAATCGACACACGGTACGACAGCGCCTCGGCACTGGCAGGTGAGCAAGTGTAAGCTCGCGTCTTGCGCGCTAACCAGGTGGCTAGTTCGCGATGCCGCTTGCTATCATTCTCTGAACTCGAGAATATCAAAAGCCCGTTCATTTGATCTGGCAACTCCTCCCGCTAACCTTGTCTCTGTTGGGGTGGTTCCGCATGTATCACGGATTGACTCACGAAGCGATTTACGCAGCCGTTCATACCGAAGCAGTATTTGTCGGGCCCTATGGCGAAGCAAAAAGTGGCTTCGGCACCTCATTCGCCCTCAACAACCACGGGACGTTAATCTTGGTCACCAACAAACACGTGGTTGACCTGACATTTGGCCCGAACGGAGCTAAATATGTTGGCTATAAGCTACTCCACCTTGTCTGCCAAACGCGATCCAGAAATGTTGACGGTTCGCCGGGAGACGTTAAGCGATTTATCGTGCCGATGGATCACAACACGCTTTTGTTCGATTCGAACCAGCGCAATGACGTCGCTGTAATTTTCGATGCGCAGACAGGAAATCTTGACAAGGCTGACGACAAGCAATGGGACTTCTGCTTTGACTATTCCGACGTAGCGTCCGAAGAAGAACTAGTCAAAGATTTGCAACCATTCGACCTCCTCGCCTTTCCGGGCTATCCCACAGGCCATGACCCGCGCGGTCTCCGAGCAATAATTCGCAGTGGGACGATCGCCAGTGATCCGAGATTCGATTACAGCTATGATTTGGAGGATCGGGGAGACATCCTACTTTACGATGGATTTAGCTTCGGAGGTTCATCAGGAAGCCCAGTGATTGCAGTCGCTAAAGTACCCCCGGCTAACGTTGCGCCAAACCCCAATCTTCGGTTCCGGCGGATGATGATCGTCGGAGTGAATGCGGGGCACATTACAGCACAGCAAGGCCAGCATGCCGGCCTCTCGTATTTCGTGCGGTCATCAGTTATCCGGCGAATAATCGATAATCACATTAACTCGGTTAGCCTCAACGCTGCGGACAAGGCCAAGTTAGCCTAGTAGGGGGCGTATCACCTCGTGTCTCACGGCCAGAAGTAAAAGAAAAGCTGACGCTCGTATGTCGTCGTTGATATCAGGAGAAACGACGCCTTCTGGGCGGAAGTCGCCGGTCGGCGCCCGGTGGCCCGGCCGGCGACTTCCGACCCACTTCCGCCCTTCGAAACGATGCCCATATAACGACCGCTTCCAAGGTGCAACGGCCGTTGTAGACTTCCTAGACTTCGGCTCCGCCAATGGCGGCGTTGCTCAGGATGCCTTTTACAAGGTCAAATCTTCTCCCACTTCAGCTTACTTCCCTCTATCCATAGCTTGCATAACGTCGTGCATGGCGCGCATTCAAGTGCCGTAGCAGTGATGGTGACAACGCCGCCAACCTTGGGTAGCGTCGGAGGTCTCCAGAAATTTCCGCTAGGTAGCGCAGACAAGCTTATCCAATCCAACCCGGGCTGCTCCGATGATATCGGTTCTCCGTACATGGCCAAACTAACGAGCTTTTCCTCTCCCGGGTTAAGACTGAACGTGTCCATACGAAGCCATCGTTCGGGGGTGACAGCATTCACGCCCGTTGCCTCGAAGTGAATCTTGCAATTCGTTAAATATGCGTTTCCAGTGTTTTTTATCCCAACTAGTACGGTCTTCGTAATATTGCCGGGGTTGTGTTTCTGAGCTTCAACATAGCGACCGTCCTGATCAATTAGGATGGAAAGCTTATGTATTGTATTTACACGAACTTGTGCCGAATCAGATTCTCCCATTTTGGCAATCTCTTCTGGGCTCGCTTCGGCGGTAGAAGATCCGCGTCGTACGTACACTGTCCGGGCCGCCACCTTCCCGAAACCTTTCGGTGAATAGAATGGGCGAGCCTGCGGCGGAATCGTAAAAAGTCCGAGAGTCTGCCCTCTGAAGTCAACTGAACGATATGCAAACTGTATAGGGCGGTTTAATTTTGCATTCACGAACTGTTGCAGTCGAGAGTCGTCGATATCATTGTCTAAGCCGACGACCTCCTTTGACCCATCACGTACGCCTATCACGATATATGCTGTCGTTGTCCTCCATGCATTGGCAAACGCCAAAATATCTTTCAGCAAGGAAGATTTGCTATCGTCGTCCGCGTTTTCGAATGGATACTGCTGAAGCTTGAAGTCCAGCGCATCGCCTTCGCTGCTGTAAAGCAATCTTTCTATAAGGAAATCGTCTTCCATAGTGGCCTTGTCCCGCTACCGATGGTTAGTGTGTTGACGACACTATAGAGTATCTGACCTGCTCCCCGTATTTAGTACGGTGCCGGTGTAGAGTCCGTTCCAAAGCAAACGCTGACGATGCGCAGCCTAGACCATTGGTATCGCAGGCGTGGAGGTCCGCTTTTGCCGAAGCGGATGCTCCTATTTCCTTACGACCGCAAATATGAACGGCTGCACCTGGTTACAGATTCAACCGACTGTAGTCCTCGGCGAATCGCGACTGGCTCAACCCGACCCACAACGGTCCCGCCGTCCCGTGCGCCCTTACGGGCCGCTTCCAAGCCACAACGACCATTCGGGCCTTCGAAGTCGCGAACGACGGTTTTCACAAAGACGGGATGCGTACCCTCGGCTCTATGCGATCATCGGCCTTGCGTGCCTGTTCATGAGCTTGATCAGAGCGGTGGCCTTCTCGCTCACGGCACCGACCTGATCAAGAGACAACAAGCGGATTGTGGACCTCTCTTCCGGTGCTTGAAGCATGTTCGAGCCAAGTGCCAGCGCTACATCTTCGACATTGTCGAAGTTCCCACGAAGGACCCGACGAACACCAGAGGCGAGGAGGTCCGCTACCTGAACGCCCGCAAACTTCTCCGAATCGACGTATTTGAAATCGTCGTTGATGATCTTGCCAATGTTGATGCTTCCGTCTCCAGTGGTATCAACGTCGAGGCCATACACTTTGGACAAGTAATCCGGGGCTTCCCCAAGCTCATATTCGAAGCGACGGAAGTATCTGTAGTCGCACTCGGCAATGAAGATCATCGGTTCGCGCAATGACTTGGTTTGCAGAAATCCCGGAAGCAGCTTTTTAAAAGCGCTCTCATAGACTGTAGGCGTTCTGTCCTTCTGGTCTACGCGCCAACGGAAACTGCCCAAGCTGACAGGTTCTCGTTGAACAAAGTACAGCGTAGCCGAGGTCAAGACGGTGTAGATCAGTTCGACCTGCAAGACGAGTTGAGTGTACAGTTGCAACGGCAAAGCGCTAAGTTCGTCCGCAACTTGTCCGACGGCTTGCCTCCCTTCTTCGTAGATCATGTGTGGAATATTTTTTCTGATCTTCTCCACCTGACCGAGCCTGTGACGTTCGATTGCGTCACGACGATGACGGCTGAGATCAACGGCAATCGTAACTGCCATCCCGCCGATGCTCCGCAGATTCGTCAGCAACTCGATGTATGCGGCTTCGCCCGCCTTTCCTAATTTGACCTCGCGACCATTTCCATACTTAAATCGAAACGCGCACATGAGGTCGTCAAGCCTCTTCCTCTTGGACTCTGGGATCACATAGGCGGCAATAGCGCACCAAGAGTCTTCCTTCTCGGTGAAAGTAAACGTCCCCGATTCATCCACAAAAATCAACATAGTCGCAACACCCGTGGCAAATGGGCTAAAGTTGGGTCGCTCTTGATTATGTCAGGCCACGCACCGCTTTTTTTCAGCCGCGCGGGCCACGCCACCGTCTAGGCGAAGCATCCAACCTCGGAAAAGAGGCTTAACGCTGCCACACGGAGGGCAACGCTCGAATGTCAGAAAAGGCCGACGAACTTACGTCAACCCCCGATAATCGAGAGACTGCTTGCTGAGCGGAACTGCAGCCTGAATGTCCGAACGAAAGTCACTTTGTGGCCGAACAGTGGCATCATATATTTCGGTCTAGATAATCCGAGATAAATCTTTTATGGGGGCAGACCTTTCGATATAATTGCGGTACTTGTTGGCACCTAATCGAACACGGCTCTAGGAATCTGTGGGCGATGCTAGGTAAAAGGCGGGAAATGCTCTGTCGTTGAGCATATTCGTCGAGCTGACGAGAGGGTGCCGGGGGTGTGCTACCAACACATCCCGCCGGCGATTTTTTGGCTTGGCTGCCTGTTCCATAATTGGAGGAACCACAAGAGCCACCGCGGCTAGGAAACGCATAGCTCTTGTTAGGACGAATGATACCGCGCGCGGCGCGCCGTGCAAAGTAACTTTGCAAGATTACTTTGTGGGTCTTCCGCAAACTTCATTGCGCCCGTACTTTGATAGTACGGCGCGGTTTATTGCCGCCTCTTTCCCCCTTCTTTCGGAACAGGCCATTTTTTGAACAGAAAATGGCTCTTAAGATTCTTCGACTTATTGGTGTGCTGGATTGCGTCGGCGTCAAGAAAACAACGCTGTATCGCTGGATTCGTGAAGGCAAGTTTCCAGCGCCGGTCCAGTTGGGTGCCAGGAGCGTCGGCTGGCGCGCCACAGACGTCCAGCATTGGGTCGAATCCCGTCAGTCCACGCGGGGGCCAGCATGAGCGCGCATGCCCCGCTGATCAGTCGCGGCGGCCCGTATGGTCGCGCGATGGGCGCGGCCGTCACGGCGCGCGACGCCGCGTTCGTGCGTTGCCGCGACGCCCGACTCCGCAAGCTCGCAGGAATCCTCGATGACATCGAGGGTTGCTTCTGGAACCGTGGCGACGACGCCGGGAAGCTCGTAGCGATCGCCGTCACGCTCGCCTCGACGCTCGCGCTCGAAGCCCCGCGCCTGACGACAAAGCAACTTGGCACCGCCTGCGAGAAGTTCGTCCAGGCGATCGCCGCTGCTGAACAGGATTCGGCGAACTATCGTCGTCGGCAGTATCGACAGCTGCGGAAAGCCTATCGTGAGCTTTACAACGACATCGATGCGCAGTGCACGGACGGGACGCGCCGCTTGCAAGTTAGTGCCCTGCTGCGGGGCGTCGCGCTCGGCCAATCACTGGCGCAGGGCAGCTCGCGACTGGATATCGAACAGCTCAAGCTGGCGACCGCCGTGCTCAAGGGGGAGGCCGCCTGATGCTCGCCCAAAGTCGCTTTGCACTAGGCAATATACGGCGTGGGCGTCGCGATTTGCGTCGTCCAGCATCGCGCGGTATCCTGTGCGCGTCGCTGAGACAACAGCGACCGGGATTTGCAGCCCGACAGTTCCAAGGCGGACGACCGCCGCAGTGCGGTTTTTTTACGTCCGTGTGCCTTCGCGCGCCTCTACGATCAATGGGTGGGCGACGGTGGGGAGGCTTCGGCCTGCCGGTTCCCTTGGACGCCGGTCTGCAAACCCTGCCGTCTGCCCGCCCACCCCAATTTGCAGTGGGGAGCGGGTTCAACCCGTCCAAGGAGGTCGCATTCAATGCGCCAGTCAACGCACGCCCATACCGGGCAGCAATCCCACCTCATTCAATCCATCGTCCGCGCAGCGCTGCGCGACGCGGCAACCGCCAGCACGTATCAAGACGCGCTCGACGCAACCGGCGCGGCACTGGCCGCAATCGCCGCGCTCGTCCGTGCGGAGGTGCGTCATGGCTGACCTGCGCTGCAAGATTGGTGATCTGGCGATCGTCACGAAGTGCGATGCTCGCTCGCGTATCGGCATGCTGGTCGAGGTGGCATCGGCTCGCCCGACGCCCGATCACGATTGGCGCGTGCGGATCTTGGGCGGCCCCGTCTCGGGGCGTAGCGTCTGCGGTCGCCGGTCTGGCGACTTCATGCACGCAGCCGTCTACGACTGGAACCTCACGCCGATTCGCGGCGAAGCGGAGCTGGATTGCACGATCGACGTCGGGCAACTCCTCGCGTCGATTCTGGAGGTGCACCATGTCTGAATTCCGCCTGCCGAACGAAGTCAAGATGATCGCCATGTGTGCGGCCCATCAGTTCGCCCAGCTCGAAGCCCTGTTCGATGCTGTCCGTTCGCATCTTGCGGAGGGCACCTACGAGCGGGCGCTCGTCGACATGGGGCAAAGCGTCGCGAGCCGCTATTCGGCCGAAATGCGCCGTACTGCGCAGCCGGAGGTGTGCCATGACTGACCAGCGCATCCGAACCGCGATTATCAATGGATTCGACAATGCGCCGCCGCTCGAAACCGGCGCTCCGATCGAGCTGCAATTCGCCGTCGACCTGGGCGCGATCTGCGCCGACGCATGGCTCGACCTGAAAGGCGACGTGCGGCTGCACGACTACGCGGCGCATCAAGCCGCCGCGTTCGCGCGCGGAATGGAAGCCGCCATGCAGGACGCAGGCGACGTCGACGCGCACCGCGTGACGATCAGCCGCCAAGCGTTCGCGGCCGGCCTGATGGGGCGCGTGCAGCAGCACCTGTTCGCGGCGCTCGGTCTGGTCACGCGCGAACCGCGCACGACGCACTAAGGGGCGGTCATGGCAAAGACGAACAAGAATGCCGTGCAACCGCTCGCGTCGCACTTCGTGGCCGAGGTGAACCGCCCCGACCGCAACCGCATCGGCACGCGGATCAGCGATGCGATGGAGCTGCTGGACAGCCTGCATTGGGCGGCAGACAAGGCCATGTCCGATGACGACTACTGGCTTGTGCTGAGCCTGTTCCGCGCGTCCCTGCCGTCGATCGGCGCGGCGCTGGAGGCGGCCAACGACGCCCTTGGCGAGTCGCGGCTCGGCCGCTACGTCTACAGCAACGACGTCACGTCGGGCGGAGCGGTTCTGTCGGTGCCTCGCGCGGCCGGCTGACGTTCCGCCGCTAGGCATCGTCGCATCATTCAATTCTTCGCGCGTCGGGTAGCTGCTTGCCCGATATGGACTACTAATCGGGAGCCGCCCGACGCGCATCCAGTGGGAACCTATGAGTAACGCACCCATGTCCGAATTCGAGCGGGCGAGAGTCGCGCTCGGCTATGTCCCGCCCGACGACCGCGACACGTGGAGTCAGGTGGGGATGGCGCTCAAGGCCGAGTTTGGCGAGGAGGGCTTCGCCCTCTGGAACGAATGGAGCCAAGGCGCGCAGAATTACAACGGCAAGGACGCGCGTGATGTGTGGAAGTCGTTCAAGGGCGGCAAGATCACCATCAACACGCTGTTTCACCTCGCCAAGCTTGGCGGCTTCGATCCGCGTGCGCATCGAGGGAAGCCAGTCGATCCAGCGGAACGCGAGCGGCAGAAAGCCGAACGCGCGGCCCGCGAAGCGGCCGAGCTGGCCGAACTGGCCGAGAAGCAGCAAGCCGCGTCGGCGATCGCTGAGTCGATCTGGTCGGCGGCCGAGCCTGCGCCGGCCGATCACCCGTATCTCGTTCGCAAGCGCATTCCGGTCGACGCGCTGCGCGTCTATCGCGGCGGCTTGTGCATCGGCACGGCCGCATGCGACGGCGCACTCGTCATTCCGGCCCGTGATGCGGACGGCAAGCTGTGGACGCTGGAGTTCGTCCTCACGGACGGCCAAAAACGCTATCTGCCGAACGGCCGCAAGGCAGGCTGCTTTTCGCTGATCGGCGGTCCGCTATCTTCCGCGCCGTCCACGTTGCTGATTGGCGAGGGTTACGCTACGGGCGCGACGCTCGCGGCCGCGACCGGCTATCCGGCCGCTGTCGCGTTCGACGCCGGCAATCTGCACACGGTTGCGACAACGCTGCGCGGGCAGTATCCGGACGCCCGCATCGTCGTGTGCGCCGACGACGACCACACGACGAAAGGCAATCCGGGCGTGACGAAGGCCCGCGCGGCGGCCGAGGCCGTCGCCGGTATCTTGGCCGTGCCCGACTTCGGTCCGAACCGCCCGGCGAACGGCACCGACTTCAACGACCTGGCTGCGCACGTCGGCCCCGATGCGGTAGCCGCCGCCGTGCGCGCTGCGCTCGCACCGGCCGGCTCGTCGGATGCGGGCAAGACCGCTCCAGCCGCCGCGAAGCCCGCCAAGCGCCCGAAAACGGCCCGCGCGCAGGACGGCAAGTCCCGGTTCGTCGTCGACGACAAG
>JGI24739J22299_10000415_pt1 | contig 14713 bp, 9 predicted proteins | sample KBSCornC5_FD_22299 | JGI IMG/M metagenome (IMG submission 22299)
CGTAATATGAAAGGATAGATGAGTTTACGCAAATGATCTTTGCGCTCCTCATCCTGGAACTTGTCTATCGGTGTGGCAAACTCGTTACGGAAAAAATCTACGCTGCCCAGCATGCCCGGGTTCAGGAAGTTCATCTGGGCATAGATGTCAAACGTATTGTTCTGCATCGGCGTACCACTCAGCGCCAGCCTGTTCTTGGTATGCAGCAGCTGTGCCGCTTTGGTCACCTTGCTTTGCGGATTCTTGATGGCCTGGGATTCGTCCAGTATCACATAGTCAAACTCCATCTTCATCAGCAGCTGCACGTCACTGCGCAGGGTACCGTAGGTAGTGATGATGATGTCTGACTGCTGCAGTTCCTCCGGGTTCTTCAACCTCGTTGGTCCATGATGTATATGATGCCGCATGGTGGGCGTGAACTTCCTGATCTCGTTCTCCCAGTTATAGATCAGCGTGGTGGGACAAACCACCAGCGCCAAACATTTATCTTCGTGCTTGTTCTTGTAGTGCTGCACAAAAGTGAGCGCCTGGATGGTCTTACCAAGACCCATGTCATCTGCCAGGATACCACCCCATTTCACTTCGTCCAGGTAATTAAGCCATTGGAAACCGCTTTCCTGGTAAGGACGCAGGGTAGCATTCACATTATCAGGCAGGGCAATGTTGCGGATCTCGTCAAACTGCAGCAGCTTTCTGCGTTTCTGTTCCAGCTCTATCACAATGGCTTCATCGTCTATAAACTCATAGAGCTCGTCTATCACGCTGAAGTTGTACTTGCTCAGCTTAAGGCCCTTGTCCTTTTCTTCTCCTATCTTGAACAGCAGGGAGTATTTGCGCAGCCACTCCTCCGGCAAGAGGCCCAGTGAGCCGTCTGCCAGCTGAACGTAGTTCTGTTTATTGGCCAGCGCATGCTTGATGTCTTTGATGCTCACACGCTGATCGCCATACAGCACTTCTATCTGCGCATCGAACCAGTCAATACCGGAACTGATCTGCAGGTTGGTGACCGGCTTGTGGGAGCTGAAGCGGAAATTGCGCAGGCCGTCAAAGCCAAACACTCTTATGTTCATCTCCTTCAGCGTATCAAAGAAGAGGAAGAACCAGTTATTTTTCAGCGCTTCTTTAGAGCGCAGGTAGAAATAGTTGTTGCCGCTGGGCTGACTGAAATTGGTATGCAGGCCCCTGAGGCGCTCTACAAACTGCTGCTCCGCTTCCTTGTTGCGATGGATAATGAGCACCTTATTACCTTCCTGTACCGTGATGCGGGTCTCGTCATTCCATTCCACCTCATGCCCGTGATAAGCAAAGCCTGGCTGGATGATGAAGGTTTCACCCATCTCTTTAAGGTACACGCGGCATTCAGGCACGATATCGTCTACCTCCGCCAGCAGGGAAGTATCAAACTGTATCTGGTANTGCTTGCTTAATGGCAGCANATAATCTTTCAGGTAAACGCCCCACTCGGCGGTGGGGATACGCAGGCTGCCGTTGTTACGGAAAAGCTCTACGTGCAGGGCATCCTGCGGATTCTCGAAGAGATGCAGCATGTTCTTNTGGAGGAACAACAAGGTGCTCTCCCACGCATTCTCCGTTACATTCACCAGCTCTCCTTCAATGTTCACGTAACAGGTGATCTCTATTGCATCCTGCATGGAACGGGTCTTGAAGATGGGTTGCAGGCGGCCACCACCCAGCTGTACCGGTGTTATATTGCGGGTTTTAAAAGGCTGACGGTTGGGCAGCAGAAACAGCATGCCATGCTCTGCCAGCAGCGGGAAGAGCTTGTCCAGCTTGGGATGCAGGTATTCCAGCATCAGCTCCTTGGTTTCAGTCGGCAGATCCTCTGCATTCTCATGGGTGATGTTCTCCCAGATGCCAGCAAAGGGGGAGTTCTTGGCCAGGTACTTGCTGACCTCGCCTGATTGCAGCTTCCGTATGGGCGAAATCAGGTCGCGGTCATTCTCTTTATACTGATAGAAGTCTATATACTTGGTAAGGTCCAGCTTGTTCACAAGAGAAACAAAAGCAGTCTGCTCTTCATTCACTTCTCCGGTTACCAGGTCCATCCGGAAGTAGGGGAACAAGGTCTCATTACCGTTAAACACTACGCCCAGGCGCTGCGTAACAGTGATACCCGGAGGCGGGGGTGGCGGTGCCGGCTGACGGCCGTTGGCAGGTGCTTCCACCCTTTTGATGCTGGGATCCAGCACCCGCAGGTAGGGCTTGCCTTCCATATAAGAGAAAGCGAACTTGCCATCCAGGTTATCAGACAGGGAATAGCCATAAATGGCCAGCAGCTTGTTCTTCTCTTTGTCCCAGTTGCGAAGGCTGTCAAAATAGAAGGGCCCGTTGGCCTGCAACAGCTGCAGGAAAAAGGCCGTTTTATGCTTGCACAGCGGATGCTCCGTTTCATCGCAGATGCAATGGGTATCGAAGTTGCGCTCTTCGTTCCGCTGCAGGATGAGGGGGTACTCACCGTCCTCCAGTTTGAGCACGCCTTCTACTTTTTCATCTTTTGCGCTGTGAACCTGTACTTTATGATGTCGCAATATCTTTTCCGACTCTGTAAAGATCTCAGGCGAAGTGAGCAGCTTGATAGCCTTGAGGTCAATCGACTTCATTTTTATCAGGGTATGCTGCTGGTCGTATTGCGTTTCAAAACTGTCGAAATGATTCTTATCCAGCATCTCCTGGAGCTGGAACAGGGCGGCGGCCTCATGGCGGCAGATGTCCCCCAGGTTATAGGGGCACTGGCACCTTACGGACATGCCGGCTATTTCGTGATATTTACTAATGGAAACTTTGTAGTAGTTGGCGTGCGTGTCGCTTTTTACCCGGAAGGTGGCGGAGCGCAGTATGGGATCAGCCTCTATGAGCTCTACCCCGCCGGTGGCAAAAATACGTTTCCCTCTACGGATCACCTCATCGGTGCCGTTATTATAAACGTATTTTAATAACTGGGGTAGCGACATAAAAAAATAATGTTCTAAATAACTAAAATATTTAGCAGCTCATAAAAAGGCAATCCACAAAAATAAGCAGAATTTTTGAAAGATGGGCCATCCCCCGCTGAGCAGCGACCGGGGCAGCTATTCAAAGATCCGCAGGTACCTTTCCAGTGAAAAAGTCACCGCCTGCTGTCCACCCGCGCTGATCACCCGGCCAAAAGCGCCGTAAACAGCATCATAAAGAAGTGCTTGCACCGCATCGCGGATATAAAGGATCTCTTTCTTAGGCAGGGGGATATAATTGGGATAACTATACATAAAAGACACCGTCTTTTGATCGGGGCACACCTGTATTACGTCGCCTACCAGCAGGGCACCTTTGCCATTACCGGCTGCAGGCCAGTGCAGAATGGCGCCACCGGGAAAATGACCGCCCAGCAATACCAGGCTGATCCCGTCCCACAGGGAATGCGTAGCGCCTTCCCACAGTTTGATGACAGGATCCCTGCGGCCCAGCCATTGGGCATCCGCGGCATGTACATATACCGGTGCATTGTTAAAAGCGTGGCTCCATTCCACAATAGTGGAATAATAGTGGGGATGAGAAAGCGCAATGGCTCTAATACCACCCAGGCGCCCGATGATATCAATGGTAGAAGCGTCCAGGTTGGTGATACAATCCCAGAGGATATTGCCACCAGGAGTCACCAGCAGGTAGGCCCGCTGACCGATAGCAAAAGAAGGAGTAGTGTAAATAGCGTAAAGGTTAGGCGCTACCAGCTCTATAATGTTCCTGTGCCGGGCAGCCACCTGCTCCAGCGTGGTCCAGGCCTGGCCGCCGGGGTTTACATACTGGCGGTCATCCTCACACACGGGACAATGAGCGGGCGGCTGTTCCGTAGCATCGTATTGGATGCCGCAGGTCGTACAAATAAAATGCATAACGGGCTAATATGCTGATCTGCTAATGTAAGGCATTTATGTTAATGCTACACATTCATCAGCACATCAAACCACCACCAGTTCGCCATTTCTCAGCAGGGGCAGCACATTGGCCCCATCCGGGGTAAGGCAGTACTGAATATCCTTTTCCAGGCCGTAACGAGAGAGGCGCTGGAAGTGGGAAGCCTGTTTCATAAAGCCGTAAAGATCGCTTTTGGCGTTATTGTACAGTGTTTCGGCAGCCAGGGCAGAGTCGCAGTTCACGGAAAAATGTTCCCGGATGCGGTTAACCACCGCGCCGGCAAACAGGGTATCTTCCATATTCACGCGGTCTTTCCAGGCAGCGCAGCCCAGTATCACGTTCTGGCCTTGTGCTACCAGGTAATCGCACACGGCAGACAGGTTCGGAAAAGAGCCGGTGACGATCTGTATAGCGTCTTTCGCCATGTGCAGCAGCTTGGTGCCATTGGTAGTGGTAAGCACCAGTGTTTTCCCTTCCACGAAATCCCGGGGATATTCAAAGGGGGAATTGCCATAGGCCAGGCCTTCGGCTATCTTTCCGTCACGTTCACCGGCGGTGATGGCTTCCAGCTGGCGGCCAATATTCACGCACTCTTCTACGGATGCTACCGGTATTANCTTNGNGGCGCCGTTGTACAGTGCCGTACAGATAGTAGAGGTGGCCCTCAGCACATCAATAATTACAACAATACTGTTCTTTACATCATACAAATGCAAGAGTGCCGGTGAAAGGCACACTTCCAATGAAGGCCGGTTGGTTGNTGTCATTTATAGTTTTAATAAGCGTTTACTATCAGTCAAGGATCACCCGCCACTTCTCCGTCTCCGCATAATCCTTAATGGTTTTGTTACGCAGCTCCAGCAGGTTGCTCATGTACCGCCTCAGGTAAAAGCGGTCCACCAGTCGCCCCAGGAAGCCGTAAGGCACTCCAAACTCCATGATGTCTATCGTAACGGTGCCGTTATCGATGACCTTGAAGTGATGCTCATGGCGCAGGTAGCTAAAATCGCCCTGTTCCATTTCATCGCAAAAGTACTCGGGGCTGCGCATCTCTGTGATACGGGAGGTGAACTCCCGCGTTTTACCCAAGTGACGGGCTCTCCAGGTAACGGTCTCATTCTCCGAAATGAGCCCGTTCAGGCGGCCTTTAATGGCCTCTTCCCGTACATGCGACATACTGCGCTTGTGCAGGGTAATGCTCCGGCTTAGATCGAACACCCGCTCTATAGGAGCATGGATGACGGTTGTTAAATGAATAGTAGGCATAGATATGGTTATAATATAGCTGTATCAGCTTGTGAAAATCGCTGTCCAATATAGCTATAAAACCCAACAACTAATAGCCGCAGCTGACCGCTACCCCAAAAACGGTACCTTCACCACCTTCGCTTTCAGCTGTTTATCACGCACAGCTATATAGATCTCGCTATCCAGTGCAGCATGGGCGGTGCTAACATAGCCCAGGCCCACGGCTTTCTGCAGGGAGGGAGATTGTGTACCGGATGTTACCCGGCCTATCACTTCGCCAGCCGCATTCCTGATCTCGTAGTCGTGACGGGGAATCCCCTTGTCTATCATTTCAAAGCCTACCAGCTTTTGTGTAAGGCCGGCAGCTTTCTGTTTTTCCAGTATCTCACGGGCGGTAAAGTCCTTNGTAAACTTGGTGATCCAGCCCAGGCCTGCTTCCAGCGGAGAGGTACGGTCGTCTATATCGTTACCGTANANNCAGAAGCCCATTTCCAGCCGCAGGGTATCGCGGGCGCCAAGGCCAATGGGTTTAAGCCCTTTAGGTCCACCGGCTTCAAAGAGGGCGTCCCAGATCTTTTCTGCAGCGCCATCCTTATCCTCGAAGTAGATCTCCACACCACCGGCACCGGTATAACCGGTAGCGCTTACCAGTACGTTAGACACGCCTGCAAAAACGCCTTTGCTAAAAGTGTAGTATTTCATGTTGACCAGGTCAATATCCGTTAAAGGCTGCAGGATGCTGGTGGCGTTAGGGCCTTGAATGGCCAGCAGGCAGGTCTTATCAGAGATATTGTGCATTTCCACTCCTTTGGTGTTGTGCTCACTGATCCAGTTCCAGTCTTTCTCAATGTTGGAGGCGTTCACCACCAGCATATAAACATTGTTCTCTTCAATACAATAGACCAACAGGTCGTCTACAATACCTCCATCGTGGTTAGGCAGGCAGCTGTACTGGGCCTTCCCGGCGCTTAGCTTGGATGCGTCGTTGGAGGTAACCCTTTGTATAAGGTCCAGCGCGTTGCTGCCTTTCAGTATGAACTCGCCCATGTGGCTAACGTCAAATACGCCGGCATTATTACGGACGGTCTGATGTTCGTCGTTGATACCACTGTACGAAACAGGCATGTTGTAACCTGCAAAAGGGACCATTTTTGCGCCCAGCGCGATGTGCTTAGCGGAAAAAGGCGTGTTCCTGATGTCTGCCATCTTGATGAATTTTGGGTATGATTGGTTTTTAAACGCGGCAAAAATAGCCCGAAATTCGAAATTTGGTGTAATAATTGCACTTTACCGCTCACTTTCATGCAGAGAGGCTAATTTTGTGAGGAACGATGATATAAAGTGTCCTTAGTCTAACACTCCCTAAATACACAACTGTGAAAAAGATCACCTGGCTTTTATTATTCCTGTCTGTGGCCGTTCAGTTACCTGCCCAGAAGAAAGCCGACCGAAAAACCTTGGAAAACCTGCAAGCGCATGTAACCTATCTTTCCAGCGATAAACTGGAAGGCCGCAGAACCGGTAGCCCCGGTGAAAAGCTGGCCGCCGAATATATTGCCGACCAGATGCAGAAAGCCGGCCTGGCCCCCAAAGGAGATAATGGTTATCTGCAAATCTTTACGGTACGGGAAGGCAAAGAAGTTGGCGAGGCTACCCGGTTAAACGTTAATAACGATCAGTTCACACCCGGTGAACAGTTTCTGCCGCTGCCCTTCAGCGCAGAGAAAGCCGCCAAAGGCGAAGTACTGCCCGACGTAAAGGAACCCGATAATATATGGCTGATAGACGTGCAGGACATGGAGCTGAACCCTCATGCCCCCGCACTTCCACAATACCAGCAAAAGGCCGCGGAAGCCGCTAAGGAAGGCGCTACCGGCGTGATCTTCTTTAACGGTAAGGAGGATATCCATTCCGTAGAGAAATGGCTGGATGAAAGCCCCAAAAAGCTATCTATTCCCGCTCTCTGGGTGAACGGCGCCATCAGCAAAAAGCTGAAAAGCGACGACGCCAATGGTTTCCAGATCAACCTGGAAGTGGCTTTCAAAGAGGTAAAACGTACCGGTACTAACGTGATCGGTTATATTGACAACGGTGCTCCCAAGACCATCATACTGGGCGCACATTACGACCACCTGGGATATGGAGAAGATCACAACTCCCTGTCTACCGGCGAAAAGGCTATTCACAACGGGGCAGACGACAATGCCAGTGGCACCGCCGCCCTGCTGGAACTGGGCCGCCAGCTGAAAAGCGGCCGTTTCAAAAACAATAACTTTATACTGGTGGCCTTCTCCGGTGAGGAACTGGGACTATTCGGCTCCAAATACTTCACGGCCCATGCCCCCATTAGCCTGGCCCAGGCAAACTTTATGATCAACATGGACATGGTAGGCCGCCTGGATGCAGCCAAAGGTTTACAGGTAGGCGGCATTGGCACTTCTCCGTTATGGACAGCCATCCTGGAGCAATCATCCTCCGCCGGACTGAAGCTCAACTACGATTCCTCCGGCGTAGGCCCTTCAGATCATACCTCCTTTTACCGGGCACAGATACCGGTGCTGTTCTTCTTTACTGGTACGCACAGCGACTATCACAAGCCGACAGACGATGCCGACAAGATCAATTACAGCGGAGAATTGAGCGTAATAAAATTAATTTACCGTATTATTGAAAAGGCCAATGCCCAGGAAAAACTGGCTTTCACGCCTACCCGCGAACCGCAGGTAAGCTCAGCCCGTTTTTCTGTTACCCTGGGCATTATGCCGGATTATACTTATAAACAGGAAGGTGTGCGGGTAGACGGTATTTCTGATGGCAAACCGGCACAGAAAGCCGGGCTGGCTGCCGGAGATGTGATCGTACAGCTGGGCAAACAGTCCGTAACTAACTTAGACGGCTATATGCAGGCGCTATCCACTTACAAGAAAGGAGACAAAACCACTGTGACCGTAAAGAGAGGAACTAAACAACAGACCTTTAATATACAATTCTGATGATGCGCTATTTATTCTTGTCCATCCTGTTTTTTGCCGCCTGTACGAATGGCAATAAGCAAACCAATTCCGACAAATATGATCTGATCAGGGAGAAATGTTACGTGCTCCGGCAGGTAAAACCTGCACCGGGCGATACGGCGGCCGCTGCCGCACAACAACAGCAGCAGGAACTGGCCACTTACCTTGAACAGCATCAGTTCACCAAACACGTAGCCGCTAAAGACAGTCTGCTGTTTCGCCGGGCCAACGGACAGGAAGTGATCATAGAGCTGCCAGTACCGCAAGATACCTGGGAAGCGCACACCATCATCGTATTTGATCCGCAGAAAAATCCGCTGTTCGTGAACCTGCACAAGGGAACCGCCCAGATAGATCAATATATTCAATCAAAATAGGCAAGGGTAAAATACCGGGGGATGACGAAAGAAAACCTGATTCTGTTAGCGGATGCCTACAAGTATTCGCATCATAAGCTGTACCTGCCAGGTACACAATATATCTATTCCTACCTGGAAAGCCGGGGTGGTAAATTTGAAGAAACCGTCTTCTACGGACTGCAGTATTTCCTGAAAGAATACCTGGAAGGGCCCGTGTTCACCCGCGAAAAGATCAACGAAGCAGAGCACATGCTGCTGGAAGTATTCGGGCGGGAAGATGTGTTTGACCGCAAACGCTTTGAATACATTGTGCGCACACACGGCGGTTGCCTGCCCATCCGCATCAATGCCGTACCCGAAGGGACCGTTACGCCAGTACGGAACGTACTGATGACGATAGAGAACACGGATCCCAACTGCTACTGGCTCACCAATTTCCTGGAGACACTGCTGATGCAGGTATGGTACCCCTGTACCGTAGCTACTCAGTCTTACGAAATACGGAAGATCGTCACCCGCTATTACGATGCCACTGCCAGCGCCGCTTCATTTGCAGGCATCGGCTTTGTGCTGAATGATTTCGGCTTCCGTGGGGCCAGCTCTGTAGAAAGCGCGGGCCTGGGCGGCAGCGCCCATTTGGTCAGCTTCTCCGGCAGCGATACCTTACATGCCTCTACCTTTGCCAAACGCTATTACGGGGCACAGCTGGCGCCGGGTCAATCTATACCGGCTACAGAACATTCCATCGTTACCCTGCTGGGAGAAAAAGGCGAACCGGAAATTTTCCGTCATGTGCTGAATACTTTTCCGACAGGGGTTGTGGCCTGCGTGTCTGACTCTTACAATATCTTCCGCGCCTGCGAACAATACTGGGGCAATGAGCTGAAAGAACAGATCCTCAGTCGTGATGGCACCCTGGTGATACGCCCTGATAGTGGCGATCCCGTACGTACCCTCCTGAAAGTCTTTGATATCCTGATGACAAAATTCGGTTTCACCCTTAATGAAAAAGGCTACAAAGTGCTGCCTCCGCAGGTACGTGTGATACAGGGAGACGGTGTAAGCTATTCCTCCATCCAGGATATCTACGAAGCGCTGAAGAGCGCAGGTATCAGTGCAGAGAACCTGGCGCTGGGTATGGGCGGCGCACTGCTGCAACGCGTAAATCGCGATACACAGGAGTTTGCCCTGAAATGCTCTCATGCAGTGGTGAACGGTGAAAGCATTAACGTTCAAAAAATGCCGGTAGAGCTGGATGCCAAAGGCCAGTTACGTACCTCCTTCAAAGAATCGAAAGCAGGCAGGCTGAAGCTGGTGAAAGAAAATGGTGGATACAAAACAGTGAAGGAAGATGAATTACCTGGAGCTGCAGACCAGCTGGAAGTGGTATTTGAGAATGGAGAAGTAATGAAAGAATTCGGGTTTGAAGAAATAAGACAACGCGCCTTAGAAGGACAAGCCCCTTAAAGATATGTTTTGATAAAGAAAGCGGCGGTGATGGCGAAATTGAAAAAGATCACCGCCCTTCTCAGATGCTGCGGATTCAATTGCCTGGTATAATGCGCTCCGAAATACCCACCCAGTATAGTGGCCGTCATCATTACCATTGTATCCGCCCAATAAACTTTCCCCGCAATAATGAACAACACCACAGCCATTACATTGGCAACTCCCACCAGCAGGGTTTTATTAGCATTGATCACCATCATATCTCTCAACCCAAACAGCGACCATACTGCCATCATCATAATACCTACTGCTCCGCCAAAATAACCGCCATAGATACCTAGTAACAATTGACCGGCAAAGATGACACCCGGTCCTATATGCACTTTTTGTCGAAGCTTATCGCCCAGCTGTCTGCCAAAAGCAAAAGCAAGCGAACCAATTAACAACAACCAGGGAACGATCTGGTTAAAACTGGCAGAAGGTGTATACAGCAACAACAGGCCGCCTGCAATACCACCCACTGCAGTTAACAAGACCATGATCCGCATTGAAATATCAGGAAAGGGCCGGATGTATTCTCTAAACTTCCAGGCACTGGCCAGGCTACCCGGAAATAATGCCACCGTACTGGATGCATTGGCCGCCACTGGTGGAACACCTGCAAATATCAGTGCCGGGAATGTAATGAAGGAACCGCCGCCAGCGGCTGCATTCATAGCGCCCGCTACCAGGCCAACAAAAAACAGCAGGATCAGTGATGACATTGGTTTGGTTATACTTCAAATGTAATACCCGGACCTCAAAATAAAACTGATTATTGTCAGGCCGGCTTCAATGTAGCCGTAGTTACGGGGTGGCGCTTTTCGTTAATAAAAAAAGCCGGAGTAAGAATACTCCGGCCACTACCTAAACCTACAACTGTTACACTGTTAGCAGTAACAATGCCTGTATTGTTACTATTTTTAATTTTCTTTTGATCAGTTCGCGGATAATATACTTTCCAGCTCTTCTTCTGTTTCTTCTTCCACTGTATAAGGCGCCACCATGCGTTGACGGATCAGGCGCTTGGCAGCAGGATTACCCCAGCCAAAGCGGCGCATAATGCTGTCTACAATTTTATATACCACCGGCACCACGATCAGGGTAAGGAACATAGAGCTGATCAAACCACCGATGATCACCCATGCCAGACCATTCTTGATGGAAGCCACACCACCGGTTGCCAGCGCAATGGGCAGCATACCGATCACCATGGCGATGGTGGTCATGAGGATGGGACGCAAACGCGCGTTGTTGGCGTGGATCAGTGCTTCATAAGTGCTCTGTCCCTGTTCCTTCATCTGGTTGGTAAAGTCTACCAGCATGATCGCGTTCTTCGCCACCAAACCTATCAGCATGATCATACCCAGCAGGGTGAAGATGTTCAGCGTGTTATTGGTGAGGGCCAGCGCCAGCAGGGCGCCTATGATAGCCAGCGGTATGGAGAACAGCACCACGAATGGATAGATGTAGCTGTCATACAAGGCCACCATGATAAGATAGACCATTACGATAGAGATCATCAGCGCGATACCAATGGTGCTGAATGAATCGCCCTGGTTCTCTGCATCACCACCAAACACGTAGGATACACCGGCAGGCTTGGGTAAACTTGTCAGCGCCTGTGCAAACTCTGTTTGTACAGTACCCGCCGGACGGCCAATCACCTGTGACTGCACAGATACGGAAGTACTCTTATCCCTTCTTTCCAGGCGGCTGGGACCACTGCTCTCGATGATGTTGGCAAACTGGGACAATTTGATCAGCTGGCCCTGGCTATTGGCAAACTGTATGTTGGCCACATCCTGGATGTTCTTACGGTTGAAATCATCAAAGCGGATGTTGATATCATACTCATAACCACCCTGACGGAACTTCGCTTTGGCATCATCCGCCGTACCATTAAAGGCTGTCTGCATGGTAGAACCCACCTGGTCAAGGGTGAGGCCCAGGGCAGACATCTTATCACGGTCCACCTGCACATTGATCTCCGGGTTACCTTCTTCTACGGATAGTTTTATATCAGTAGTGCCGTCTATTTTCCGCAACACATCCATCGCCTTTTTGGAATAAGCCATTACGCTATCCAGCTCTGTACCCATTACCACCAGCTCTACCGGTGCACGGTCTGCCGTACCCATGATATTCACCGGGATGGTCTTTACCTTTACGCCAGGCAATAGCTTCCTCAGTTCCGTTTTTGTTTTAGCTGCGTAGATATCTACCCCTTCACGTTTGCTCTGGTCAATCAGCATTACTGTCACCTCGGATTTATACGCGGTAGATTGCGATGCACCGAAACCATCTTCACTGGTCTGACCTACCGTGGTGATCAAACGTTCTACTGCCGGTTGTTTGGAAAGGTACTGCTCCACTTTGCGGGTAGCCTGGTTAGACTGTTCTACAGAAGCATCCTTGGGTAATTCCAGCTGCACAATGAACTGGCCCCTGTCTCCTTTAGCGATAAACTCACCACCAATGTAGCCTTTAACCAGCAGCATGAAAGAAGCGATCAGCAGACCTACTGCCACCAGCAGGGTAATAGCTTTATGTGCCAGCGCCCATTTCAGCAGGCCGGTCATCCAGTCTGTGAACTTCTGCAGCTGCCGCTCAAACCAGAGGATGAAACGCTCGAAAATATTCCTGCCGGTCATGTGCTCCAGCTTACCAAAGCGGGAAGACAACAGCGGCACTATCATGAAGGATGAAAGCAAACTAAGCATGGTAGAGATCATCACCACCACACAAAACTCGCGCAGGATCTTTGATACCAGGCCATCAGTAAGGGATATGGGCAGGAACACCACCACAATTACCAGGGTAATGGAAGTAACGGTNAAGCCNATCTCTTTTACACCATCAAAGGCGGCACGCACTCTGTTCTTACCCATTTCCATGTGGCGGTAGATGTTTTCCAGCACCACGATAGCATCGTCCACCAGGATACCTACCACCAGGGAAAGGCCCATCAGCGACATCAGGTTAAGCGTATACCCGAAGAGCTTCATGCCAATAAAGGTGGCGATCAGCGACGCGGGAATAGAGATCATTACGAAGATGGCGTTACGGATACTGTGCAGGAACAGCAGCATTACCAACGCCACCAGCACAACGGCGATAATAAGGTCATGCACCACCGAATCTGCAGATTCCAATGTAAAGTCGGAAGAGTCATTGGCGACCACAATCTTCAAACCGTTCTGCGCATAATCTTTCTCAATACCGGCAATGGATTTCTTTACTTCCTCACTCACGGATACGGCGTTGGCGTCCGTTTGTTTCTGCAGCTGCAGAGCGATAGCGTTCACACCGTCTACACGCGCTATACGGTCCACATCTTTCTGTCCGTCCTGTACATCGGCTACATCCTGCAGGCGGATCTGTGTACCAGTGGAGGTAGTGCTCAGCACCAGGTTACGCAGCTGGTCTACATTCTTATACTTACCAGACAGGCGGATCAATATCTGCTGATCGGTGGTTTTTGCCTTACCGGTGGGGAAGTCCAAATTCGCATTGGTGATGATCTGCCGCACCTGCAAAATAGAGAGGTTGTAAGCCTGCAGTTTAGCAGGGTCCACATTCACCTGGATCTCGCGTTCACGGCCACCAATCAGCGATACCTGCGCCATACCAGGAAGGCGTGAAAGCAGGGGCTGTATCTTTTTATCTACCAGGTCGTAAAACTGTTTGTCGTCCATTTTGGCGGTGGCAGACAGTGTCATGATCGGCAGATCATCTAAAGAGAATTTATTCAGGGAAGGCTGTTTGGCGTCTTCCGGCAGATCGGCCAGTATGGCGTTGATCTTGCGTTGCGCGTCTTGCATGCCGATGTCTACATTAGCATCACTGTTCAGTTCCACAGTTACAACAGACAGGCCTTCGGAAGATTTGGAAGTGATCTTTTTCACCTTTTCCATAGAGGCGATAGCGTCCTCTATTTTCTTGGTAACGGTAGCCTCTACCTCACCAGGGGCGGCGCCGGGGTATACCGTACTGATAGTTACCACCGGGTTGCTGAACTTGGGCAGCAGCTCGTAGTTGAGCGATTTGTAGCTCATTACCCCCAGCAGGGTAAGGATGGTAAATACCACTACCACGATGGTAGGCCTTTTAATGGATATCTCTGTGATCTTCATTTTTCATCAGTTTGTGCTGCAGCAATTACTTGGCAGCGGTTTGCACGGTCACTTTCGATCCATCCACCAGGTTGATCTGTCCGCTGGTGATAACGGTTTCCCCTTCGTTCAGTCCTTCCCGTATTTCCACCTGGTCGCCATAGATACGGCCTGCTACCACTTTACGCAGTTTGGCGCTGCCTCCTTCCATTACAAAGACCTGGTTGCTGTTTACGCCACCGGCAAAGGCAGTGCGGGCAATCAGCATCACGGGCGCTGTTTTAGGCATCTCAAAATGGGCGGTGCCATACATGCCTGCTTTCAGCTGTTTTCCGGCGATGTTGGTTACTTCCATTTCCACGGGGTAGTTCAATGTGTTATCGCCTTTGGCAGCAATGAAAGTGATGCGGCCTTCGTAAGTAGCTTCCGGGAATACATTGGCGGTCACGTTCACTTTATCTCCTTCCTTCAATGTTACTATCTGCGCCTCGGGCACACTTACGGCCAGCTTCAGGCGGGATACATCTACGATGTCGAACATCTTATCACCGGCTTTGAGGTAAGCGCCCTGCTCTAC
>JGI24739J22299_10000416_pt1 | contig 14713 bp, 36 predicted proteins | sample KBSCornC5_FD_22299 | JGI IMG/M metagenome (IMG submission 22299)
GACAAGGAGACGGTCGGAACCTATTTGGCGAATAATGATCGAGCCGGGCTGCTCGCGGATTTTGCGCAAAACCAGAAGCACTATTCGTACAAGATGGCTGAAACGGTTACCCTGGCAAAGCGCAACTACATTGACGAAGTGAAATTTTATGAGTTCGGTGTTCAGCCCGGATCGCGTGGGGCCGATCANCTCGCNTTCGGATCAGCCGCCTGCCAGACGGAAGAGGCTGGAGCGATCGTGCGGCAGATATTCGCCGATGCCGATGCGGCGGGGATTGGTGACCGTTATGCCTATGTCGCCGCTGGGCAGGCTCCGTTCGGCTTCTGGCCGGACTATGACGGTAGTGCGCCTTATCCAATGGGTCAGCAGCTAGCCGCATATAATGTGAAAGCATGGCCCATGGCTCGCCAGGAGCTACGCGCGCAACTGGATGCGCTGGCGGTCAGGGTGCAGGCGTTGGCCGCATAGCGATCGGATTAAACACCCACCACATTTCCACCTCTTCATCCGCCATAAGGTGTGGCCAGCCTCGACCGCAGCGGTAAACCATGTACCCCTTGCAGCCCGGGGTAAGCCTACATGGCGAGCGGCGGTTCCAAAGTGAATAATCCCGCCCCACCTTCTCGATCAGCTTGGCCAGGTCAATGTCGTGATGCCCGTGACAGGTTGAGCATTCGGCCATAGCGGTGTGACCGCCGTCGATCATCTGCCCTAGGGTTCTGCGAACGCGCAACGACATGCGTGGGGCATGAACGAAATAGGAACGATTCGCTAGACAGGTGGGGAGAGATATGCTACGCCACTGAGGCTGTGGCGGCGTGGAGGGACACGCTTGATCGAACGACTTGGTAGAGAGACTGACGCGGGCGCCGAATCCAAGCTGAAGTGCCAACGCAGGGTCAGAGCCGGTATCAAGCCCGGCCCACAGCGAGTTTACCGCGGTTCGTGCCGCTCACTGTCATGATAAGCCACCTGATCAGGGTCTTGCAGGTCGAAGGATTGGCCGCAGGCACCGCATTGCGCATATCGCTGCGATTCATTGACCGACAGGATCATATCCAGATCCTCTGTCGATAAGCCGCTCTCTTCATCTATCTCCCCATCATCAAAGGACTGACGGAAGAGACGGAGGCGGGTGTAGGCGGATGAGAGGGTCATAGCTTCGTCCAATTCTCAAAATCTATGCCGAGCGTCTTGCTTAGCGTCGCAGGCTCATACTGTGGCGGGTATCCAAGAATTGCGCTCTGCAAAACCCTAGCGCGGTCCTCCGGCGATAGATTCCTCGCTAACAGGATTTCCCGCTTGCCCGTCCCCTCACAGACTTCGCAATCCTTGGCCCGCCAGAACAGCTTCGGCCTTTTGCCGGTGCCGTGGCATACGCAGCAGCGCACCCGTTCAGTGTAGAATGCTGGCTCGCTCATGGCTTAGTCTCCTCAAGGGTGGAGAGCATGGCTTGCCATATCGCTCTATTGCGGCCGTCAGGATAGTCGCCTTCCAACTCATCGGCCATGTCGGCTGCGTCTAGCATCTCCTCGCTAGGCGTTTTCAGCCCCGCTAGGATTGCGTCTAGGGCAGCTTCTCCCACTGGTGTAACGTCGACACAATCCTCACCTAGCGAGGTAGCGCGGTTTTGCAGACGCGCAAAGGTTACAGCAATTGCGCGGGCAGCCTCGTTGATCAGCTCCTCTCGCTTACCCATTAGCATTGTCTCTTATATAGAGGGAGTAAGGCGCCGATGACGATGCGCGGCGGTGAATGACCTGCCTTGGTGTACAGGTCGTTAAGCCAAGCTTGTGCGAGCGCATTCAATACCTCTGGAGCAAGTTCAGCGATAGGCGTGCTTGGCGCCTCTTGGAATCCCTCTGATCTAGGCCGTGGCGGAACGTCCTGCGTGGCGAAGTTCGGAGTTGTCCATCTCCTGAAGCGCACAGGCGCGCTGACCGTAATCGCGTCGTCCATCACTCATCTCCACAGCTAAGGCTTCTCATACCGCAGGGGGTCATGGGCAGCCTTCCCAATACGACATATCCTCGTCGGCTAGGTCCGACCCGTCGCGCCAAGAATAGTCCGGATGGCCGAACTTGACCTTTTCATCTCGGATGAAGTCGGTAACGATCCGCTCCGCCTGCTTCGCGCACCATTCACGGCTTTCGCGTGCGCGCCAGATGCGATAGCCGAATAGATAGACGGGACGGCGCGCTTTTTCGTAGATCCGGTCCGCAACAGTGGCAGTGAACTCCTGCCGCTGCTTCATATCATACCCCGGCTCGAAGCCCTGGACTGCCCACTTGATGCGCGTGCGTAGCCATGCCTTGAACTGCGGGCTGGCAAAGTGTGCATCCAGCGTGGATTTCACCTTGCTCGCGATAGCCATGTCAAACAGGCTGCCAGAGCCACTCATACCACTCCTCCCGCAATTCCGGTGGCAGTGGGGGAGGGGGAAAGGACGGCGCCGTCCCAGATATGCTCGCAAACTCTGACTGAAATCCCATTGAGGAGGCGCTGCGCTACGCGTTCAGCGTCGATCTTTCGGGCGAACCGAATTGCCTGCGCATGGTTGCTGGTCCAAACTGATGAGCGGCCTGGATCGTGCTCGGCATAATACACCCCGGCCGCCCAATATTTAGGGTCGCTTGTGGGGCTGTCACCGCGCTCGATTAGCCAACCGATTTCCCCATGGGCCCTCATGCGCGTTTGCGCTCCCAATACGCATCATTGGCGCCAGATTTGTAGCCCTCCGAATAGTCGAAATCGGAAAAGGGCTTCATCGGAATGCCGTTGTCGGTGCGCTCCACCGGATCGTTCTTGTTCTCGCGGCCAAAGTAGCCGTCGTAATAACCGCGACGGTATGAATGTGAGACGCGCTCCAAGGTGTTCGGGCTTAGCATGCGACTTGCCTTCTTAAAGTGTGCCGTTTATATAAACGGGGCCATTTATAGACGCAAGAGAAAAAGGTGCCGTTTTCTTGATCGACGCAGAATCCGCCGCTAGGTCAAAGCCGATGGGAAGGCCGCCACTTAATCTGACACGCGTCCCTGTGCGCCTTTCACCGGAAGCGCTTGCGCAGATAGACGCCATGGTCGGCACATACGGGCGCGCCAAGTTCATCCGCGAAGCTGTCGAGCGCGAGCTGGAGCGACGGGGTAGGGGGAGTTCGCAGTGCGACCCGTAACCCCATGAAATTGCATGAAGCGAACGAAGGGTGAATCGTGCGAAAAGTGGCTGTTTTCAGCCGATGCGAGAGGATTTGCAGTCCTCTGCGTAACCACTCCGCCATCGGGCCAAGAGTTTGATTTATTGGTATTTTCTGCGTCGGCGGAAACCGAGTTCGCAGTCAAATCCCGTGAGTTCGCAGCGTTCACGCTTTGCTCTCCTGCTCGCGCTTAGCGGCGGCGACCTTGGAGCGCAACCGCTGTGAGGCGTATTTCAGCGCCATCTTGAAGGTGTGGTGCCCCAGCACGCTTTCGATTTGCGACACGGTGCAGCCGGCTTCGTCCATGTCGGCACCGGCCATATATCGTAGGCCGTGAATGGATCGATCCGCGGGAAACTCGGGAACCTTTGCGACCTCGCGCCCGATGGCGGAGGAAAGGCTGTTCGCGTTGTATGGCACGCCCTTGGCGTTGGTCAGGATCATCATGCCGCGCCGCTTGTCGCGATCAAGGCGGCGCTTCAGGTCATCGAGAAACGTCCGCAGCGCGCTATGGCAGGCGATATCAACAAGCGCGCCGGTTTTGCTTTGCCTCACGCGAATCGTATCGCCCTGGAAGTGCAGCCACGTCATCCGCACGATATCCTCGGCTCTCTGGCCGGTGTAGCGGGCTAGCATCGTCGCAACCCGCATCGGCTCGATAGCATGCGCCTGAAAATGGTCGAACTCATGGACGGACCAGACGGTGTATTCCTTCGCCTTCGGATTGCGGAGCTTCTTGAGCCCAACGACGGGGTTGAAGCCCTCGGGGACAAGCGTTTCCTGATCGGCCCAAGCGTACAGCGCCGAAAGCATCTGCTGGATCTTATGGGCCTTGCGGGGTGTGTCCGAATAATCGTCGCGGACAGCCTTCACCATGGCGCGGGTCGTCAGCCGAAACGGCTCGTCTCCCATCTCCTCAACAAGGAGTTTGCAGGTGCGGTCATAGTCGAGTTGCGTGCTGGGCCGCAGGTTTCGATATTCCGCGCTCGCAAGGTACCGGCCGATCAACCACGCGAAGGTTTGGTCATCGGCCTTCTTGGGGGCTTTTTCCGCCAGCGCCAGCAGCTCCGCATATCGCTCATAGAACGCCACGTCGCCGGGCTTGCCGGGCAGGGGGCAATCACCCGTCACCTTATGTCTGAAACGCCAATATTTCCTCTTGGCGATATAGGTGTAGCGAAGATCAGTGAGCCCCACGGCGCTTCTCCAGGAACCGGCGTTCAACCTCCGCAGCTTCGTCCTCCGCGCGCTTCCCGTCCAGTGGTTGTCCGCTCAGCCTGTCCGCCCAACGATCAAGGTCGCGAATATCGTACAGCACGCGCCGTCCCAACCGCTTCGGCTTCGGACCCGCCATGCGCAGCGTTGACGTGCCGATCGACAGGTAAAGCGCGGCCGTCTCCTCGCTCATCAGGCGAGGCCAATCAGGAAGGGCAGGGCGAGACGCCATTATACGCCCGATTGAAGCCTTTGGTCGAGACCGAAGGGCTCGATCGCGAAGCGACGAAAGCGGGTTGCCCGAAGGGTCGTCCGAACACGGTAGCCCATCACTGCCCTCCGTCGTGAGGTGTGGGGTTGGGAGCTTGACTGGCTCTGATGGCAGCAACATCAATCCGCGCCTCAAAGGCTGGCGCGGGGGGATCAAGCGGCCCCATGTAGATCATCCCCAGCCCGAACAGCCAAATGCTAGTGCCGGAGCAGACTGAGCATGTCAGAACGTCAAGGGTCGGCTCAGCTTCCCAATCCCGGAAGCTCCATTCACCGTCTCCGGATTGCGCGCACTGCCGGCACCATGGGCACCATTGAATGCCACCGTACCGCTTCATCAGCGCACGCTCTTTGAAGCGTCTAACCTGCTGCTCGACCCGTTCTGCTAATTCAAGCGCCCCCATCAATCTTCCCCTTTGGAAAGCACTGAGGAAGCGCGGCGGAAGTCGCCATAAGTGACAGACCTCTCCACGCCATTGTCGATCCACTTGCCTGCCCCAAACGAAGCCAGTTCATCGTCTCGGAAGATTACCTCTGGAAACGTTCCGACGAGCATCTTCCCGAGTTCGCTGAACGGCCGCAGCGCCTCTTCCAGTTCGGCTATGCGGGTGGATTGGTCATGAGCTTTGGGCGTCCCGGCTTCGCCGTCGGGCTGGCGGTCCTGCGGACCTGAGCCGCTTTGCGTCTCAGCCGTTCCGGCGCTCATCCCTGACGCAGACGCTAAGACAAGTGCGGCCATCTCCTCAGCCAGAGCCCGGCAGCCCGGCTTGCATTCGCCATGCACAGCGAAATCGACCAAGGGCGCACAACGCTCGCAATCGTCTCGGCGATATTCACACACACGCCAAATGAGCGAATCCATGCTCTCAGCTTGTTCGTAGAACTGCCGCGGAGGGCGATTGTCGCGCGAGGGATCGAAGCCCGTCAGGGCCGAGACCGCAGGGCTCGGTTCACGAGAGCCCGGTCCGTCAGGACGCGCCATATTTCTTTGTTTTTCCTCACCCATCACTATCCTCCCCAACCTGTGTGGAGCGTATGGCTTGCTCAAAGCGGGCGAAGGCAGCCACGAAGCAATGCCCGTCATCCGCACCGGAGCGAACGATCTCCGCAAGGGGGCGAGACACAATCGGGTCAGCCGCAGCCTCCCTCACCATCTGGCTTACAGGTGCGGGGTTGGGTTCGGTGGTCACAGCGCCGGCCTCCAAGGCTGCAGTTCTAATTCGTAGGCGAGCATGAGCGGGTGACACGGGTGGCCATCCTTCGCTGGTTTGCCGATGCTTTGAGGGTCATGGCCCAGGATCCGCGCCATGTGATCAACCTCGCGCCATTGGGCGCGGAGGCGCTTCGGAAGCTTAGAAGCTGGCCCCCAGGCGAAGATGACCCGATCCGCATCAAGCATGATCGACCGCAGCCAATCCGAATTTTCGGGGCCGCGCGGATCGTCGGCAACGGCAAGCGCCTTTACGTCGGTCGAGCGGAAGGCAAACAGGTTGCCGATAACGATCCGACCCCACTGCTTACGATCGCCAAAGCCGCGAAGCTTGCGGATCGTAGCATCATCCTTCGATGCGTCCGCGGTGGACGGGTTGATCATTATGATCGCGGTTTTCCCCGCGCCTTTGCACTGGCGCTCCAACCGATATCGGTACAGCCCGCAATCGGAAATGACCGCAGATGCCGCCATCTCGCGCACGTCCGCATCGGTGGGCCTTGCTGTGGGGGTCATGACTTGACCCTCGCCTTGGATATGGCGGCGATCACGCAATCCAGCACAAGGTAGCTGTCGATCTGAACAGCCTCTGCAGCCTGCACCTTCCGCGCCATGCCAGCTAAATATTCATGCGATCCGCCACCCGGCGCATATCGGCCTGCGGCTTCATCCAAGACACGGACAATCAATACGCGCGCTTCATCGACGATGTTGGTTTCCCCGCTCATTTCGCACCCCCAGCGCGTGCGCGGATGGCATGGGCGATTTTCTTGCCGTGCGAATATGCCAGCCCGTCCCAATCCATGCCGGGCGCAGTTTTTTCCGCCGCCTTCGCACACGCTTCCCGCTCCTCCTCTACCGCCGCTTTAACGGCATCCATGGGGGAGCATGCTAGGGCTGCGGCTGCGCGGTGAAAGTATTCCGCGCATGTGGTGACGGTAACGTGCCCGGTTAGCTCCTTCACGACGCCTTCGGTGCTGATCAGCGCGAACGGCTGCAACGCCTCTCGCATGTCGTGCGCGGACGGATGGGATGAGATGGCTGCGAAATGCTTATCGGCATGGCAGATAGGATTGCGCGGATCGTCTAGGCCGCAAATCTTGCACCGCAGCGTGTGAAGTTCACCGTTGCCAGCCTTGATGTCGCGCGGGCAATCTGGCTCACCGGCGCCCCAATAGCGATGCTTTGGCGCTCGCTCGTCTGCCTCAGGAGACATGGCCCTCTTGGCGGCGCAGCGTGCGTCGATCGCAGCGGCAAAATCGCGATGCCACTGATCGGGTTCGTGGTCGCCACTCATCATCCAATGCTGGACGAACGCAAGCGTCTCGGGCGCGGCCTCTCTCACGTCCCCTGTGGTTGGGAGTGCGCCGCAGACATCCGCGACCATCATTGAGAAATTCGCCACGTCAGCGGCTTCCTTGCCGATTGCCTCCGCGCCTCTGCATTGCCGCATGGTGTCCTGTAGCTCAGCATGTTCTTGAGCTATCCGGCGCGACAAGGCGGCCGGGTCGTCATTCTTCCAGCCCGGCTTGTGATCGTTCGCGCGAAGCTGACGCTCCATCAATTGAGCAAACGCAAGGACTTCCGGGCGCAGCGCCTCTCGCTCCGGCATCGCGGGTCTTGCCTCCAACGCTGTGCGGTATTCCCTTAGTTGGGTGAGGGTGGCGTTGAACTCATCTGCGGGCACATAAACGACTCCCCATTCAGCCTTCGCCAGCAGAGCTTCAAGGCGTTTCTCTAGGTCTACTGTTACTGTATTTGCTACAGTATTTGGCGCATGCCCTTCGGGCACCGCCGCTTTCGTGGCTTCGCCATCAAGCCCCTTCGGGTCTTGACCAAAGGCTTCAATCGACTTGCGGTTCACGCTGCGATCCTTTCGGGTTTGGCGCGGTAGCGGCTCTGGTAGGCCGCCAATTCTGGATCCGGGTCGGTAAGCCGCAAGCCGTTCTGGGCGCACTCTTGCTGAACCGCATCGAGGTAGCGGACCATCTGGCGCACCTTCATCTCGCTAGTGACCGGGATGAAGGCCATCGCCTCCACCTTCATTCCGTAAGGCAGTGGCTTAATCGCGCGATCGTACAACTCTCGAAACTCAGCGCTGTCCTCGCGGAGGATCGGCACGCCGTGGCGCAGCTTCCATTCGTGGCGGACTTCTTCAGCCGTGCGGTCGCCATATTGGCTCGCCGCTTCCGTCGCCCACAGCCATTGCAGCGCGTTCTGATCCTTGGTCCGGTCGCGACCTTGAACCCACTCCACCGTGATCGGCAGCTTGAGATTGCCCAGGAATCGGACCAGCTCGGCCAGATCGCGCTCGTTGTCGATGATCCTATGCGCCATTGTCAGCCTCCCACTTCGGGCGACCGGGCCACCTGCGCCAGTACTCGGCAGCGACAGCCACGGCATCGAACCCGTACTTGAGTTGAAAGGTCTTCCAGCCGCCGCGATTGCGGAATGAGCCTACGGTGCCGTGCTGTTCGTTATGATGGCGCGGGCACAACGGGAGCCCGTTCCAGTCCCCGACCTTAAGCGCCATTCCCTTCCCGCCAGCGCAATCGACGTGCGCAAACTCAACAGGCTTGCGGCCCTCGATCAGCCCGCATCCGCCCTTGTTCTCAAGGAAGCACGGGCGCCCACGGAGCCATTGCTTGAACGGCTCACAGGAACGCTCTTTCTGCGCCCTGTGGCTGTTCTTGCGGCGGGAAGAGACGTTTACAGCCATGGTCAGATGATCCGACGCGGGCCGCGCTCATGGAGCGAGATAAATGGTACATCGTCGTCCAGATCGGGGTCGAACGGCTGGGCCGGAGCGCCGCGAGATCCATCTGGCGTGCGGGCCTCACCGGCCTGGCGACGTTCCCACTCGATCTCGTTGACGCGCAACTCATACTGCGGCTTGCCTTCGTAGCTTCCGATAGTCAGCTCGCCGGTAACAAAGACCTTCACGCCTTTGAGCAGGTACTGCGCGATCTTGTCGCCACGCTCGCCCCAGATGGTGCAGCGGAACCAGTTGGTCGAAGCGCTGTCGCCAAAGCCCTGCTTAGAGCCGACGTTGAACGACGTTACCTTGTCACCCTTCTGCGTCTGGCGGGTGACGGCATCGCTGCCAAGATTGCCTGAAATGATTAGGGTCTGCACTTATGCGGCCTTTCGGGGTTGGGCGTCCTGCGCCTGAGTGTTCTTGTCGATGGTGAGGTTCAGCTTGCGCTTGAGGCCGTCAAACCGCGCTGCCGCGATCTGCGCCAAGTCTTTCACGTTTTCGGACTTGAGCACTTCGCCAACCGGGATGCGCGCCGCCTCGATCAAGCCCATGAGGATTGCCCGCTGCTCGGCTGAGACAACCTCCGGCGCAGTTTCCGCAACGTTCGCCTGGGACTTGTCATAGAGTGCCAGCCCGAACGGATTGCCGAAGGTCATAAGGGCGCGCTTCATCGCGTCCGTCTCGGCTTCCTTCAGCGCGCTTTCGTGTGCCTGTCCGCGGTCCTTATCGATGCCCTGCCCGAAACCGCACCCGTCGCGAATGATATCGCCCACGGTGATACGAACCCGCGCCATGTAATCGACGCGGAATTTCCCATCGACCTCGCGCGGTTCGCCAAGCTGGCGAAGATCGACAGTCTCACGCAGCCAGCCGTCGAACCCGAATATCCGGTTCGCCTCTGCGATGGCGTGCCATCCCTCAATATACGAGACGGACCGGCCAGCCTGCGATCGGCTGGCGACATGCGCCTTGTCCAACGGCGCAGCGAGCGCGGCCTTTTGTGCGTCGTCAAACGCCATCACTTCCTCCGAATTGTGAGAGAGGGCCGCTCGGGCTCGACACGCAGCCAGTTTGGAAGGTTGTCGTTGACCGAGAATGCGGCCTTGATCGCATCCATGGCAGGCTTGCGCGTGATCACGGTGTAATCATCAGGCACGGCCTGCGGATCGTTCACCGTCAGCTTGGCGGGCAAGATGCGCAGCGACAGGCTCGCCTCTGGCAGGGTGAGCTTGTCCAGCCCCGCGCATTCCAGCAGAGCCATGATTGCTTCGCGCCGGCCGTCGATACGGTGTTTCGCGCGCTGCTTGCGCTCGTTGCGATCCGCAATCTGATTATCCAGCGCGTTCACATCGCCTTCGTCGCGCTCGATCCCATTGAGAAGCTTGGCGATCAGCTCGAAGGCATCGGTTTCGCCTTCAAGTGTATCGAGCAAAAGCTGTTCGTCGGGCTCCTCGCCCAAGGCATCGCGGAGGTGGTCCAGCACTGCACGGACTTGGATCGCGGTCAGATCTGCTCGCATGACGCATCCTCCATCCCCCAGGTGACGAGCGTGCGAACCTGCTCGGCAAAGCTGGTATGTTCGGTGTCAGCGCGCGACCGGATCGCCTCGAAAGTCTCCGTGTCGAACGATATGACGATGCGGCGAAGGTCGCTTTCGCCCTTCTGGTAGCCTTGGGCGCTCATATCACCTCCCTAAGGAAGCGGATTGAGCGGATGGAGCACTGCGCGAGGCCGAACCAGAACTTGGCGTTTCCACGCCTGCGCTGTTCCTCATGCGCTATCTCGCGATAGGCATAGAGGCGCTGCACTTCCTTGCGCTCCATCTGGCGGAGCACTTCAATCGCGCTCATCAGATCCTCCCCGCGAACAGCAGCACGGCAAAGGGGATCATCCCGCAGACCATGCCTGTTACGAACAGGACGAGCTTGTCAGCCTTCGCCAGAACCACTTCCTCAGCCTGCGCAAAGTCAGGCGTGTTGGCAGCCTCGCGATAAGAGCGTTCGTGAAAGTCGATCATGACATGCGCTCCCGTGTGCGCCTCTGGATTTCAGCCAGATGGCGGAAGTATTGAACCATGCGTTCGATTTGGGCGGCGGTGGGCTTCATGGCCGAGGCTCCCCGCGCTTCCATTCGGCATCCGACAGGCCGCGCTCATGTCGCTCATTCCAGCGTAGGCGGGCGTAGTGCCACTCCATGATGCGACGGAGGAAACCGGTTCGCTTATGCGTCCACCAGACAACAAAAGCCGCCGCTTGGATCAGGCCCACGCAAGCATACGCGGCCACATGAGCAACACCGATCCAGAAAAAGGCCTCGCTCATGCCTTCCTCCCAATCTGCTGCCGCGCCCAATAAGCCCGCATGTTGCGGTTCATCTGGCGGTCCCATTCGTCTCTGACGCACAAGGATGACTTGCGCTGTTCCTCCAGCACTTCCGCTGCGTTAAGCAGGTCGTGGAGAGTGTCGATCACAGGCTTGGGCTGTACTGCTAAGCGCAGATGCTTGTCGTAGAGCGCGCTCATTACCACTGCCTCCCAACGAAACAGTCGTCACACTCAACCCCGAGGCGTTCACACTCAGGACACTTGGCTTTCCACCAAGACCAGAGAGTGAGTAGTTTGCGGAGGAGGGTCATGCCGCACCTGTCGCTTTGGCGATGGCGTCGTCAATTTTGGCTTTAATGGCGTCCAACTCGGCTGATGCCTGATCAAAGTCTCTGCCGTTGCACATGCAGGCGACAAGGACTTGGATGCCCTTTGCGGCCTCCAGTGCATCCAGCAAATCTGGCGCGGCGGCTATCAGGCGGGCGTTGCCCTCCGCGCCCTCTACGTTTGCTCCTGCTCCGGCGTGAACGTCCGCGATGAACCATCCGTCAGGACATTCGCCGCCTGCGACCCATCCATCTGTTTTGGCGGTGATCTGCCAATTATCGATGTAGCGGGGGTCTAGCATCGCGAGCCACGGGCCAGGCGTAAATGACGCGCCCATCACGCAGCCCTCTTCATGCCAAGCTGGCGGATTTCCGCAGCGGTTGAGGGCGATACGATTTCGCCGTCAAAACTAGCGACACGCTCAGCAACGAAATGCTTCGTGCCGCGGTCAAGGATCGCAGCGGCTTGGGCAATGCGCTCCACCGTCTTAGCACTGGCGGCGGGATAACCCTTTGCCGCTAGGGCGAGGTAATGCGCCTTGTCTGCGCCTGCTGGCCAACTGGTGGCTTGGTATGGACGACCGAACATGGACTGCTCCCTATCCGCGAGGTTCCGGCCCGAAGGCGGTCTGTCGCTGTGGGAGTGATAATGCATAATGCATCAGCACTAGGCAAGTGCAAAATGCATCAGCCGAATTTTTTTTCTAACTACTCTGGTCGGTAGGAGCCGATCACGATGCCGATCACCTCAATTTGCACCACATCCGGGTCAACGAGATCCGCGCGAATCGGCGCTTGAAAGGCAGGATTCGTGGACCGAGGGATGAACCATTCCACCCCATCGCTGTCCTTGAGGTATTCCTTGACGGTCGTTTCGTGCGTGTTGTCCGAGCGGGTGCGCTGGACGATGACGCGCTTGCCGTTGGCGATAGGGGTGTCGTGTCGATAGGAAACACATTCGAGGATTGTGCCTGGTGGATAGAGGAGGTTCATGCTCTCCCCGACAACACGCAGTCCAAAACGGTCGCGCACAGGCACAGCGATATCGGCACGCCCGGTGAAGGACTCCCATTCGTCGGGATCGCGCTCCCACGCCTCTGTCCAAATACCTGCTGCCACTTCGCCTTTAACGTAAAGCTGCGGCCCAAGTGCCAAAAAAGGGCCGCCTTCTGATGTGCCGTAAAGCAACCATTCTGGAGTAACCCTAAAAAAGCGTGCATATCGCTGCGCCCGATCGGCAGGAATGCCGCGGATGCCGTTTTCGTGCTGAATATATGTCGCTGTAGCCACACCCATGGCTTCGGCCGCACCTTTAGCTGATGCGTACCCAGCGCGCTCACGCGCGTGTTTAAGACGATCGCTCGCCGCGCCCATATCCCCTGTCTTCATGAGAGAACGCGCTAGGGGAAGCGGTGATGCAAAAGGCACTTGCAAGGGGATGGTGCATAATGCATCATAGCCTTATGAGGACGCATTCTGAAATAGCCACATCGGCCGGCGCTGAACGGCTCGAAAGAGCAACCGGTGCTTCCATTCATACCTGCCGGTCGTGGATGCGGCGTGGGCGGATTACCCCGGAGCATTGGGCGGCGCTGGCCAAAGATGGTGTAGCCACCCTCGAAGAGCTTGCTGAGGCCGCTGCGGCGAATCCGCGCAAGACGCCAATCCCCGGCGAGCAGGCGGCCGCAGCGTGACCGGCTGCGAACTCCGCCAGACCATATGGCGCAGCAATGGCGTGCGCCTTGTCCGGGTTACGCCGCTCGCCTTTGTGCCTGTACGCAACGCTAACAACACAGATCACTCCGCATCCCCCCTAGTTTGCGCGAGTGATGCCGCCGGGGTCCCCACATCGTCAGCCCCGGCGGCTACTTCTTCGGTGCGGCAATGAGCCGCCCTAGCAACGACTTGAGCGCCACGAACCGCGCCTTTCTCTCGCTCATCTGCGCGATCGTCTGGCTGATGGTCGGCCCGGCATACTTCGTCGTGGGCTTTTGCAAGGCTCTGCGCCCGAAGAACGATCACAGAGATCAACTCTCCGGCGCTGACTGGGGCGGTGAAACGACCTCCATTCCGAACATTAATATCATCCATAACGACAACGCAGGTGCAGCAAAATGATGCCCAGTGTCCCACCGCCTTTACGGTTAATAACGGACAGCGATGTCCGGGAGCTATTGTCGCCCGAGCTAATTGCAATGTGTGCAGATCGTGGCCCGTCGCGGGTCGCACTCGATATCGGCTGCGAAGAAAAGACGGTTCGCCGTGCCCGCGACAAGGAAACGTCGCTCAAAGCCAGCACAACCTTCAACATACTGGCCACGCGCGGGAATGCGCTAGATCCGATCTTGGCGCATTTTCACCGCCGCTCGGTCGCGATTGATGACGTAACGATCGATATTGCAGCAATCCCGAGCGACGTGGCGAGCTGCCTTCCGCTCCTGATCGACCTCCTTCGCGATGGCGAATGCGATGAAGACGACACGCGCCGGCTTGAGCGCGCGGGCGTGATCGATTGCCTGGGACGCGTCGTGGATATGCTGCGCGACAAGCGCGAACACCTCAAACTGAAAGTGATCAGCGCATGATCGACACCATTTGGCCCATAGCCACCACTGCGCTTGCCTGTGTCTCTACATGCAGCTGGTGTTGGTGTGCACGTGAAGCTCGTCGGCTGGACGCTGCGCGCAGGCATTGGCACGACCGAGCAGTTCCAGCCGAAGCTAAACTGCGCTTCATCGAAATGCAGCGCCACCTTGCGGGCAAGAGGGGCCGCGCTTCGCAGATCGAACGGCAGCGCACATTGGTCTTGGACAAGGCGCAACAGCTTCTGCGGGCGTCGGCAAAATGAGCAAGCGAACAATCATATTGCGCCGCAGTTTCGGCAGGCACAGTTATCGCGCTGCTGGGATATTCGATAGCACCTATGGTGTTGCCGATGAGGCAACGCGGCTAGCCGTTACAGCAGCGTCGGAAGCGCTGCGCCTGTCGCTTCTGCGCCATTTCCAACGCAATGCCACAAAGAACGGCGGCGATATTTACGATGCCATGGCGCGCTGCGGGATGCAGCCATGAGCACGCGCTTTCGCAAAACAGACCGCGAGCCCTGGGGTGCGCGCAGAGATGGCATCCTGATGGATCTGGTCTCCCAAGGCTGCACCATGCAGCAGGTAGCGGACCATCTCAGAGTGAGCCGCAACGCCATTGTCGGCAGGTTCAACCGCCTGCGCGAGCGAATGGGATGGCAGGCCGTATGATCGAGTTGCCTTTCCCCTCATCCTTGCTCGCTGGCCAGAACAACAAGCATTTCTGGAAGACGCGGCCCGTTACGAACAAGCATCGTGAATGGGCGCGGAACGCCACGCTGGCGGCTGGCCTGAAAGCGCCGGAGGGGACTGGCGACATTCGCGTTGCTGTCACG
>JGI24739J22299_10000422_pt1 | contig 14673 bp, 5 predicted proteins | sample KBSCornC5_FD_22299 | JGI IMG/M metagenome (IMG submission 22299)
ACACCATCCTCAATTTCCTGTAATTGCTGTTTAAATACGGGCACAGGCGCAGTTGGCGTTACCGATACTGATTTAGCTTCAGCATCGTCTGATGATTTATAATTATAAACCACACGGATTATCCTATCGGCTTTTACATGAAATCTATCGTACCGTAATTCATTTAACAGGTAGGTAGCCAGCAATATAAAGCAGCCTATTCCAACTGCCAATCCCGCAATACTTATGAGTGAAGTAACCTTGTTGATAACCAGGTTACGCCATGCTGTTTTTATATAGTTTTTAATCATTTTTTAGTTTATTAGTTCACTGGTTTATTAGTTCATTGGTATTTGCATGTTTACAAAATCTTTTCTCACTTACCCCGTGTTCACTAATGAACCAATGAACAAGTGAACCAATGAACGAATCTATTCTGACCTTAAACTTTTAACCGGGTTAGCCACCGCCGCTTTTATAGCCTGGAAACTTACCGTTGCAAAGGCAATAACCAGCGAAGTAAGCCCGGCAATACCAAATATCCACCAACTGATATCAATACGATAGGCAAAGTCCTGCAGCCACTTGCTCATGACATAAAATGCGATAGGCCAGGCAATGACATTGGCAATCAACACTAGTTTTACAAAATGGCCCGAAAGCAGCATCACAATGTTTTGTACCGATGCCCCCAATACTTTGCGTACTCCGATTTCTTTGATTCGTTTTTCGGCTGAGTAAGATGCAAGGCCGAACAGCCCCAAACAGGATATGATAATGATAAGTCCAGCTAAGATACTTACTACGGTACTTATCTGGTTGTCAACGCTGTAAACTTCTTTAAAATGATCATCAAGGAATTGGTATTCAAAAGGCACACCCGGAAACTCTTTATTCCAGGTTGACTGGATGAATGCTACCGCTTCCTTAGCCCTGCCGCCGTTGATCTTAACTGACATTTGGTTAAACCCTTTACCATTTACCAGGAACAGCGTTTCAATTTTATAATGCAGGGAATTGAAATTGAAATCCTTGGCTATTCCGGTAATCACGCCCAACGAATCAAAACCAAATCTTTGCCCCAATAAGGATTCCATATTTTTCCCTTTATGATCTTTCAACAACTCCTTAGCCAGCGCTTCATTGATGATATATTGTTTCCAAACCGCAGAAGTATCGGTAGAAAAATTTTTACCCATCAGCAGTTTGATCTTATACAGATCAAGGTAGTTATTATCAACCACCAGCAATGTTGAAGTAAGCTGGCGCAACGGCGAATCACCAAGTTTAAATGAGATACCTGTTTGGTCAAGGTGGCTACCCAAAATATCCTGCGATGCAGTAACTCCCTGCACCATCGAGTTGGAAAGCAACTCCTGTTTAAACAAATCATATTTGTTTTGCGGGATCAAACCCAAAGGAACATTAACAATCTGATCGCGATTAAAACCGGGATCTTTTTTCTGCATAAACTTAAGTTGCCTGATAACCAAAACCGTAGCTATCATTAAGATTACAGCACTCGTAAACTGGCCAACAACCAAAATATTACGCAGTGGCACCTTATTACCTCCTGCTGAAGTTAAAGCCCCTTTTAATACCTTGACCGGCTGAAATGACGACAGAAAGAGTGCAGGATATATACCGGATATAATACCGACAAGCACTGTGCTTATAAACACCACTCCGATAAGCATTTTGTTATCATGCAGCGGCAAACTGATATCGCGCTGGCTCAAACTATTGATAAACGGAATGGCAAGGGTCACCAAAACACATGCAAAAACTAAAGCTATCAGGGAAAGTAACACCGTTTCGCCCAAAAACTGCATGGCCAGCTGAATACGCCCTGCGCCAATAGACTTGCGTACGCCAACTTCTTTTGCCCGCTCCGATGACCGCGCGGTTGAAAGGTTAATGAAATTAATACAGGCTATTACCAAAACAATGATCCCTATAACTGTAAACAGGTTGGTGATATGTTTATCAAATTTTTGATAGTTGATATAATCCAGCCCTATATCAGCCGAGTTAGCGTGAACATCTTTCAGGGATAACAAGAATAGCTCATAATTTTTAGGGCCGTCTTTACCTTTATATTTTTGAAGATAGGCTGGAAACTTCTTTTCAAGCGCCGCTACGTTGGTACCAGGGGCCAGTTCAAGATAGGTATTTAACCAGTTGCCGCCCCAGTTGGTAAACATCCATTTCTTATAAATACTACTGAACGAAAACAGGCAATCAAACTGCAATTGCGAGTTTTTGGGCACATTAGCCAATATGCCGGTAACCGAATAGGTGATGGTATCCTGCCCGTAATTGGTAACCGTTTTACCAATCGGGTCATCATTGCCAAACATACGTTTTGCGGCATCTTCCGTCAATAAAACGCTGCGCGGTTTTAATAAGGCAGTTGCCCTGTCGCCCCTTAGCAGTTTGAAATCAAACATTTTCAAAAAAACCGAATCCACAAAGAATACCTGTGGCATGTACACACGTTTAAGTCCGTTATTGAGCGGAAACTTTTGCTGCCAGCGAACACGTGTAAAGTTTTTTATTTCCGGAAAATCGGCTTTAAGTGTTGGCCCCATTGGGAACATAGATAAGGCAACTTTTTGCGTGGCTCCCATTCCCTCAAACTTTTGCACCTCGTTTAAGCGATAGATATTTTTAGTATGCAGGTTATCAAAGCTTTTTTCGTAATAAACAAAAAGCGTGATTACGATGCAGGCTGCCATACCAACGGCCAACCCAAAAATGTTGATAGCCGAAAAAACCTTGCTTTTCCGGATATTCCGCCAGGCGGTTTTGAAGTAATTCTTTATCATTTACCCCTCCTAACCTCCCCAAAGGGGAGGAATTATTAATATTATTTAGTATCACTTAGAGCCCTCTCCTTTGGAGAGGGTTGGGTGAGGTCATTCGCTTCTTAAACTTTTAACAGGGTTAGCAATTGCAGCTTTAATAGCCTGAAAACTGATAGTTAACAGTGTGATCAAAATAGCCGCTATTGCCGATATAATAAACACACCTGGCTCTACGGTTACCCTGTAATCATATTTTTGTAGCCATCCCTGCAAAAAGTAAAATGCTATAGGTGATGCTATCACGCAACTGATGAGCACCAGCAGCACAAAATCCTTCGACAGTAAAAACCATAGCTGACTTACAGTTGCACCCAATACCTTGCGCACACCAATTTCTTTGGTGCGTTGTTCGGCGATATATGCAGCCAAGCCAAAGAGACCGAGGCAGGATATAAAAATAGCCAAACCGGCAAATATGCCCGACAACTTACCCACCAACACTTCCTGACCAAACTTGCGGTTATAATCATCATCTACAAAACGATAGGTATAGGGATAGGCCGGACTATATTTTGAAAACACCTGCCCAATTTTATCAATAGCATCATGCGGGTTCACTTTGGGCGAGAGGCGGTAAATCATGTTTTGATGCGGATCATTATTATACACAAACATGGTTGGGTCGGCCTGTGCAAACGGCGATAACATCAGCGCGTTTTTAACTACACCAATTATCTTGCGCTGCTTACCTCCATAAGTTATTACCTGGCTTATCGGATCACCTTTAAGGCGCAGGCGCTTAACCGCCGCTTCATTAAAAATGATATTCAATGAATCGGACACAACATTATTATAATCCCTGCCGGCAAGCATTTTCATGCCCACCGTCTTGAAATAATCATTAGCTACAGCTATTACGCCCATTTCAACGGTTTCGCCGGCAAATTTACCAGGCCATTGGTCAAGGTTGTTGTGCATGTTAATATCTGTAATGGTGCTTGATGCTGTGGAGATACTTTCAATCACGCCGCTTTGCAATAATTCATTTTTAAAAGCGGAATAGTGCTTACCCAAATCTTCATTGGCATTAGTGGCTATTAACCTATTAATATCGTATCCCGCCGGGCGGTTTTTTGCATATTGAATTTGCCTGTAAATAACAACTGTGCTTATGATCAAGGCTATTGAACAGCTAAACTGCATCACTACTAAAACTTTACGCGAATACGATGCTGAGCGGCCAACCTGAATAGTACCTTTTAATACCTTAACCGGATTAAATGACGAAAGATAAAATGCAGGACGACTACCGGCTACCAAGGCTGTAAGTAATACGCACCCTATGGCAATCAGCCAAAAAATTGCGCTGTTAAAAGGGATGGCAATAGTAGTACCGGTGAGCGAGTTAAACGGCCCGAGCGCTATTTGAACAAAAAGCATTGAGCATATAAAGGAGATCAGTGTGATCAATGTAGATTCTGTCAAGAACTGGAATATCAGATGCTGACGTTGTGATCCGATAGCTTTACGGATGCCGACCTCGCGCGCGCGTTTTTCAGACCGGGCAGTTGTGAGGTTGATGAAATTCACACAAGCTATCAGTAGTACCAGTACACCAACAATACTAAAGGTGCGTACATAATCAATAAAACCACCTGCAGCAACTCCATTTTTATAATCGGACAATAGATGCCAGTCGACCATCGGCTGCATAATTACGTCAGAGTTTTCGGCATTTATATTTTTTTCGCCTTTTTCGATATGAAGGATCTTTGGGGCCAGTTGTGCGTACGTTACACCTGGTTTTAGCTTTGCAAATAGCTCGAAGCTATTGTTACCAAAGCTATCGTGGGCGTCTTTCATGTAAGGCTGTTGCTCCATCAAACTGAATGGAATAACATATTTAAATTGAAGCGACGAATTCAATGGTACATCCTGAATCACGCCGGTAACTTTTAAATTGTAGTTATTATCAACCTTAACTACCTTATTGATCACATTCCCCGCGCCAAATAAAGCGAGAGCAGTAGCTTTGGTCAATACAATTGAATATGGATCATTCAAAGCGGTGGTACGGCTCCCCTGTAAAAAATTGTATTGAAAAATTTTCAGGAAATCACTACCTGCCTGCACGCCATCAATAGATAGCTTCTTATCGCCTACCATTAACCCATGTGTGCCCCCCCAATCTGTGGGTGCTACATATTCTATTTCGGGCATAGTTTTCAACACATCTGCCAGTTTTAGCGAGGTTGAACTAAACGTTAATGTTTCGCCATTACTATTAAAATTACGGCGAACCTGGTATACCCTGTTGGCATCGGGCAAAAATCTGTCATATGAATATTCATGGGCAACCCAAAGCGCTATCATCAAGGCAACAGCCATCCCAGCTGCCAATCCTAAAACGTTGATAGCTGTATAAGCTTTGTTGTTTGCGATATTTCGCCAGGCTATTTTCAGATAATTTCTAATCATATTCTATATCATTAGGTCAATGCGTCATTAGGTCATTTTTTGCTTTGCTCATTCTTCAATGACTTAATGACACGAAGCAAATGACTCAATGACTATTTATTCGGAACGCAAACTTTTAACCGGGTTGGCGAGCGCCGCCATTGCAGCGCGGTAACCTACCGTAATCCAGGCTATTATGAGGCTTGACAAAATCGATATCACAAATATTTGCGGGCCGATACTGATTCGGTATTGAAAATCCTTTAAGTAATTGTGCATTGCCCACCAGGCCAGAGGAGCGGCTATTACAAAAGCGATGAGCAACAATATGCTAAACTCCTTACCAAATAGCCATAGGATACCGCTGATATTGGCTCCCAATACCTTGCGTACTCCAATCTCTTTGGTTTTACGCACGGCCATAAACGATACCAGACCGTATAAACCGAGGCAACCTATGATGATCGCGATACCGGCAAACGCTTCAACCAATGTTAACAGGATATTATCCATTTCGTAAAAATGGGCAATAGTATCGTCCAAAAACTGGTATGAATATAATTCTTCCGGGAAGGTTTGGTTCCAGATCTTGTCAATTGCAGCTAATGTAGCCTTAGCATTACGCATATCTATTTTCACAGCAACGGTACCCAAATCCTGGTAATTAGGCATCACACACAATGGGGAAATTTCCGAATGGAAAGAGTAATTATAAAAATCTTTCATCACCCCTACAATGGTGCCTTTATAGTCGCGGCCATTAATTGCCATCTGTTTTCCAATTACATCCTGCGGTTTAAGGTGTAGTTTTTTAACAAAGGTTTCGTTCACCAAAAACTCTTTTACCGAGTCGCCTTTAAAGAAATTTCTACCGGCAATCAGTTTAATGCCAAAGGTTGAAATGTAATTTTCGTCGGCCTGTTTGGTATTGATGCTCCAATGCTCGTCTTCGGCACGGTTATCATATTGAATACCGGTATTACTATTTGAACGGGATGCAGGTGCATTAGCACAGTAAGATACGTTTTCAACTCCCTTAATTTCGCTGAGGCGATTACGCATCGTGCTCATTTTCATCTTATCGTTTTGAGGGAGCGGCACCAATACTATGGCATTTTTATTAAAACCAAGATCCGCAGTTTGTGAATAGTGTAATTGCGATACCACGATAATGGTGCCGATGATCAAAACCTGCGATATAGTAAATTGAGTAACCACCAAAACCCTGCGCAACGAAAACCCGCCGACGTCTTTTTGTGACAGCTTGCTTTTGAGCGCCTTGATAGGTTGAAACCGTGCCAGTACCAAACCAGGATACGAGCCCGAAAGGAATACTACAATAATAGTAATCAACACGATAAAAGCACTAAGTTCCGACCAGTTAAAGGTCATCCTTGCGTGAAAGAGTTTATTCAATGCAGGCAAGGCAATTTCCGACAACCCAATGGCCACCCCAACGGCTATAATACTGATAATGGCTGTTTCGGCAATAAACTGCCAAAATAATTGAAAAGGCTGGCTGCCCAATACTTTACGGATACCCACCTCTTTTGAGCGATTTAGTGCCTGAGCCGTAGCTAGGTTTATAAAGTTCACCGAAGCAGTAATGATCAGGAACACGCCGATAAAGAACAGTGCCCATAAATAGCTCTTATCAGCGTAGCCGCCGAGTTCACGGTCAAAGTGCATTTCGGCAATAGGCTGTAATTTAAAGCGCCAAACCTGCAAATCCCGACCGGTGTAATTCTTTTTAACCAATTGCAGCATGGCAGTTTCAACCTGTGCCTTTGTTACGCCTGGCTTTAATCGGGTAAAGCCCTGACAGCCGCTGTAAACGCCGCCCCAGTTATTTTCACGGCCTTTACCTGCGTACGCTTCCATACTTGCATACGAAATGAAAATNTGTTGCTTTTGGTCGGTGTTATTTGGCAAATCCTGCAGTACACCGGTTATAGTAACGTTGATGTTGTTATCCAGCTTGAAAACTTTGCCTATNGGGTTATCATTACCAAAATATTTTTGGGCCACTTTTTCGGTAACTAAAGCTTCATTGGGGTTAACAAGCATGGTTTTCTTATCACCTTTGAGCAACGGAAAATTCAGGATATTGAAATACTCGGGCTCAACAAACGCAACGCCATCATCCTCACCAAATTTTTTCACTTCACTTCCCTTGGTAATCGTGATCAGCGTTTTATTAAAGCTGATGTATCTCGCCGTTTTTTCGCTAAAAGCAAAGTCATTTCGATAACCCTTGGCCATCGGTTGCGGAATAGCGCCTACCCGGTCTACACCCTGATCGTGAAACTCGGTATAAAAACGGTAGATCCTGTCTTTATCCTTATGAAAGGTATCAAAGCTCAGGTGGTAAGTGATCAGCGTAAATATTAGTACGCCACAGGCTATACCCAAAGCCAAACCAATAACACTGATGGTTGCGTAAGCCTTGTTACGCACCAAATTTCGCCATGCAATTTTTATGTAGTTTTTGATCATAAACCCCTCCTAACCTCCCCAAAGGGGAGGAATTGTACTTGTGATATATTTAGTTATTAGTTATGTATTTTAATCTTCTTAAAGCCCTCTCCTTTGGAGAGGGTTTGGGTGAGGTTACTCACTTCTCAAACTTTTCACCGGATTTGTCAACGCTGCCTTTATAGCCTGGAAACTTATCGTAACCAGTGTGATAACGATTGCTGCCACTGCCGAAAGCACAAACACTCCCGGACCTATTGTTATCCTGTAATCATATTTCTGCAGCCAGTCTTTCAAAAAATAAAAAGCTACAGGCGTTGCTATTATGCAACTTAACATCACCAGTAAAATAAATTCTTTTGATAGCAGCAGCCACACTTGTGCTATTGAAGCACCCAATACTTTTCGTATACCAATTTCTTTGGTGCGTTGCTCGGCTACGTACGCAGCTAACCCAAACAAACCAAGGCATGAAATGAAAATAGCTAATCCGGCAAAAACGCCGGCAAGTTTGCCAACTAAGGCTTCGAGGCTAAACTTGCGATTGTATTCCTCATCAACAAACTGATAGATATAAGGATACGCCGGGTTATAGGTATCAAAGATCTTCCCTATCTTCTTAATGGCATCCTGCATATTTACGTTAGGTGCCAGGCGATACATGATGTTATTACCTCCCCTGCCATGATTAAATACAGCCGGCTGCACAGGTGTAAATGGCGATTCCATTAGGGCATCTTTAACCACACCTATAATATGAACCCGACCCATAAAGCTATAATTTATCACTTTGTTAATCGGATCTTTTAAGCCCATGCGTTTTACGGCAGCTTCGTTGATGATAACATTTGTTGTATCAGATGCCCATTCGGCCGAAAAATCACGGCCTTCTTTCATGGTCATGCCCATTGTTTTGAAGTAATTAGGAGATACAGAGATAGCTCCAACGTTTATCCCTGTTTCACCCCCTCCTTTTCCGGGCCAGTTATCAATACCCATATGGCTATAAATATTGGTAACCGGGCTTGACGCAGAGGCCACGCCCTCCACCGTTCCACTGGCTATCAGGTCGTTTTTTAAAGCGCTGTAGTTTTTTTCAAGATCGCCGCTCATGTCGGTCATCATTAAACGGGTTGAGCTATAACCGGTAGGCCTGTTTTTAGCATATTGTATTTGCTGATAAACAATAACAGTACTGATAATCAAAGCAACAGAACAGCTAAACTGCATTACTACCAACACCTTGCGCGGCAATGAAGCCGACCTGCCAACCTTAATAGTACCCTTTAATACCTGCACAGGGTTAAATGACGATAGATAAAATGCAGGACGACTACCTGCTAACAAACCAGTAAGCAGCACATAGGCTATCATCATAGCCCAAAACAAAACATTGGTATATGGGATACTAATAGCGCTACCTACGATAGCATTAAAAGACGGGATAGCCAGCTGCACCATCACTATCGACAACAAAAATGAAATGAAAGTGATCATTATCGACTCCGCGAGGAACTGGGCTATCAGATCGCCGCGTTGCGAACCAATGGCTTTGCGTACCCCTACTTCGCGAGCCCGTTTTTCAGACCTGGCGGTTGAAAGGTTCATAAAGTTGATGCAGGCAATAAGCAACACCAAAACACCTATCACGCTAAACATACGCACATAATCAATAAAACCGCCAACAGCCTTACCGTTTTTGAAATCATTATACAAATGCCATTTTTTTAATGGATGAATAATTACTTCAGGTTTTGCCGGGCGCATCTGTTCGTTATGATCATATACTATGTTTTTAATTTTTGGTGCAATCTGCTCCATAGTAACACCGGGTTGCAGCTCCAGGTACATGTTAAAGGAGTTGTTGGTCCATGTAGTGCGGGCTCCTTTCATCCAGCCCTCGGTTGCTTCTTTAAAGCTGAAAGGAGTCAGGAAGCTGAATTGCAGCGTGGCATTTTTAGGGATGTCTTTTATTATGCCCGTAACCTTCAAATTTTGACTATTATCGTAACGTATTACTTTATTGATCGGATCGGCATCGCCGAAAAGTGCTCTCGCGGTAGATTCATTAAGGATGATGGAATTTGGTTGTGTAAACACATCTTTAGCATTACCTTTTACAAAGGCGTATTTAAAGATCTGTAAAAAATCGGGGTTAGCTGCGCCTCCGGCAACGTAGAGCTTTTTATCACCTACTAACAGATCGTGCCATTGCATGCCTACCCAATCTGTTTCGGCCACGCGTTTTATGCCCGGAATTTCCTTGCGCAAAACCCCGGCCAATGGCAATGAAACCGCCGTTTGTGTGTGCTCCCCATCATGCTGGGTAGTAAAATGCTGTTCAACCTGGTAAAGCTGCTCATAGTTGGGTAAAAACCTGTCGTATGAATATTCATTGGCTACCCAAAGACCAATAATCAGCGCAACCGCCATGCCTGCGGCAAGCCCCAATATATTAATTGCGCTATAAACCTTATTGTTCAGGATGTTGCGCCACGCGATTTTTAAATAGTTACGAATCATAAACCCCTCCTAACCTCCCCAAAGGGGAGGGACCTTTTTATATTATTGTTTCAATTTCATTTAAAGCCCTCTCCTTTGGAGAGGGTTGGGCGAGGCTATTCAGACCTCAAACTTTTCACCGGGTTGCTCAATGCCGCCTTAACAGCCTGAAAACTCACAGTTACCAGCGCTATAACAATAGCGGCAATGCCGGCGACAGCAAATACCCACCATTGTACAGTTACCCGGTACTGATAACTTTGCAGCCAGTTATTGATTGCATACCAGGCAACCGGAAAGGCAATCAGGCATGAAACTGCAACCAGCTTTAAAAAATCACGGGATAGCAACCCGGTTAAACCAGCTACCGAAGCACCAAGCACCTTGCGAATGCCTATTTCTTTGATCCTTCTTTCGGCAGTATAAGCTGCTAAGCCAAACAAACCAAGGCATGAAATAACGATAGCCAGCGATGCAAATATGCCCGACAGCCTACCGGTAAGGGCCTCCGTTTTAAAAAGCTCATCAAAATCAGCATCAACAAACTTGTATTCGAATGGATAACCGGGGTTGGCGCGTTTATAAACTTCGCCTGCTTTTGCCAGCGCCTCGGTTAAATTAACGCCCTCTTTAAAGCGGATAGTTAAAATGTTATTGTTTTGTGGACGGCTAAACAGCATCAGCGGTGCGCCAGAAACATACATATCATTATAAAGGAAATCTTTAATGATTCCAGCAATTTGGTATGGTTTACTGCCACCATCCCTGATAATGCCACCTACGTGACCAGCCTTTCCCATTTGTTTGGCAAAGGCTTCATTAATAATCACATTGCTGCTATCGAGCTTTGCATTGGCATAAAAATCCCTGCCGGCAAGCAGTTTCATATTCATAGTTGATACAAACTGAGGGCTTACGCTTTCGATAGTGATCAGTGGATTTTTTGAGGCATCTTTTCCGTCCCATGAAAAATTATCCGTGTTACTCCAAATTTGCAAAATTGGATATTCACTCAATGAAGCATCGGCTACAACCCCGGTTTGTTTTAATTCATTGTTTACCGCAGCAAAATGATCTGTCAGTTTGCCTTTGGTATCGATATAAACAAGGTTATCTTTTTGATAACCCAGCTCACGATTTTTAACGTGTTGAATTTGCTGATAGATAATTACCGTACCAATGATGAGTATGATAGAAACAGAAAACTGGATCACCACCAAACTTTGCCTGATAAAGCCCGCGCCAGCTGCAGATGGTAATTTGATATTTTTTAATACGGCAATGGGGTTAAATGACGACAGGTAAAACGCAGGATAGCTGCCAGCCAGCAAACCGGTAACCAAACCTATCGACAGTAAATAAAACAAATGGAGTGGTTGCAAAAGGTCGATAGTAAGCTCTTTTTGAACCATATTATTGAACGATGGCAGAACTGCGTAAACTAAAAACACAGCTACAATTACCGCTATAAACGCCATAATCACCGCCTCGCCTATAAACTGGGCTACAAGCTTACCTTTACCGGCTCCCATCACTTTGCGTACCCCAACCTCCTTAGCTCTTTTCTCAGATCTTGCGGTTGACAAGTTCATGAAATTTATGCAAGCTATAATAAGTATAATAAAGGCAATTACCGAAAACAGACGAACATACTCAATGCGACCGCCATTCATTTTACCATCAATAAATTTATCACGAAGGTTCCAGTCGTTCATTCCGAACAGGAACGAAACGGTTTTGTTACCATTTTTCTTAGTACCGATGTAGTTAGCCAGTTTTTTGTTAACGGCATTAACGTCTGCTGATGGTTCCAGCTCCACATAGGTACGAGCCCAGTTTGCTCCCCAGTCCTGCATCCAGGGCTGCATGTGATCGATATTTTTCAATGGTGCAAACCATTGCATTTGGAATGTTGAATTTTTGGGAAAATCTGCAAACACCCCGGTAACTGCAAAATCCTGCTCATTGTTCATCTTCAGGACCTTACCTACCGGGTTAACATCACCAAAAAACTTTTTAGCCATAGTAGAGCTGATTACTACCGAATGCAGTTCATGAAAAACATTGGCCTCATCACCTTGTAAAAACGGCAGTTTCAGCATCTGAAAAATCTCAGCATCAGTATAGGAGCCATCTTCGTTGATCACTTTGTCGCCCAATGCAAATACTATATTATCAGAGCCGGCCATACGTGCCGCATTTTTTACACCGGGAATATCTGCTTTTAGTGCAGCGGCCATTGGCCCCGGCGTAGCGCGAAATGTGGAGGTTTTACCATCATAGGTTTGATTTTCACGAACTGTGTACAGATTATCGCGCTTTACAAAATTTTGATTAAACGTAAGCTCATCCTGCACCCACAAAAATATCATGGATGCACAAGCAACGCCAATAGCCAAACCGGCAATGTTCAAGAAACTGTAGGCCCGGTTTTTCATCAGGCCGCGCACGGTTGTTTTAATGTAATTTCCTATCATGGTAGTTGTTCATTGGTTCACTGGTTCATTAGTACTTGCATAGTCCGTTAACTGCAAACTGCCATTGCCAACTGCTACTCACTTCTCAGGCTTTTAACCGGGTTAACAAGTGCCGCTTTAACAGCCTTATACCCTACTGTCACCCAGGCTATTATCAGCGATGATATTATTGCCAGTAAAAAGATCCAGATGCTCATCGAAATACGGTATACAAAGTTTTGCAGCCATCCGTTCATAATATACCATGCGGCGGGCATGGCTATCAGGAACGAGATACCGATAAGTATCATAAACTCTTTTGAAAACAGGAATACGATGCTGCTTACCGATGCACCTAATACCTTCCGAATGCCAACCTCTTTTGTGCGCTGAACAGCCATGAATGATACGAGTCCGTACAAACCAAGGCATGATATAAAAATGGCTATCCCGGCAAATACTTTGTACACCAGGGCCATCTTGTTCTCCTGCTCGTAAAATTTAGCAATATTATCATCCAGGAAATAACCGTTATAAGCATATTCGGGATAAGTATTCTCCCACAGTTTTTGCAACTGAGATACAGTTTTGCTCAAATCAGCAGTTTGGATCTTGATACCTATTTGCCCCTCGAATTTCTTAGCAGGTGATATTACTATTGGTTTTATAGCCTCACGAAGTGAGTTGGTTTTAAAATCCTTAACTACCCCCACTATCGGCAGCCATTTGCCGCCGCCCAAACGTAGTGTTTTGCCAATGGCATCATTAGCATTCTGGATACCTAATTTATGGATAAATGTTTCGTTAACCACGTACTGCCTTGCGGTATCGCTTACGTCATATCCTTTGCCCGCTGCAAACTTTAACCCATAAGTTTTGAAGTAATCAACATCTCCAAATTTAAGGTAGGTATTAAAGCCAACGTCCTTGGTTGAGTTATTGAAATCGAAATTTGTACCCCAGTTATTTTCTGATGATGGTACATCCGAAGAAAAACTGATTGCTTTAACATTAGGGTCCTGCAACACCTGTTGTTTGAATGATTCCATTTTACGGAGACTTAAACTATCGGTATAGCCGGGAATAATGAGCAATGCATTTTTGTTGAAGCCGAGATCGGCTTTATTTACAAAGTCCATCTGGTTTACCGCTACGATGGTACCAATAATGAGCAATTGTGATATGGCAAACTGTGCAATCACCAATCCCCGGCGAAGCGGAATACCGCCGATAGAAGCTGCTGTTATTTTATTTTTAAGTGCAAGCACAGGTTTAAAACCTGATACTACCAATGCGGGATAAATACCTGATAATAAAACGATAGTAACTGTACTGGCCACTAAAAACAACAAACTGCCAGTAGTGAATAAACTAATGCTATCGGGCACATTGGCTATGTTTTTCAATTGCGGCATGGCCAGCCTCGCTACTGCCAAAGCAATCAGGGCCGAAGCAATAACGATGATTGTTGTTTCGCCAATTACCTGAAAAATCAATTGTGGACGGGTACTGCCCAACACCTTGCGGATACCAACTTCTTTTGACCGTCCGACAGATTGTGCTGTTGAAAGGTTGATGAAATTGATAGAAGCCATAATGATGATGAGCAAAGCTATGAATGACAGGGTACGCAAGGTAGCCCTGCTGGTGCTATGATCACCAAGCGGGTTACCTATCCGGGTATCAAAATGCATATCAGCAAGCGGCTGTGGTAACAGCGTAGTTTGTGCCGATCCCTTTTTAAAATGCTTGGTCGAAAATGCTTTTAACTGTGCGTCGATACTGCTTTTTGACATGCTTGCCGGGAACAACATAAACACCTCATGGCTGCTGCTGGTTGATCCCCATTCGGCGCTATAGTTGTAATCTTTCGGATGCTGTTTCCAGGTATCAAACGATACCATTACCTTAAACGGAAAATCGCTGTTAACCGGGGCATCTTCTACAATGCCGGATACTTTCAGCGTCAAAACATTATCCATTTTAAGAATTTTGCC
>JGI24739J22299_10000424_pt1 | contig 14670 bp, 10 predicted proteins | sample KBSCornC5_FD_22299 | JGI IMG/M metagenome (IMG submission 22299)
GGCCTTGCCATTGGGCGTCCGGTGCGCCTTCGACAGAATTTCAGGTGGGGAATGGTGGGAAAGCACGAACCAGGCAGCACAATGCCCAGTCGATCGAACACNCCCGGCGATCCGCTTGGCCTGCCGGGCTGGGCCATCAAGGGGTTGGACTACCCCACCTTTCGCATCGGGCTTTTGGCCAAGGTGATGGACCGGCTGACCATTCGCGACCTGATGGAAGTGGACGGACTGACCTATGCGGAATGGCGGGTTCTCGTTCGGCTGGCGGCTGTGGAAGATGGCGGTACGCCCGGCCGCGTTGCGGAGTTGGCCTGGGCCGACCTTGCCGAAGTAAGCCGGGCGATCGGATCGCTGGAACACAAGGGGCTGGTCGAGCGCCACAGGAATGCGAAGGATCGCCGAACCTCGATCCTGCGATTGACCGCGAGCGGCAGGGAGCAGCATGAATCCACGCTTTCCCGGCGCAACGGGTTCCATGAACGACTGTTGGCCGCCCTTACCCTGGATGAACGGCAGCAACTGGATAGTCTGCTTTCCAAGGTGGGATCGCAGCTGCGCGAGGCGATGCAGGGCGGCGATCACAGCACGGCATAATATCGGAATAGCGAGTGATCGGGTTCGGCGCTGCCCTCGGCTGCTGGGCACCGTACGCCTTTGCCGACGATGACCGTGCGGTTCAGCCATTCGTGCGGGCCATCGGGCGCGCGGAAATAAGGCGTACAGCGGAAATATGGCGCGACCGGTTCGTGGCCCGGCCGATTAAGCGCACCATGCACATAGCCGAGATTGCGGATATAGATCAGCGCGTCATCGTCCGCCCTGATCATGTAATGGGCATTGAGTTCGACTACGCCGTCAGTGCGGACCATNGGCCAGTCGGCNCCACTGTAATCGACCAGATGGCCTCGTAGCCTGGGGCCGCTGACCGTGCCGCCCAAGCCCACGGAAGTATAACCGAAGCGTGGCCCGCTTGCGTGGATCGGCTCGGTGGACCAGCGGCGATCGAAGTTGATCCTGATGTCGAAAACATGTTCGAGCCGCAGCGAAAGGTCGATCTGTTCCAAACGGGAGTCCTCTCTTGCAGCGCGCCTCCCGTGTGGCGGCGCGATATTTATTGATTGGTCAAATATATTGTTTATGCAAGCCTCTCGACACCTCCAGGGAGAATCAGGTTGGTNGATTGGCACGGCTTCAACCCGAAATTTCGTTATGTCTTCTCGATTTCGTTGACNCTGGGCAAGCCNTACTGGCTGAAACCCACGACAATGGGGGCGACACGGGCAGCGGTCTATGCGGTGGAGGGCNCGATCGAAGGGCCGGACATCAAAGGACGTGTGATCCCGATGAGTGGCGGCGACTGGCCGCTGCTGCGGCCCGACGGGGTGATCGACTTCGATGCGCGCTACATGCTGGAACTGGACGACGGCACGGTAATCTACATGCAGAACCGCGGCTATCGCTGGGCCTATACGCCCGAAGTGGCCGAGCGGATGGCGCGCGGCGAACATGCCGAGCCGCATGAATACTACATGCGGGTAACACCCAGGTTCGATGTGCCGGAGGGTCCGCACGACTGGCTGTCACGCCACATATTCGTGGGCGTTGCCGAGAAAATCCCGGGCGCGAACCGGATACACTATTTTGTGATCGAATGACCCTGCGGGCCTTTGCCGGAGCCAAAGCGCGTTCCCCTTATGCGTGGATTCACTCGGTCCCAAGAATCTCGTTATCGGCAAGCATCTGCTTGATGGCAGGACGGTAGCTCATCCACAAGAAGCACAGGCCAAGCGCGAAGGTGCCAAGCCCGATGACGTTGGTCCACAGGTCAAAGGTCGTTACTGCGTAAAAACCGAGGCAGATCAGCGCGATGCTGCTGGCCGCAGGAAACAGGCACAGGGCCAGCCACTTCCGGATCGATTCCTTGTAACTGTCCCTGAAGACCCAGGCCGCTCCCAGCCCGGCGATCGCGAAGTAGTAATTGACCTGAAAGCCCACCGCGCGCACCGATGAGGACAATACAAGTTCCACGCTCGGCATGAGAGCCGATCCCCAGATCAAGGCCAGGCCAAGCGCGATGATGGCGTAGATCGCGCGTGAGGGCGATTGCGTGCGATCGTCGACCTTCCCGAACATGGAGGGCATCGATCCGTCTCGTCCCATCGCGAACAGGGTCCGGGAAAACATTATCATCGTAGCCTCAAGTGCTGCGATGCTCGACAATATGACGGCGCCGGATGCGAGAATGGCGCCTCCATGGGACAGGCCGGCCCGGTTCGCGATATCGAAGATGAGGTTGTCCGTCAGATTCCCCGCGTCCGGTCCGGGGAACACCAGCAGCGCAACGGCGGCGAAACCGACATATAGCAGGATTGTAATGAAGATGCTGAAGAGTCCGCCGAGACCGGCTTCCTCGCCGCCGCCGACAGTCTCCTCGCCAAGATTCGAGGTCACGTCCCAGCCCCAGAAGAAGTAGACGGCGACCAGGGAACTGGCAGCAAGCTTGTCCAGTGTCAGCCCCCGCCCCAGCCACTCCATTCCGAATTTCCCGGTGGTTCCGGCAGACGCGAGGTGCGCGAGCGCCGCGACAAGGATTACGAGGAGGATAATGAGCTGCCCCATCGTCAGAATCATCTGCGCCCGCTTGGTCACCGTGATGCCGGCAACCACGATCGCGGAGACGACCACGAACCAGAGGCTTGCCACCGCTGAAGTGATGACGACATTTCCCACCACGCCAGGGGCGATGACGTTGAGCGTGGCGGTTGCAATCGGGACAGTGCCGGTGACCATGTACAGCAGGGTAGCGACGAGCAGCGACCAGCCGGCAAAGAANCCCAAGGCCTTGCCAAAAATGGCGGTCGTCCATTGNTAGGANGCACCCGCGTTCGCGTCGCGTGCGCCGAGCGCGTGGTAGGCCTTCGCTATGCCGAGCATTGGAATTGCGAAGANAAGGAGCGCAACCGGCGCGAAGGCCCCCGCGGCAACGATCAATGTCGCAGTTCCTGCNGCGATCGTCGATGCCGGCGCACTGCCGGCGACACCCATCATCATGGATTCAACGAACGACACAGAATTGTGCTTCAGTTCATTGCTCACNCTCGATCCCTTCTATCCTGCCGAGATGGCATGAGGGCAGTGCACGGTTCGGACATAAGCGCCCCGGCACTGCCCCATGCTCCTTGCCCTGTTATTTTACGGACAGGGTCAGTCCGACTGTGCGCGGCCTGAGCGTCGTCGCGGCCCACACCGGATCGAACGGGATCGGCTGCGATGCGGGTATGAGCGTCAGATAGGGATGAGCATCGGTAATGTTCGTGACGAAGACCGACAGATCAAATCGATCGGCGGTGAAACCGACACGAGCGTTCAGTGTCGAATAGGCAGGGGTCGGTCGCGCCAGGGGATTGTAGTCGAAGGTTCCTGGCTGGGTCGCACCGGCCCTGCGTCCACGTGACGTGTACGTGAAATCCAGCCGTGTGTAGAAATCCAGATTTCCGATCGGCGGCAGGTTGTATACGCCGGACACGGAAGTGTTCCAGGGCGCGCTTGCTCCGGGAACGCCGGAACCGCCCGGGAAGACAGTCCCGGTGCCGCGGACCACGTCATCATCGAAGGTGGCCTTGGTATAGCCGACCGAACCGGTAATGCTCACGCCCCTGAGCGGCCGGACTTCCAACGACACATCAAATCCTTTGGCGGTCGCGTTGCCGGCATTGTCGACGAAACTGTAGCCACAGGTTGGAAGACCGATATTTGTCTGAATGTTCTTCCATTTGATGATGTAACCGCTCACCGCGATAGACGTGCTGCCGCCAAGGATGCGGTTCTTGCTCCCCAGCTCGTAGCTCCACACCGAATCGGAATCATATGTCGTGGGAGCCGAACTATATCCTAAACTGCCCAGATCGGCATCACAGACGTTAGGCGGGATGATTGGCCCTGACCCACCGGGGCGGAACCCTTTCGCTGCCGTGGCGTAGAAGAGGTTGCGCGAATCCGGTTCATAGGTCAGGCCGAACTTGGGGGTGACAGCCGTCTCTGCCTTTTTGGACCTTGCGCTGGGATAAGCGGCCACGAATGGCCCCTCGCCCACCGTACAGGTGCCGCCCGGACCCATATAGACCTCGCAGGGTGTTCCGTAGGGCGCATTGATGTTGCTCTCCGGACCCAGCAGATCGACCCTCTGTTTGAACCAGTTTCGCGAGATCCGTACGCCCGCGGTCAACTTCAAAGTGCTGAACAAACGGAAGTCGGCCTGAGCAAAACCGGCCAACTGGGTTTCGTCAACGCGCCGGTCCTCATCGTAGCTGACCGACCCCGGAAGAAGCGGTGTGCCAAAGGTATTGAGGAACGCGGTCGAACCCGGCCCGAACGGCTCGCCATCGGTCACGCCGAACGGAATCCCGCCGAACGAGATCACGGGAAGACTGGCGGTGAAATTTTGGGAGATCGGTTGCCGCGCCTGCTGTACATTATCGGAATAGAAGGCCCCGACCAACCATTGCAGGGGCGAATCCGCATTGCCTGATTGCAGCCTCAGCTCCTGAACGAAGTTCGTTTGCTTGTTGGTGAAATCGGAGTTGGCACGCGCACCCGCCGGCGGCACGAATTGCTGAGTCAGATAGCGGAAATAATATCTCGTATAATCGGCCCGCTGGCTTTGCTTGCGATCAAAATATGACGTGTTGGAGGTCAGTGACGCGAAGCCGAGATCCCAGTTGACCCGTAGCGCGGGCAGCAAGAATCGATCATTGCCATGCTCCCGGTCCGTGCCGGAAAGGGCCGTCAATGTCGGATCGGTCGCAGGATCGCCCGTCTGATACAGGAAACGGGCATATTGGGCCTTGTCCGGGTTAGACGCGGCAAGCCAGAAAAGNCCCACCCCGCCGTCGTTGCGCGTCTTCTGATACGTGATCGACGGNCTGACTGTGAAGTTGTCGTTCAGTTCAAACAGAAGGGCACCGTGCAACAGAAGCGCCGTGTCGGAGTTTGCGTTCTTGTTGATTGTCGATGTCTTGTTGAAACTTATCGAGTCGCCATAGGATGCGGCACTGGGGTCCAGTATCGTGTATGTGCCGTCTACATCGTCAATCCAGCCACCATTGCGGCGATAATAACCGCTTACCCGGAAACCGATCTTGTCCTGAACGATCGGGCCTCCGACAGCAGCCCCCACTTCGTAACTTGCAGCCCCGCTCCGCGTCGACGCGATTTCTGCTCGTCCCCGATAGGAATAATCGGTTACACTTGGCTCGGTCTGGATGAAGCGGACAGTGCCGCCTTCCGAACCTGCGCCGAACAAGGTTCCCTGAGGACCGCGAAGAACTTCTACGCGCTCGATGTCGAACAGACTTGGAAAGGCCGTGCTGGGAGCATAGCCCAGATTGCGGGCCTGGATCGGCGTTTCGTCAATATAAATACCCGTCGTCGAGGCCCCGGCGGTAGAGGCGATGCCACGTATGGATATCTCATTGCCGCCGATTGAGCTTTTCTGCAGCGACAGGCCAGGTGTCAGCCGGACCACATCCGCAAACTCGCGCGCTCCTCTGGCTTCCAGTTCCTCCTGAGAAAAAGCACTGACACTGATCGGAACTTTCGACAGCGTCTCCGATCGGCGGGTCGCAGTCACGACTATCTCGTCCATGCCCAGTACCCCGGTGTCGTTCGCAGGGTTCCCCTGCTGCGCGTGGGCCGGGTGCGCGGCCATCATGGTCGTCATTGCAACCCCCAGCAAGAGGTTGTCACGGAACTTTCGGAAATCCCCCATTGTTCGAACTCCCTATAATGGCGTTATTTACGTTAAAGACGCAGCTGTCCAGCAGTCATCTCCTGTTGTCTTCTACTCGATCTCGTGATCCGGGCTGCGCTTTGAGTGCCACATCTTAAGGTTTGTAGTGCCAACATACGGAAGCTGATAAGTCGTCGCCGATCCCGCCCCGCTGGGTTGACCGCCTCAGCCGCCACTCCCGGTACTCCCTTGAAGAATGTCCGCGACCTGAAATGGCGTCGCCTCATTTTCGATGGTCGGCGGGATGGTCCAGTCCTGGCCGTTGGCGATCTTGCGCAGCAGACTTCGCAGAATCTTGCCGGAGCGGGTCTTTGGAAGCGCCGGAACGACATGAACCTCGCGCAGGGCTGCGACGGGCCCAAGTTCGCGCCGAACCGTCGCCACCACATGTCCAGGCAATGCGGCCTCATTGCAATCCTTCCGCGCTACGACGAAACCGATTGGCACCATTCCCTTGATCGCATCGTCCACGCCGACGACGGCGCATTCGACCACGCCTTCGATTGCGGCGACGATCTGCTCCATCTGCCCGGTCGAGAGACGATGACCAGCCACGTTGATGATATCGTCGGTACGGCCCATGACAAAGACAAAGCCATCCTCATCCATATAGCCGTAATCTCCGGTTTCGTAATAGCCGGGAAAGCGCTGGAAGCACTTGGTGTAGGCTGCGGGATTGTTCCAGAGCCCGCGGAATGCACCGGGCGGCAACGGTTGGCGGATGATTATTGCGCCGTTGCTGCCCGCCGGCCGCTCAACCCCATCCTCATCGACGATCAGCACGTCGTAGCCCGGAACGGGCGGCCCCGCACTACCGAGACTCCTCCGCTTGTCACCCAGCGCCACACAGGGTGCGATTGCCGGCCAGCCTAGCTCGGTCTGCCACCAGTGATCGATAACCGGAAGGCCTGTGTGCCGTTCGAGCCAGAGTACCGTGTCGGGATCGGCACGCTCGCCGGCAAGGAATATGGCAGTCAGGTCACTGGTGCCGATTTCGGCCAGCAGTTGCGCATCTGGATCTTCCTTGCGGATTGCGCGGATCGCGGTGGGCGCGGTGAAGAACGTCTTGACCCTGTTTGCCGCGATCGTTCGCCAGAATACTCCAGCATCGGGCGTGCCCACAGGCTTGCCCTCATAGAGGATCGTCGTCGCCCCGACGAGGAGCGGTGCATAGACGATGTAGCTGTGGCCAACCACCCAGCCCACGTCGGAGGCCGCCCAGAATACGTCTCCCGAGCCGATCCCGTAGATGTTCGCCATCGACCAGGCGAGCGCCACCGCATGGCCGCCATTGTCGCGGACCACCCCCTTGGGCGTTCCGGTAGTGCCTGATGTGTAGAGGATATAGAGTGGGTCGCCCGAGTCGAGCATGACGCATGGCGGCGCCGGATCGTCGGCAACTGCCTCGCGCAGCTCCGCCCAGTCCTGGTCGCGCTCCGGGTTCAGCTCAGCGGCAAGCTGATCGCGCTGCAGCACCACGACGTGACTGACCGGATACGCAGCGGAGGCCACGGCCTCATCGACGATCGGCTTATAGGGAATGACGCGCGTTACCTCGATCCCGCAGCTCGCCGTCATGAGCAGCTTCGGGCGCGCATCGTCGATGCGCTTGGCCAGTTCGTGCGCCGCGAAGCCGCCGAATACGACTGAATGGATCGCGCCGACCCGGGCGCAGGCCAGCATCGCGAAAATCGCCTCTGGAACCATCGGCATGTAGATGACCACGCGATCTCCGCGCGCGATGCCCAGGCGCAACAGCATCGCGGCCACGCGTTGGACTTCGTCAAGCGCCTCATCGAAGGTCCAGCGCATCGAAATTCCGGTGACGGCACTTTCGTGGACAAGAGCCGTCTGCCCCCCCCTCCCCTGCAGCACATGGCGATCGAGACAATTATGGCATGTGTTGAGGACGCCGCCCGGAAACCAGCCATCCTCAGGATCGAAGGCGCGGCGCGGCGGCGCGACCCAGTCGACGGCTGTGGCGGCGTCCGTCCAGAACGCCTCGGGATCCTCAAGGCTCCTGCGCCAGGCGTCCGTGTAGCGCGGCTTCATTGCGCCGTTGTAAGGCCCATCTTCATGGGGCATGTCAGTGATCATCGGGTCTTGTCCTGACTATTTGGTTCGACCGTCGCCGCTTGTGCGGCCAGAGCCGCCATTTCCGCCGGCGTAAAAACCCGTCCCCGCGTGAGAAACCGTTTTTCGCGGCCATTATCCAGGCTGAACATCCCTCCGCGCCCCGGCACCACGTCAAGAATCAACTGGGTATGCGCCCAGGCGGCTGCCTGAGCCTCCCCGATATAGACCGGGACATCGTCCACCATGCCGAGCAGGATGTCACTCCCGCCGATACGAAACCCGTCTGCCGGATAACACATCGGCGAGGAGCCGTCGCAGCACCCCCCCGACTGATGGAACAGCAGTGCGCCGTGATCCGCCTTCAGCTCGGCGATGAAGGCAAGCGCGGCCGACGACGCGACGACGCGTGGAATCGCTTCCGGCGCGTCGGTTTCCACTGCGCTATCCGCCACGGCAAAGCATTTGCAGCATCAGAAGAAGCCGAGCTTCTTCGGGCTGTAGCTCACCAGCATGTTCTTCGTCTGCTGGTAATGGTCGAGCATCATCTTGTGATTTTCACGGCCGATGCCGGACTGCTTGTAGCCGCCGAACGCAGCGTGCGCCGGATAGGCATGGTAGCAGTTCGTCCACACCCGGCCCGCCTTGATGCTGCGTCCGAAGCGGTAACATCTGTTCACATCCCGGCTCCAGATGCCGGCGCCCAAGCCGTACAGCGTATCGTTCGCGATCTCGAGCGCTTCTTCGTCGTCCTTGAACGTCGCCACCGACAGGACCGGCCCGAAGATCTCCTCCTGGAAAATTCGCATCTTNTTATGCCCGCGAAACACCGTCGGCTCTATATAGTAACCGCCCGACAGGGCACCGCCGTGAATGGCCGCCTTGCCGCCCGCCAGCAGGTCCGCGCCCTCCTGCCGGCCGATATCGATATAGGCGAGAATCTTCTCGCACTGCTCGGACGAGGCCTGCGCGCCGATCATCGTTGCGGGATCGAGCGGATTGCCCTGCCGGATAGCGGCGACACGTGCCAGCGCCCGCTCCATAAAACGGTCGTAGATGGACTCGGCGACCAGTGCGCGGCTGGGGCAGGTGCAGACCTCGCCCTGGTTCAACGCGAACATGACGAAACCCTCGATCGCCTTGTCGAGGAAATCATCGTCCTCGCGCGCGACATCGTCGAAGAAGATGTTGGGCGACTTGCCGCCGAGTTCCAGCGTGACCGGAATCAGGTTCTCGCTCGCATATTGCATGATGAGACGGCCAGTCGTCGTCTCGCCGGTGAAGGCGATCTTCGCTATGCGGCTCGAGGAGGCGAGCGGCTTGCCTGCCTCCAGGCCGAAGCCGTTAACGATGTTGAGTACGCCGGGCGGCAGCAGATCGCCGACGATGTCGATCCAGACCATGATCGAGGCCGGCGTCTGCTCGGCAGGCTTCAGCACCACGCAATTGCCCGCCGCCAGTGCAGGGGCCAGTTTCCAGGCCGCCATGAGCAGCGGGAAGTTCCATGGAATGATCTGCCCCACTACACCCAGCGGCTCATGGAAATGATAGGCGACGGTATCGTGATCGATCTCTCCGATCGATCCTTCCTGCGCGCGGATCACGCTGGCGAAATAGCGGAAGTGATCGATGGCGAGCGGCAGGTCGGCGGCGGTGGATTCGCGGATCGGCTTGCCATTGTCCCAGGTTTCGGCCAGCGCGAGCTTGCCCAGATTGGCTTCCATCCGGTCAGCGATGCGATTGAGGATCAGCGCGCGTTCGGCGACCGGCGTCCGGCCCCATGCGTCCTTGGCGCGATGCGCCGCGTCCAGCGCGGCTTCCACATCCTCCGCCTGCGATCGCGCGATCTGCCCCACCACGCCGCCGGTAATCGGAGAGATGTTATCGAAGTAGCGGCCCGATTTGGGTGCAAGCCATTGGCCACCGATGAAATTGTCATACCTCTCCGCGAAGGGGGCCTTCATTACGGAATCGGCGCGATCGTCGACAGTCATCTCCATTTGAATTCTCTTTCTTTTCGCGATTGAATACCAGATCAGGTTCTTCTGGAAGGCTTCCAGATCCTGGCCATTTTCTCTCAACCTCGCACAAGTTCTTCGGTAAACTCGGCCAGTACAGCCACGTAACCATCAATCTCTTCTGGAGTGTGGGCGAAAGACGCCTGCGGTCCGGCGCTGACGATGCAATCCCAATATCCTCTGTTGGCCATGAATACGCGCCTTGCATCGAGCATGTCGAGATCCATCGAGGCGCGGGCCTCCTGATAGTTTCGCGGCAACTCGGTCGTCAGGCACATGCCCGACCGCGGCCCTAGACGAAACGCCCGGCATGGCAGGTCAAGGTCGCGGCAGATGGCGTCGATCCCGTCCGCCAAGCGCGCGCCCAAGGCGGAGATGCGGTCGTAGGCGGCTTCCGTGAGCACATGCTCCAGCATCGCCCTGGCAACCGCCATCGACAGGGCATTGCCATAGAGCGTGCCGCCCAGGCCTATGCCGGATCGGCGGTGGAGGATGTCGAGATGACGCTCCACATGATCCGACACTTCCCGGGTCATGCCATAGGCCGCGAAGGCGACCCCGGAGCCGAACCCCTTCCCCAGCGTCATGAAATCACTCTTCAGCTGCCACTTCCGCGTGAGGCCGCCATAGGCGAAGGAATAGGTGTGGGCCTCGTCGATACACAGCATCGTGCCTGTCTCGCGCGTAATCTCGCGCAATCCTTCGAGATAGCCCGGTTCCGGCGTCACCAGCGAGCAATTGGTCATCGTCGGCTCTGTCAGCACCAGCGCGACATCCCGCTGTTTCAGTACGCGTGAAACCGCTTCGAGATCGTTGAACGGCAGGATGATCGTGTCTTCCGCNCGCCGTCCCGACATCCCCTGATATTCCGGAACATTGTGCCCGTCATGGGANACGACCANCGTCTCTTCGAGATGCCCGTGATATTTGCCCTCAAAGACGACCAGCTTGCGACGGCCCGTCATGTGGCGNGCGATGCGCATGATGTCGGTGTTCGATCCGGATGCCGAGACGGTGAACTGCCATGCCGGCATGCCGGTCTGGGCGGCCAGCAACTCCGCAGAGACGATGGCATCCTCGGTCGGCAACAGGAAGTGGGCGCCCTTGCGATATTGCCGGGCCAGCGCCTCTTCGACCTCCTGCACCCCGAAACCGATCGTCATCGACAGGTCCGAAACATTCATGTCGACATAGCAGTTGCCATCGGGATCGAAGAAGCTCGCTCCCTCCCCGCGCTCGGCATAGAGTTGGGGGTGGGAATAGTAACCCGCCATCCATGAATTGGGCACCGCAGCCGGCATCACCGCCAGAGCGCGTTCGCGAAGCGCGGCGGACGCGCCGGTGCGTTCCCTGAATCGGGCAATCTCTCGCTGATCGATCCGGGCCACCCGATCGCGATCCGCCACGAAGCGATTGGAATTATCAATCATGAACGACGTCATTGGAACAAGCTCCTGTGCACCGGCAAAACCCACCGGCGTAAATTTCGTTTTTCGTTGATACTCTAAGTCAATTTCCTGCTATTCTGACGACGGCGAATAAACCTTCTTGCCCATGAACCAGGTTCCGAGCACTTTGGTGTCGCCGATCTTTTCGGGGCGGCCTGATCGGGCAAGTTCCAGAATGTCCTGGTCCACGACGATGAAGTCAGCCGACTTCCCGACTTCCAGCGATCCGATCTCCGCACCGCGGTTCAGGGCGCGGGCGCCATTGATGGTGTAGGCGTCAATCACATCTTCGATGCTGAGCCGCTGCCACGGACTGCTCGGTTGCCCACCGCGGCGAGACCGGGTCAAACCCATCTCCATGTTCACGAAAGGCTGGGGATCCTGGGTCAGAACGGGCGCGTCCGAGCCGGCAACGATGACCGCACCGGCATCTTTCGAAGACTTGGTGGGATAGTTGCACTGCTCGAAATAGTCGCCGGGCTTGTGAAGCGCCTCATAACTGTTGCCCTTCACCTTGTTGAAGAAGGGTACGGTGCTGAGATCGTAGCCCTTGGGTTCGGCATAGATCCAGCTGAAGGTATAGATGAGGTTGAGCTTGTTCTCGCCAAGGCGCTTCACATCGGCGGCGGTGGCGCATTGCAGGTGCGCCAGCGAGTCAGGCCGACTGGTGACGCCGTCAGCCTTGCGCGCCGCCTCTATGGCCTCCAGCGCCATATGCACCGCGGCGTCACTGATCGTATGGAAGTGTATCGTGTAGCCCTTCAGATGGGCCTTCATCACATAATCNGCGAATATCCACGGCGCATGCTGCGGAATGCCATAGGAAATCGCACATTGNCCGGGATGGAAGCCATAGCGCTTGGTGAAATCGGCAATGGCGGTCGGCGAGGACACGTCGGCCGGAACAGCCCGCGCATAGACACACTCGGGAGATGAAATGTCGACATAGTCCTTGACGGACAGATTCCCCTGGGCATCCTTTTCGAAGATCGGCTGCAAATAGGGCGCGGGACGGAAGGACGCGCCAAAGGTGGGCGGCACGTTGTTGGGATTGGCCTCCATGTCGCCGTCCGCGAATATTTTCACGGAATCCGCGGATGCGAGCGGGTTTCCGGCATATTTCCGCCTGATAGCATCCGCCTTTGTGAAGAGCGCATCCCAATTCACGCGGCCATCGCCATCCCGGAAGTCTTCCGGTTCCCAGAGTTGCGCCATGTTTACGCGGAAGCTCTGCTGCCCGTTTTTCTGCAACTTGTCGTAGACGTCATACATGCTGTCCGGCCCGAAGAGGCCGCCCGATGCAGAGGTTGCCGCGTCCCATATCGCCGTTATTCCGCGGCTGTTGAGCTGTCGCGCGAGCTGCTGGGGTTCGGCGAGCAGCTTCGCAAAATCCTGCCGCGACGTATCCGACGAGTCGATGGGAGAACGGCCTTCGTCCTGGATGTCGCCGCTGGGTTCGCCGTTGCTGTCGATGCCGACCACGGCCTTGTAGTGCGAAAAATCCGTTCGCAGCGTCTTCTTGGAATAGCCGACGACCTCGCCCTTCTCGTTCTTGGCGAGCGCCAGGGCGCGGCTATTGTAGGCGCTATGGTGAAAGTCCCAACCCGTCATGATGACAGGATTGTCGGGCGCGGCGTCGTCCAGCGCAGCCCGAAGCGTTGCATATTTGGAGTCGGTTTGATTGCCCGCCGCATACTCCCATTGGGAAACGGCGAGCCATTGCCCCGGTTGAAGCTTCGCCTCGACCACGCATTCGCGAACCAGCACGGCGATCTCCGCGAGCGTCCGGGCAGTGGCCCGGAGGTTACAGCCGCCAAAATCCACGATTCCCACAGGATGGATATGCGCATCCACAAGGCCCGGCAGGACGAGCTTGCCACCTGCATCCTCTACGACCGTCTTGCGGCCGATATAAGCTTCCGCGGCGGCATTACTGCCGACGAACACCAGCTTGCCTTTCTTTACAGCCAATGCTTCCGCTACACGGTGCGATCCATCCACTGTGTAGACACGGCCATTTTTCAGCACCAGATCGGCCGTGACCGGCTCGCGAGCAAGCCCCGGCGTGAGCGAAACCATGGCGGCAAGAGCCAATGATGACGTTACGGCCGACATCCTGAGCCTGGCTGACCACCCATTTCTGGACTTGGATTCGATACGCATCGTCATTCTCCCGAACGCGGACTGATCCGACGTCTGACGCAAATTGTCCATCGGACCCTCGCTGAGACATCCTTAGCTTCAAGAGTCCTCAAAGGTCACAGCGATCCGAGACAGCTCTTTCGACTTTCCGTGCCAAGACCGTCGCAACCTGTCACAGGATTGAAGCATGGGCTGCACTATGGTAGGTTTCGCCTGCGGACATCGATGGGGACACCGCATGCTCGACTTCACGACGCAGGGATTGCCGGAACGCGGGCGTGCAGCCCGATATTCTGAAGTATTGGGGGCCTATTACAGTTCAATTGAGCCTGATCGCCAGGTTATTGCTGACATCAGCGAGCAGGAATCGCTTAACGCCTTTTCGATGGCGTTTGACCTCGGCAGACTGAGTTGCTCCGTTCACAAATGCAACTCGCCGCTTCATCGTTATTCGATGCGGCAGAGCCCCTCGCGGCTGGGCTACTCCCTCCAATATATTGTTGAGGGCAATCTCACAATTGTGAGTGACGACTACTGCCATGTGGTTGGCCCCGGGGATATGGTCTTTCTCCGCTCGCAAAAGGTGCAAGAATATCACACCGCATCCGGCGGTAGTAAAACGATTGGGGTCCATGTTCCGCGAGCGCTCGTCCAGGCTCTTGCCTATGGGCAGCGTGTGTCGCTGGATCAGGTCTTTACAAGCAATTCAGGGATCGGCGCTTGTGTCGCATCGCTGATCCGAGCCATCTTTAATTCACATGCGGACCTTTCCGCTTCGGATTGTGCGGCGCTGCAGATCAGTTTGGGTGAGGCAATCGTCCAGCTTGGAACCTTGAGCACCGACTCCATAGCCGATCCGATACGCGCAGGTCTGTTAATGGACATCAAGGCGATCGCGACCGCAGCGCTCGATGATCCGGACCTGACTCCGGCGCAGGTGGCGGCAAAGGCGGGCGTCTCGGTCAGGACGCTGCACCGCATCTTCCAGGAAACAGGGGAAACGTTCTGGAACTGGATTCGTGACAAGCGGCTCGAGCGTTGCTACGCGGATCTCACGGCTTCGACCCTGTCGAAGCGAACCATCACCGAAGTGGCATTCCGGTGGGGCTTCAACGAGCTAAGCACCTTCGACCGCAATTTCCGTAAACGCTATGGCTCCTCACCGCGTCAGGTGCGATCGATTGCTCACAAGGGGGCATGA
>JGI24739J22299_10000426_pt1 | contig 14656 bp, 16 predicted proteins | sample KBSCornC5_FD_22299 | JGI IMG/M metagenome (IMG submission 22299)
CCTTGAGCGTCTTCATGCCTTCAGATCCTCAGCACCGTCTCGACTGCCCAGGCCCGGCCGTTGCCTGCCTCCGACAGCGGGATATCGCCGTGGTAGGCGCCGGGCACCGGCACGTACTGCATCACTTGCGTGCAACCGGGCTGGGAGATGAAGAAGCCCGAGGTCGCCAGCCTCTTGGTCATCAGCACGAACGCCGCTGCCGACTCCGGATCGAGGTCCTTGCCCTTGATCAGCGCCTGCTCGTGCAACTTGGTCACCAGCGCCAGGCGCTGCTTGGCGTCGAGCTGGGCGAACGGTTTGCCGCCTTCCTTCTCGAACGCCGCCATGGCGGTGAGATAGCGCTTCTGCTCCTCGGGCGTATAGACGTCCTTGAACATCTGGTCGATGAAGCGCGGCACGCCGGCATCCACGGCGCCGGGCGTGTCGGTGCGCGGCACGATGATGTCCACCACGGCGGTCACCGTGTCGTGCTGCGGCGGGGTGAAGAACTGCGGCGCCGGGCCGCCTTTCTGCGCGGCGGCATGCGCGTCGAACACGGCCAGCAGCGAGGGTGCGGCGGCCACGCCGACGGCCAGCGTGGTCATGCTTTTCAGCCATTCGCGACGATTCATGAGGGTTCTCCTTAGATATTGCCGCGCTTGAGTTCTTCCACCGCATGGCTGGCCGCGCGCGCGGTCATCGCCATGTAGGTGAGGGACGGATTCTGGCAGCCGGAGGAAGCCATGAACGAACCGTCGGTGACGTAGACGTTCTTGCAGGCGTGCATCTGGTTCCAGTCGTTGAGCACCGAGGTCTTCGGGTCGCGGCCCATGCGCGCCGTGCCCATCTCGTGGATGCCGGCGCCGACATTGGCCTGGACCTTGAACGAGCGCACGTCGCGGTAGCCGGCGGCGCTCATCATTTCCAGCGCGTCGTCGACGATCGCCTTGCCGATCGCCAGTTCGTTCTCCTCGTGCGCGGCATCGAAGTTGAGCACCGGCAGGCCGTACTTGTCCTTGCGGTTGCGGTCCAGCGTGACCTTGTTGCGGTGCGAGGGCAGCATCTCGCCGAAGCCCATCATCGAGATGCTCCACGGGCCGGGCGTCTGCGCGGCGCGCTTCAGGTCGCCGCCGATCAGCGGCGTGTTGACCAGGCGCGTCCAGTCCTGGCGGCTGGCGCCGCCCTGGTAGCCATAGCCGCGCAGGAAGCTGCTCTTGTCGCTGCCGACGTTGCGGTAGCGCGGGATATAGAAACCGTTGGGGCGGCGGCCGGAGTAGTAGCGGTCGTCGTAGCCGTCGACCATGGCGCGCGCGCCGCTGCCGAACAGGTGGTCCATGATGTTGTGGCCCAGCTCGCCGCTGTCGTTGCCGAAACCGTTGGGGAAGCGGCTGGAGGTGGAGTTGAGCAGGATGTGCGTGCTGCCGAAGGTGGAGGCGCACATGAAGATGACCTTGGCGAAATACTCGGTCTGGTGGCCGGTCTCGGCATCCAGCACGCGCACGCCGGTGGCCTTGCCCTTGTCGTTGTCGTAGATCAGCTCGTAGACGATGGCGTTGGTCACCATGGTCATGTTGCCGGTCTTCTCGGCCGCGGGCAGGGTGGAGGAGTTGCTGCTGAAGTAGGCGCCGAACGGGCAGCCGCGCATGCACAGGTTGCGGTACTGGCAGGGCGCGCGCTGCGGGCTCTTGTCGTGCTTCAGTGGCCCGGACAAGTTGGCGGTGCGGCCGATGATCAGCTTGCGGCCGCCGAACTTGCCGGCGATCTTGTCGCGGAAATCCTTCTCCACGCAGGTCAGCTCCATCGGCGGCAGGAAGTCGCCGTCGGGCAGCTGCGGCATGTGCTCGATCGAGCCGCTCACGCCGATGAAATGCTCGACGTAGTCGTACCAGGGCGCGATGTCGTCGTAGCGGATCGGCCAGTCCACGCCGACGCCTTCCTTGCCGTTGGCTTCCAGGTCCATCGGGCTCAGGCGATAGCTCTGGCGTCCCCACATCAGCGAGCGGCCGCCGACGTGGTAGCCGCGGAACCAGTCGAACGGGCGGGTTTCCTCGTAGGGGTTGTCGATGTCGTCGACGAACCAGTGCTTGGTCGACTGCGTGATGCCGTAGAAGGACGGACGCGTGTGGATCGGGTGGCGCTCGATGTCGTGTCGCGTGGGCTCGTCGCCGTAGGGCAGCTCCCATGGCGCCTTCATCGCGGTGGGGTAGTCGCCGTGCTTGACCATGGGGCCGCGGTCCAGCACCAGGGTCTTCAGGCCTTTCTCGGTCAGTTCTTTCGCGGCCCAGCCGCCGCTGACGCCGGTGCCGACGACGATGGCGTCGTATACGTGCTTGTTGTCCATGTGTTTCCCTATGGAGCGGAAGGTGGAGGGCGTGGGGTCAGCGCAGCGGCTTGAGGTAGGCGTAGTCGATACGCGCGGCCTCGAGGTCGCTCATGCGGCTGAACGGACCTTCCTGTTCGACGAAGCAGTGCTTGAGCCCCGCGCGATCCGCGGCGGCCATGATCGGCTTGTAGTCGAGCGTGCCGCGGCCGAGTTCCGCGCCCGGGAAATCCTTGCCGCCGGCGCCGGGGAGGAAATCCTTGGCATGCATCAGCGCGATGCGGCCGGCATTGGCCTTGAAGTAGTCGGCGGGATTCTTGCCGCCCATGTGCACCCAGCCGCAGTCCAGCTCGAAATGCACCAGCTGGTGGTCGGTCTCCTTCAGCAGCACGTCGTAGAAGGTCTGGCCGCCGCCGACGTCGGTGAACTCGAGGTGGTGGTTGTGATACGCGTACTGCAGGCCGGCCTTCTTCGCCTTCTCGCCGAGGCGGTTGGCGTATTCGGCGGTGCGCTTGGCTTCGTCGAGCGAGTAGGTGGGCTCGGGCGCACCGGCGCCTTTTTCCTTCTGCATGATCGACGGCAGCATGCTGCTGACGATGAACTTCGCACCCAGCGTGTGCGCGGCCTCGACGCCGGGATCGAAGCCCAGGCTGTCGAAATGCATGCTGGGGCAATTCAGGCCCGCTTCTTTCAGCTGATCGCGCAGCGTGGCCGCGGTGGTGGTGACGATCGCCTCGATCTCGGTGTAGCCGATGCTCTTGAGCGTCTTGAGCGTGCCGAGCGGATCGGCCTGGTAGGACTTCAGCACCATATAGAGCTGGATGCCGAGCGCCTTGCCCTGCGCGCCGGCGGCGAGCAGGCGGCCGGAGGGACTGGCGGCAAGCCATGCCGCGGCGCCGAACATTGCGGATCGAGCGAGGAACTGCCTGCGATTCATCATCATGTGGATTCTCTCGGGGCGGCCGGTGGGTAGCTTGGGAAAGAATTAATCGGTGACGGCGACGGGCTGGCCGGCGGCGCTTCTGCGGTCCTTGAAGGCCAGCACGAACAGCACCAGCACGGCCGCCGCGCAGCCGCCGGCGATCAGCCAGATCGACCGCCAGTCGTGCGCATTCTGTGCGCCGGCATAAGTGTCGACGACCATGCCGGACAGCCAGGAGCCGACGAACATGCCCAGGCCATAGGTCAGGAAGGTGATCAGCCCCTGCGTCGCCGCGCGCAGCGCGGACGGCGCTTCGCGGTCGATATAGATCTGGCCGACCACGAAGAAGAAATCGAAACAGATGCCGTGCAGCACGATGCCCAGCCACAGCATCCACATCAGGTCGCCCGGTGCGCCGAAGGCGAACAGCACATAGCGCAGCACCCAGGCCAGCATGCCCACCGCCAGCATGTACTTCACGCCGAGCCGGCGGAAGAACCACGGGATCAGCAGCATGCACAGGATCTCGGACATCTGTCCGCCGGTCATCTTGCCCGCCGCGTTGACCACGCCCACCTCGTTGAGGAACAGGTTGGTGAAGGCGTAGTAGAACTGCAGCGGGATGCAGATCAGGAACGAGGCCAGCGCGAACACCGCCATCGAGCGGTCGCGCAGCAGGTGCAGCGATTCCAGCGGCAACGCGTGGCGAAGCTCGAAACGCTGGTTGCGCGCCAGCGGCGGCGTGGGCGGCAGGGTGAGGCAGTACAGCGCCGTCACCACCGACAGGCCCGCGGCCAGTGCAGCGGCGTGGCGGTGGCCTCGACGCCCCAGGCGCCGACGATCAGGCCGACCACGATCCAGCCGATGGTGCCGAGCACGCGGATGCCGCCGAATTCTTCCTGTGGATCGCGGATGTGCCGCATCGCCAGCGAGGTGGTCAGCGCCAGCGTCGGCATGTAGCAGAGGCTGTAGGCGAGCAGGGTGCCGTAGAGCAGCGGAAACGAGCTCTGCCTGGCGGCGAACATCAGCAGCACCGCGCCCAGCACGTGCAGGGCGGCGAGCACGCGGCGCGTGTCGAACAGGCGGTCGGCCAGCAGGCCGACGAACAGCGGCGAGATCATCGCGCCGATCGCGGTGGTGCCGGCATGGCGCCGATCTCCTGGCCGCTGAAGTGCAGGGTCTTGCCCAGCCAGGTGCCGACGGTGACATACCAGGCGCCCCAGATCGCGTACTCGAACAGCATCATCAACCTAAGGCGCCACTTCATCCCCGTGCTCCCCTTTTGCGTGGTGTTGCGGATGGGTCTTCGACGTCCTGCCAGCGCCGCCCGCGGCGTGGCTTCTGAGCATGGCGTCGACCAGCAGGCTGTTGCGGTATCCGTCCGCGAAGGTGGGCAGGGCGGCCGGCTTTTTGGCCGGCGCGCCGCCCTGGCGGATCCATGCGTAGGCATCGGCGATCAGGTTGCGGAACGCATCGGGCCAGGCTTCCGGATGGCCGGCCGGCAGGTGCGCATAGCCGCGCGCGGCCGGATCGAGCAGGGCCGGATCGCGCGTCAGCACGGTGTTGGGCTGTGCGTGGTGGCCGATCCACAGATCGTTCGGCTGCTCCTGGCGCCAGGCCAGCGAAGCCTCGCGGCCGCTCACTTCCAGGCGCAGGTCGTTCTTGTGGCCCGGCAGCACCTGGCCGATGGTGACGCAGCCGCGCGCGCCGTTGTCGAAGCGCAGCAGCACGCTGGCCAGGTCTTCGCTGGCGATCTTGATCTTCTTGCGCGGTGCNGTCTTCGACGCCTTGGCGAACGCCTTCGGCGAAGCGGCGGGNACTTCNCGCACCGGCACCGCCGTGTGCAGGTCGGCCAGCACGGCGACGATGCGCGCGCCGGTGACATGTTCGGCCAGGTCGCACCAGTGCGAGCCGATGTCGCCCAGCGCCGAGCTGGCGCCGCCGCGCTTCGGGTCCAGCCGCCACGAATAGGCGCGCTCGTCGGTCAGCCAGTCCTGCAGATAGCAGCCATGCACGAACACCTGNGCGCCGAGCTTGCCCTTGGCGATCATCGCGCGCGCCTGCTGGATCAGCGGATAGCCGCGGTAATTGAAAGTGACGACATGNGCGACACCGGCCTTGCGCGCGGCCTCGTGCAGCTCNCGGCTTTCTTCCAGGTTGCTGGCCAGCGGCTTGTCGGANATCACGTGCTTGCCGGCCTGCAGGGCGGCAAGCGAGATCTCGCGGTGCAGATGGTTGGGCGTGGTGTTGTGGATCACCTGCACGGCCGGATCGGCCAGCAGCTCNCGATAGNTGGCGTAGGCGCGTTCGACGCCCAGCTCGCGGGCCCGNGCCTGCGCCGATTCGAGGCTGGAGCCGGCGATGCCGACGATGTCGACGTCNCCCAGGCGGCGCACCGCATCGAGGTGGTGGGCGGCGATGAAGCCGGGGCCGACCAGCCCCATGCCGAGGCGCTTCATCGGCGCTTCCTGTGCTTGCGGGTCGCTACGGCCATGTTCCCCCTCCGAGATATCGCTACCACTGAAAATGTATTCGATTACATCCGCATGGAAACTGGACTTCCAGAGCACAACCAGGAAAAGTGCGATGCAGNCCACGCAAGTGGAAGCTGGCAAGCCCGCGAAAAAACTGCGCTGGTATGTAACAGACTTGGAAATGCCGATGCAACGATTTCATGTAATCCATTACATTGCGGCGCAGCATGCGCGGCCGTCGATGGCCCGGCGGAGCGCGTGCCGGCTCGCGCGGGGGTGGTATCGTCCCGCACCAATCGGCGGCATGGGAGGCCGGCATTCGTGAGTTTCAGGGGATCCGCCAAGGGACAGGCCGGACGCGTACGCAAAGACGGCAAGCGCGCGCAGGCCGAAGCGCCGCCGGCCCGCGTCAGCACGGTCAAGGAGATCGCCGCCATCGCCAAGGTGTCGGTGGCCACCGTGTCGCGCGCGTTGCAGCGGCCGGAGGTGGTCAGCGAGAGCACGCGCCAGCGCATCCATGAAGTGGTCAAGCGCCTCGGCTACACGCCCAATGCCCTGGCGCGCAATCTGCGCACGGCGCGCACGCGGTTGATCGTGGCCCTGCTGCCGGACATCGCCAACCCATTCTTCTCCGAAGTGATCCGCGGCATCGAGCAGGTCGCGCACGAGAACGGCTATTCGGTGCTGCTGGGCGAAACCCAGAGCAGCCAGGTGCGCGAGCAGGCCTATGCCGACATGGTCGCGGCGCGCCAGGCCGACGGCATCATCACCATGTCGCCGCGCGTGCCGTCGATCCCGATCCAGGGCCGGCNGCCGGTGGTCAATGCCTGCGAGTACGTCAAGGACGGGCAGATTTCCAGCGTCTATATCGATAACGTCGCCGCAGCCGGCGTGGCGGTCGACTACCTGGCGATGCTGGGGCACCGCGAGATCGCCTTCGTCGCCGGGCCGCCGTCGAGCCCGATCTGCGTCGATCGCGAGCAGGGTTATCGCCTGGCCCTGCAGCGCGCGGAGCTGCCGGCGAATCCGGGCCTGGTGGTGACGGGCGATTTCTCGATCGAAGCCGGCGAGCGTGCCGTCGAGCAGCTGCTGGCGCAGGGCCAGCCGTTTACCGCGCTGTTCTGCTCCAACGACGAGATGGCCATCGGTGCGCTGCGCGCGCTGCGTTCGCACGGCCTGCGCGTGCCGGAGGATGTCTCCGTCGTCGGCTTCGACGACATCCGCTTCGCCCGCTACACCTCGCCGCCGCTGACCACCATCGCCCAGCCGAAGAACGCGCTGGGGCGCGAGGCGATGAGCATGATGCTCGAGCTGCTCAACGATGCGGAGGTGCCGCCGCGCAAGCGCGTGCTGACGGCGGACCTGGTGGTGCGCGGTTCGACCATGCCGCGACGCAAATAGCCCGTCATTCCGGCGCAGGCCGGAATCCAGTGACGACAACATCNGATCGCAGCGAAATGCACGAGAGCTTGCGCGTCGCGACNACAGCCAAGCGCATNGTCACTGGATTCCGGCCTGCGCCGGAATGACGGGCTATGGAGTCTTCTCTTTCTTGGCGCGGCCGCGCTTGCGGCCAGGTGTGACCTGGGCCATTTCCTTGCTCGCGCTGGCACCGGCGCGGATCTGCTCCATCCACGACAAGGCATCGACGTAACCGAGGAAATGCTGCAGATACCCCGGCGACAGCTCGCGCATCAGCGCGATCGAGCGATGCGCCAGCGCGCTGGAATTGAGCGGGCCGGCGTTGGAGGGAGCGGGTTGCAGCGACTGGCGCAGCTGGCTTTCCGTGCGCAGTCGCGACCAGAGCTGGCGAAAATCGCCAAGCAGGGGCAGCTCGGCAAGGTCGGCGAGCTTGCCGTTGCGGTTGGCGAACCCGTCGACCAGGTTGGCGATCGGGCGATCCTCGCCTGCGCCTGCGGCAACTGGCTGTTGCGCCGCCCTGCATTCGACCAGTTCGGCATAGCCGGCAAGCAGGGTGTCCAGGCGCGCGTCGAGCCAATCGCGCACTTCGCCGTCATGCGCGGCCGCGCGCCGCTCGAGTGCTTCCATCCGATGAAAGCGCACCGGATCGAAGCGGTCGGCGCCTTGCTCGCGCCACGCATCCAGCCTCCGGCGCGCGGGCGTCCGGTGGTCACTCATGCGCCGGCGTTTCATGCCCGTTCGCGGCGGGACGCGGCACCGGCGCGATCTCCACGCGCCGGTTCTTCGAGCGTCCTTCCTCGCTGGCGTTCGAACCCACCGGCTGCTCCGCGCCGAACGCAGCGGCGAACACGGACGACGCGGGCACGCCATCGGCGATCAGGGTGCGCGTCACCGTAAGCGCGCGCTCCGCCGANAACTCCCAGTTGTCGGCGAACAGGCGGTTGCNGTCGCGCACCTGGCGGTCGTCGGTGAAGCCGCTGACCATCAGGATCTCGTCGCGCGACTTCAGGTATCCCGCCAGCGGGCCGGCGAGGCTCTTGAGCAGCTCGCGTCCTTCCGGCTGCAACTGGTCGGAGTTCAGCGCGAACAGCACGTTGCCGCGGATGCCGATGCGGCCGTCGACCAGGGTCACGCGGCCGGCGGCGAGCGGCGCGGCCAGCGCCTGTTCCAGCGTCTGCCGGCGCTGCGCTTCGGCCTGGCGCCGCTGCACTTCTTGCTCCAGCTGGTTCGACAGCTTCATCTGCATGCCGAGCATGCCGACCAGGATCAGCACGAACACGCCCAGCAACACCGACATCAGGTCGCCGAAGGCGGCCCAGATCGGCGTCGATTCGGTTTCGGCCTCGATCTCGCCGTTCATGCGGTTTCGGCTCCGGCCGCCGCGCGCTGGTCCGCGAGTTGCTGCATCTCTTCGATGATCTGCTTCTGCGACAGCATGCTCAGGTCGACTACTTCGCGGGCCTGGGCCACGTAGTAGGCCAGCTGCTCGTCGCTGCGGGCGAGCGAGCTGTCCAGCGCGGTGGCGATCTGCTGCAGGCGTTCCATCAAGGCCTCGTTCGACTGCCCGAACATCTGCACGGCGACGCCCAGCGCCTCGCCCAGGCTGGCTACCTCGGCGGCGCCGCCGGCGACATGCGCGGCGGCCGTGCCGAGCTTACCGGTCTGCGCTTCGACGTGATCCTGGAAACGCGTGCCGACGCGGTCGAGCAGGTCGGCCGAGGTGGCGATCAGGCCATCGACGGCCGCGCGCTGCTCGGTCGAGGCGTGGTTGACCGCATCGAGCAGGGTTTCCACGGTGGCGAGCAGGCGGCTGCGTTCTTCCAGCATCGCGGTGTCGCGCACCATGCTGTCGGAGAGTTTCTGGCGCAGCTCGGCGACGACTTCGGCGGCGGCCTTCGGCGCTTCCGAGGCGGCCTGCACCAGGCGGGAGATTTCGGCGATGGTTTCGCCGGCGTGGCTGCGGTTCTGCTCGGTGATGTCGCGCGCCGTCTGCGCCAGGGCGTCGCAGATCTCGCGCTGGCGATCGGCGGCATGGGCGGCGGTCTGCTCCCATCGTCCGTGCAGCGCGGTGGACATATGGCCCAGCGTATCGGTCCAGGCGGCGAGGCGTGCCTGGTCGCGCGCGGCCAGCGCCGNCTGCAAGTCCTCGTGCGACTGGCGCACGACGCCGACCAGCGAAGAGGCGTGTTCCTCGAACGTCGCCGCGGCCGCGGCCAGCGCTTCCTGGTTGCGCGCGGCGAGGCTCTCGTTGGCAGTTTCCTGGCGCGACAACGCCTGCTGCCAGGCGTCGGCCGCGTGCCCGGCGGCGTTCTCCAGGCGTGCCGATACTTCACTCACCAAGGCGGCGGAGCGCTGCTCGAACGCGCCGGTGAACTGCGCGAGCGAGTCGCGCAGGTCGCCGGTAAGCGCTTCACCGGCGCGGCGGTGCTCGGCCAATGCATCCTTCCACAACATCGCCACGTTGGCGGTCGTCGCCTCGAAGCCGCCGGCCAGGCCGTCGAGATGGCGCTGCACGCCTTGCTCGACCGCTTCGCGCAGCGCCGCCGTTTCGCGCGCGAGTCCCGCCATGGTGGCTTCCACCACCGGCTGGATCGAGGCGCTGACGGCGCGCGCACTGTCGGCCACGCCTTGCTGCAGCGACTGCTCGACCGAGCTGGCCAGGCGCGCGTAAGTCGCCTCCGTCCGGCCGTGGAACGCCTCCTGGCCGGCCAGCTGGCGCTCGTGCGCGGCGCTGCTTTGCTGTTCGATGCTGCTCATCAACGCCTGCAGCCGGTCGACCAGGGTGGGCATCAGCTCGGTCTGGCGTTGCAGCAGGCGGAAGGCTTCGTCGCGCTGGTGCGCCTGCGAGAACACGCGCAGGGTGGTGGCGGCGTGCGCATCCAGTTGCTGCGTCGCCTGCTGGCGCTCGCGGCGGCACAGCGCCGACAGCAGGCCGAGCATGGCCGAGCTGGCCACGCCGGCGATCGAGGTGCCGAACGCAAAGGCCAGGCCCTTCACCGGCGCGGCCAGCGAACCGCGCATGGCCTGCAGGTCGCTCGCGCTTTCCAGCGCCAGGCCGGTGCCGCGCAGGGTGGCCATCATGCCGAGCAGGGTGCCGAGCATGCCCAGCAGCACCAGCAGGCCGACCAGGTACGGCGTCAGCGCCGGTGCCGGCAGCGCCGTGCGTTCGCCCTCGACGCGCAGGCGCACGGCGTTGCGCAGGCTCGGGTCCACGCGCTGCAGCCAGTCGCCCAGGCTGGGCGGCGCCACGGCCAGGCCGGCGGCGGCATCGTCCAGCGTGCGCGTGGCCTGGCGATAGCGATAGAGCTCCCATCCGCCGGCGAGGTAACACGCGCCGATCAGCAGCGCGACGCCGGCGCCGAGCGGACTGGAGCCGACATAGCCGGCGCCGATCCAGCACACGGCCGCCAGGCCGACCAGGAAAACGAGGGGATAAACAAGACTTCTGAACATGACGTCCCAGTTAGCTGGCGCGAAGGGCCGCGAGCAGGCCCTCGACCGGTTGAAAACGAACATCCAGTTCGGCGAGCAGCACGCTCTGCATGTCCTTGCGAAACACGTCCAGCCACGCGGCCGACGCTTCCCCGGANGGGAGCTNNGCTCCCTGTGCGCCATCCGCGGNTTCCGCGGCCTGGCGCAGACGTTCGAAATGCACTTCCAACAGCCTGGGTGCGGCAGCCAGCAGCTCGTGCTCGCGCGGACTCAGGACGATTTCCATGCTGGCGTCCAGCGCGGCGAGCCGCGCCATCCCGGCGCTGGCGCCGGCCAGCCGATCGCGCAACTTGCCGCGCAAGCGGCCGGTGGCGGCCTGGATCGCGCGCTGATGGGCGATATAGCGCTGGCGGAAGATGGCGTAGTCGATGCCAACTTCAACGTGTGTTGCGTCCTGCCGCGCGAAGGCCTGCTCGCCCGCGATGGCCTGGGCCAGCGCAGCGCGCAGTTGCGCGCATTCGTCCTCGTCGTCGCTGCCGAACGGCACACCGTCGCCCTGCGCCGGCCGGCCATCGAGCACGGTGGACAGCGCAATGGCCTGGTTCCAGTCGAGCCACTGGCTCAACCGGTCCGGCAGCGGGGGCGGAGAGGACGGGGCGGCCGCGTCCGTCAGGCTGGCGAGCAGGCGGATGAACGTCGGGCCGCGGACGGGCGTCCGGTGGAGGGCTTGCACCATGCGGCTGGGTAAAAAAGACGACGATTCTACACGGGGGGTGGGACGCGTCGATTAACCCAAGGGCCGGCGGTGCGGGCCAATGGCGGCGAAATCCGCCATGCATTTCCTGCAACTTATTGATTAGGCGTGTCTTTGCGAGGCAGGCCCATGCTCAGTCCGCCGCCAGCACGCCAATCGTGCGCAACCATCGCTCCACCAGCACCGGCCATTGCCCGATCGGCAGCCTGGTCGGCCGCAGGCCGAAGGCGTGGCCGCCNTGCGCATAGAGATGCAGCTCGGCCGGAACGCCGGCCTTCTGCAGCGCGACGTAGTAGGCCAGCGATTCCTCCACCGTGTCGGTGGGGTCGTCCTCGGCCTGCAGCAGGAAGGTGGGNGGCGTATCGGCGCGGACGCGGATGTCCGGCCGCAGGCGCAGATCNGTCTGCGGGCGGGTGGCGCGNTCCTCGTCCTCGTGCAGCCATAGATGGCCGGGGTAGAGGGCGATGGCGAAATCGGGACGCGAACTCAGTCGATCCGCGGCATCGACCGCCGGGTAGGTCCGCTTGTCGACATGCGTGCTCACCGCGGCGACGAGATGGCCGCCGGCGGAAAAGCCGATCACGCCGATCTTGTGCGGATCGACCTGCCACTGGGCCGCGTGCTGGCGCACCAGGCCGAGCGTGCGTTGCGCATCCTGCAGCGCCGTCTGCACCTTCGGGTAGTAGCGCCGGTCGTTTTTCCAGGTCGGGCCCGAATCGGGCACGCGGTATTTGAGCAGCACGCAGGTGATGCCACGCGAGACGAGCCAATCGCAGATCTCGGTGCCTTCCAGGTCCATCGCCAGGATCTGGTAACCGCCGCCGGGGAACACCACCACGGCGGCGCCGGTGTTGCGGCCCTGCGGCGCATAGACGGTCATGGTCGGCTCACTGACGTTCTCGACCTTCGCCCAGTCGGCGGCGACCGATTCCGGCTTGGTGGCTGGCAGTGCGTCGGGCATCTTGCCGGCGGGCCAGATCGGCAGTTGCGCATGGCCGGGCGAGGGTTGCCACGTGGCGGCGGACGCCCGCGCGGCATGGCAGGCGAAGGCAAGCAGGAGCATGGCGAAGACCGGTCTTGGCATGGCATGGCTGGATCGTCCGGGATGAGGTCGGCAGCGTGGGCGGGCAGCGGGGCGCGGTGCGGGCGAGGGCGGGCTTTTCGCGTGTGCAGAACGGCGCTTTCCCGTGCCGAGGTGGCCCGGCGCGGTTGCGCGATGCATAGTGCTGCGGTGAATCGACCGACGCGCAGCGACGACTGGATCCATATTCGCCGGGACCATGACACCGGGATCGAGAGCGTGCACGCGCATTTCCGCGGCCATGCCTACGATCCGCACGATCATGACGAGGTCCTGGTCGGTGTCACCCAGCAGGGTGTCCAGCAGTTCCGCTGCCATCGGATCGTCCACCGCAGCACGGCGGGCCGCGTCATCCTGATCGAACCCGGCGCGGTTCATGACGGCGATGCGCCGGAGGATGTCGGCTTCACCTACGCCATGCTGTACCTGCCGCAGCGCTGGCTCGCCGGCATGGCCGGCCGGCTCGAGTTACCCAATGCCTCGGGTATCGGCGCCGCCTTCAGGAATACGGTGGCCATCGACGACGGCTTGCGCGAAATCATCCAGAACGCCTTCCTCGCCCTGCATGGCAACGAAGCCAGGCTGGCGCGCGACCAGTGCCTGGACGAGCTGGTGCGACGACTTTCCGCACAGGCCGGCGAGCTTGNCCTGCCCGAAGCGGGTTCGACCGATCAGCTGCTGCGTGCGCGCGATTTTCTGCACGACCGNATGGCCGGCGACATCGGCCTGGACGAACTGGCCCGCCATTCCGGCATGGATCGCTTCCGCCTCACGCGGCAGTTCAAGCGCAGNTTCGGCCAGTCGCCGCACGCTTACCTGGTGCGCTTGCGATTGCGCGCGGCCAGGGCGCTGCTGGCCGGTGGCGGCGAGCCGAACCAGGTTGCNCTNGACGTTGGGTTCGCCGATCAGAGCCATCTGGGGCGATGGTTCCAGCGCGCCTACCGGTTGTCGCCGGCGGCCTATCAGCGCGAATGCACAAACGTTCTAGATCGCCATGCCGGTCGTGCCGAAGATGAGCGNCATCGATCCGTGACCGGAGCTGTGGATGTTCGACACCAANGTGGCGCTTATCGTCCGCGATGACCTGGCGGGCTGGCAGCGGCTGAACGTAACCGCGTTTCTGGCTACCGGCATCGCCGCCGCGGCGCCCGAGGCGCTGGGCTTGCCTTACCGCGACTCGGCGGGACATCAGTACGGCAACATGCTGGGCCAGCCGATGCTGGTGTTTCAGGCCGATCTGGCCGGTCTGCAATCCGCGCACAGGTCCGCACTGGAACGCGGGCTGGCCATCGTGCCCTATGTCTACTCGATGTTTTCCACGGGGCACGACGAGGCGAACCGGCAAGCTTTCCTGGCGGAAGATCCGCAGGCCCTGAACCTGGTCGGCCTCGGCTTGCGCGGACCGAAGAAGGCGGTGGACAAGGCGATCAAGGGCCTTTCGCTGCATCCCTGAGCGAACGCCGGCCCGCATCGCGNGGTCAGTCGACAGGCCTGTTGCTCGGCGNGGCGCTTTCGACTGAAGCGGATACACTCTGCCGCGACTCGAATGACAGGAATGCTCAGTGAAGCCCGAAGACTTGCAGCGTCTGGTCACCATGACCATGCCTTATGGCAAGTACGAGGGACGCCTCATCGCCGACCTGCCCGGTGCCTATCTGGCGTGGTTCGCGCGCAAGGGTTTCCCGCCGGGCGATCTGGGCAACCTGCTCGCACTGGCGCACGAGCTCGATCACAACGGCTTGAAGCGGCTGCTCGATCCGCTGAGAACGCGTTCGCAGGCGCCGCGGCCATGAAACGATCCCGCGTGGTCCTTGGCGTGGTGTTGGCGCCGTCTGCGTTGCCGCTGGCCTATGCGCTGTTCGCGCTGCTGTTCTCNAGCTATGCGATCGAGNCGCCCGNGCACCTGGATCAATTCCTGCTCGGCCTNNTGGCGATGGCCATCGTCTGCTATGCGGCCAGCTATGTGCTCGGCGCGCCGGTGATCGCCTGCCTGCTGCTTGCACGACGGCTTACATGCTTGCCTTGCATTGGATTGAGCNTCCTGGTCGGGGCGGCTGGCGGGGCTGCGGCCTACAAGTACTACCTGCGGGACAGCGGAGAGATCGTCGTGGCTGCCCTGCTGGGCGGTTGTGCCGCGCTGCTGGTTGCCGCGGTCTTTTGCNCGATTGCCGGTGTGCCTTGGAAGAGTGCGCCGGCCGGCGCCGCGGCTTGAATGGTTGGTGCGCGATAATCGCAATTAATTACCGACCTGCAATTAATTGCGCCGGCGCGA
>JGI24739J22299_10000429_pt1 | contig 14581 bp, 16 predicted proteins | sample KBSCornC5_FD_22299 | JGI IMG/M metagenome (IMG submission 22299)
GACCTGGACGTGAAGCTGGTGCCGGGCGGGCTGGTCGACCTGGAATTCCTGATCCATATCACCCAGTTCCGCCACAATATGGCGTTCGACCCCGATTTGCGCGCCGCGCTGGAGCAGCTTGTCGCGGCCGGCCACCTGCCGGCCGAACTGGTCGGGGCGCATGACCTCATCACCCGTTTCCTGATCGTTTCCCGCCTGGTTTCGCCCCGATCGACCGAACCTCCGCAAGCCACCCGTCCTCTGGTGGCGCGGGCCTGCGGCGTCGAAAGCTGGGACGCACTGCTTGAAAGCTACGCACAGGCCCGGCAAAGGGTGGCTGACGCGTGGGCGGCGCTGGCCGCGCCCTTCAAGGAGGAATGACGATGCTGAACGTGGGCGATGCCGTGCCGGAAGTGACGCTGAAGGATGCCGACGGCGCGGATTTCACGCTGGCGCGCTACAGGGGCAGGCCGCTGGTCGTCTATTTCTATCCCAAGGCGGACACGCCCGGCTGCACCAGCGAGGCGAAGGATTTCACGGCGCTGGCCGCTGATTTCGCTGCATTGGGCGTGCCGGTGGTCGGGATATCCAGGGACAAGCCGGCCAGGCTCAAGAAATTTGCGGAGAAATATGGGCTGACCGTCACGCTTGCCTCCGACGAGCCGGGCGAGATGTGCGAGGCTTTCGGCACCTGGGTGGAAAAATCGCTCTATGGCCGCAAATATATGGGGATAGAGCGGGCAAGCTTTCTGGTTGGCGCTGACGGGAAGATCCAGCGCATCTGGCCGAAGGTGAAGGTCAAGGGCCACGCCGCCGAAGTGCTGGAGGCAGCGAAGAGCCTTTGACGCTCCCTATCGCCATCGACAGCGTGGGCGCGGCCTGCGCGCATGTGCTGCTGACCCCTGATCCGCTGGCCAAGTTGATGGCGGCGCGAGCGGTTGCGCGCGGCTGGCGGATGGGGCGGCTGGCGCACCGATTCGAAGCGGATATGCCCGATCGTCCGGCGCGCCCGGATCAGCCCGAACTGCTGCCGCCCAACCAGATGCCCAAGCGCGGCAAGATCGGTTCGGATCGGGCGCGGATCGCGATGCTTCATGCGCTCGCCCATATCGAATTCGTGGCCATCGATCTTGCCTTTGACCTGATCGGACGGTTCGGCGCGGAATTCCCGCAGGACTTCACCGATGACTGGATGCGGGTGGGTGCCGACGAAGCCATGCATTTCGCGCTGCTCGACCGGCGGTTGCGGCAGCTTGGCAGCCATTATGGCGCCCTGGCGGCGCATGACGGGCTGTGGCAGGCGGCCAGCGAGACTGCGCATGATGCGCTCGCCCGCCTTGCCATCGTTCCGATGGTGCTGGAGGCGCGGGCGCTCGACATCACCCCCGCCACCATCCTTCGCTTCCAGGGAGCGGGGGATGAAAGGTCGGCGCGCATTTTGCAGAGGATCATGACGGATGAGATTCGCCATGTCTTTGCCGGGACGAAATGGTTCGACCATGCGACGAAGCGGCTGGGCGTGAACCCCGCAAATCATTACCAAATCCTTGTGAAACGCCACTTTCGGGGTGCGTTGAAGCCGCCGTTCAACGACTCGGCGCGTCGACAAGCCGGTTTAACGCGGGAATTTTACACTCCGCTTGCACAATGAGCCGGGACATGTCCTCTTCGCTCCAGCGGGTGGCGGCATCAGTCGCATTTTGGTTAACGTGGGGATAGCCGAGAGGCACAAGCCTCCGGTTGATAGTCGGGGTCGGCATGTTGGTTCTTCAGATTGAAAATGCGCGCGCTGCGCGATGGTTCCGTTCTGCGCTCAAGATGGTTGGAGCGATGGGCATGGCGGGAGCGCTATGCGCCGCCGTCCCGGCCCAGGCCAAGGCCGACGAAGACGATCCCTATGGCGATGCGTCGGAAATCAACACCAGCGCGCTTGGCCCTGCCGATGTCGGTTTCTCCAATCTCTTCTCCAGCCTCCAGCGACTGGACGGCCAGACCAAGTCGGCCAACTACATCCCCTCGGGACGTCCGGTCGAGAAACTCTCCCTGACCTCCAATTTCGGTGTCCGCTCCGACCCCTTCAACGGCGGCGCCCGCATGCACAAGGGCATCGACATTCCCGGCCCGTTGGGCACCAAGATCTACGCGACAGCCGACGGCATCGTCAGCCGCGCCGGCTGGGCCAGCGGTTATGGCAATCTGGTGCAGATTTCGCATGGCGGCGGCATGGAAACGCGCTACGGCCATATGTCGAAGCTGCTGGTTGCCGCGAACAGCTATGTCCATCGCGGCCAGTTGATCGGCCTCATGGGTTCGACCGGCCGCTCCACCGGCAGCCACCTGCATTATGAGGTGCGCGTCGATGGTCAGGCGATCAACCCCATACCCTTCGTGGCTGGACCCGACTATCTGGTGGCGATGAACACCAAGCCGCCGGTCGCCATGGGCGGCCCGACCAGGGCCCAGGAAAAGGCGGCCGACTGAAGCCCCGCCAATCTTTCTTTCCCAAGGCCCGGCAGGCGAGAGCTTGTCGGGCCTTTTGCTTGATCCTATCTAGGCGCCATGATCGACATTGACCTTACATCCTCGGCCGCTGCCCGTGTCGCCGCCATCGCGGCCAAGCAGGGCAAGCCCGCCATCCTGCGCCTGGCGGTGGAAGGCGGGGGTTGTTCGGGCTTCCAATATCGCTTCGGCCTGGCCGATGCGGTGGAGGCAGACGATATCGCGGTCGAACGGGACGGCGTCACGCTGGTGGTCGACGATGTCAGCATCGACCTCGTTCGCGGATCGGCGGTGGATTTCGTGTCCGACCTTGGCGGAAAGGCGTTCAAGGTGACGAACCCCAACGCCACCGCTGGTTGCGGCTGCGGCACCAGCTTTTCGATTTAATCGCCGCACCGCTCTTGTAGAGGGGCGGATGAAGTCTTTAGGGATGCGCGCAAGGAGATTTGGGCCATGCGCATCGCCACCTTCAACATCAACGGGATCAAGGCGCGCCTGCCGCGCCTGCTGGAGTGGCTCGACGAGACGCGGCCCGACATCGCCTGCCTTCAGGAAATCAAGACGTCCGACGAGACCTTTCCGGTGAAGGATATCGAGGATGTCGGCTATGGCGCGATCTGGCACGGGCAAAAGGGGTTCAACGGAGTCGCGATACTGGCCCGTGGAGAGACGCCGGTCGAGGTGCGGCGCGGGCTGGAGGGCGAGGTCGAAGACGAACATAGCCGCTATCTCGAAGCCGATGTGAAGGGGCTGCGCGTCGCCAGCATCTATCTGCCCAATGGCAATCCCCAACCGGGACCGAAATTCGACTATAAGCTGCGCTGGATGAAGCGTCTGCGCCTCCGCGCCGCGGAGATCTGGGCAGAGGAAGTGCCGGCGGTCCTGGCGGGCGATTACAATGTCATTCCCCGCGACAGGGACGTTTATTCGGTCAAGGCCATGGCCGACGACGCACTGATGCAGCCTGAAAGCCGNGCNGCCTATCGCCGCCTGCTGGGCGANGGCTGGACCGACGCCATCGCTTCCCGGCATCCGGCGGGCGGGGTGTGGACCTATTGGGATTACCAGATGAACGCGTGGCCNCGTGACGCCGGNTTCCGGATCGATCATCTGTTGCTGAGCCCGGCCGCCGCCGACCGNCTGATCGACGCGCAGGTCGACAAGGATTTTCGCGGGCGGGAAAAGGCGAGCGACCATGCNCCGACCTGGGTAGAACTGATGGAATAATTTTACCCGGAATTTATTTGACTTTATTTTATCCGGATAATAAATCGCGTGCCGAAGGAGATTTCGGCATGACACGCACTTTGACGGCCTTTGCAGGCGACCTCTGGATTGCGACGGGCGATGAGGAAGAGGTGCGCGCGACGCTTCATGCCATGGGGACGGANGCTCAGTCTCTGCTGCTGTTCGATGACAGCACGGGCCGGCAGGTGGATATCGACCTGCGCGGTCCCGTGCCGCAGCTTCCCCGTGGCCGCGGGCGTCCCCGGCTCGGCGTCCAGGCGCGTGAAGTGACGCTGCTCCCCCGGCATTGGGATTGGCTGGCGNCGCAACCCGGCGGCGCTTCCGTAACGCTGCGGCGATTGGTCGAGGCGGCGCGCAAGGACGCCGGGGCAAAGCCTTCGCCNCGCNCGGCAATGGANGCGGCCTATCATTTCCTGACCGTGATGGCGGGCGACCGGGCCGGCTATGAGGAGGCGATCCGCGCGCTTTATGCGAAGGACAGGGCCGGGTTCGAAAGCGCCTCCGCCGACTGGCCTCGCGCCATTCGGGATCACGGTGCGGCCCTGGCCGAGGCAGCATTCGGCTAGGCCGGATCGACATTCAGATGATGANGAGCCGAAAATGTTGGTTTTTCGTGACCCGACGCACAGCGTACTTCCAGTAGGTGAGCACCGGAAGCACGAAAGACCACCATTTGCAGGCCGTCAGGGCTGAATGTCGATTCGTCCTAGGGCGCGGACATATCCTGTTTGATCCATGCGCCGCCCTGTTTGAAATAGCCGATATGCTGGCCGCGCTGGAAGCTGGCGCCATCCCACGCCACCACCTGCAACTCGATCTCGTCATGGCGGTGGACGTGCAGCCAGTTGAAGCTTTGCGGTTCGGCATTGCGAAGGCGGGTGGAGGTCGCGGTTCCCGCCTGGATCACCAGCGCGCCGCCGGCATGCGCCACCATCTTCTCCGCCGCCTCTGCATAGGTTTGGTGGAAATGGCCGGCCAGCGCGATGTGAATGCCCGCCTCCGTCGCCGCCTGCACGGCATCCTCATGGCGGCCGACGGCTTCGCTCAACTCCCCGCCCTTGCCGATCGGCATGGCGAAGAGGGGATGATGGGTGACGAGAATGCGCGTCTTGTCCGACGCCACGGACGCGAATTTCTCGCGAAGCATGTCCATCTGCTCATGGTTGATCCGCCCATCCTTGATGGTCAGCGATCGCGCGGTGTTGAGGCCCAGTATCGCGACCGCCTCATCCTGGTAGAAAGGGCATGGATCATTGCTGATGTAGCGCTTGTACCGGCGCAGCGGCGCGCCGAAGCGGCGGGCAAGATCATAGAGCGGAACGTCGTGATTGCCCGGGACAACCAGCAGCTTCATGCCCGCCGCCCGCAGCCGGTTGAGCCAGGTTGCCGCTTCACGAAACTGTTCGCGCCGCGCGCGCTGGGTAAAATCGCCGCTGATGACCACCAGATCCGGTTGCTGCTGTTGCAGCCAGGCTTCGGCGGCGGTCACGATCCGGGGATCATGCGCGCCGAAATGAATGTCCGACAGATGAGCGATGCGAGCCATTGCTCATCAACGGGCAAGGCCTTTCATGGTTTCGGACCTCCGGGCGCGGTTGCGTGTTGTTGAGGCATGGAAACGATATCCCCACCCGCCAGGAATTTGCCGCGTGAAGCGGTTCTGATCGTCAATGTGCATTCCCGCCGGGGAGAGGCGTTGTTCAAGGACGCCAAGGCCATGCTGGAAGAAGCAGGGCTGCGCCTGATAGCGGCGCATGCGGTGAAGGAGCCGGAGCGATTGCAGGAAACGGTACGCGGCGCCGTTGCGGACGGAGCGCCTATGGTGATCGTGGGTGGCGGCGATGGGTCGCTTTCCGGAACGGTGGACGAACTGGTGGGCAAGGATTGCGTCTTTGGCGTGTTGCCGCTGGGCACCGCGAACAGTTTTGCGCGGACCCTGGGCATTCCGCTCGATCTGGAGGGGGCCGTGGCGGCGATATCCGGCGGCCGGCGGCGGCGCATCGACCTGGGCATGATCGACCGCGACTATTTCGTGAATGCAGCCTCGCTGGGCCTGTCGCCTCGCATTGGGGAGACGGTGCCGCACAGGCTGAAGCGCTATCTGGGCCGGGCCGGCTATCTTCTATGGGCGATCAAATGTTCCATAGGCTTTCGCGCCTTCCGGTTGACGCTGGAAGACGGCGTGAAGCGGCGCAATATGTGGGCGACGGAGGTGCGGATCCTCAACGGCCCCTATCATGGCGGGGTGGAACTGTCCGATCAGGCGGATGTGGACACCGGGGACATCGTCATACAGGCGGTCGTCGGGCGCAGCCATGCCCGGCTTGCCTGGGACTGGTACGCCAAATTCTTCAAGCTGCGCGATCGCGATGCGCAGACGGAGGAGTTTCGGGGCAAGGCATTCCGGATCGAAACCCGGCCGCCGCAGCGCATCTCCATCGACGGCGAAGTGCTGGCCAGCACGCCCGTCACGGTTCAGGTCGCAGCGGGCGCGGTGGAGGTGGCGGTTCCCTGACCGTCCTCCCTGCACCTGCGGGCAGCTGTTCAGAGCGTCTTTTCGTAAATCTGATAGACCTTGTTCACCCGGCTTTCGATGGCATCGGCGATCGCGTTCATGCCCTGGTTGTCGTCCAGCACCCAGCCGATTTCCCCCCGCGTCGCGCCATAATTGGCTGTGGCGCTGCGGCGGATATATTCGATCATCATGAAGGCGAGCTGGCTGGCCATGCGCGAAGATTGCAACCGCTGGACCACACCCATCAGCGGCACGCGCATGGTGCGGACCTTGGGCTTTCTCAGCCACCAGAGCAGCTTCGCCCAGCCGAAGGGAAAAAGCGAACCGTTGAGCGGCGCTATCGCCTCGTTGAGGTCGGGAAGCGTCATCATGAAAGCGACGGGTTCTCCCTCCAGCTCCGCGATCATGATGAGGTCGTTGAACACGATGGGCTTCAATTGCTTGCCGAAATGCGTGACCTCCTCGTCGGTGATCGGCACGAACCCCCAATTATTGCCCCAGGCGTCGTTCAGGATGTTGAGGATGATTGCCGCTTCGCTGTCGAATCTGGACTTGTCGACCTTGCGGATGCGGATGCGTTCATTCTTCTCGCCTGACTGGACAATGCGCTGGATCAGCGGCGGAAATTGCTGCGTGATGTCCAGTTCATAGGTCTTGAGCTGCTTGACCGGCTGATACCCGGCACCTTCGACCATTGCCCGATATTCCGGCTTTGCATGGCCCATCATTACGGTCGGCCGATGGTCGAAGCCTTCGACCAGCAGCCCCGGTTCCTCCCAGATCGACAGCGAGATCGGTCCCAGCGCACGGGTCATGCCCTTGCCCCGCAGCCACTCCTCCGCCGTTGCGATCAACGCTGCGCCGGTTTCGGCATCCTCTGCCTCGAACAGGCCGAAATTGCCCGTGCCCGGCCCCATGCCCTGCTCGGCCGGCTGGGCCAGAGCCAGATGATCGAGATGTGCGGACACGCGCCCCACCACCCGGCTTCCCCGGCGCGCCAGGAAATATTGCGCCTCGGCATGCCCGAAAAAGGGGTTCTTGCCCGGCGTGATCAGGCTGTACACTTCATCCTTCAGTGGAGGCACCCAGTTCGGATCATCGGCATAGAGCCGCCAGGGCAGATCGACGAAAGCCTTGCGATCGGCCTTGGAAGTTACGGGGGTAATCGCCAGTTCTTGATGGGCCACGGCGCAGGACGCTTTCGCTGGAGAGGTTTGGGCAAAGCAGTTCGACGCTTGTTCCGGGAATGTCAATCGGGACATGAGCGGATGGGCCCATGATGATCAAATCGTCATGTTGCTGCCCCAATTGCAGCGCATTTACCCTTTAGGAACCACCGCATGACTGTGCACGATCCCCTTATTGCAGCCGCCTCGCGGACGAAAAGCGCGATCCCGGACGATGCGGCGATGCTGCGCGCGGCGGCCGATCTGACCCGCGAACTGTCGACGGCGCGGCCTGGCATCTATTGGCCCGATCTGCTGGCTTCGGCTTTCATCGGCTATGCCGCCCTGGCAGGAGCGATCATCAGCGGCAATGGCGCGTTCATGCTGGCATTCGGCCTGGTGGCGGTGCTGGCGCTTTATCGTGCGGCAAGCTTCATCCATGAGCTCACCCATATCCGCAAGGGTGCGTTGCCCGGCTTCCGCCTTGGCTGGAACCTGATCGTCGGCATTCCGCTGATGATTCCCTCCTTCCTGTATGAAGATGTACATACGCAGCATCACGCCCGCACACGCTATGGCACGGCGAACGATCCGGAATATCTTCCGCTGGCGCTGATGAAGCCCTGGTCGCTGCCGCTGTTCATCATCGTGGCGGCGCTGGCGCCGGTGGGCCTGATCCTGCGTTTCGCCGTGCTGACGCCGCTCAGCCTGATCATCCCGCCCTTGCGGCGCAAGGTGGTGGCGGAATTTTCCGCGCTTTCCATCAACCCTGCCTATCGGCGCCGCGCGCCGGAGGGGGAGTTCGCTCGTCAATGGGCCTGGCAGGAAGCTGGCGCGAGCCTCTTCGCGCTGGCATTGGTCGGCAGCGTCCTGGCCTTCGGATGGAAGCCGCTGCTGACCTATATGGCGGTGCATTCAGCCATGACGGTCATCAACCAGCTCCGCACGCTGGTCGCGCATCTCTGGGAAAATGAGGGCGAGGCGATGACGGTTACCGCGCAATATCTGGACTCGGTGAATGTGCCGCCGCCATCGCCTCTTGCGGCGATCTGGGCGCCGGTGGGCCTGCGCTACCACGCATTGCACCATCTGCTGCCGAGCGTTCCCTATCATGCGCTGGGCGAGGCGCATAAGCGGCTCGTGGCGACGCTGGAGAGCGATTCGCCCTATCATCGGGGGAATTATCCCGGCATGTGGCCGCTCGTCGGCAAGATCGCGCGGTCGACGATGGCGAAGCGCTAAGGCGTCCCTTGGAGGAGGGGGCGTCGACCGCTATTCCTCCGTCCGGAACAGGACCGTCTCGCCCACCAGCAGGAACAGCAGGAAGGGTGCCCAGGCCGCCAGAAAAGGCGGATAGGCGCCCAGATTTCCCATGGCGAGCGAGAAATTGTCCGCAACGAAATAGGCGAAGCCCAGCGCCATCCCCATCACCGCGCGCACGAACAACTGCCCCGAACGCGCCAGCCCGAATGCGGCCACGGAGCCCAGGATCGGCATCAGCAGCGCGGAAAGCGGGCCGGACAGCTTGTGCCAGAGGCTCCCTTCCAGTTCGGCCGTGGGACGCCCCGCATCGTGGAGGTCGCTGATTGCGGCCTGCAACTGGCTGAAGGTGAGGGCGTCGGGATCGACCTTTGCCAGGGTGAACTGATCGGGCCGTATGTCATGGCCGAAGCGGACGGTCCCGATACGGCGCTCCGTGCCCCTTGCCACGTCGAACTGCCGCGCATCTTCCAGCACCCAGCTTTTGGTTGAAGGGTCATAATGACCTCTGGGGGCCTGCACGATGGTCGTCAGCGTGTTGTTGATCCGGTTGAAGATTTCGACCTTACGGAGTTGAACCGCCTTTCCCCGTCCGGCGACGATCGCGGCCGTCACCAGGTTGTTGCCGTCGCGGACCCACGGGCTGGCCTTGATTCCCCTGTCAGGCGGCAGAGGGCCGTAATCCACGGCTTGCCAGGCGGAAAGGCGGGCCGTCGACCGTGCCACGATCCGTTCGTTGAAGGCATAGCTGATCAGCGCCACGCCCAGCGCCGCGGCCAGCAGCGGCGCCAATATCTGGTGCGCCGACAGCCCCGCTGCCTTCATCGAGATGATCTCGCTGTTCTGGTTGAGGCTGGCGAGCATGATCAGCGTGCCGAGCAGCACCGAAAAGGGCAGGAACCGGGCCACGATCTGCGGCGCGCGCAGCGCCACATAATGCCACAGCTGCGCGTCGCCATTGCCGGCATAGGCCAGGATGTCGCCCGATTCGCCCAGCAGGTCGAGCGTCTGGAGCACCGCCACCAGCATCGCCAGCACCGCGAAGGTCCGCGTCAGGAACAGCCGCGCCATGTACCAGCCAAGCTGGCGCGACGGGAAGAAGTTGAATTGATGCATGGGTCAGGCGGCTCCTTCCGCCATGGTTGTCGCCCTTGGCCGCCGCCGGAGGACGCCCAGCAGGCGGAAGACCTGCTTGGCGATCTTCGCGAAGGCAAATTCCAGCGCGGCGATCGGCTGGCCGCCGGGTCGATGCGCGATCACATGATACATCCAGAGGATCAGCCCCGCGAACAGCAGGAAGGGGCCCCAGAGCGCGATGATCGGATCGATCCTGCCCAGCGAACCCACGCCCTGTCCATATTCATTGACCTTGTGATAGGTGACGATGAACACGATCGACAGGAACACGCCCAGCGCCGAAGTCGACCGCTTGGGCGGAATGGCGAAGGCCAGCGCGGCCAGCGGCAGCAGCAGCATCATCGCCACCTCCACCATGCGGAAATGGAAATTGGCGCGTATCTCATTGCGCAGCTTGTCGGGCGTGCCGGGATCGTGGCCGATCATCACCAGTTCGGGAATGGTTTTTTCCCGATCCACGTCGCGTCCGCGGAATTTCTCGATCTGCGGCAGGTCGATGGGCAGGTCATGGCTGGAAAAGGACAGGATTCGCGGCGATTTATATTTGGGCGCGTCGTTCACCAGCACGCCGTCGCGAAGGCGGAAGATGATGGTGTCGGGATCGTCGGTTGCCAGAAACTCGCCGTGGGCGGCCGTCACCGCCACGGTCTGGCCGTCCTTGCCCGTGGCGCGCACGAAAATGCCCTGAAGGTTTCGGCCCTCGTCCAGGCTGCGCTCGATCCTTAGCGTCATCCGCTTGCTCAGATTGGTGAATTCGCCCACCTTGATCGATGCGCCCAGCGCCCCCGACCGCAGCTCGAAGCGCAGCGCCTCATAGGCATGGCGCGACAGCGGCTGGACGAAGCCGACAATGCCGAAATTCAACAGGGCCAGCGCAACGGCGTACATATAGGGCACGCGCAGCAGCCGCCCGTAGGACAGGCCGACCGCCCGCATCACGTCCAGCTCCGACGACAGGGCCAGCTTGCGGAAGGCCAGCAATATGCCCAGCATCAGGCCGATCGGAATGCCCAGCGACAGATATTCGGGCATCATGTTCGCCAGCATGCGCCACACGACGCTGACCGGTCCGCCTTCCGCCGCGACGAAGTCGAACAGGCTCAGCATCTTGTCGAGCACCAGCAGCATGGCCGAGATCACCAGCGTGCTCAACATGGGCAGGGCGATCAGCCGGGCGAGATATCTGTCAGTGGCCGTCAGCATTCTCTATGTGGTCGTCCCATCACCATGATTTGGCCGCAAACCCCCCCCATATGCGATTCAGGTAGGTTGCGGGGCGAACAGGGGCTCGCCATCCAGTGACACTGGCCAGTGTCACTGGGCGGCTATAGCTTCACGGAGTTGGATGGTCATGTTCAAAGTTGCAATGGGTCTGATGTCGGTGGGAGCTTTGTTCGCCGCCGCCCCGGCGATCGCCCATGGTATGGAGATCGGCAACGACCTGGAACGCTGCTCCGCCGATGCCAAGGGGCCGGCGGTCCTGGTCGACGTGCGTGGCTTTGCCGCCTCGACCGGGAAGGTGCGCGTGCAGTCCTATCCGGCGACCAGGGCGGCCTGGCTGGCCAAGGGCGAATGGCTTGGCCGCATCGACGTCCCGGTGAAGGCCGTGGGTGGCCAAATGCGCTTCTGCATGCCCGTGCCGCAGCCCTGGCCGATACGGCATTGCCGTTCGCCACGACCGCGACGGCAACGGCAAGACGGACTTTTCGCGCGACGGCGGTGGATTTTCCAACAATCCGTCGATCAACATCTTCAACCTGGGCAAGCCGGGCGTCGAAAAGGCCGCTTTCTATGCGGGTCCGGGCGTGACGAAGATCACCATCAACCTCAAATATATGTGATCCCCCGACATGGTTCGCGTCGCCCTTCTGTCCAATCCCAAGTCCACGGGCAACCGGCAGACGCTTCCGCGCGTGCGCAGCTATTGCGCCAGCAACCCCGACATCTTCCATTATGAGGTGGAGCATGTCGAGCAGATCGGCCGGGCGCTTCAGACCATTGCCCGCGTCGATCCCGCCGTCATTGTCATCAACGGCGGGGACGGCACGGTGCAGGCGGCACTGACGGAACTATACCAGGGCGAGCATTTCAAGGGCCGCGTGCCGCCCATCGCGGTTCTGCCCAATGGCAAGACCAACCTGATCGCGCTGGACCTTGGCATCCACGGGGATCCGATCAAGGCGCTGGAACGGATCGTCCAGATCGCGAAAGCGGGCGTCGACGACCATGTCGTGGCGCGCGAGCTGATCGCGTTGTCGGACGGGCAGGCGGAAAGCCGGCCGGTGCTGGGCATGTTCCTGGGCGGAGCGGGACTGGCCGATTACATGCTCTATTGCCGGAACCAGATCTATCCGCTGGGCCTGTCCAACGGCCTCAGCCATTTCCTGACGGTGATAGCGGTGCTGGTGTCGCTGGTCTTTGGCATTCGTGCCCGATTCCTGCCGCAATCCAGCCGCCCTGTGCGCATTTCGCTGATCCGCGACGGACAATTGGCCGGGCGCTTCGCGGTGCTGATCGTGACGACATTGGAACGATTGCTGCTCGGCGTGCAGCCGGGGGACAGCCGGCGCGGCAATATGAAGCTGATGGCGGTGGACCAGAGCCTGTCGGCCCTGCTGCGCCTCTTCTGGGCGAGCGTCACCAGGCGGGTCGGCAAATCGCAGATGCAGGGCATTCATCTGGAGCAGGGCGACGTCATCCGCATCGAGGGCGACCATAGCAGCGTCATATTGGACGGCGAACTGTTCGAGGCGTCGGAGGGCAAGCCCATCGTGCTGCGTTCGACAGAGCCTGTGCCGTTCCTGCGATTGGCGGCCTGAGGGAGCAAGGGGCGCATTCAGCGACGCTGAGCCCCCGCTGCCTATGCTCCCGCACAGGACGCGGATGGTCTGATGGGATAGCTCTCGAAGTTTTCCTTTCCGTTGTGAAAGCAGCAATTGCCAAAGGCCTGCCAGCGGCCTATTGAGCGCACAGCATCAAGAGTTGGGACGACGCCCAACGCCAACCTGCCGATCCGGGCAAGGTGGCACTCCGCCAAGGAGGATGTGGCCGATCCGGCAACCAAGCGGACCCAAGCCACATCGTTAAGCGTCGCCCGGTAGCAGGGAATGACGTGACGTGCCGATCAAGATAGCTGACGAGCTGCCCGCCCGCCGGACATTGGAAGCCGAAGGCGTCGTCGTCATGCGCGAAGCCGATGCCGTGCGGCAGGATATCCGCCCGCTCCGCATCGCGTTGCTCAACCTCATGCCCAACAAGATCAACACGGAGACGCAGCTTGCCCGGCTGCTCGGGGCGACGCCCTTGCAGGTCGAACTGACGCTGGTGCGGATCAGCGACCATATTTCCCGCAACACATCCGCTGATCATATGGCGTCCTTCTATCGTCCGTGGAGCGATGTCCGGGACCAGCGTTTCGATGGTTTCATCATCACCGGAGCGCCGGTCGAACAGCTCCCCTTCGAAGCGGTGAGCTATTGGGACGAACTGCGCGCGATATTCGATTGGACGCAAACCCATGTGCATCGCTCGCTCAGCATTTGCTGGGCGGCGCAGGCGGCGCTGCATCATTTCCATGGCGTCGGGAAACATGTGCTGGACCGCAAGGCTTTCGGCCTGTTCCGCCATCAGGTCCATGTGCCTTCATCGCCCTGGATGCGGGGCTTTTCAGATTATTTCAGCGTGCCCGTGTCCCGCTGGTCGGAGGTGCGGCGGGAGGATATTCCGGACGGGCGGGGCTTGCAGATATTGGCTGATAGCGCTGAATCGGGCCTATGCCTGATCGGTGATCCAGGGTTTGGTTTCCTGCATATGTTCAACCATCTGGAATATGACACGCTGACCCTGGCCGAGGAATATGAGCGCGATGGGGCGAGGCAGTTGCCGTGCATTATTTCCCTGACGACGATCCGGCGAAGGCGCCGCAAAATCACTGGCGGAGTCATGCGCACCTGCTGTTCGGCAACTGGATCGATGAAATGTACCAGACCGTGCCGTTCGATCTNGACGCNGTGGGGCGANTGTTGTCGGCGGCATAGAGCGCGCTGCGTCATGCGTTGGCGAATGAAGGGGCAGGGCATTGGCGCATGAGGTTTCGACGGCACCGATCGCACCGATCGTCGTGACGGCGCTGATGGGCGCGGCGGATTTCGGCTGGGCTGAAGGGCTGCGCCGCGCGCATTTCCCGCCCGAACGCAATCGGGTTCCGGCGCACATCACGCTGTTCCATCATCTGCCGCCCTCCGCCATGGATGAGGTGGCGCGCCGGTTGAAGGCCCTTTGCGCGGGGCGTGCGCCAGTGGCGAGGCTGGCTGAGGTGATGTTGTTGGGGCGGGGTGTCGCCTATCGGGTGGAAAGCCCGGAATTGATGGCGATGCGCGACGAACTGGCGGACGCCTTTGCCGGACTGCTGGTGCCGCAGGACCAGGGCCGGCCGCGTTTCCACATCACCGTGCAGAACAAGGTCGATCGGGCGGAAGCGCAAGCGCTGGCGGACGAACTGGGACGATCCTTTCGTCCCAGGCCGCTTGCCATCGCCGGGCTTGCGGCCTGGCATTACCGCGGAGGACCGTGGGAATTGGCGGCGAAGGCCAGCTTTCGCGGCTGACCTTCGCTTCCGTCAGGCGAGACCCACTTCTTTGAGCGGGACGCCGGGGTCGGCGAGCTGTGCCTGGTCGAGCAGTGCGCCGGAAATGACATGGGCTCTGCCCTGGACATAATCCTTGACCGCATTGACGCAGTCGAGCGCGATGAGCCTGCCGGACTTGAGATAGAGGAC
>JGI24739J22299_10000437_pt1 | contig 14499 bp, 9 predicted proteins | sample KBSCornC5_FD_22299 | JGI IMG/M metagenome (IMG submission 22299)
GCCGGTGGACGGCGGGTATTCGACGGTATAGCGGCCGGCGCATGCGGGCATCGGCGCATGCACCGCGGCGCCGGAGCCCGCGTGCGCGATCCGGTTCCGATTCGATCGCGTTCCCGTTCCCAGCACGACCGAATCGGTAGCCGAACGATTCACTCCCTTCATATCAATCAGTAGTCCCATCAAAAATATTCCGGAAAGACCGGAAACATGTGAGGAGCATATGGAGATGACGAAAAAGACCCTGCTGGCCCTCGCGGCCTGCACGATCCCGGCCGCGGCCTTCGCGCAGAGCAGCGTGACGATGTTCGGGCTGCTGGATGCCGGCATCAGCTATGTCAGCAACGAAGGCGGCCATGGCAACGCGAAATTCGACGACAACATATTCTTCCCGAACCTGCTCGGCTTCGAGGGCAAGGAGGATCTCGGCGCCGGCACGCGCGCGATCTTCCGGCTCGTCAATCAATTCTCGCTCGCGAACGGCTCGACGATCGGCGGCGGCCTGTTCGCGCGCACGGCCTATGTCGGGCTGCAGAACGACCGCTACGGCACGCTGACGCTCGGCAACCAGTACGAGTTCATGGTCGATTCGCTGGCCGCGAGCGGCAACGAGATCGCGCAGGATCTCGTCGGGCTGTACGGCTTTCGCAACGGGCCGTTCGACAAGCTCGCGCTGCCGAACAACCCGACCGGCGCCTTCGACTGGGACCGCGTCGCCGGCAGCAATCGCGTCGCGAATTCAGTCAAGTACACGAGCGCGTCGATCTCGGGCCTGACCTTCGGCGCGCTGTACGGCTTCGGGAACGTCGCGGGGTCGGTCGGCGCGAACAACACGGTCAGCGTCGGTGCGAGCTACGACAACGGCCCGTTCGGCGCGGGCGCGGCCTATACGAACCAGAAGTACGGCGCGGCGGATGGGCGGCCGGCCACCACCGTGCGCAACTGGGGCGCCGGCGCGCACTACACGCTCGGCACGGTCACGGCGAAGGCACTGTTCACGACCGTGCACAACGCGTGGAATGGTGCGGGCGCGTGGTCGGCAGAGGCCGGCGCCGCCTGGCATCCGTCGCCGGTCTGGGTGATCGGCGCAAGCTACACGTACATGAAGGGCAACGACACGCTCGAGAACGCGCATGCGCATCAGCTGCTGGCCGCCGTCCAGTACTGGCTGTCGAAACGCACGATGGTGTACGTCGCCGGCGTGCATCAGCGCGCGAGCCGCGGCAGCCACGCGCAGATCAACGGCGTGATGGATGCGAACGGCGCGTCGAGCGGCGCGCTGCAGTCGGTCGCGCGGATCGGGTTCAGTACGCGGTTCTGAGCGGCAGCCGCGTGCGACTGAAACACCCGCCCGGTTCTGCCCGGGCGGGTTGCGCGGGAGGCGGTTTCGTCAGAAGCGGATGGTCACCGCTTTCGGCTCGGTATAGGCATCGATGAACGACGAACCATATTCGCGGCCGACGCCGGACCCCTTCGCGCCACCGAACGGAACGGCCGGGTCGACCAGCGTATGCATGTTCACCCACACGGTGCCGGCTTCGATGCGCGGCACGTAGCGCAGCGCCTTCGACAGATCGTTCGTCCACAGGCTCGCGGTCAGCCCGAACGGCGTGTCGTTCATCATCGCGATCAGCTCTTCCTCGTCGTCGAACGGCACGAACGCGCCGACCGGCCCGAAGATCTCCTTGCGGTACGAAGCCGATTCCAGCGAACGCGGCAGCACGATCGTCGGCTTCACGTAGAAGCCGTCGCGCGCGTACGCGCCGCCGCCAGTAACGATCGTGTCGCCTTCCGCGCGCGCAAGCTCGAACGCGTCGACGCACTTGCGGAACTGCGGTTCGTTGCAGACGGGGCCGATCATCCCGGCGTCGTCCATCGGATCGGCCGGCTGGAAGCCGTCCAGGCGCGCCTTCATCTTCTCGACCACCTCGTCGAACTTCGAACGATGCACGAAGAAGCGTTCGGCCGATGCGCACACCTGCCCGCTATGCAGGAACCCCGCTTCGACGATGCCGTCGAGAATCCTGTCGACCGGTGTATCGGCCAGGAACGCCGCCGCGTTCTTGCCGCCCAGCTCGAGCGTGAAGCGCGTGAAGTTTGCGTTGACCGCTTGCTCGCCGATGACGCGACCGGTCGGCACCGAACCCGTGAACGATACCTTCGCCACGCGCGGATCGCCGATCACCTTCGCGCCGACCTGGCCGGTGCCGTTGATCACGTTCAGCGTGCCCGGGGGCAAGCCGGCTTCGGTCGCCAGCTCGGCGATACGCAGCATCGTGAGCGGCGTGAACTCCGACGACTTGATGAGCACCGTGTTGCCGGTCGCGAGCGCAGCGCCGAATTTCCACACCGGGATCATCACCGGGAAATTCCACGGAATGATCCCGAACACGACGCCCAGCGGTTCGCGCAGCGTGAACGACGTGTAGCGCTCGCCGTTCATGCTGGGAAACGACGGGGCGAGCGTTTCGCCCGCGATCTTCGTGGCCCAGCCCGCGTAATAGCGCAGCCAGCGTGCAGACCAGCCGACCTCGATCACGCGCGACAGCGCGATCAGCTTGCCCGACTGCGCGGTTTCGATCTGCGCGATCTCTTCGCCGTGTGCTTCGATCAGGTCCGCGAAGCGCAGCAGGATGCGCTCGCGATCGGCCGGCGTCAGGTTGGCCCACTCGCCGCGAAACGCGCGATGCGACGACGCGAGCGCGGCTTCGACGTCGTCGTCGGTCGCCTGCGCGACCGAGCAGATCACCGCGCGCGTGGCCGGATCGCGCACGTCGATCCGTTCGCCGCGGCCGGCCACCGCGCGGCCGTCGATGTAATGACCGTGTTCGCGCGCGAGAAACGCGCTGACTTCGTCCAGCATCCGAACCAGTGCCATCTGTATTCCTCCGGAAATCCAATTGAGTGTGAAAGACCCGATCAGGCCGCGTTGGCGATCAGGTCCGACGCCTTTTCGGCGAGTGCGATGGTCGGCGCGTTCGTGTTGCCGCTCGGGATGCTCGGCATCGTCGAGCTGTCGGCCACGCGCAGCCCCGCGATACCGTGCACGCGCAGTTGCGGATCGACGACGGACGACGCCGCATCCGTGCCCATCCGACAGGTGCCGACAGGGTGATAGACCGTCTTCGCCGCGCCGCGCACCCAGTCCTCGATCGCCGCGTCGTCGTCGGGCGGACAGTCCGGCGAGAAAATCTCGTCGACGTGCTCCGCGAGCGCCGGCTGGCGCAGGATCTTCAGCGCGAGCTTCGCCGCCCGGATCTGGCCGTCGACGTCGCGGCGGTCGGCCAGATAGCGGCCGTCGATGCGCGGCAGTTCCTGCGGGTTCGACGAGCGGATCGTCACGCGGCCGCGCGAATACGGTTGCAGATGGCCGGTCTTGATCGTGATGCCGTGCGTGCGCCCCGCCGTCACGCCGATCGGATCGTCGAACGAATCGATCGTCGGCAGGAAGTGGAACTGCACGTCCGGCTGCCCCTGGCCGCAGGTATCGACGAACGCGAACCCTTCGAGCACCGGCGACGTCAGGATCCCCGAGCGGAACCACTTCCACTGGATGCCGTGCTTCAGCGCGCGCCATCCCTTGTCCTGGCCGTAGAGCGACACCGGCGTGCGGATCGTCGCATTGACCGACATGTGCATGTGATCGTGGAAGTTCTCGCCCACCGGCAGCACGTGCCTGACCTGCACGCCGGCGTCCTCGAGCACCTTTTGCGGCCCGATGCCGGACAACTGCAGGATCTTCGGCGAGCCGATCGCGCCAGCCGACACGATGATTTCGGCCCGGGCGCGCGCCGTCACGCGACGGTTGCCCTGCCGATAGGTGACGCCGGTCGCGCGGCCGCCTTCGATTTCCACGCGTTCGACCAGCGCATCGACTTCGAGGCTGAATTCCGGACGGTTGCGGATCGCGCTCAGGTAGGTCGCCGCCGTGGAGCCGCGCTCGCCGTTGAAGATCGTCGCCTGATAGAACCCGACGCCCTGCTGCCGCTCGCCGTTGTAGTCGACCAGGTAGTCGAGGCCCATCTGCTGGCCCGCGCGCACGAATGCCTGCGACAGCGGATGGCGATAGCGGATCTCCGTGACCTGCAGATGCCCGTTGTTGCCGTGATAAGGCGCCGTCAGCGATTCGTTGTTCTCGGCTTTCGCGAAGTAGCGCAGCATGTCGTCCGCGCCCCAGCCCTTGCAGCCGAATTCGGTCTCCCAGCGGTCGTAGTCGTTGCGGTGCCCGCGCACGTACAGCATTCCGTTGACCGAGCTGGAGCCGCCGAGCACGCGCCCCTGCGGCACCGCGATCGAGCGGCCCTTCACGTCGTCCGACGGCTCGGCCGCATAGGGCCACGTGTAGCGCGGAATCGCCTTCGCCAGCCCGCCCGGCATGTGGATGAACAGATCCTTGTCGTGGCCGCCCGCTTCCAGCAGCAGCACGGTGCCGAGGCCGCGCTCGACGAGATGGGTCGCGATCGTGCAGCCCGCCGAGCCGGCGCCAATGACGATGTAATCGAAAGTTCTATCGGACATCCTGGTATGCGCCCGCTGTCGTGCGCGCGACGTTCACCGGCGCGNGCTGCCGCCGCATGCGTCCGTCGCCCTGCCTTCGGCGGCATCTCCTTGAAATCGGTGGTTGTTTTTCATGGCGCGAGCCAGCCCGTGCGATTCGACAGGACAGCTTGCCGACCGCTTTCCGATTCTAGGGATGCGCCGCGGGCGCCGTTCGGCGTTGCGTGCACACTTTTGGCTTCAGCGTGCAGATCGATGTCGTCGCGCGCCGGCGGCCCTGGAGAACGTGGAGAAACCACGATTGACGCCGCAAGGCAGCGCTGCCGACAATGGCGGCGTCTGAACGCGCGTCCCGGCGGTTTGCATTAACCTTGACGCGTTCCCCGGCCCTCTCCCTCTTCCGGCAATGGCACACGAACTCGTCGTCGACGCCAGCAACAGCAGCACGAATCTGCGCGACCTGATCGCGGACAGCTTCCTGCCGCTGGTCTTTCACGACACCGGCCCGCAGTTCCGGATGTCGGTGCGGGTCGCGACGGTGGGCGGCCTGCGGATGGCGGAGGTCGACACCACCGCGATCCGCGTCGATCGCGATCGCTCGCTCGCGTCGCGCGCCGACAGCGATTGCTACAAGATCCTGTTCCAGATCGCCGGACAAAGCCGCGTCACGCAGCGCAACGCGACGTCGATCGTCAATCCGGGCGAGTGGGTGATCTACGATGCGACGCAGCCGTACATGATCGAATCGGCGAACGCGTCGCGCTTCGTCGCCGCGCTGACGCCGCCGCGAAGCGGCACGATGTGGCGCTGGTTCGTCGAGCGTGCGGGCGTGCAGGTGCGCCGGACCGTCGGCAATGCGCAACTGGCCCTTCAATCGATCCATTACCTGATGGACGGGCAGGTGCCGAACGATCCGGAAAGCCTGTTCGGCTTCGAGCAGTCCACGCTGATGCTGCTCGATTCGGTGATTCGACGCGAGGCGAGCGATTCGCTGACCGGCGCTGATGCGCGCAGCGCTGCGCTGCGCATGAACGCGGAAATCTACCTGTCGCATCACTACAGTGATCCCGACTTGTCGCCGGACAAGCTGGCGAGCGCGCTGAACGTGTCGCGGCGCACGCTGTATAGCGCGCTGGCTGCATCCGAGCGGACACCGCAGAGCCTGATTCAGGAATATCGGCTGCAGGCGAGCCGGCGCGCGCTGGAGGATCCGGCCGATACCAATCGCACGCTGCTGGAACTCGCGATCGCGTGCGGGTTTTCGGACATCACGCATTTCGGGCGGGCGTTCAAGGCAAGGTTCGGGTGTAGCCCGGGGGTGTATCGGGATGCGTATCGGAGTGCTTCGAGCGAGTGATGTAATCCGTATGGTGCGATTGCGCTGACGTGTCGGGCGGATCGCAGCGTCCTGCTGCAAGGCTTTTCGCAGGCCCCACGAGCCCAATATTTCGCGAATCCGGGTCGCCCGACGACGAAGGCGCGGCGCCGGTTCGGGTCGCTGCTTTCATCCCGTTCGACGACTACCACACCCCTGCTCCCCTCGTGTCCCGTATCGCGGCACTGCGACGGTGTAGTTGACCGTCGGGCGCCCAATGAAACCGCCGGTCGGAATCTGCCGGCCTTCGAGCTTGCCTACCCAGCCTGCGAAACAGCGCAGCGTGGCGAACATCCGTGCACCGGATGCAGCATTCACATGCACGCGCCGCCAGCATCACGCGACGGTGTAATCACGTGTAATTGATTCGATACCCCTCGTCCATCTAGCCTTGGATTCGAACGGGAACGGCCCGCTCGAACGACCGCGACACCGCGCAGCCCGGCAGGCGGTGCAACGCATGCGTCATGAAGCGGAATGCCGGACTCAGCGACATACGCATCCCGTAACAAGGCACCTGCATGCCATTTCCACCACCGATGAAGCGAACCGGTCGATTCGCGTTGCAACGCCGCGCAGTACGACTGCACGACGCGTCAAACCGTATCCGGCGTCTTGCCTCACTGACCATTGAACGAGCGGAGAAACGAATGAAAAGCCTTGGCACTTGCGTGGCGATCGCCTTGATGAGCTGCTGCGCCGGTTTCAGTCAGACCGCGGCGGCACAAACGTGCACGGCATTCGACAAGTGGTTTACGTCCGCCGGCGTCACCGAGCCGGATTACCTCAATCCCCAGTTCCAGGATAAAAACGACCCAAAGAACGAGAACTGCAACTTCCACCGGTTCTCCTGGCATGCGTTCCTGTGGCTCACCGACAGTTTCAATGGCGCGCCGCGCTTCACCAGCCTGTATTCCGATGCGGCAATCGACCCGGGCGTGGCGACACCCACCGAGCACGTGCTCGACGGCGTGCAACAGGCGGATTCGCTCGGCATCGTGGTCGACCAGAACGGCCGTGCGGTCTACACGAACATGTACATCAATTCCATTTATCGCAACTTCGCGATCTCCAATCGGCTGTACACGCGTGCGGGCATGAAGAACGCGCCGCCCAAGCTGGAATTCACGACCGGCGCGCTGTCGCTCAAGGCAGCGTGGAAAATCGTCGGAGCGAATGAAGACACGAGCCGCTTCTATACGACCACTGCGAAGATCCAGCTGCTCTCGAAGATCGGCAATTCCGTCGGCATCCCGCCGCAACCGACAACCGCCACCGTGAAGGTCGCGCTGGTCGGATTCCATATCGCGTGGGTCGTCCAGGGGCATCCGGAAGCAATCTGGTCGACGTTCGAGCACGTCGACAATGCGCCTGACTTCAAAACCGATCAGCGACCCTCCCAACCCGTCTCCGACAAGTCGTTCACGTTCTACAAGGCAGGCACCAAGGCCGCGGATTGCAACGTCAACAATGCGTCTCGGCTGACGATCGACGAGCAGACCCAGATACTGAGCCCGATCACGCAGGTGTGCCGGCAATACCAGTACGGCGGGGCAGACGACATAAACCAGCCCAACATCGAGCAACTCAACAGCGACATCCTGGCCCGCCTGGCGAAGCGCAATTCCGTCTGGCAGTACTACAGGGAAGTGGGCGCGGTCTGGATCAAGGATCCGGTAGAGGCGTTCCACCCCGACTGGAGCCCGAATTTCGACTCCGTCGCCATCCGCGGCGCGTCGAAACTGTCCAACTCGGTCATCGAAACCTTCACGCAGAACCAGGTTTCGAAGAATCAATGCTTCAGCTGTCACAACTCGATGGCCGTCACCGACACCAACGACCTGACACTGACGCTGCCGGGCAAGGAAATCAGCACCAGCCACATCCTGCTGCGCAAGTACATGAACAACCCGCAGATCCAGCGATAGCGCCGGCACGGCTCCACTTCAGTCCATCCGTGCAGGACGGCGACGTCCTGCACGACCGCCATCGAGCTTCCAGAGGCCCGTCATGTCAAACACGAAGTTACGCATCCATCCCGCTATCGGATTCGCGCGTGTCGGTAGCAGCCCGGAGTACTACATTGCGCCGGAGACCTCGGCCGGCATGCCGATTGCCGGGCAAGCCCTCACGGGAGGGCTGCCGATCAAGCCGGGCACGGAAAATACGCCGATCACCAGCAGCGACCTGCGCGATGCCCAAGGGCGCCTCAAGCGGCAAGCCGCTCGCTTCAGGATCTATCAGTACGACGACGCGGCGTTGAGCCGCTATCCGTCCGGGTCGGGCACCGAAGTCGTGATCGGCTCGTCGGTGGACGGCAAGGTCGTGAAGGACATCGTGTGGACCGTGCACCTCGCCAACAAGAAGGCCAACTGCTGGGTGCTGGAGTCGACGCCCGCGGGACTGCCCGCCTACGAGAACGACAAGCATCCGCCGATCCGCAACGCGGGTTTCGCGTCGACGTCCGATCCTTCGAACACGACGCGACTGCAAAAGCTCGTCATCGATGCGGGCCCGCGCGCGATCAAGGCATCGGTGGGCGGAACCGTCGCGTTCGACAAGAACACGCGGGCAAGCTATGGCGCGTCTTCCGGCGACGTGGTCGACGTGCCGCGTTATCCGATGTCGTTTCCCGCGTCGAACGTGGCGAGCTTGCCGCCCGCATCGGGATGCACGCCGATCACCACGCTCGGCGCGATGACCACGGAGCCGAACGGGCGCCTGCTCGTGCTGGGCGCAGCCGGCCTTGCGTGCGGGTTCGACGCCGACGGCCGCGCGACCGCCGACGCCCCCCTGGTGCAGGATGTCGACAACGACAACTGGCTCGACGATACCGGCGACGGCCCGGTGACCGCGTGGATCGTTTTCAGCGACGGCAGCGTGCGCGCCGCCGACAGCAGCGCGTGGGTGGTCTCGACCGATCCGTCATACGCGCCGCAGACGAGAAACGCCGTTACGCTGTGGGACGAGATTCTGACCACCTGGATCGAGACATTCCAGCTGCGCCCCGACATCCACGACCGCCTCGTTTACCGGCAGGACTTCCGGCCGTCATTCGACGAGCACATCCTTCCGATTCTGCGCGCGGCGTCCTTGCAGATGTGGAATACCAATTTGCCGGCGAAGGCAATGAAGAGCCACGAAAATATCGACAAGCTGACGGCCGCCAAGCCGCCCTTCAACATCATGTCGTTCATTCGGAGTCCGCATCCGGATTCGCCGTCGTCGGCAGTCGGCTCGCCGCTGATGCCGCTCGCGCTGGGCGACAACCAGAGCAGCTTCCTTACCCTGACCGACGCACAGTACTTTTTCCTCCAGCAATGGGCGAACGGCATGTCCGAGCAAGCCACCCCGGCGTCGTACGGCCCCGGCGAGGCGCTCGACAGGATCGTGCTCTCGAACTGCCTCGGCGGGCGTCTCAGCCCGGGCATCGACCTGACGTTCATCGTCCGCGATCCCAACCTGTACAACCCGAGCTGGTCCGCCGATCACGCGGTCGGCCCGGTGGTCGGCCCTTTCCGCATCAACATGCGCAAGCTCGACTACACGACCGTCAGCGCAAACCAGCCGTTCCTCGGCGTCGGTTATTTCCCGCGGCGCGACGCCAAGGTGGAGCCGGGCGACCTGTGCAAGTTCATGTCGATTCCGTGGCACACCGACTACAACTCCTGTGCGACGCACCTGCCCTCGCCCAATCCGGGCGGCGAGATCAATCCGGACGGTAGCAACGTCTATAGCGGCGTAAACACGACCTTGTACTGGTCCTGGCCCGCACAGCGGCCGGTGGCCGTCTACACCTACGACGACCTGGTCGCAAACAACGGCGAGTTGCCCGTGCAGCGTTACTCGTTACGCGGGGAAGGCACGGCCGCCATTCAGCAGGATTCGACCCGCGAATTCAACTCGCCGCCGATGAATGTCGGGCGCTATCAGAATCGCCCCGACTTCCTGCTTAACTGGGACAAGATCGGCTTCGTCATCCAGGGGGTGGCGATCGACCGGTACGACAGCAGTTATCCACCGAACTACTATCTCGAAGTGCAAAGCCTCTTCAAGCGGGACTACAGCAACCTCGTTCAACCATGGCCCAATACCGTGACCGATCCGCTCCTGCCGCCCGATAACGGCTGAGGTCGCGAGATGCGCGCCGAACGGGTCACGCACACGCCGACCGTCGAACGACCGGATCCGCCCGCGCCCGGCCTGGCCCGCTACCGGGTCGCGGTGATCGGCGGCGGGCCGGCGGGCAGCAGTTGCGCGCTGGCGTTGGCAAGGGCCGGCATCACCGACGTCCTGGTCGTCGAAGCCGGTACCTATGCCGACGCACGGATCGGCGAGAGCATTCCGCCGGAGAGCCGGATACTGTTCCGGCGCCTCGGCATCGACGAAGCCTTCGTCGCGCAGGCGCACGAGCCCTGCTACGGCAGTTGCTCGTACTGGGGCAGCGACAAGCGCGGCTATAACGATTCCGTGCTGAGCCCGCACGGGCATGGCTGGCATCTCGACCGGCGCAGGTTCGACGCCTTCCTCGCATCGCAAGCGCGCGCCGCGGGTGCGGAATTGCTGACCGGGCACGCGCTTCTGGCATCCGGGCCGGGCGACCCGTCCGGGTACACGTTGAGCCTGGGACGCGCGACACATGTCGCGTCGCGGGTCCAGGCGGATTTCGTCGTGGACGCCAGCGGCGCACGCTCGGTATTTGCCCGGCAGCGCGGCGCGACACGGCTCGATTCGAATCCGCTGATCTGCATTGCGGCAAGGCTTGTGCGGCCGGACGACGGCGCGCCGGCTTCGATGCTGACTCACCTCGAGGCGGTCGAGCATGGCTGGTGGTATCTCGCATCCGTGCCCGGCAATACGGTCGTCGTCATGTTCGCCACGCATGCGCAGGCAGTCCGGACGATGCGGCTGCATCAGCCGGAGCCCTGGCATCGCATGCTGCGGGCCGCACGGCGCACCTGGCAGCTCGTATGCGACCTGGGCCTGGATCTGCAGGATCTGCAGGATCTGCAGGATCTGCGCCTGAAAGCGTATCCCGCGCCGTCCCATCATCTCGACCGGCTGTACGGCGATCACTGGCTGGCAATCGGCGATGCGGCGGCGGCCTACGATCCGATCACGGCTCAAGGCATCATCAAGTCGCTATCGCATGGCGTCGCCGCGGCGGAGGCGATCCGGAAACGGATGGGCGGCGATCCTGATGCGCTGGACGCGTTCTCGCGGATGGTGCAAGCGCAATACCGGCACTACCTGCAGATGCGGCATCACTTCTACAGCCTCGAACAGCGGTGGCCGGCCGCGGATTTCTGGCGGCAGTGCACTGAGTCGTCAAACCTCGGATGACGTGCGGCCGCGGCACCGTCGCCCGGCGTCGGCACCGTCACGCACCGCACGCTGAGTCACACGCACACTGTAACCACCTGTAATCGATTCGCAGACCAAACCTTCGTACTCTGTCGATACGCTTCCACGCGCCCGATTTCTCGACGGGCACCGCTTCGCAGGATGGAAGAGGTGCAGGCGCCACAAGCGTCGTCACTTAGCAGCGTGTTTCGCCAACGATAAAGTGTGAAAGGAGTTGCAATGTCTCAAATCTTGAGTAGCTACAACATCGTCGACGTCCTGACCGCGTTCGACGTGGAAAAAATCCTGGGCTATCAAAGGCCGGGTAATCAACTCAGCAAGGATCCGACAAAACCGACCCTGTTGCCGTCCAACGGCTACGACGAGGTCTACATGATCACCACGGACCGGAATGTCATTTCCGGGCAGGCCGGGAGCAATTTGAGCATGCGGGTCGAGGTCAACGACGTCGTCCGGTGGCGCACGATTTCGCTGACCGACGTGGCGGACTACAAGTGCTTCATTCACACGTTCAAGATCCTCGGCACGACTCCGGATGACCCGCCGCTGTCCACCCCGAAGTTCGAACATACCCACCCCAGCGAACCCGATCCCGCACCGGGCTGGCCGAACAACGGCGTGAAGGAACGGCCGGGCTCGGATTTCTACTGGCACGCCACCGCGCAACGCCCGGGCACGGCGACCTATACGTTCGTCGTCGCCGTGTACCAGCACCGCGGCGAGCTGGTGGGCTACTTCCAGTGGGACCCGTCCATCACGATCCGCTACTGACCGCGAACGGGCGCCTTGAATGCCGCGAAGGCCGGAGCCGGACCAGGGTGCCTGGCAGCTTTCGGTGGGCAAGCTCAACCGGCCCGCCGCTCGTGCCCGGCAATTTCAGAACGTTAGCTATCCGACCGTTCAACCATGCTGCATCCAGGCGGCTCGAAAAGCCGGAAGGGCCGCTACGTGACACACCGTTTTTCAACTCTCACGCTTGAAGGAACTGCCATGCCTGAAATTCTGAGTACCTATAGCATCATCGATGTCCTGACCGCGTTCGACGTCGAGGAAATCCTGAGAAAGAACAACAACGCGCTCAGTTCGAATCCGAGTGCGGCGACGTCCCTCGGGAACAATCCCGATACCGTCTACATGATTACCACGCTGGCGAATGCGGCGTACGGCTACGGCCAGGGCCCGAAGCCGGGCACGAACCAAGGCGAGGGCGGCAGCAATTTGCGGATCTTGGCGAACGTCAACGACGTGATTCGCTGGCGCACCGTGTCGCTGACCGACACGGCGGACTACAAGTGCTTCCTGTATAGCTTCAAGGCGATCGGCACCAATCGGCTGGGCGAGGTCTCGTACATCACCGCCAACGTCGCCGAGCCGTACCCCGCATCGGGCTGGCCCGGAAACAACCAGGTGAAGGAAGAACTGCGCGCGGACTACTACGCGCAAGCCACCGTGCTCAGTCCCGGCGACGAAACCTACACGTTCGTCGTCGCCATTTACGACCGGCACGCGCAGCTGAAGGGCTACGTCACGTGGGATCCGTACATCTCCATCAACAGCCGGTGAGCTCCAGCCGGCGCCTCCGACACGACCGACGTCGCGCCCGGAACCAGGCGCCGGCCGGCTCCCGGCGCCGCCGGCGGACAACCGATCAATTCACAGAAACAGCAGCGCCGGATTCAGCTCCATCTCGTCGCACGGCTGCGCACGCCAACCCCGTTCGACCGGCACCGAATACAGCCGTCGCGCGCCGAACCGCGGCCAGAAATGACACAGCCCCGGCGCGATGACCTGCACCACGGACAAGCCGATGTCGGGCCGCGTCTTGTCGACGACGAGCACGTCCATGCCGGCCGCCGCGGTGCGCGCGATGCAATGCGCGAGCGCCACCGGTAGCGACGCGGCCTCGACCGGTTGCCACGTCGAACGCGTCGTCGCACGCGCGCCCGCCGCCGGATACAGAAATCCGGTGGCCGGGAGCTGGTCGCGGTCCCACGGATGCGGCGCATCCGCGGCGACATCGAGCAACTGGTTGACTTCGGTCAGTGCCCGCTGCACCGCGATCCGGCCGTCCGGATGGCAGCCGAAGCCAATCGAGAAGCGCCCGTCTTGCGGATTTTCCGCGAGCGCGGCCACGGTCGGCACCGCGAGGTCGGTGGTGATGTCGAGCGCCCACAAACGCCACCCGAGCGTCGCGTATTCGCGCACGAGCGCATCGAAATACGGATCACCGAAACTCGCGAGATCGATGCCGGGGCGTGCAAGCCGGTTGTACCACCAGATCGCGACCGCATCGCGCTCGATCAACTCGAGCACGCCTTGCAGAATCGCCTCGTCGATGCTCGAACCCGCCGCGCAACCGTTTGGATTGTGCACGCATGCGGCCGGCGCCTGCGCACTGTCCGGCGTTTCCGCATAGCAGTAGCTCAGCGGCACGAGGCGGCGCCGGCCGCTCACGAGCGACCATGCGGGCGTCCAGTCGATCACGTCGCGCGACGTGAAGCGCGGAGGCACCTGCTTGCGGACATCGCGGGTCAATGCATTGATCGCGTCTCGCGCATCGAATTGCCGTTCGCTGAACTGCTGAAGCTCGTTCACGTGGATGGGCTCGGCGTCGCAAGCCGGATCGGCGCGCAGGCTTTCCATGCTGCCGGTCAACCTCGCCTCATCGCCCTGATACACGCTGCTGTATCGTTCGAGCGCTTCGCATAGCGCGCTCACGCGGGCTTGCTCGTCGGTGCGGCCCTTGCCGGAGCAGATCCTGTCGAACCGGTTGCTGCTGGGCACGGCGGCCGGGCACACCAGAAAGCCCGACGCATAAACCTTGCGCAGGCCCGCGTGCCGCTTCGGCATCGGATGCAGATACGCGATCGCGCCGCTCACCGGCGAGATCAGATGCGCGTGACGTTCGAACACCTGTTGCGGATCGGCGCTCCGGTAGCCGCCGTCGGCGTGCGTCAACGGCGCATGATCGGCGAGACGCGGCGCACGCGCCGCCTGCTCGCGCATCCATACGGGATTGCCGCAGCACGGGCATTGCGGACGCCTGATCACGCGGTGCCGTTCGACGGTCAACGTGTCGATGCGCTGCGCCACGATATGCGTCTGCGAACGTTCCGCTATCGTGCGGTTGACCATAATCTGCTCGACCGTCGCCGCCACGAGCGCCGCGGCGGCAGCGGCGCCGGCACGCGACGCGGCCGGCGGCAGACGCGTTGCCGCGCTGCCGTGATGGCGCGCCAGCAGCGCCTCGACCGGCCGGTTGATGC
>JGI24739J22299_10000438_pt1 | contig 14466 bp, 13 predicted proteins | sample KBSCornC5_FD_22299 | JGI IMG/M metagenome (IMG submission 22299)
AGCGGCGAGAACAAAGACTACCTTCTTCATTCGAGCTGCTCCACGTAATCGTTCCGGGCCCGGCCCGAATGCCGTCCCGAAGGCTCCATTAGCGCGCCGGTTTTGCCCGTCAACGCTGAATTTAGCGCGACCCTAACTCGCCTGGGCGCGTTTTGTTGCGTCGCAACATCGTTGCTGCAACCTTTTGGATGTTGAAGATTTGTTCAGAAACACCAGATCTAAGGGGCTCCGCACAATCAATCGAAGCAACGAATCTGGGGTAACAACAGCAGAACAAATGAAGGACGAATGATGACGACGAGTGGGGCAACCAAGATCCAGCGCATAGCACTGATTGGAAACAGCCCTCCGCGCCTGTGCGGCATCGCCACCTTCACGCGAGACGTGTATCAGGCGCTCCATTCGGCATTTCCCGAGATCAAGCTCGATCTATACGCAATGACCGATCCCGGCGGCACTTACGCTTACGGACCGGAGGTCACCTGTGCGATTGGCCAGGAGGATCTGAACGATTATCGCGCCGCAGCGCAGCGAATAAATAATAGCGGCGCGGACGTCGTTCTGATCCAGCATGAATACGGAATTTTCGGCGGGCCGGCGGGCGCTTTGCTGTTACGCCTGTTGGACCGCGTCGATGCGCCGGTGGTGGTAACACTCCATACCGTTCTCGAGCAGCCCAATGCCGACCAGCGTGCCGTGATCGAAGCTCTGGCCCGCCGCGCGTCCAAGTTGATCGTGATGGCGGAAAAGGGTCGTGAGCTGCTCGTCCGCGTACACGGCATCTCCTGGAATCAGATCGCCGTGATTCCCCATGGCGTTCCGGATCGTCCCTTCGTGGATCCGGAGACCGTGCACGAGCGGTTTGGCTTTGGCGGTAAACGCGTGCTGCTGACCTTTGGGTTGCTTTCGCCCAACAAAGGCATCGAGACGATGATCCGGGCGATGCCCGCGATTGTCGCAGCACATCCCGAGTCGCTCTACGTCGTCCTCGGGGCGACGCATCCGCACTTAGTGGCGCGGGAAGGGGAGGCCTATCGCGACAGTTTGAAGGCGCTCGCGCAGGAATTGGGTGTGGCGCATGCGGTGCGTTTCATCGACGGCTTCCTCGATCAGGAGGCGTTGCTCGATTATCTGCAAGCCGCCGACATTTACGTCACGCCTTATCTGAACGAAACGCAGATCACGAGCGGCACGCTGTCTTACGCGGTAGCGCTCGGCAAACCGGTCGTGTCCACGCCTTATTGGCACGCGGCCGAGCTGCTCGCGGGCGAAGTTGGTGTGCTGGTGCCGTTTGGCGATAGCCGCTGTTTTGCAGAGAAGATCATCACGCTCCTCGACGCACCGGCGCGTCTCTCTGAGATGGCGAACCGGGCATATGGCATTGGGCGGACCATGCTATGGAGCGCTCTCGCCGAGGCGTATGTCCAGATCTGCGAAGAGGCGGTGCGCCGTCGCCCGGTGCGCATCCAGCGTGCGCAGCGCGTCGCAGGGCGTGTTGCGGTCGCCCCGCGTCTCGATGCGATCGAGCGCATGACCGACGCCACAGGTATGATCCAACACAGCAACTATGCGGTTCCGGATCGTAATCACGGATATTGCGTCGACGACAATTGCCGCGCGCTGATGCTGATGCATCGAATCGGCGGCGACGATGAGGCGAAGGCGGATCGCCTTGCAACGATTTACGGCGCTTTCGTTCAGCATGCCTGGAATGGCGAACGCGGTCGTTTCCGCAACTTCATGGGCTTCGACCGCCAATGGCTCGAGGCCGAGGGCTCGGAAGACAGTTTCGGCCGTTCGCTGTGGGCGATCGGTGCTACCGCGGCGGAAGCACGCAATCCCAACATGCGCCGCTGGGCGTTAAATCTGTTCGACCAGGTAGCTCCCCATGCGCTGTCGCTTACCTCGCTGCGTACATGGGCATTCGCATTGCTCGGGGCCGATGCGGTCCTCCGCCAGCATCGCGACCATCCCATCGCGTGGACGCTGGTGCGCGAATTCAGCGCTCGTCTGCTGACCGAGCTTCGGCGCGAGCGGCGCGAAAACTGGACGTGGTTTGAGCCGGTTCTGGCTTACGACAATGCACGCCTTCCCGAGGCGCTGCTGCGCGCCGGCGACCTGCTTGGCGACAAGTTGATGGTTGAAGAAGGTCTTGCGGCCTTTGAGTGGCTCGACAAGCGACAGATGAACGAGGACGGCCAATTCCGCGCTGTGGGTACCGACAGCTTCGGTCGGGCCTATGCCGATCCACTACCGTTCGACCAGCAGCCGCTGGAGGCTTGGGCCACGGTGGATGCGGCCTTGTTCGCATACGGGCTGACGCGCGATCCGCGCTGGCTTGAGACGGCGTGGCGGGCACATGGCTGGTATCTCGGTGATAACGACCTCAACCTTCCCATCGCCACCGTAGCGGACGGCGGCTGTTATGACGGGCTGATGAGTGATCGTGTCAACCTGAACCAGGGCGCTGAGTCGATCCTCGCCTTCCAATTTGCCTGCGCGGCAATGGCGAATGCAGAATCGTATGCGGCGACCGCGCCTGCCCAGGCCCGTTTCGGACGCTAAGGGGTTTGTGCGGCGGGCTGCTGTCGAATAGGGCTTTATTTGCCGGGCGCGGCCCGGAATAAGGCACCAGCGCCGGGGAACCGGTGAGGGCCTAAACGACAAGTCGCCGGGGTAGCCGTTTGCTTGATGTAATCCACCATCCGCTGCGCCTTACGGCCGACCCCGCGCGGGTCGTGGTGCGCCCGTTCCATATCCCGATCGAGGCTGGCTCGTCGGTCGGCCGACCGGGTCGCGTTCGCCGCATCGTCGACGCCGTGCTCGCGCTCGATGCGGAAATGGCGGAGATCGAACTGGAGCTCGTGCTGCGCGATTTCGAGGCGCGGCACTGGCAGACGCGCTCCGTATTCATGACGCGATACGCCCAGATCGAACAGGCGCTGGCGCTGGACAGCGATATACCCGAGGTGAAGAAGCAGCTGATCGGCGCCTATTTTTGCCACGAATACAGCTATGCCGCGGCGGCGCTGATGAACCCCAGCGTGATCCCTCATCCGGACCAGAGCGGCCTTTCCAATGGTGCGGTCCGTATCGCCATGTCGCTGCGTGCGGTCGGCGAGGGACATATCTCCTCGGTCTCCTTCCGCGAAGGCATTCTCGGGCCTGGCCCCGCCATCGAACTGATGCCGGAGCCGCCTTTTGCTACTGCCGCGGATAGCGCGACCGAAGTCGGTAATGGCGCGATAGAGGTTCACCGCCATCCTGACAGCTCGCTGTCCGGCACCGTATTGTTTCCGATGACCGCGGCTCAGTCCAAAGGACTCGAGGACATGCGCCTCGTCGAGTTCACGCATGAAGACGGCAGCAAGGAATGGATCGGCACCTATACCGCCTATAACGGCGCGGCGATCCGATCGGAGTTGCTCCGCACGCGCGATTTTCGAACCTTCACGCTCGCGCCGATGAGTGGGCCGGCGGCACGAAACAAAGGCATGGCGCTGTTTCCCCGTAAAGTCGGCGACGAATATATGATGATCGGGCGTCAGGATGGCGAGAATGTCTTCCTGCTCCGCTCCGACCGGCTCGACAATTGGGGCGAGGGAGAATTGCTGCTGGCGCCGACCCAGACTTGGGAAATGGTCCAGATGGGCAATTGCGGATCCCCGATCGAATTGGATGAAGGCTGGTTGTTGCTGACCCATGGGGTCGGCGCGATGCGCAAATATTCGGTCGGCGCGGTGCTGCTCGACAAGCAGGATCCATCCAAGCTGATCGGTCGGATGAGCCAGCCACTTCTCTCCCCCGCAGACGAAGACCGTGAAGGCTATGTGCCGAACGTGGTCTATAGCTGCGGCGGTATGCGCCACGGCGATCTGATCTTTCTGCCTTATGGCGTAGCCGATAGCTCGGTCGCCTTTGCCTTCGTTTCGATCGCCAGTCTGCTGCGGGCGATGCGCTAAAAAAATCCCTGCGAGACACGGAGCCTCGCGGGGATCAGCGATGACACCGGCAACAGGGGGTGTTTGCCGGGGCCTCGAAATCAAGCCTGGGTGAGCATAGGTGTGCGGGTGCGGCGAGCCTTGCCCCAATCGCGCGTTGCCAGCTTCGCAGCCAGCACTGCCACGCCGCCAACGGCATAGGCGGCCAGGGTAGCTTCCGGATTCAGCATCACCGTTACCAGAAGCACGACACGCAGGATCAGCGGGTTGAACCCGAACGTCTCTCCGATCGCGTGGCAGACGCCGAACAGGTTGTCATGCTCCGGACGGGGGGCGGTCTGATTGCTCATTTGGGTCGATCCATTTTGGCGATCGGGCCTATCCCGATCGTGTCGTCACCAGCTTTGCAGGTGCCGTGCCAATTGCGGCTTACAGCCTGAATTAGGGCTGAAGCGCGCGGGACTAATGGATTTTTGCCAACATTTGGTGAAGGCCGCCAATCTGTGGCTGTCCAGATTCGGTCATTGGAGGGGCAGTGGCGTCCGACCGCGGACAGGCATCAGCCGAAGAAGGCGACCCAGCTCACGAAATCATCGCTAATGTCGATGAAGCGGTGCTCCACATTCTTGGGCACCCAGGCGACGTCGCCTGCGCTTACCGCATAGGGTTCCCCCTTGATCTCCAGTGTCGCGCTACCCGTCATGATGAAATAGGCTTCGTCGCGATTATGCGGGGTCTGATGGTCTGTTCCACGCGGCGCAAAGATCAGGATCTGCGCGCCAGGCTGATTGAGAATGCACTGGTAGGGCTCCCCCTCCGGCCATTTGGACGTAGCGGGCAGGGGCAGAGGCGCCAGCGCCTCGTTCAACTTCCTGACCCAGGGCTCGCTCATGATGCCGGTAATGGCGTCACTTGGGTATAGACGACCACCCATTGTCCGTTGCGCTTCGCGAACATGTCCGAATAGCGGAAGTGCTGTTTGAACGGTTTGCCATGATCGGTGCCGCGGACCCACGCGTCGCCTCCGACGATGGCGGTGTCGGCAGACGGACGGATAAACAGCCGATCGCTGATTTCAAATGGCTCAAGATGCGTGTTCGGGTCGGTGTATCCGTCGATAAATTCCTTCTTGTCGCCCACGCGGCCCGAGCCGTGGACCAGCAGAAAATCGGGGGCCAGCATACGCTCCAGCACCGCCCGATCGCCATGCAATTGCGCGTCGTCGAACGCCTGCGCCGCGGCCCGCACTTCGGCATTGTCAGCCGGCTGTGCGGCGGCCGGTGTGGCCAGCGTTAGTGTCAGAAACAGATAGGGGACGCGCATGTCATTCCTCTCGCGGCGGTAAGGGCGCCAGCGGATCGTTCGTATCAACGACCGTCCGCAGCATTATGCTCCACGCTTCGATCGCCTGCGAGAGCTGCGCCGGATCGATCTTGTCGAGCGTATCGTCGGCGGTGTGATGGATATCGAAATAGCGCGTGCCATCATGTTCCAGATCGATCACCGGCGTTCCGCGCTGCACCATTGGCCCAACGTCCGTTCCGCCATGCGCCGCGCCGCTGTTCGGCCCGACGCCGATGCGCGCGAGAGCATCGGTGAGATCGGTCGCCAACGGCGATTTGGGATCGGACAGGCTGACGCGATAGCTCCAGATCCGATCTCCGCCGAAATCCGCCTCGGCGGTAAGCGCGTGCTTCTCGCTGGCATGCACCTTCGCATAAGCCGCGCCGCCGAAGCCACCCGGCTCCTCCGCCCCGAACCAGACGAGGCGGATCGTGCGCCGAGGCTTCGGTCCGTCGAGGATGCGCTTGGCGGCGGCGGTGGTGATCGCGACACCCGCCGCATCATCGATCGCGCCTGTGCCCAGATCCCAGCTGTCGAGATGCCCCCCGACCAGCACGATGCCTGCCGCAGGATCGCGCCCCGGCACCTCCGCGATGACGTTGCCTGACTGGTGGGTACCGATCATGCGAGGCGTTAATGTCAGATGGACCGTGACCGGCTTGCCGCGCCCAATAATACGCTCGAGCTGCTCGGCGTCCGGCACGGAAAGGGCGGCGGCCGGGATCGGCTGCGCGCCGTCAAGCCAGCTAGTCACGCCGGTATGCGGTACCCGGTGCTCGTCGGTGCCGATCGAACGGATCAGGATTGCGACCGCACCCTTCTTGGAAGCAAGCGCCGGCCCAGCGCGCCGGATCTGCCCGAAATAGGCGTAAGAGGATCCGTCCTGCGTGGCAGCCATTCGATGCCAGACGAACACGATCTTGCCCCGCACCTGATCATCGGGTGCGGCCTTGAGCGCTTCAAGGCTGGAGAAGCCCACGATCTGGGCGGTGGTCCCGCCTTCAGGCGTTGCGCCGCTATTGCCGAGGGCAGTGAGCACCAGCTTCTGAGGAAAGGGAGCAACCACCTCGGCGGTCTCGGCGCCGCGGACCCAAACCGGCATGTCGAACGGCTCGACATGAACGTTGGAAAAGCCGAGCGCCTTGAGCCGCGCTACCGCCCAGTCGCGCGCCCGCGCCTCCGCCTCGGTTCCGGCGAGGCGTTGTCCGATCTCGGTCGTGAGACCTTCGACGATGCTGTAGCCGAGATCGGACGGAGATGCGGCGCTGGCAGTGGTTGAAAGGAGCGTGGCGGCGAGGGAAAGTAGCAGGGTGCGCATGGCGTCTGGCTAGTGATCGCCCTGCGCTTTGGCAATGCGGCCGCGGCCGTAATGAGATTTGCCAGACAGGCGATTTTTATGCGGAAACCAACCGGGGATTGGCGCGTGCGCGGGTGACGGATGCCCGTGGCTATGGCACTGCCCTCACATGATTACTGTACGTGAAGCGATGCAACGAACCTTCGAGCGGCGGGCCGTGCGCCGGTCGTTGACCGTGGCGCTGGTGGTCGGCACCGCGCTAAACCTGATCAACCAGGGGGACGCCCTTGCGACCGGGCACGCACCGGTGATCTGGAAGCTTATGCTGACCTATATCGTGCCGTTCGCGGTCGCGAGCTACGGCAGCTATGCGGCCCTGCGCGCCTCCTAGCTGCGGAGCGTCGCGGCACGCGCGTGGCGCGATCTCCTCAGAATTCTGACCAGCTGGCTTCGTCCGTAACCAGAGCTGCGGCGCGCCCGCCTGCTGCACGCCGCCGCAGCGCGGGCGTCGGGGTCGATCGGCTTGCGGGCAGATGATGGATCGAAGCCTCGCCCGGCCGTGAGTCAGCCGTCTCGTCGCCAAGCCTGAACCGTGCCACCTCACGCGCCAGCGTCTCGGCTTGGGTGGCCAGGCTGCCGGCCGCAGCCGTCGCTTCCTCGACCATCGCGGCGTTCTGCTGGGTTGCGCCGTCCATTTCAGACACCGCCGTGTTGACCTGCACCATTCCGGCCGCCTGCTGCTCGGCCGCCTCGGCAATCCGCCCCATCGCGGTGCTGATGTCCACGATGCGCGCTTCGATCCGTTCGATCACCTCGCCTGCCGCATTGACCAGCTCGACACCGGTTTGGACCTGCTCGGCCGAGGCCGTGACGCGCGCTTTCACATCGTGGGCGGCATCCGCGGAGCGCTGCGCAAGCGCACGCACCTCTGAAGCGACCACCGCAAAGCCCTTGCCTGCATCGCCGGCGCGCGCGGCCTCGACGCCTGCATTGAGTGCCAGAAGGTTGGTTTGAAACGCAATGCCATCGATTACGCTGATGATCTCGGAGATCTCGGCGGATGTCCGTTCGATCCCACCCATCGCCTCGACCGCACGGCGCACGACCGCACCGCTCTCCAATGCGTCGGCACGGGCTTCCTCGACGGTGCGGCTCGCCTGCTGCGTGCCGTCGGACGACTGGCGAATCGTGGCCGTAATCTCATTGATGGCCGCAGCGCTCTCCTCGAGATTGGCGGCCTGCTGCTCGGTACGCCGCGACAGATCATCCGAAGCCCGGCGGATCTCCGACGAACCCGTGCGGATCTCGCCTGTCGCCTGGACGACCGACAGCATCGTTGCGCGCAATGCGCCTATGGCGCTGTTGAAGTCGGATTGGAGCTTGGCAAACGGTCCCGCCAGTTCGGTGTCCACGCGCGCCGTCAAGTCGCCGCCGGCGAGCTTTTCGAGGCCGGAGCCGATGCTCGATACGATCTGCTGCGCCTGTTCGTCCTTGGCGCGTTCCGCGGTGGCGAGTTGGTCCCGGAACGCCGCCATGGAGCGCGCCATCTGCCCGACTTCGTCGGCGCGATTTTCGTGCGGTATCGCGAAATCGATGTTCCCCGCCGCAAGCATGCCCATGCCGTTGCGCAGGTCGTGAAGCGGGCGCACGACACTGCGGCGCGTAATTACGAGCCCGGCTGCTAGTCCTGCACCCGCGAGCAGAAGGGTCGCCGTCAGCAGCACCAGCCGCGCGCGTGCCGATGCCTGTTCGGCAGACGCGCGTAAGATTTCCACATCGGTACGCCGCGCCTCGATCTTCGCGTCGGCAATTTGCGACGCGGCACGCTCGGCCGGACGAACGCGTGCGTGGAATTGAGTCAGCGCCCCTGCCGCATCGCCCGATCCGGCGCGCTCCGCGACCGCCGCCAGCTCCTGGATCACCTGCCGTTGCGAGCGAAAGTAATCGGGCGAAGCCTGCTCGCCGAGCCTGGATTCAAGCGCGCCCAGCTCTTTGGTCATCTTCTTTTCGCGATCGTCGAACTTGCCGCGGATGGTCAGAATTTCCGACGGATCGGTCTCGGTGATGAGATTGAGCGCGTCGCGCTGAAGCGAGCGGCTGAGCGATCGCAACTCGCCGAATTCGAACACCTCACCCTGCGCCGTGGCCGCCGCCGCATTCGCCGCTGCGACCTGGCCTTCCGAACGGATCGTCAGGAGCGCGAGAAACGCTAGGAGCAACATGGAAACGAACAGGGGCGTCATCAGACGCGTCGTAACGCTACGCGACAGCATCAACGGATACTCACAGAGGGGAGGGGCCGTTCGCCTGTTGGCGGGAGTTCGTTATATTTCCNTTAAAAACCATTGGCATGTCATGTATATGGTAAACACTGCTGACCTTATTGCGTAGGCCGCAAAGNCCGGCTACGGAATCATTCCGGAAGGCTGCTCGCGCGTAGATCGCCGCGCGAAGCTGGCAACTGGCCACGGAATTGCGGTCGCTCTGCTCCATCCCCATGTTGGCAAGAGCGAGCGGGCCGTCTATCGGCTGCGCACCAGTTTCTCACATCATCAAATCCGCGGAGACGCCATCCCATGGCCGTGCAGTACAGCTTCGTCATGAAGGGCCTGACGAAGACCTTCCCGGGCGCGAACAAGCCCGTGCTCAACAACATCCACCTGCAGTTCCTGCCCGGCACGAAGATCGCGATCATCGGCGTCAACGGCGCCGGCAAGTCGACGCTCATGAAGATCATGGCGGGGATCGACACAGAATATTCGGGCGAGGCATGGGCGGCTGAGGGCGTGACTGTGGGCTACCTGCCGCAGGAGCCGCACCTCGATCCGAACAAGACGGTGTTGGAGAATGTTCGCGATGGCGTGCGCGCTGTCGCCGACATGGTCGATCGCTTCAACGCGATTTCGGCCGAGATGGGTGACCCCAAGGAGGACACCGATTTCGACGCGCTGCTCGAAGAGATGGGGCATCTCCAGGAGAAGATCGATGCGGTCGACGGTTGGACGTTGGACAATCAGCTCGAAATCGCGATGGAGGCACTGCGCTGTCCTCCCGGCGACAGCCCGATCACCAAGCTTTCAGGCGGTGAAAAGCGCCGCGTCGCGCTGACCAAGCTGCTGCTCGAAAAACCCGACATTCTGCTGCTCGACGAACCGACCAACCACCTCGATGCCGAGAGCGTCGCCTGGCTCGAACGTCACCTCGTCGACTATGCCGGCAACGTAATTTTGGTCACCCACGATCGCTACTTCCTCGACAATGTCGTCGGCTGGGTGCTGGAGCTCGATCGCGGCCGCGGTCTGCCGTTCGAAGGCAATTATTCGGCCTGGCTCGAAGGCCGCGCCAAGCGGCTCGAGCAGGAGGAGCGCGAAGAGAAGGGCCGTCAGAAGGCGATCCAGCAGGAGCTGGAATGGATCCGGCAGAGCCCCAAGGCGCGCCAAACCAAGTCCAAGGCGCGTATTCGCGCGTTCGACGAACTGGTTGAGAAGCAAGCTAATCGCCGCCCGGACAGTGCTCAGATTCTGATCCAGATCCCCGAGCGGCTCGGCGGCAAGGTCATCGAAGCCAAGGGGCTCACCAAATCCTATGGCGATAAGCAGCTCTTCAAGGATCTGAGCTTCACCTTGCCGCCCGGCGGCATCGTCGGCGTCATCGGCCCGAACGGCGCGGGCAAGACCACGCTTTTCCGCCTGATTACCGGCCAGGAAAAGCCGGATGCGGGCGAAATTGACGTCGGTCCGACCGTGCGGCTGGGCTATGTCGATCAGAGCCGCGACCATCTCGATGCCAACAAGAATGTGTGGGAGGAGATTTCGGACGGGCTCGACCGCTTCACCTTCGGCAAGCATGATGTTGCGACGCGGGCTTACGTCGGCGCGTTCAACTTCAAGGGCCCAGATCAGCAGAAGCGCGTCGGCCAGCTTTCGGGCGGCGAACGCAACCGCGTTCATATGGCCAAGATGCTGAAGGAGGGCGGCAATGTCCTGCTGCTCGACGAACCGACCAATGACCTCGACGTCGAGACGCTACGCGCGCTGGAAGAGGCGCTCGAGAATTTCGCCGGCTGCGCGGTGGTGATCAGCCACGATCGCTTCTTCCTCGACCGCCTCGCGACGCACATCCTGGCGTTCGAGGGCGATGGCCATGTCGAATGGTTCGAAGGAAATTTCGAATCTTACGAGGAAGACAAGCGCCGCCGCCTCGGCGAAGCGGCCGATCGGCCGGGCGCAGGGGCCTATAAAAAGTTGACCCGCTGATCGGAGAGGGTGAGCGTCTCCGGGACGCTCACCCGCGCGGATTACATGGGCACCTGGACGGTGTCGTCTTGTGGATAGGCTTTCGGCCGTACCGGTAAGGTAGCGTTGACCTGCTTTGCCGCTGGTTCGCGCCGCTCCACCGTGCGCAGCGCGGGTGCGGGCTGAGCAGCGGGCGCTGGTAACAGGCTCATTGACGGAACAGCAGCTGGCACGATCGCGGCTGCGAAAGCCGGGGCAGGGGTGCCCGCGGCCACGAGCTGCCATTTCGTTGCGTAGACTTCGCCATTCCAGGCGACGCTCAGTGTGATCGTCTGCGGAAGCGGCTGCTTAATCTTGTCGACCACGACGCGGCCGCCATAGGAGTCGCCGGGATAGACCGTGGTTTGGCCCAGAATGTCGTCGCCGAGCGATGCAGCCACTTGCCTGCCATGCTCCTGCACCGACGTGGCTGCCCCCACGGCTGCGCCCGTCAACAGTGCGCCATTGGCCGCTCCGTCATGATAGCTGATGCGAGTCACCCTACTGCCGTGGGCATTGCTGGTGCGGATAGTCGCATGCGAGCTATTCGATGCGGCGATGCCCGCCGCGAGCCCTCCCACGGCGGCCACCGCTACCGAGGTCCAGAACGCACGCTTATTTGCTCTTTTCTGAAGTTCCACCAGGGTCAACACGTCTGCCGGTGCATCGCCCACGAAGGCAGTCACATCGGCGAGGTCGATGTCCGCAGGACGCCCGCCCTGATTGAAGACTACGACGCCGAAACTGATGCAGCCATGATCAATCGGCAATGGCGTCACCAAAATCATGCCGCTGCGCCCACGCACCTCGATCATCGGCTCACCCTGCGAGTGACGGAGCGTCGCACTGCCGAAAGGGACGGGCTGGAGGACGGGTGCGGCTGCCGCGACAGTCGTCGTCGCGGTGAGCGCCAAAAGCGCCGCAACCGTCGGTAAAGTCTTGAACATGCATCTCTCCCCAATTGCCGTCGGCCCTATTGGAAGAGAGTTAAGCGCTGTCGGCCCGCCATGGTGAAGGCAGATTTAAATCACCATTTCGGCGCTTGCTGGCGGAGGGGTGCCCCGGCAGAACGATACCGCTTGTGCGGGAGCTAGGCTCATGGCGATCGAAACCCTGTCGGAATGGCTCGAAGCTGAAGGCATCGCCCCGATCGAAGGCCCCGGCAGCATAGCCGACGCGGATCGTGTGCGGGGTCTGTTGATTGCCGCAGCACGCGCGGGCGAAGCGCTGAGCTATTCGCAACTGCTTGGCGAACTTGGCCACCGTTTCACGCGGCCGAAGATGCGAGCATTGTGTAAGACGCTCGACGTGATCGATCAACGCGCCGCTGCCGCGGGTGAGCCCGAGCTTGCTGTGCTGGTTGTCCGGGAATCGGATCGGTTGCCTGGGCAGGGCTGGTGGGTCGGAGCTGCGAGCTCGCGACGCTATGAAGGGCCGTGGACTGGCGCTGAAGCTGAGGCACTGGTCAATGCGCTTCAACAGGAGGCATTCGACTATTGGCGCGCGAAGAGATGACCGATGCGCTCACTGCCATCGACGCTGCGCTGTTGCGCAGGTTGCGATCGAGCGCGCGGCGGCCTTTCCTGCTCGGAATTTGCGGCGCACAGGGCAGCGGAAAATCTACGCTTGCGAGGAAGCTGGCGGAGCACCTCGATCTAGCGGGAATCCGATGCGCCACCTTGTCGCTCGACGATCTCTACAAGACGCATGCCGCACGACAGCGCTTGGCTGAGGAGCTTCACCCGCTGTTCGCGACGCGGGGCGTCCCGGGCACGCATGATGTCGATCTCGCCTTCGCGCTGATTGATGCGCTGGAGGGTAGGCGAGAAGGCCGTCTTCCTCGTTTCGACAAGGGTCGAGATGATCGCCTGCCCGAACAACAGTGGGAGGCTGCGCCCGCGGACACCCAGGTCCTGATTCTCGAAGGGTGGTTCGTCGGCGCGCGGCCGGAGTTGGACGCGGCTATCGACACGCCCGTCAATTCCCTGGAGCGCGATGAGGACCCACGGGGAGACTGGCGCCGCTATGCCAATCAGGCGTTGGGCAGCGATTATAAGCGGCTGTTTGCCCGTATCGACATGCTGGTGCTGCTCGCCGCACCCGGATTCGACGTCGTCCGTGGCTGGCGCACTCAGCAGGAGCAGGAGCTACGAGCCCAGGGTCGCGGCGGCATGGACGACGCACAGATCGCAAGGTTCGTTCAGCATTATGAGAGGCTGACGCGGCACATCCTGGGCGAGATGCCGCGCCGTGCCGATCTGGTAATCGAGCTCGATCCGAGCCGAGGAGTCAGGGCGATCCACCACAGGACGTAGAGTGCTGCTTTGGCGGCCGAGCATTTGACCCGCTGCCGCAATAATCCGCCCTTATCCGATTGAAGGGGAGGTCGGTGCGGCTTTACGAAAAGCGCGGCGTCTGAACGGAAAAGGCAAGCAAGGATCAAGTGGTGAGCCAAGGGCAAAGAGCAGAGCGAGCGATCCGTCTGAGATGATTCTCTGGTTTGCAGTGACCGCGATGCTCGCATCCTCCCCTGATCTCGGTATCGAAGCCGGACGCTGCCGTGCGCCTGAGGCCGGCCCCGCTTTCATGGTCCAGGTGGAGGGGCTCAAGGATCGTGCCGGCCGACTTAAGCTGGAGCTGTATCCGGCCAATGATCGCGATTTCCTGGCTGACGACAATGTGCTGGTGGCGGCGGGCAAGGCCTTCGCCCGCGTCGATGTGCCCACGCCTGCTGACGGTGCGGTGCAATTGTGCATCCGCGCACCTCGGCCGGGTCGCTATGCGCTGACGCTCCTCCACGATCGAAATGGCGATCACAAGTTCCAATTATCCGGAGACGGCGTCGGCTTTTCCGGCAATCCCCGCCTGGGGCTAGGCAAGCCCTCGGCCGGGCGCGTTGCGATCGATGTTGAGAATGCCCCGAAGGCACTGACCATCGTCCTCAACTATCGCCACGGGCTCGGCATGCGCCCGGAACGGCCAGGCGACTGATCGCACGGCCAATCCAGAGCACCGCGAGGAAAATCGGGGTTTTCTCACAATGCTAGGCCCATCGCTGACGCGGAATCCGCCATGAAAACCCTCTTCCTTGAAGGCAGAGGGAGTCCCCGCTCAACCCAACTGAAATAGAGTCTAGCCGCGTCGATCATTCTGGGGCTGAGTTGGGGAAAGGTAGGGCGGAAACGGGGCATTCTTGGGACGATGTCGTCCNTCACAACCTAAATATGGTGCGCAAGCCCCTTGCTTCAAGGCCCCACCACTCCCGTAAAAGCCATGCCCCTTACTGATTCGTCGAGGTGGCAAATGCAGATTTCCGAACATGACGTGATCATCGCGGGCGGCGGGCCGACCGGTTTGATGCTGGCAGGCGAACTGGCGCTGGCGGGCGTGGACGTCGCTATCGTCGAGCGCCGCCTGAACCAGGATGTTGAGGGCTCGCGTGCAGGCGGCTTGCATCCCCGATCGATCGAGCTGCTCGACCAGCGCGGCATCGCCGATCGTTTCATCTCGCAGGGAGAAAAGCATTATGTCGTTATGTTCGCGGGAACGGTTCTCGATGCGCGCGATCGCCCGACCCGCCACAATTACACACTCGCGCTGTGGCAGGCGG